>Ga0172375_10007491_pt1 | contig 14939 bp, 8 predicted proteins | sample LakKiv1m_FD_114537 | JGI IMG/M metagenome (GOLD analysis project Ga0172375, IMG submission 114537) | Freshwater microbial communities from Kabuno Bay, South-Kivu, Congo - kab_092012_11.1m | ecosystem: Environmental > Aquatic > Freshwater > Lake | place: Democratic Republic of the Congo... | reverse complement strand
TGACGGCGACCGTTTCGGGCCACGACCACATCCAGTTCATGTCAATGTGCGCATGGCCGACCAGGTGGATGACCCGCGCCTTGGCGGCGGCCGAGAGCGGCTGGAGAATCGCTTCCACGCGCCCGACCAGCTTCGGCCAGTCAACCGTTCCCGCCGCGAGTGCGGCCGCGAGTGCGGCCTTGGCCTGTTCGATGCGCTTCCGCCACGCCGCTCCCTGCCGGTTGTTCGTTGCCGCCAGATGCTCGGCAAACGTGACCTGGGCGCTGATCCGCATCCACGCCGATTCGCTCCACATCGCGTTCATGCGGGCGGCCCGCTCCATCTGTGCCATGTTCATGGCCTGCCTCCTCTCGATATCCGGTTTTCGCGTCTTTTGTCGTTCATCTGCCCCGGGTCGCTCGATCACCGCCCGGTCGTCAATCGAAACCCGGAAGCGCGTGTACTGTGTTTCCGTCCCGCCTGGTCGTGGCTCGGGCTGAGGTCCGGGTCGAGGCGCGCGGAGCCGCCTGCAGGGAGGTCCAGGCGTCGCTCGGTTCCCGCATAGCGCACCAGGCAGGAGGTGCCGGCCCTGGAGGTGATGTGCGCCGAGACCAGCCGGCCTTTACGCCATTTCACAGCGACCTCGAAGCCGCCCCGGGCGCGGAAGCCGCGCAGTTCGCCGTCGGCCCACGCCGACGGCAGGGCGGGCAGGAGCCTGAGAACGGGCGGGGCGTCCGGTGCTCCGCTGTCCGGCTGGCTTTGCAAAAGCATCTCCGCAATCCCGGCGCAGCCGCCGAAATTGCCGTCTATCTGGAACGGCGGGTGCGCGCAGAACAGGTTCGGGTAGGAGCCGCCCCCGTTGCTGTAGTTGAAGTCCTTATCCATCACCGGTCGGAGCAGATCCGTGAGCAGCTTGAGCGCGCGTTCGCCGTCTCCGAGCCTGGCCCAGAGGTTGATCTTCCAGGCCAATGACCAGCCGGTGCCGGCGTCGCCGCGCGTTTCCAGCGACTTCTTCGCTGCCGCGGCCAGTTCCGGCGTTGTCCCGGGCGAGATCTCGTGGTACGGGTAGAGCCCATAGAGCATGCTCACATGCCGGTGATGGGGGTCCGCTTCCGGGTACGGTTCCAGCCATTCCTGCAGCCGCCCGTCCGGACCCACCTGGTTCGGGGCCAGCCGGGCGCGCTTGTCGAGCAGTTCCTTCGTGAGGTCAGGGTCAACCCCGAGAATCCCGGCGGCGCGGGCCGTATTGCCGAACAGCTCGCGCAGTTGCATCATGTCAATCGTCGGGCCGGCGCAGACGTGCGCGGACTGGCCGTCGGGAAGCTGGAACGCGTTTTCCGGGGAGTTGGAGGGGCCGGTCACCAGCCACTTGCGGCGCGGTTCCTCGATGAGCATGTCCAGGTAGAACAGGGCGCATTCCTTGAGAACGGGATACACCGCGGCCAGGTACGCGCGGTCGAGCGTGTAGTCGTAGTGGGTCCACAGGTGTTCGCACAGCCAGGCCGATCCTCCGGTGGTGGCGCCCCAAGCCGCGTGTTCTCCCGGCGATGTGAACCCCCACGCGTTCGTGATCACGTGGGCCACCCAGCCGCGCGCATGGTAGTAGGCTTGGGCGGTTGCCCGACCCGGCTCCACCAGCGACTGGATCAGCTTCGTCAGGGGCTCCGACAGCTCGCCCAGGTTGCACACTTCCACGGGCCAGTAGTTCATCTGGACGTTGATGTCCAGGTGCCAGTCGCCGTTCCACGGGGTCTGGACTTCCTCCGCCCAGATGCCCTGCAGGTTCGCGGGCAGCCCGCCGGGCCGCGAGGAGCTGATCAGGAGGTACCGCCCGAAATCGAAATAGAGCGCCGCCAGGTCCGGATCCCGCGCGCCGCCCGCGACGGCCTCGAGCCGGCGCGGCAGGGGCACATCCGCCTGCCGGCCGCCCCGCTTGCCGAGACGGAGTCCCGCGCGATCGAACCGGGAGCGGTAATCCTTCACGTGCGCCCTGGAGAGGGAAGCGAACGTCTTGCGGGCGAGCGGCCGGACATCCTTCTGCGTCGCCGCCACGGGGTCGGACAACTGCCTGCCCGCGAAGCCGCGGTAGTCGGTGGCGGCGACCAGCAGCAGGATCGCCTCGTCGGCGCCGGAGACCTTCAGTGCGCCGTCCGCGCAAGAGACGGCGCCGTTGGTCGCGACGGCCCGCAGGCGCACGGCGTACGAGACGCCGCGGCCGCCCCGGCCGTCGTCGAGCGAGCCGGTCATCATCAGTTCGTCCGGGGCGGTTGCCTCCGTCTGGGAACATTCCGGCCTGTCGAGCGTTGCCGTGAAGGAAACGGCCCCGGGGAGGCTGGCCGCGATCCGCATGACGAACGCCTCGCCCGGCGCGGACACGAAGTGCTCGCGCGAGAACTCCGCGTTGCCCCGCCTGAAGGACACGCGCGCGATGGCGCGGGCAAGATCCAGCGAGCGGGAGTACCCGGAGATCCCGCCCGGCGCTTCCGCATGGCCGAAATCAAGCGCGAGGTTGCCGAGCGTCTGGTAACAGCCGAAGGGAACTTTGGCGCCCGCGCCGTGGCCCGAGCCCTTGCCTTCGCAGACGAAATGGGCATTGACCAGTTCCTCCGCTTCGCGGTTCCGCCCCTGGAGCAGGAGCTCCCGGATGCGCGGAAGCGCCTGGTGGGCGCCGGGCCGGTCCGCGCGCTGCCTCGAACCCGACCACATGCTGCTTTCGTTCAAGATGATCCGCTCGCGAAGCGGATCTCCGAACACCATCGCGCCGAGCCGTCCATTCCCCAGCGGCATGGACTCCATGAAGGTCCGGGCCGGGGCATCAAAGAGCAGGATCCTGTTCATTGGCTAACCTCGCATTCGTGACAGGCGGCAAACATAGTCGAGACGGCGTGCAGACGTCAAGAGGCATCGGGCGCCCGCTTTTTTCTGTCGCCTCACTTTTTTCTTGCGGAAGGCCGCATGTTCCGTGCATGATTCGGGCGCTATGAGACTGCGAAAGAAAACTCTTCATGTCGCGTTGATCTACAATGCGTGCAGTTCGGCGGCGCCGGAAACGCCGGAAGACCAGGGCAGCACGGCCGAGTTGCGCGCGTTCATCCGCCGCTTGGCGCGCACCTTGCGCACGGCTCTGGGGCACCGGGTCACGATCCTGCCGCTGGCGCACGACCTGCCGGGTTTCCAGCGACGGCTGCGGCGTCTCAACCCCGATGTCGTCTTCAATCAGTATGACGACGTGGTTCACGGCGCGCTCTATGAGATGCGCGTGGCGGCGCTCGTCCGCATGATGGGCTACCCGATCACCGGCTCGCAGGCCCTCGCCCTCGGTCTCTGCCGGTACAAGCACATGGCCGTGAGCCTGCTCCAGGGGTTGGGCGTTCCGGTGCCGCCCGAGAGCCGCCTGATCGAGCGCGTCTCCGAGGTCGGCCGCTGGCATTGGCGCTTTCCGGTTATCGTCCACCCTTCCCAGGAGCACGCCGGCATCGGATTGACCCGCGATTCGGTGGTCGGTTCGCTCACGGCCCTGCGGGCCAGGGTGCGCGCGATCCTCACGGAGTTCAACCAGGCGGCCCTGGCGCAGCGCTTTCTGGGCGGGCGCGAGTTCAACATCGGCGTGATAGGCGGACACAAGTTGCGCGTGCTGCCGCTCGCGGAGGTCAATTACACGGAGCTGCCCACCGACATCCCGCCGATCATGTCCTACGCGGCGAAATGGCTGAGCCATACGGTGGAATACAAGAAGACATCGGTCATCTGCCCGGCACCGGTCTCGCCGGAACTGGAGAAGGCTCTGAAACGCCTGACCGTGTCGGCGTTCCGCGCGATCGGCGGCTGGGGGTATGGCCGCGTGGACATCCGCCTCGACGAGAACGGCACCCCGTATGTGCTGGAGGTGAACTGCAATCCCTGCCTGGAGCCGGATGTGGCCCTGGCGCGCTCCGCGGCGGCGGCGGGCATCCGCTATCCCGAGCTGCTGCAGCTCATCATCAACGCCGCCTTCGAACGGGAACCGTTCGACGCCGACATCCCGATGCTCCCCGCCGCGCGGACGCGTCCGGCGTGATGAGCGAAGGCCGCGCGCCACGCGGACCCTCCCCGCGCGGCGCTCAGGCTCCCGCCCGGCGCTTCGCCCACTCCCGCATCGAGCCGACCGTCTCGGCCCAGCGCCGCGGCTCCGTGCGCGCATCGAGAAACCGATCGAACAACTCGAAGAAGAGGCTCCAGTACGTCTCGATCAGCAGCATGCGCTCCTGGAATCTCCCCGCCGGATCCGCCTGCTCGCCCTTGGGCAGTTTCAGGCCGCGGAAGCCAAAGTCCGCGTCCACCGTGGCCGACCACACCCGGTCCCCTTCGGCCACCACCAGCCTGGCGCGCTTCAGCTTCTTGCCACAGCACAGCGCCGTCCCCGCCTCGCGGCTGTTCAGGGGGGCGCCCTTTCGCAGAACCGCCTCGTGCGCGCCTTCGCCCTCGCGGAAGAAGGTGAGCGGGCCCTCCAGCATCACGCCCGCCTGTCCGCCGCCGGGGCGCCGCAGGACGCCGCCCCCGCTCTCCCAGAAGAACCACAGCCAGGTCAGGAAATCCATGCCCAGATGGGTCTCGGCCGCGGGCTCGACGGCCGGGTCGGGCGAGTAGTTGGCCGGCTCGAGGTCGTTGGCATTGACCCGCCGTCTCTTCAGGGCGGCGGTGTCAGCGGTCAGCAGGACGGGCATCACGCCGACCGTCTCGCGGAAATAGGGGGAGAGCAGGTCAACCTGCCGGTCGGACATCGCCGCGGCCAGCAACAGGTCGTTGCGAAAATCAATGACCACCGGCATGCCCGTGAGGGTGGGCGGCATCGTCGGCAGCAACGCCTCGCGCACGCGCTCGCGGATCTCCGCGCGGACGGCCCGCGGCAGCAGGGTCGCGCCGCGGGCGCGCAGCTCGACATCCTCCTCCAACCGGCAGTGGGCCCGCAGCAGCGACTCGGGAATCTTGCGCTCCGCCCGCAGGAAGGCGGCGTGCAGGTGACCGCCGATGACGCACGCCTCCTCGGTCAGGTTCCGATCGAGCAGATGGCGGGCGCCAACCCAGCCGTGGATCGGCTCGGACGCGAGCGTCTCGATCGGCGGCGCGGCATGCCGCGCGAACGCCTCCACCACTTCCGGGCCCAACGACCGCGGGAGCGCGAACAACCGGAAACTGACGCTGCCGCTGTCAAATGCCATGTCAGTGCATCTCCACGGAGACGCTGCCGATGCCCGGCCGCAGGTAGCTGAAGCAGACATCGGGATGGTCGGCAAGGAGCGACATCGGCACGCTGCTGTCCTGAATCCGCTTGGCGATCATGAACGCCGAGAGACGGATGCCGAAGGGGTTGTCGTGATGGCCCGGGTGCCAGATCGAGACCCGGTCGGCCTTCCAGGTCTCGACCGGGCCGACCGTCGCGGCCTGCGTCGGCACGAGCGACACATTGCCGCCGCCCGAGGTGCGGGCGTTCTGGATGATCGTCACCGGATGCAGATCCACGCGGCGGGTTCCCAGCGCGCGGTACTCGGCCGGGGTCGGCGGGGCGGCCTTGTAGCGGCCCTCCCGCTTGGGCGGATCGTTGAACGCCCAGTGCTTGGTCTCGCCCTGGCCGCCCTGCATGAGCACGCACCGCGCCTGGTCGTAACTGGCGCGATACGCCTTCAGGTCGCCGGTCGGGAAGTGCAGGTTCGCCGCCGGCATGCGCAACGCCCGGGCGATCCGTCCGAAACAGAGGTCGTGGTCGCACCGGGCAAAGGAGAGCGGATGGGTCGGCGGCACGATCGCGCCGTCCTGCACCCACTCGTCCATGCCCCAGAAGTGGGCGTGCCGCAGGTTCAGGCCGAGGGCGTTGACCATCTGCGCGACGATCGGGAGCTGTTCGGTCGGCCCGATCGGGCCACAGATGCCGACGGGGTTGTCGGCCGTGGCCTGCCGCCACGCCGTGATGTACTCCATCGCCTCGGCGGCGTAGAACTCCTGGGGCGTGTCATAGATCCGCACCGTGAAACCGGGCCGCGAAAGCTGCGCCAGATCCCGGGCCTTCAGGTTGGCCGCGTCCTGGAGGATCGCGGCGTCCAGCGTCGTGTAGTCCCACCAACCGGGGGCAAGTTTACTCAAGGGGCGCGACATGGCATTTCTCCTTTACCAATTCCCGCAACGGGTCGTGATCCGGCCCACAGAAACCCAATGGGCTGTGCCGGAACCAGCCCTCGGCGAACTCAAAGAGGCCCGACAGAAGGCCCATGCGGCGGCAATTCTCCTTCATCGCGATCAGGTAGGCGTCCATTCCCTGGCTGACATCAAGCCACTCCTTCTGGCTGCGGTGACACGCCAGCATCTCCCACTTCTGCCCCATCACCGCTGTCACATCCACATAGAAATGCGGGTTGACCGGGTGGCGCAAGGGATCGGTCAGGCTGAACGGAAGCGAGTGATAGAGCGCGACCGGCGTGTCATAGGCGGGCTCCGGCGGCTCGGTGACATGGTTGGGCATGCCGCGCGTGAAGGCGGCCGTGACCGCCAGCCGGCAGGTGTTGCAGTGATCCTCCATGTACTCGTTCGGCGACTGGGTCAGGAGGATGTCCGGCCGGATCGCCCGCAAGCCCGCGCTGACCCGCGCCAGCGAGGGCTTGTCGTAGAAGATCGCCAGATCGTCGAACAGGGGCTCGTGGTGAACCGCGCCGATGACGGCGGCCGCCTCCCTGGACTCCAGCAGGCGGACGCGGGCGATCGCCTCGCGGCTCAGCCGGTTGGTGCCGCAACACCCGTTCGCCAATGTCCAGATGTGCAGCTCGGCCCCGGCCGCGCCCAGCAGCGCCAGCGTGCCGCTCATCATCAGCTCCACGTCATCCGGATGCGCGGCGACGGCGAGCACAACAGGTCTCTTCACGGGGTTCCTCATCCGGCGGCCGGGCCGAAGGCATCGCGATAGCCGCAGGCGATCAGGCAAGCGGCGAAGGGCATGGTGACCACGATCCCCACGCCGCACACCGCCGATCCGGCGCCGGAGATGATCGCCGCGAGCAGCGCAAAGACCAGCGGCATCCAGAAGTTGCCCGCCTTGACCCGCTGGAGAACCACGCCAAACGCCGCCACGGCGCCCATGCGGCGGTAGGCCACCAGCGCGAGCGCCCACACGCTCGCCGGGCCCGCCAGCAGGCAGACAGCCAGAAAGACCACCTGACCGATAAGGGGAACGACCAGCAGCAACATGGCGAGCCAGACCGCCAGTCCGAAAAACAGGGTGACCAGGAATGCCGGCGCGAAGACCTCGAACCCCTTGAACACATCGCCGGCGGTCGGCGGTTGCGGATCGTTCTCCAGCATCCGCCTCACCATCAGCAGCAGCCCCGCGGCCAGCGGGCCCGCCAGTATGCCGAACGTCACCGCCGAGAGGACGAGCGCGATCAGCCCGGCCACGACCAATACGCCGAACTGCCGCTTGAACAGCGCGAACGCGTCGGTGAAATGTTCCTCAAAACGAAACGTGCTTTCCGCCATGCCCTCTCCTTATTCGATGACCGCCCGGAAGAACGTGTTGGATCCCGGGTCAAACGGCGGAAGGGCGTATTCCCCGCTCGCGTTGAAGTTGGCGTTGTTCACGACCGCGGCGCCGATCCCGGACCAGGCCGGCGCGGTCAGCACGGCCTTGCCGTAGAGCTTCAAGGCGCCGTTGATGGTCGTATCCAGGGGCTGGTCGCCATCGGTCAGTTTGACCGTCACCGTGACCGTGCCGTCGGCGACGACGATGGACTTGACCCCGAAACCGATGGTGTAGGCGTTGGTGGGCGCGAGCCCCAGCAGGTAGTCGGTGGCGATGGAGGCGTCGGCCAGCGCGTCCGCCTCGTTGTCATAGTAGGATTTGGCCCACGCGGTCGGCACGCTGTTGGTCAGGCCGGTCTGCTGCGCGGCGGCATCGACAAAGGTCACGTTGTTGCTGACATCGGCCTGGGCATTCGCGAACTGCTGTGTGTAGGCCCTGCACCCGACGGCCGCGCCGATCGCAACGCCGTTCGTCGCCATCGAGCCGATGCGATACCACTCGTTGGCGGTGTAGACGATGTTCGTCGAACCGCCCGGCGCGATCTCGATCGCCGCCAGCGGTGTCGCGCCCGCGCTGTGCGCGCCGTTGGGGCCGATCGCCGAGTAGATCATGAAGAAGGCAAGGGGCACCTCCTGCTCGACGAGAACCTGCGAGTCGTTGGGCGCGCCAGGCGAGGCGACCGCCTGGCCCCAGGTGAAGTCGTCGGATGTCTCGCCGGCCGGGTCGCCCGAAGGCGTCGTTAGGGAGAGCGAAACCGTGGTCGTCTTGGTTCCGGCGTAGCGGTAGCCCTTCTGATTGACCAGGGTGGAGATGGAGGCCGAGCCCCAGGCGACCCGGTCCTCCCAGGCGCCGTTGCTGCGGATAACCCGTATCCCGCCGTCCGTGGCGATCTCCCGGTTCAGCGAACCGGGCGGCAGGGCGACATAGCCCACCCGGTTCGAGAAGGCCAGGTCACCCCACACGAGGAACCCCCATCCCAAGTAGGTGTTGGCCAGCACAAAGGAGTTGGACACGACGCTGCGCTTGTTATCGAGCACGGTGTCGCTGGTGTCCACCATCTGCAACGTCCACTTCCCGAGGGAGGCGCCTGCAGGCCCGATGATCTCGATGAATTCGTTCGTGCGCTCGACGGTCTGGACGTAGTACCGGATTTCATTGACCCAGACCGAACCCGGCGGACAGGAGTAAACGAAGTAATAGGGCGACCACCCTTGCGCCTTCAGATTGGCGTTCGAGTTGAGGTTGACCGGATGGTACCAGCTCGGGTGCCGGAAGGCGGCCGCATCCTGAACAATCGGCTTCTGCTTCTGCAGGTCAATCCCGCTATGGCTGCCCCAGACGAAGAACTGCACGACATCGTCAATCGCGGTGGCGGGCAGGGTGCTGCCTTCCGGCATGCGGTATTTCCGCGGGGCGCCCGGAACCTCCTCGAGTTCGATCGTCTGCGGGTTGCTCTCCCAGTCGGCGTAGGACCACCAGTTGGTGTAGCCCCAGATATTGGTGCCGGTCTGATATGTCACGAACACCTGGAGGTTGGTGGGGTTCATGATGAAGCGGCCGACCTCGACCTCCAGGCCAGGCGGTTGCCCGACCAACGGCTGATCGGGCAGCAGCGTGATCGTCCGGAACTCATAGCCCGCGCGCACCGGTTCGGCCATCAGCACGTTGTCTATGCAGACCCGGTTGCCGTTTGTCGAGCAGTAGATCCGCAGGACCTTGTCGTCCGGCTCGTAGATGCCCGCGTCACCGGTTGTGAAGTAGGTGTAGTTCGTCTGCGTGCTCAGCACCACGAGATTGGTCAGCACCTTCCACTGCCCTTCGGGGACGCCTTCGTGCGGCGCGGACTGCAGCGAGATCGTCGCGTTGCCTCCGGCTGCGTCCCAGACGCGGTACCAGAAGGCGATCTCGCCGATGCCGGTGCCGACCTTGGGCGTCTGGACGTACGACGGATGCGCGTCCAGCACCTCGGGCGGCGGCACGCCGTTGGTCGGATTGTTGTTCAGATACGCCGTCTGCTTGTCGAGCAGGGTCGGTTCGAACGCCCGGTTGGTCTGCGCCGCCGTGATCAGTGTGTTGTAGGACTTCCAGGAGGCCTCATCCGCCGGGGGGTAGTCGCGCACGACCAGCGTGTCAATCTTGAACTCGGCGTCGGGCTGCGTCCCCTCGCACACGCGGATGCGAAGCCGCCCCGGATAGTCGGTGCCCACAAACACGTTTTCATACCCCTCGAGCGCGGCATTGGTCTTCGTCAGGATCGGAACCCAGGTCGAGGCCGCTCCGGCCGAGGTCCGCTCGACGGCAAACACAACGTTGCTTACGCCGCTGGCGCGCCACTCGAAGGCGATCGAGCCGATGTTGTTCGTCAGCCAGGGGGTGACCAGCCCCTGCACGATGTGGGTGTTGGCGCTCACGCTGCTGTACAGATTGGTGTCGGAGCGGCTGCGGCGGAACTGCGCCTCGCCTCCCTTGGATCCCACGGAGTTCGTGATCCAGCCCTCGAGCACCAGCCATCCGTGATTCTTGGGCAACAGCATCCAGGCGCTCTGCTCATCGGGCGTCCAGTCGTAATACGCGACGGTGCCGAGCGTCTCATCGGTTCCTGCAGGCGTCTGATCCGAGCGCGTGACCGCGCGCCACGGCGAGAGCGCGAGATCGTCCACCACGGCGTTGATTTCGTTCGTGACTTCGTTGATGATCTTCACAAACCGGCGATCCCACGCCTTCATGGAGACCGAGAAGGGAGTATACGCCAGGGACGTAACCGTTTTCTCGCCGATGCGTTCGAGGAAATCGGGATGCCAGACCACGCCTGCCGGCATGTGCGCGGTGTAGATGCCGAGCCGTTGGGACGGAAGATCGCGGACAAGATTAGTAGTCGCGCCCCACCGCGTCTTACCGTCGCCCCGCACGCCGCCCAGATACCAGTTGGCGCTGCTCAATCCCGATCCCGGCGCCCAATTCAGGCCGGGCAGCAGGTTGTCCGTTGTGGTGTAGTTCATTACCTTCACCTGCTGGATCTCCGGCTGGGCGTCGTAGGAGATGAAGCCGATGGTGCCGACGTTGGCGAGCCGATTCGCGGAGTTGTCAACAATGACAGCCAGGTTGTTCCAGTCAAAGTTGCCGTCCGTGTGGCCTTGACGGTCCACACGCACGGTGATGCGCACTTCGGTCGCGGTGTTGGTCATCTCGATCCGGAGCGTCTTGGTCGTGGTCAGTTCGTAGAGTCCTCCCACTCCCTGCGAGGTCTCCGTGGAGCCCACCTGGGTGGGCACGCCGCCCTTCCAGCGGTGAACCGAGACGTTGAGCCGTGACTGATTATCGTCTGTCGTGTCCCCTTGGGTCAGCCGCGTCTCGTAATAACTCGGCGGGTCGAAGAAGCCGCTGCCCGGCGCGATCCGCGTGAGGATCGAGATCGAGCCATTGGCCGGCGAGAGCGACTGGGCGCGGAAGGTGGCCTCGACACGCTGATTCGTGGGCCAGAGTGTCGCATCGCCGACAAACGGGCTGTAAGCAAGCGTGTTCGTCCCCATGAAGTAGGTGAAGTAGTTGTCCCGTAGCGAGAGTCGGGCTTTGAAGTCGAAGTTCTCTACGCCCAGCGTGCCGCCCGCATAGGTGTTCACCACTTCACCCCACGCCTCCATCTCCATCGCCCGCGGATTCGGTTTCGTCGTCGTGACGACCCGCTCCTTGAGCACGCGAGCGTTCTCATAGAACCAGTCTTCATTGGGCGTGAGCTTGGGGGCGCCCCGGACGAAATCGGTGTCAGCGGTGAGGCCGTCGAACGAGATGGATTTGTATTTCGCCGGGATGTAGGCGTCGAAAGTCCAGGCGGTGGAACTGAAGTCCTGCTTGAAGGTCTGGATCGTGTAGAGCCCCAGGCTCGACATGAAATCCACCGGATGGGCGGGCCAGACGTCGAAGTTCTGGTACACCGCGCGCTTGACGATGTAGTCGCCGGTGTCGGCTTGGATGCGCATCAGCAGGGTGCCGTCATACTCCAGATCGGCGTTGATGGCATTGGTCGCGTCGCGCTCGGCCACCCCCGCCACCGGCGGATAGGGGAAATCCTGGTCGTTGTCTCCCCACGGCCAGGGATTCGAATCGTAACCGGCGGCGGCGTTGGTGTAGCCCGCGTAGCCGACAAACGACCAGTTCAGATTGGTGATCCCGGTCACACGCGTCAGCCCCTGCCACACGTGGTCGCCCACCAGATCCATGTCCACCGAGGCCGAGGGGTGGTTGGTGGAGACGACGCGCATGACCTGCACATCCGACCGGTAGCGCCGGATCCCGTAGTTGCGGTAGTTGTCCTCGCCCTTTTCCTTGAGGTAGGCCGGATGGACAAGCGCATCCTTTTCGTTGCGCGTGGGCTGAGGCCCGGCGCCGTCGGGGTCGCGGCTGTAGAAGTAGCCGTCAAAGTCGCACTGGAAGTAGTAATACATCCGCCCCGCGCCGCGCTTCGGGAGCACCCCTTCGTAGACGAACTCCGCGATCGGGACCATGTTGGTCTGCATCCACGGCCCGGACTGGCTCTCCCAACTGTACCACACCTTGAGCCGCCGGTTGACGGACGGAACGAGCGCATCCACATCCGTGATCCGGCAACGCACCTTCACATCCTGATCCTGCGCCGGATACCCCGGGTTGTGCTGCTCCTCAGCGATCGTCACCGCCGTGGGGGGGTGTGAGATGTAGACATTGTCAATGTAGATCAGACCTTTGTCCAAGTCTACATAACTCCCGTCGTAGGATATACCGTTATCTATTCGCAAAAAACGAACATACTGGACATCACGGTTGTTGAGTATAACAGGAGTTGCGTTTGTAGCTCGATAACCATATGCCGCTTCGTAAACCACGACGGATGCGGTCTCCCAACTATCCAACGCAGGCGTGCTGTTCGTTGTATACTGAATCGCCATCTGACCGCCGTACCCAGCGGATCCAAGTACGCTAGTGAAATAGACCGTTCCCACACCCCCCTCCAGCTGCGGCGATCGAAGGAACGCACCGGCAGCGGGCCGAATGCCAAATGCGGGGGTGGCGGACCCAGGGGGACGTGTTGCAGATCCAGCTCCAATTGGATATTTGCAGAGCTCGGCTACCCACCACTGTGACGTGGCAGCCCCGACTTGATACGTATAATTGGTTTGGGTTAAGTCATTGGGCGCCCACGTCGCCGGCACACTCGCAAAATCTGTGTATCTTAGCGGATTGAGCAGGTTCGTCGAGACCGTGTAGGTAAAATTAGCGGACGCGCTCTGGTTGGTTGATCCATTTATGCTGTGCCGACAAAAAACAAAGTTGGTCAATGCGCCCGCCGACAGGCGGGGGATGACGGCTTCGTAGCGGACACCGCTCGCCAGAGTCATCTGATTGGTTGTGAACGGGCCGCCCGCCCACGAAAAAGCCAGCCAGACACCCTCGATCGTAACATCGGGATCGGGCGTGACGTCCACTCCAACCGTCACGTTCGCCCCGTTGGTGATCTGGGTTCCGGTCGCCGGCGACAGATTCGCGATCGTCACCCCGTCCTGCGCGCCAGCCGCAGTCGCTCCCGCGACGATCGCCGCGCCGATCGTCAGACCTTTCCAGAAATGGATGGCTCTCTTCATGGCGACTCCCCTTCCAAGTTCTCTTGTCGTTGTTGCCTGCGCCTTTATTCCCAAGACATCTTTGACAGCAGTATACCCCCTCCGTGAGAGCCTGACAAGCCAAGACGCTCCTTTTTTGTTTTTCGCTTGAACCTGATTCCGATCCGGCCTATCATGCGCCGCGTCTCGAAGAACATATGCGCGGAACGGGCACGGCAGGCTCCACGAAACCCCGGCACACACCGGTCCATGCGCTGGCGTCGCCAGGGGCGTACCCAACGTCCCGGGCAGCCGCGCCCGCCGATCGCTCACACCAAACCCGAGGGAGAGGCGCTTGATGAAAACCATGATCTTTGTTGATGGAACCTGGCTCTACCACAGCCGCCAGATCCTGTTCGACGCGCTCGGCGCGGATGGATTCGAGATTGATTACAAACGCATCCCCGAAGTCATCGCCGACGAACTGGGCCACTGGACGGGCGAGCCGACCGACACCGTCCGCATCTGCTATTTCGGGACGCTCCCCATCAACAAACCGGGCTGCAACCCGGCCAAGCAGAAATCCTTCTACGATTTTCTCGCGCTGCAGTGCGGCTACGACACCGAGATCATTGACGTGGATTTCCGGCGCGAACCGGGCTCCCGGCCCGACGAACGCTGGGTCGGCGTCGCGCTGGCCGCGTCCATGATCTACTACGCATCCCTGCCCGGCGTCTACGATGTCGCCACGCTCGTGGCCGGAGACTCGGAGTACATCCCCCTGCTCCGCCGCGTCCGCGCCATGGGCAAACGCACGCAACTGGTGGCCATCAACAACACCGCCGAACGGAACGCCACCAGCCCGCTCCTCCAGGCCGCGCCGGGCGTCCTGGACTTCCCCCCGCTGTTTCTGGACGACCACGCCCAGGAGATCCGCCTCGTCCGCGAGGAGCAGACCCGCGCCTGCAAGATCTGCGGCCGCGAGGAGTCCACCACCTGGGCGGGCCCCGATTTCTTCTGCTCGAGCTGCCGCAACGAACATCGCCGGCAGATCCGCACCTGCGACGCCTGCGGGCGCGAGGAGGAGACCGCCTGGGACAAGCCCTTCTTCTATTGCACGCTCTGCCGCAAGGAGTATCGCAACGGCCGGCAGGAACGGGGCGTCTGGGGCGGCGGGCCGCAACAGGGCGCGGCCCCTCCCGGATCGGACGCGCCGTCCCATGCGCGCCTCGCCTCCGCATCCGTTGCGCGCCCGGCACCAGGGCCGGGAGCCGACAACCCGCCCCCTCTCCCTCCCCCGCTGGGAGAGGGCCGGGGCGAGCGCCGCGGGTGAAAAAGGCCCGCGTCAGAAACTGGCGTTCAGCTCGATGCGCAGGAACCAGGCTGTCTTGTCGCCCGCGTAGTAGTTGCCGGGGATCAGGCATTCGCCGTAGACCGTGCCGGTCAGCACGCCGCGCCCGCCGTAGGAGTCGCCCAGCAGGTTCGAGATGATCGGGAACTTGTAGCTGGCCGTGCCGATCCATCCGCGGTAACGGCCGCTCACGCCGTGGGTCATCGCTTCGTTGGAGATCCGCCGCCCCGTCGCGGACTTGCGCCTGTCCAGGCGGCAGGTCACTTTCAGACCGGCGGCTGTCGTAGTGCGTTCGTTCATATTGACTATCGTCTCGTAGTCGCTCAACTGTTCGCCGCGCCAGTTGGAGGAGATGAAGGAGAAGAGGCGGTGCTCGACTTTGTTCCATTTGCTCGTACCGGGCGTAAAGTGGCACACGTAGACGGACAGGCGGGGGTCGTCTGCAAGTTGTTGCAGCGCGACTTTCCACAAGCGCAGGCGATAGCCGTTGCTT
>Ga0172375_10007490_pt1 | contig 14940 bp, 13 predicted proteins | sample LakKiv1m_FD_114537 | JGI IMG/M metagenome (GOLD analysis project Ga0172375, IMG submission 114537) | Freshwater microbial communities from Kabuno Bay, South-Kivu, Congo - kab_092012_11.1m | ecosystem: Environmental > Aquatic > Freshwater > Lake | place: Democratic Republic of the Congo... | reverse complement strand
TACATAGTTGTTGGTATTGGATTGGCGAAGATGTTTAGAGCGAAGAGTGCTGTAAATTATGTCGTAATGGTTTTACTGGTGTGGATTATAGGGAGCTTAATGTTCTTTGCTATTTCTAAGGCAGTACCCTTCCTTGGTTTTCTGAATGGCTAATTAAAAATGTTGAGGGGGCTTGCTGCGCCTCTACATTATTGATTGAGGATCGACATCATAAAGTATTCTCACATCTTTGTAGCGAGATCGTTTGTTGAATTCCACTAATGAATTCAGGATAGCCGTGCGCAGTATTTTTCCGGCAGGATCTATTTTACGACTGCTTTTGATTACAAGTTGAAATCTGTACATGCCTTTTAATCTTGCAATCATTGCAGGTATTGGGTGTGTAATTTTTATCTGCCTGCTGTAAGCAATCAGATATTTGTAAAAATCATTAATAGCACCTTCAGCTTTTTTTAAATCCATATCTTTTGTTTCAATCAAAGCAAGCCGAGTGAAGGGTGGATATCCAAGTTTTTCTCTATCAAATATTTCGCGTTCATAAAATCCTTTATAGTCAGTATGCAGCACTTTTTGAAGCGTAAAATTCTTTTCATTCTGAGTTTGGATGACAACTTCACCTTCAACTTTGCTTCTGCCGGCTCTGCCAGCAACTTGAGTAAGCAATTGGAAAGTTCTTTCATCCGCGCGGAAATCAGGCAGCCATAATGTAGTTTCTGCTGATATTACACCCACCAATGTTACGCGTGCAAAATCTAATCCTTTCGAAACCATTTGTGTACCGACAAGAATGTCAATTTCGCCCTTACTGAACTCAAGAAGAATTTTGCCTAATGCATTTTTTTTTGATATTGAATCGGAATCAACTCTTTTGATTTTTGCATTTGGAAAATAGAACTGCAACTCATCTTCTACTCTTTCCGTGCCAGCCCCGAAATATTTTAACGAAATTGAGCCGCAGTGCGTGCAAGCTGGTGGTGTTTTCTTTTCCAAGCCGCAGTAGTGACATTGCAAAATATTTTTATTAATATGATAAACCATCGGGACCGAACAATTATCACATACTTCTAACTCACCGCAGTCTTCGCAGTAAAGTTGAGTTGAGAAACCCCTTCTGTTTTGCAGAATAATTACACCTTCTTTTTTCTTCACCCTTTGTTCAATGTGATCGAGAAGAATTTTAGAGAAGACATTATCCATCTTTTTCTTTTTTCTCTCGACGGCTACATTCACAAGTTTGATAGCTGGCATTTTTGCATCGTCAATTCGTTCCGGTAATCCTACTAATTTGAACTTACCAGTAATGGCATTATACATGCTTTCAATGGACGGGGTAGCAGAGCCTAAAACTATCGGAGAATTATTTATGCTTGCAAGAATAATAGCAGCATCCCGCGCATTGTATCGTGGGACCATATCTGTTTGTTTGTAACTTGCGTCGTGTTCTTCATCCACACAGATCAGTCCGATGTTTTTAAGAGGTGCAAACAATGCCGAACGAGCACCGACTACAACTCTGGATTTTCCTTTTAAAATTCTTCGCCATGAATCAAATCTTTCACCCAAAGACATTCTGCTGTGAATAACCGATACGGTATCACCGAAATTATTAAATAACCTTGATGTCATTTGCGGTGTAAGCGATATTTCAGGAACAAGTATCAACACAGTTTTTTTAGCGGCAAGTGCAGTTTTTGTTAACTCAATATAGATTTGTGTTTTGCCGCTCCCTGTAACTCCATGCAGTAAGTAAGTCCTAAATTTTCCGGAAGTAATCTCGGAACTAATTTCATTAACTATATCAGATTGCTGAAGAGTAAGTTTCAAATTTGCATGTTCTTCCTTATAATACTCTGAATAAATTCGTTCTATTTCTTTATCGAAAACAGCGATAAGATTTTTATCGACAAGTGAATCAACAGAAGATTTTGAGGCATCAGCTTTTTTTAGAGTTTCGTGCAAAGGTAGTGGTTTCCCTTTTGCAGAGATTAATTCAAGAATAATTTTTATCTGCTTTGGTGATCTGCTTTCAATTTCCGGTAAGTAAGAATAGACTTCAGCAAGAGGCAGATTCAGTTTTATATACTTAACTGTTTTTTCTTTAACTCTTGCATTTTCCAGTTCATCACTAATAGTTATTGCCCCTGCGTTTTGAAGAGTTCGAAGGGAAGAATAAATATTTTTTTTATTTATCGATTTTTGAAGATAAGGCAAACTAATTTCTTCATGCTCAGAAATTAATTTAAGTATTTTTGCTCGCGTGGAGTTTTTATTTTGTTCTTTGGAAAGAAGCTGCAGACAAAAGTTTCTATCAGATTGAATTCTTTTTTTTGACTCAATTTCTGTCCCTTGCGGTACAGCTAATCGCAGTGCTTCTCCGAGTGATGACAAATAATATTCCGAAAGCCAATTATAAAACTTCAATGATTTTTCATCGAAGACAGGAATATCATCAAGTATATCTATTATCGGCTTTATCTTTTCAATCTTCTCGGCTGTAAACGCAGTCTTAACAATAAATCCAGTTATAGTTCTTTTGCCAAACGGAGCGACTGCACGCACTCCAACCTGTATAAAATCTTCAAGTTCTTCCGGCACGATATAGGTGAAAGTATTTCTGAAAGGCAGGGGAAAAACTAATTCAACAAACATTATTTTTGACGCTGATAAAAAGGTGCCAGTTCACGGTAACTTCCTTCCTCAAATGTATTACTTAGCATTTCAAACGTCAGTGTTTTAATTGATTTATCCCAGACAATTCTTTTGTACTGATCCGTGATAAATATTTGTCCGTTTGTTGAGACAATACTATCAGCAGGTTCGAAAGTAATATAATAGAATCCATCGGCATACACCATCCCTTCGACTTTTCCAATTTCATCAAAGCGGTACACGCCTTTCCCATTTAAATTTCCACTCTCCACAAATAAATCCCGTGAAGAAATAAATTTCCCTTCAAGGTTCATATCATCTATAAACTGCTGACTTTCAAGTATAGTTTCGAATAGTGCTATTTTGTCTTCTTCAAATACTTCGTCGGTTTCCGCATCCGATCGAATATCATTGATTTGAATTTTCACTTCACCGCTATTTTCTGTAAACATCGTTACTTCGTACGAAACTGTTTTGAATTGAAGACAGCCGGGAAGTATTGTCCCGCCAATTATTATTGAGATTAAAATTAAATAGTATTTCATATAATTTCCTTTTGAAAGAGTTTCATTTTCATTTATTCAAATATTAGATTTTTCGAAATAGAATTACATTATATTTTATGACTTCAGATACGCAGCCAGATACGATTTACATTTACAGCATTGAATTAATTTACTGCGCTTTCCAACAGAGTAATCGTTTGTTCATCTGCATTTTGTTTTACATTGATGCCAATAGGCAAAGTGAATTTATCTTTCACATGCCCGAATGACATTCCATAAATAACAGGTATTTTCAAATTACCCAGCCTATCTTTCAGAACTTCTATCAAGGTTAAAGATTTTTCAAAGGATGGGTTATCTAATTTTGATTCACAGTTCCTAAATGTTCCCATTGCGATTCCTGCAGCATTCTCAAATTTTCCCGCCTGAATCATTTGAGTCAACATTCGATCGATTCTGTAAGGCTCTTCTCCGATTTCCTCAAGAAATATTATTTTATTTTTTGTTTCGATGTCAAACTCAGTTCCAATAAGTGAAACAACAATGGAAAGATTTCCGCCTGTTAAAATTCCCTCCGCTACTCCATTCACTAAAGTTGTAACTCCATAAATATTTTCATCTTCACCGCTTGTTGAATTTATGAATACGGTATCTTTTTGAGGATTGAGCAAGACTTTATCGAAATATTCTTTTGTAAAATCATTAAATGTAGAAGCAGCAACGGGGCCGTGAAATGTTATCAATCCTGTTTTCTTGAATATACCAAGATGAAGAGCAGTAACATCGCTGTAACCGATAAAAACTTTTGGGTTTGACTTTATAACCTCATAATCTAACAAAGGTAAAATACGCGCACAGCCATAACCTCCGCGTGCACAAACTATACCACTAACATCCTTCCGTCTAAACATATCAATCAAATCGTTTGCACGCTCTGAATCAGTTGCAGAAAAATATCCGTTTTGCAAAAGCAGTTTATTTGAATAAACAACGTTGAATCCAAGCTGCTGAACATTATCGATTGATTGCTGAAGTTCGTCTTCAGTTATGTAACTGCCGGGTGTAACAAGAGCAATGGTATCACCATTACTTAATTTCGCAGGTTTGATGGTAGGATGTGTACCCACCTCCTTTAAAAAGAAATTCCCAGCAAGCGGAAGTGCAAAACCGGTAGCAGATATTTTTTTTAGAAAAACTTTTCTGTTCATTCTTTTGTCTGTAGAATCTATTTTAAAATAATTTCTTAGAACAGAAATTGAAAAATATTATTAAGTATCATTTACCAAATTGTATCAGCAGCAATACAATTGTTGCCGCACTTGCTACAATACTTAGATAAGTTCCGAACCGCGATACATAATATTCGAAAGAATGGAGGGGAACTCGCGGCACATAAATGAAATCGCCTTCTTCAATTTTGTAGTCATTTTCCGTAATTGGCAGCCACTCCCGGCTGTTGGCTTTAATAAGCATTACTTCATCATCAGCATATTCTCCAAATCCACCGGCTCTATCAACATAAGATTGATAATCAGCATACAGTACAAAAGGAATTTTTCCCGGGTTAGGAACTTGCCCATAGACGTACACATTGTGATCCTGCTGCGGAATAAAAATAACATCCCCATCCTTGACAATAAATTGTGATTCGGGAGAACCTTCTTCATAAACTTTATTGAAATTAATCGTAGCACCTTCTGTAAGCACCCTTAATTCATCCTCAAGATAAAAATATGTTGTATCAACTTCTGTTAGGTTCGACATACGAACCATCATCTTGGATTGTATATCAACTAAAGCGTTAAATACTTTTTGCTGATTTTCAGTGTAGAAATTTTCAGTTTTGAATCCATATAACTTTTGCATAAGAAATGTTATACTGTTTCCAGTAAATAATTTTGCTCCATTTAATGAAGCACTTTTTGTTAATCCCCCCGCCTCTTCAATAATTTGTTTTAGCGGCAAACCAGTTTTATTGATAGGGATTAAACCTGGTGAATTTACCTCTCCAAGAACGAGCACATTAAAATCTCTTCGCTGCGTTTGATCGGCGTAAATCACAATACGATCACCCCGCTGCAAGGGGTAATCAGGATTCATTCCCGAATTGATTTTTTGTAATTCTGTTCCGTCATAAGAAAGCCGGCGAATTTCATAAGAAAGATTTTTATCGTACGCTTTATTTAATCCAAGAGCAAGTTCAATTGCATCCGATATTTTATCCCCGTCAACAAAGGGATATTTACCGGGTTTATTTACTGCACCGTCAATTGAGAAATAATTTGTTTCGAGATCCATTGGTTCAAAAAGCAGTACGTCATCATTCTTGAGGTAGGGGTTATTTTTATAATCACCGTTTACTCTAAACTTTAATAAATCAAGTTTTAACACTTCACCGTTGACTCGTTTTAAGGTGATGTTTCTGAGTGAATAATTTTCAAGTTCTTTTTTCAACTTTAACAACTCTTCCGGATCATTTGTAATCCGGAGGGATTTTTCTTTTGCTTCGTTATAAATCCTCGTAACAAATGCATCAACACGCTCTGTAATTAATGCAGAGAATGAACCGGTCACTAAAAAGCTTCCTCCGATTGAGATGTTTATTGTTGAAGTGCTTAAAAATAGATTTGAATTATCGTTGGTTGAAACTTGAGCATAAGATAAGTTTATGATAGAAATGAATAAAAAAGTTTTAAGAAGAATTTTCATTTAAGTCTCGATTTAAGTCTCTAATTATTATTTTCGTATTGAAGTGAATAATATTTTGTGTATTCCCCGTTGATTATACGCTCCCACCAATTTTTATTATCAAGGTACCAATCAATTGTATCGGAAATTGCCGTTTCAAATGTGTAAATTGGCTGCCATCCGAGTTTGCTTTTCATTTTGGTTGAATCAATCGCATAGCGTCTATCATGCCCAGGCCGATCTTTTACGAATTGAATTAGCTCCTCCGATTTATTTAATTTTTTCAAAATCAATTTAACAATTTCAATGTTAGGCTTTTCATTATTTGAACCAATGTTATAAACTTCTCCAACATTCCCATTCTCAAAAACTTTTCTAATTGCAATGTTATGATCAACGACGTAAATCCAATCACGAACATTCAAACCATCGCCATAAACAGGGAGCTTTTTATTATTAAGTGCATTAATGATCATAAGTGGAATTAACTTTTCAGGAAATTGATAAGACCCATAATTGTTTGAACAACGAGTAATGACAATCGGAAGCCCGTAGGTATGATAAAATGCTAAAGCCATCATATCTGCCGAAGCCTTGCTTGAACTGTAAGGGCTGTTTGGTGAGAGGTTGTTTGACTCTGTAAAATAGCCTGCAGAGCCAAGACTGCCGTAAACCTCATCAGTGGAGACTTGAAGAAATTTTTCAACTTCAAATCGTCTGGCATGTTCAAGAAGTACGTTAGTTCCGATTACATTAGTTTGAAAAAATATTTTTGAACCGAGAATGCTTCTATCAACGTGTGACTCGGCAGCAAAATTTATTACGTACTTAATTTTATAATTTTCAAACAAATACCGAACAAGATCGAAATTACAGATATCGCCTTTTATAAATTGATAATTCTTTTTCTTCTCAACTAATTTTAGGTTTTCAAGATTTCCTGCATAGGTTAGTTTATCAAGATTTATAATATTGTACTCATCTGTATCGGTCAAAATATAATTGAGAAAATTACTCCCGATAAATCCAGCTCCGCCAGTAACTAATAAATTTTTCATAAAGTTTTAATAAGAAAATAACCCCAAAAATATTCCAGCTTGAATATAGAAATGGTCGCCATTAATTTTTGATGGAACATTTGAAAGTTCCAAACCATTTTCTACTTGCCAGTTATCCCCAAGTGTAAAAGAATAACCGGCACCAAGTCTTACAGCCGCCAAATAATATATGGGAATTTCTACATTGATTGTTGGATTTAATATAAAATAACTATTTACTAACCGACGACTGTAGTTCGATGAAGAAGAAGTACTGCCTATTTCATTAATAATCTCGTCCCAGGAAAAAGCTCCGCTATTTTTGTATAACTCAATTTGGTAGCTTCCGCCTCCTAGCAGAAAGCCAAGTGAAACTCCAAAGTTCTTAATAAAAGGTAGAGTGTATTCAATAGAAACACCTCCGCCACCGATGGAAACAACTGACTCTCGTTTTTCATTTCCAATCACAGTTTCTTTGGAAGTTGAACCGCCGAATCCCATTCCTCCAATTCGTAAATTGGGAATAAATCCGATATAAACGAAACCCGAGCCGCCGGAGCTATAAAATCCTGAATTTGTTATTTCTGGAAAGTTTGCCGATATCAATCCTTCATTCAAAGAATTGGTACTAACAAAATTCCATGTAGCCAGGTAACCCCCGCCTACGCCAAATGGTGCGTCAAACATTCCGGTGCCTTGAGCTTTCGATTGAGTGATCGGGAGCAGAAATAACAATATTAGTAGTGATGATTTCTTCATAATCTTTCTTAAGTTATTGATAAATTTACCAAAGCACTTAAGAAATTCCAATTCTAACTTTTTGGTATTTTAATTATTCTGTTAAATTATTTCTGATTAATAAAAATTAAATGAACTATGAAAATCTTAATTACAGGCGGCAGTGGACTACTTGGGCAATATCTGAATAACTTTCTTTCAAAAAGTAATGAGATTCTCTCAATCTATAATTCGAAAACGGGAAATTGTACTGATTATAATTCAGTCCGCGGAAATATAACTGATAATAATATCATTCGTGAAATTTTTGAATCGTTCAGACCTGAAGTTGTTATACACACTGCGGCAATTACTAATCCCTTATTAGTCAAGCCATTCACTGAACAAGATTATTATTCAACGAATACCGAAGCGACGAAACGGATCGCAGAATTATGCGAGCAGTTCAATTCAAAATTAATTTATTTATCAACAGACCTTGTTTATTCAGGCAAAGAAGGATCAATGTTGAATGAGGATGCTCTTATTCGCCCAATATCAATTTATGCTAAAACAAAATTAAAAGGTGAAGCGAAGATAAAAGAAACTTTTGACAATTATCTCATCCTCCGCACAGCTCTTCTTTTCGGGTTTGGCTTAAATCACACAAAAAGTTTTTTTGACACAATGTTTAATAATCTTTCACAAAATATTCCCATCAATTTATTCGCAGATCAGTTTCGTACTCCATTGAGCTTAATCGAGGCTTCAAGAATGATTTCTGAAATTGTCTTCCTTGATATTAATTTCGAAACTATAAACTTTGCCGGAGTTGACCGTGTTTCTCGATTTGAATTAGGAGAATTACTTTGTGAAGTCAGTGGTTTTAATAAAAATCTTCTGAATAAAATATCGATGAAAGAAATTCCAAATTATCCGCAAGTGGAAGATGTTTCGCTAAGCACAGATAAACTCCTGTCATTTGGTATCAAATCAAACTCGGTTGAAGAAAGCCTGATAGAGCTGGTATAGGAGCGGCTAAAAAGTTGAGATAATAAGAAGTTATTTCAGCATGGCAGCGTTTACATCAAGTAATTTAACGACGATTATTCCCGTGTGCTTCTTTACTTTATTTATGTACTCTGATAGCGGTAATTCGGAAATCTGGACTTTGGAGCCGACAACAGGAGCGTGTAGTAAATGGATTTTGCCATCCCCCATCCGTATTGCCAAACCAACGTGACCAATATCAAGTCCATCAATATTTGTGGTGAAAGCTATCAAATCACCGTCATTTATTTTTTCATCATTTTTTTTAACAGAATTTTTAGGGATGAAATAATACGTTCGATTGCTTATTTGTTCCTCTTGATTTCGAATCATCAAAATAAATTTATTATTCTCTTTCAACTGCGAATAACTATCGGGATGAGTTGTCATGTAATTTACATCAAATGAAATAGCTTCGCCGCCAAGCGCTTTTGTAATATCACTGCAGCATTTTTTGTTTTCGTTATTAAAAATCCAATCCGAAAAATAATGCAGGCGCGAGGGGTATTGATCAATTTGTCCATCCCTGTATCTAATGAATTGTAACTCTGCAAGATAATCTTCAAATGTAGTTTTATTTTTTTGGATGCATCTTGAAATAGCGATTACATTTTCGATAAATGTTGTACAATCAAACGCAGATAAATTGACCACTAAATTTTCATCACTTGAGTTTTCGAGAGTTGAGGCTTTGTAATCAGCACCGAGAAATGTTTTTGCAACTTCAATTATAATTTGATTAATTGGTTTTTGAGAAAGAGATTTTTCTAATGCGAAACTGAATTTAGAATTACAAACCTCGACATCGAACTCGGAAAATACCTGCGCAGATAAATCAACTGAAATTAATAATAAAAAGATTAACAACGCAACTTTAGTCAATTTCATTTGCTTCCACGTTTGAGATGACAATAGATTTTCCGTTAAATAATATCATCGTCAGTCTGGACAGAAGCATACTCCTGAATCTGTCTCTGTTGAGCTAGGTTTTCAAACCGAGCATACTCTTTTATAAATGCTAATCTCACCTCGCCTGTAGGACCATTTCGCTGCTTGCCAATGATAACTTCAGCGATTCCTTCAGTGGAAGTTTTGTTTTCATCATCAAAATTTTTTATGCCGTTTTGTTCGGGACGATTTAAGAAGATAACAACATCAGCATCTTGTTCAATTGAACCTGACTCGCGTAAATCTGAAAGAAGCGGACGTTTATCAGTTCTTGTCTCCACCGAACGATTTAACTGTGATAAAGCAAGCACGGGAATATTCAATTCTTTCGCAAGTGCTTTAAGTGAACGTGAGATGTGCGATATTTCCCGCTCACGTGATTCTGCATTTGATGGTCCCTGCATCAACTGAAGATAATCAATTATAATCAGCCCGATATTTTTTTCACTCTTTAATCTTCTCGCTTTAGCTCTTATTTCCAGTACGGTTTGAGAAGGGGTGTCGTCAATGTAAATCGGCGCGTTAATTAATTTGTGAACATTCTTGCTGAGTTTTCTTCCCTCCTCCTGTGGAAGTTTACCGGTTCGGACTAAGTGAGCATTGAGTCTTCCTTCGGCGCAAAGCAGACGAATGATCAACTGCATTGTGGACATTTCCAAACTGAAAATTCCAATCGGAACTTGATGATCAATTGCAGCGTTACGCGCCAATGAAAGCGCAAGTGCAGTCTTGCCCATAGAGGGTCTTGCAGCTATTATGACGAGATCAGATTTTTGTAAGCCGCCGAGCATCTCGTCTAATTCATAAAACCCGGTGGGAACAGAAAATTTTTGCGTAGATGATGAATGTATTGCTTCAATGTATTCAAGAGCTTCGCGGACTGCTCTATCCATTGACTTAAAAGATGTTTTCAGGTGTGATTCTGTTATTTCAAATATTTTTCTTTCGGCGCGGTCCAATATTTCAAATGCATCATCAGTGCCGGAGTAAGCTGCTCTTGCAATTTCATGGGAGCTTGAAATTAATCCCCGTAAAATTTCTTTTTCTAAAATAATTTTTGCGTGAAATTCTATATTGGCGGCTGAAGAAATATTCTGCGAAAGTTTGCTGAGATAAACTGCCCCACCGACGTCTTCAATTTGTTCTCTTTTTTTTAATTCTTCATAAAGTGTTACTGTGTCAATCGGCTCGCTTGATTCGAACAGGCTGACCATTGCTTCAAAGATCAGGCGATGTGCTTTAAGATAAAAACTGGAGGGGGTAAGTAATTCTAATGCTTTGGGTACAGCTTCTTTTTCAATTAACATTGCGCCAAGTACCGATGATTCTATCTCCGGAGCGGCAGGCGGTTTTACATCTGCAGGAATGAGTTTATCAATTTCTGATGCTGTATAATTTTTTGTTTTTGCCAAATACTGTAAATCTCTTTCTATTTCGTAGAATTAAATTTTCCCGGTGATTCGGGTTTCAAATATCGTATAAAAATTGTTCAATTTAAATAATGCGGAAAACAATTTACGCTGTACAATGAACAATGTACAATTAAAAATTAACAATTTAGGGCCAATAATTTATTGGATGAAAGAATTTCTTCTGATTGCAGAGGGTTTTTTACTTTGGCGGTGGGCCTTTTAACTCTGCAGTAGGCTTTTTCATGCTGGCAGTTATGTGTTTGCTAACTGAGTGTAATGATTTTGTCAATTAGTCTGACAGTTTTGTTAATGAAATTGAAAGCTTCTTTTGGGAATTTTTAGAGTTTGCTGTATTTGTGAGGATGGGAATATTCATCATCCCGAAAGTTTAAGGAATGATAAAACTAAACCCGGTTTGTACTAAATGACCTGAAATGGCATTAGTCATTCGTTCAGCTACTTTTTAAGGTTGATTCCGTCAAATTAATCCACAAGCACGTTCTTCAAAATTTCCGGGTCGTCTTTTCCATGTTAGTCATTAAAATCATTTAGCGTAAACCATTAACCGCATTTTTTATAAAATACTATTTTAAGCAAGCTGATCAAACATTTTCCGGAATTGCTTCACATCTTCCCAGCAGCCTCTTTTCCAATTTGGATTTCGCAATAGTGCTGCGGGGTGATAGGTAACCATCACTTTTATTCCTTCATAAAGAAAAACTTTACCGCGCATATTCGTAAGCGAGTCTTTCTTTTTTAACAAGCCAAGTGCGGCTGTTAAACCGAGGCATAAAATTGCTTTCGGTTTTATCAGTTCAATTTGTTTTTTCAAATATGGAACGCATGTATCCATTTCGACAGAGGTGGGTGTACGATTATCAGGCGGGCGGCATTTTACGATGTTACCGATATAAACTTCATCGCGGGAAAAATTAATTGCTTTTAGAATATCGGTTAGTAACTGTCCTGCTCTTCCAACGAATGGAAGCCCTTGTTTATCCTCTTCAGCGCCGGGACCTTCGCCAATTACCATTATGTCTGCACGGGGATTGCCGGAACCAAACACAAATTTGTTGCGCCCTTTTTGCAGATCGCATTTGGTGCAATCGCATATAAGATTGTTCAGATCATCAAGCGAGTTGGAGTCACTCCACAGCTCTCTAATTGTATTAAATGTTTCCGGCTGAGGTTCTTTGATTTTAGAGGGGGCAGCATGTTTTGGCAATTCGATTTTTTCGGCAGTTGATTTTTTAATTTTTGTCTTGGGGATTTCGTAAATCACTTCAGTTTTTCTTTTTAGCTTCTCTTTGGAAGCAAAAAGTTCATCACCAAAAATTTCTTTTTGAAGCTCCAATGAGCGAATCAAATTTTCTTTCTGGTTTTTATTCATACTGATGATGAATTTGAAACGTGATTAATAATTTCAGTAAGAATTTTATTGGCTGCAGAAAATTTAGACATCAGCGAAAGTTTGGTAACTCTACCCGATTTGTTAAGAATGGTAATTTTATTTGAATCGAACTCAAATCCACTTTTTTTATCCTTCAATGAATTGAGAATTATCATATCAAGGTTTTTATCAATTAACTTTTTCTTTGCGTTCTTTAATTCATTATCCGTCTCAAGTGCGAATCCAACAATAAATTTATTTTCCTTTTTAAGCGAGGACAGAATATCAGAAGTAAGCGTAAGTTGAAGCGAGAATGGTTTATTACCTTTTTTAATTTTTCTATCAGCGACTTTTGCCGGCTTAAAATCGGCAACGGCGGCAGACATAATTAGAATATCGTTTGCAGGTAATTCTTTCTCGACCGCTTTTCTCATTTCAGAAGCAGAACGAATGTTGATCAATTTAATTTCGGGATAAAGAAATTGCGAATTAGGTCCGGCAATTATAGTAACTACAGCGCCTCTAAGCCTTGCAGCTTTGGCAATGGAAACGCCCATTTTACCCGAAGATCTGTTGCCTAAAAATCTAACCGGATCAATATCTTCATAAGTTGGTCCGGCAGTAACTAAAATTTTTTGTCCTTTTAAATCTTTTTTCAATCCGGAAAGCACAAAGGAAATAGAATCAATTATTTTCTCTAATTCCGGAAGTCTTCCCATCCCCATTAAACCGCTAGCAAGTTCCCCTTCTTCTGCCGGTAGAATATAATGGCCTAATGATTCAAGTTTGGTGAGGTTTTGCTTGGTGATATCCTTGTTGTACATATCCACATCAGCAGTAGGGCAAATTATCAGTGGACAACGAAGAGCAGTAATTAAAGTTGTAAGTGCATTATCAGCGAAGCCTGCAGCAATTTTTGCGATAGTGTTTATTGTAGCAGGAGCAACAATCATCAAGTCAGCCCAGAGTGCATAATCAATATGCCAGGTAGTCATATCTGTTCCTGATTCCTGTGAGTCGGGAAATATTTTTACAATGACATTATTTTGAGAAAGTACAGAAAGAGTAAGGGGGCTGATAAATTGAACAGCCGAGGGAGTCATTACAACTTTGACCTCGGCTCCAAATTTGACGAGTTCTCTAATAAGGAAAGCAGATTTATACGCCGCTATACATCCGGTTACACCGAGAAGAATTTTTTTCCCTTTGAGAGTCTCGTAATGCATGACATTTAGAATAAAATTCTAAATTACTTTTTATAATCATATTGAACTTTACCAGCCAGCACTTCTTTTATTCCCTGAATATGAGGTTTGTCTTTTTTCTCATGTTCAAGTGCAATTTTTAGCTGAGCAGGATTAAGAATATCTTCAGCATCGTCATCAGTTGCATTGGAAGTTGGAATTGTGCTAATCAAGGCTTGAAATTCGATTTTGTTTTCATCATTCAACTGTCTTGCTCTTTTAGAGGCAACAACAATGCCTTCGTAAACGTTAGCAACATTTTTATCGAGTTCTCTTAAGTCAATTGGTTCGATACCTGACATATTATTTATTCTCCTTTATTTAAAAGATTATTTATTAAAATTTTCATTTCGGAAGTAGCTTTGTTTAATTCATTGTTGATTAAAATATAATCAAATTTATCCTTCATACTCAATTCCAATTCAATTCTCTCAATTCTTTTTTCGAGGTCTTGATCAGTTTCTGTCTGTCTTTTTTTAAGCCGATTTATCAATTCTTCTTTAGTTGGCGGTGCAATATAAATTAGTTTTGCTTCGGGATAAATTTTTTTTATTGACAGCGCCCCCTTGACATCAATCTCAAGGAGAATGTTTTTGCCGCTGCTTATATTATCATCAACGAAATCTTTGTAAGTGCCGTAATAATAATCGTAAAATTTTTCCCACTCGACAAATTGGTTTAGTTCTATTTTTTTTAAGAACTCTTCTTCAGTAATAAAGAAATAATCAACACCATCTTTTTCATTCGGCCGTTTTTTACGTGTTGTAGCAGAAATAGAAAAAACAATTTGCGGAAATTCTGCCAGAGAACTTCTGACAAGTGTGGTTTTACCGGCTCCGCTTGGTGCAGCAACTACAATTATTTTACCTATCGGACTATTCAAGACTATTCTATGTTTTGAATTTGCTCGCGAATTTTTTCAATTTCTTCTTTTATCGCTACAGAAGTATGAGTAACCGAAACAGAGAGTGATTTTGAAGATATTGTATTTGCTTCACGATTCAATTCCTGACATAAAAAATTAAGCCGCCTACCCGTTTCATCACTGTAATCAAGGCTTTCGAGAAAATAATTCAAATGACTTTTTAGTCTGACTGTTTCTTCAGTAATATCAACTTTGTCGGCGATTAATGCTAATTCGGTTTTCAATCTGTCTGCATCAAAATTAGAATCTTGCAGAAGTGAAGCTATACGCTCCTTCAATTTCGAATAATAAACATTTACTTCGGTAGAGTATGAGGTTTCTATTTCTTCAACTTTCTGCTGAATGTTTTTAATTCTAACGGATAAATCTTTTCT
>Ga0172375_10007488_pt1 | contig 14940 bp, 18 predicted proteins | sample LakKiv1m_FD_114537 | JGI IMG/M metagenome (GOLD analysis project Ga0172375, IMG submission 114537) | Freshwater microbial communities from Kabuno Bay, South-Kivu, Congo - kab_092012_11.1m | ecosystem: Environmental > Aquatic > Freshwater > Lake | place: Democratic Republic of the Congo... | reverse complement strand
CAATCAAACCAATTGAACTAAATGGGGTATCCCCTTCACTCCAGTAGATACAACATATAGATATTCAAATGCGACTTTATGATTTATAATCAACAAAATATAGTGGTAACTGGAGTGAAGGGGATACCCCATTTTAGGAGAATTTGATGGTCGAGTAACAACCAACCCTTTTCCGGTGTTGTCAAGATTTGAATGGAATGTCGACAGTCAGGTTTAAGTACAGTGCGGAGTGGATTCTCCATGCATCTGCAACGCGCCAAGAAGGATTTTTGTGAAATCGACCATTGCACGACTATTAGCTGGTTTGAAAAGATTCACACACAGTAAAGGCACCACTATGTCTGGCGCGAGTAACTTGAGACCACTTAATCCCTTGCCTATTCCAGATCCTGATCGCTTGCAGGGCGAAGAAGAGATCTATAAATGGATAGAGTATGGAATTGGTTGTTTCAGAGAATGGTACCAGCCAGTTGATTTTGGGAATGGGATTGTTGCCCATGTGACTCGTCCTCCAGACTGGGGGCCAAGACCATGAAAGATATGAAAAAAATGGAACGGCAAGTTTTTTTATTCGGCCGACGTGGCCGAAAAAAAGAATATCCTTTGTCTGCGTAGGTCTGCGTGAGTCTGCGGTTAATAAAGTATGAGTGATGTTGTTATAAAGATTGAAAATCTCTGGAAACAATACCGCTATGGCATCATCAGCCACCGGACTCTGCACAAGGACCTCCAGAGCTGGTGGGCTAGGAGGCGTGGCAAACCCGACCCGAACTCCCGCATTGGCGATGAGCAAAGCGCAAAGCGCAAAGCGCGTAACCCTATGCGCTCTGCGCCAGGCGCTATGCCGAGTGATGTTGACGCTATGCGCTATGCCCGGAGCGCTATGCGAGGAAGCGAAGCTGACGACAGATTTTGGGCCCTCAGGGACATTTCCTTCGAAGTGAAGCAAGGCGAAGTCCTCGGCATTATTGGCAAGAACGGGGCGGGAAAGTCTACGCTCCTCAAGATCCTGTCGAAAGTCACGACACCGACGAGGGGGCAGATAAAGATCAAAGGCCGTGTGGCCAGTCTTCTGGAGGTCGGCACCGGATTCCATCCTGAACTGACTGGAAGGGAAAACATCTTTCTTAATGGTGCTATTTTGGGGATGAGTAAGACGGAGATTAAGAGGAAGTTTGATGAAATTGTGGCTTTTGCAGAGGTTGAAAAATTTATCGACACGCCAGTAAAACGTTATTCCTCCGGTATGTATGTGCGGCTGGCATTCGCCGTGGCTGCACACCTGGAACCGGAGATTCTTTTGGTTGATGAGGTGCTGGCGGTGGGAGACGCTCAGTTTCAGAAGAAGTGTTTGGGGAAGATGGGGGATGTGGCGAAAGAAGGACGGACGGTGCTGTTTGTGAGTCATAATATGGCGGCTATAGCCAGCCTTTGCGGACGAGGTGTATTGCTTTGTGAAGGTGAAATCAAAAAGGTTGGTGAAACATCTTCTGTTATTTCAGATTACCTGCAAGGCAATAATAGATTGCCCACATCTGACAGCCTTATCAACCATCCTAATCGCGCAAAAGGTTTTAACCAGTTACTTACTCGATTTGTGTTACAAACTGATGATGATGTCGTCTATTACGGCAAGCCACTTTTGTTCCGAATCGGTTACAAATTCCCAGAGAAAATTGCGGTCCCGCAGTTCTGCACAAGCTTTCATAATGAACACGGAGCAACGGTGTTCACAGTAATTAGTGATTACCAAACCAACAATACACCTGGTTCGCTGCAAGGCGAGGGTGAAATCATATGTAGAATTAAATCACTTCCCCTTTTGCCTGGCAACTACTTTGTTAACTTGAGGTTGTGGCAACCAGGTCAGAAACTTGATGACATCGAAAATGTCGCCCGTTTTCGGGTGGAGTGGCTCGACCGGGAAATTGGTCAGTTCAACTGGGATGCTGGTATGGGAGTAGTCTATGTTGACGCAGAGTGGCATTGGAACAGTGATAGAGAAAACTAAGAAGCGCCTAATGCTGTTATGGCGGGGATTGTGCGGGCTGATGGTCGAGCGGTGGGTGAACTTGATCCACAATTCATTGGAATTTACAGACTGGCTGGGTTTTCGCTACTGGCTAATACCTGGTGATGAAATTGGTATTTATTGGAAAAGACAATCAGTCACTGATGCAACCCATATTATTCGTTTCATATTGGAAAACATCACAGAGGGACCGACTTGTATTGATATCGGGGCCCATATTGGCGGTGTATCTTTACCCATGTGGTCAAAAGCATGTTTGACAGGAAAGGTTATTTCGGTTGAGGCAGATCCTCGCAACATCGAACGAATAAAAGCCAATTTGCGGCTCAATGGATACCCTCAAGATTATGTTGTTAATGCGGCGCTTACTGACAAAAAAGGAATGGTTCAACTCAGATGCTACGAGGGCATCAATGGTTGGCAAACGTTAGGGAATCCCTCTTTTGCTGCCAGCTACAAGTCTTTCTTAATCGAAGTTCCGGCGATGACTTTCTGTGACCTTATGGAAAACTATGGGCTTGGAGCAGTAGACCTGGTGAAAATCGATGTAGAAGGAGCGGAATTACTTGTGCTCGGTGGTATGACTCCTTTCTTAAAAGAAAAAAGGATCGGCTGCGTGATATTTGAGGTTAACCATCTCATGCTTGAGGGATTTGGCAAAACGGTCTCTGAACTTTTGTCCTTTTGGAAAGATTTTGACTACGTTCTATGGCGATTGGCTCCAGATGGTTTCCTTGTCGAGATACAAAACCAGTGGCCCAGCAATCTGATCGGCGATTGCGTTGCTCTTCCGTGTAGAGAGAATGTTTGACAGAACCACGTCCATGGTGGCGAAAAGGCTAATCCGACTGTTAGATTCCATTTCTTCTCGACTCGATCGGTTAGAGCAGAAAACAATGAAACGCCACGGTATAGAGCGGGCTAAACATCTTATGAATACGGTGGGCGAACTGAATATAGACTTGGGATGTGGATCGTTCAAGAGGCCTGGTTTTGTGGGTGTTGATCTATCACCAGGGGCTGACATTCAATGGGATATACGGTGGGGGCTCCCCTTTAAAGATAACAGTGTTATCGAGATTCGGTCAGATCACTTCTTCGAACATCTGGAACTCTCCGATCTGGTTGATGTACTTCGGGAATGCAGAAGAGTGCTCGTTCCATCTGGAGTGTTGGATTTCACCGTGCCTCACTTCGACCCCTATCTTGAAGCGTATCTGCATAAGGACTTCGATTACCTCAAAGAAAAAATCTATGATGTTCCTCAAGGACAGGAGGCTTTATATGAGACCTGTTTTGACCGAATCGCATGGTTGCTTTATCGTTCGGGGGAACACAAATCCTTGTTTGATAAGGAATCCATTGTAGCGAAAGTAAAAATAGCCGGTTTTGAGAATGTAACTATAAGAGAATTAGATCGAGCTAAAGATACGAATCCACGGTTTTCTTCCGTCTACGTGGTAGCAATCAAATGATCCTTGCTGGTGACTGGGCTCCCGGAAATAAACAATTAGATATGGCTCACAACGCGCCGGTTGTGTTGGCTAATCTTGAGGGGCCAGTTCTATCTCGTGCGCAGTCGGTTACTGAAACACCGAAAGCAGGGCCCAGCCAGTTTTCTTGTGAATTGCCTAATGGAACTGAACAGTTTGTCTTTTCGCTAGCGAACAATCACATAATGGACTACGGCGTTCTCGGATTGGAAGCAACTTTGAAATTGCTCGACAAGAGGGGTTTCAAAGCTTGTGGAGCTGGCAAAGATGTTTGTGAGGCCAGACAGCCGCTTATAATTGAGGATAAGGGTGTCAAGGTGGGCATTATCGCCTGTTGTGAAGCTCAGTTCGGGATCGCTAGGTACATGCAGCCAGGCGTAGCTGAATTCGGCCCATGGGTTTATCGTGCCATTGACGATTTGAAGCAGACTACTGATGCAGTTATTGTGTCTATCCACGCTGCTGTTGAGGATTCTCCTTGGCCTTCACCGTATATTCAGGAACTCTATCGTTCCTACATTGACGCCGGTGCCAAAATCGTGCACGGACATCATGCACATGTTCCGCAAGGATACGAAGAATATGGAGATGGCCTGATTTTCTACGGCATGGGCAATTTTGCCGTTGATCCAGACAGGTGGCGTGACTATGACAACGGCTTATGGTCACTATGTGGCGAGATAGATTTTACAGCCAGGCCTTTACGCTGGCGGTTACTAACTTTTGAGATTCGCCACAAATCCGGTTCGGACACGATAGCGATCGATGAAAGCACGGAAGAGGAAAGAAATAGTCATCAGCGCTATCTGGAAATGTGTAATCGTCCTCTTGCTGATCCAGATTTATTCGCTGGGTTATGGCAGGAAGTGGTCATACGCGCTTACCATCACTACGGAGCAAAATATATGCGGTTTGTCCCGCCGAGTGAGGGGCGACGCGCTCGGATACGCAAAGGGTTGTCTATGCTAAAGCAGGTACTGCTCAATCGAACCCCTGTTGCATCTCATCCTAATCGTTATGATTATTTGCTGTGGCATAACATGATTGCCTGCGAAAGCCATCGCCAGATGTTGGCCACGGCGCTGGGGGTGCTTTGTGGCGAAATCGAGGATATGCGCACTCAAGAAACAACAGCGTTGGCTGATGAGATGATGCCATGGTCGCGCGATTGGCAAAAGGATAAGACTTAAATGGACATGACTGAAAAAAACGCGCATGGCGCGGTAGGATTTTACCTAAGTGGTAACCTTGCCACAGAAGCAACTAAGAATGCGATTGCAGCCTGCGACCAAGCTCTGCGTCATTTTCCATGGCTGAAAAGGAAAAGATTGTCACTTGGTGTAGCACAGTTGGAGCTGTGGAGCCACCACAATCTCGATGAATCCTTATATATGGACGAATCTGGTAATCTGTTTGTGCTCGTCGGTTCACCGATGAATGTCATCGCGTGGTCGGACGCCCTTGAAATGCTTGCAAAGGAGGGAGACACTGCCTTTGAGTTGCCATGGGAAGGGCGGTGTATCTTTATTCGTCTATCTCCGGATGGCAAAGACTGGACAATTTGGAATGATTGGTGTGGCAGTATTCCCGTGTTTCATGCATCATTGAAAAATGTGCCAATAGCGAGTTCTCTTGAACTGCCAGTTGTTTCCGCCGTGGGTTTTACCCCTGATGATTTTTCCAAGCGCGGTATCGTTGAGATGCTGGTGCATGGGCACTTCCTGGGAACAGACACGCTATTTACTGAAATGCAAACGCTTCAACCTGATTCGGTGTCGCGCTGGAGGGATGGAAAATTTGTGGGTTCAAAGGTGATGTGGTCTGTTGAACCTTCCGATTTGCGTTGGGATTATGGTTGGGATGAGCTCATCAATGAGCTTCATGACTACACCGTCAAGGCGATTGGCGATGCGCTAAAACAACGTGACAAATGGATATTGCCACTCTCCGGTGGCATGGATTCCCGACTGATTGCATGTGTTGGCACTGAGCAGATCACAAATTTTCAGGCATATACCTATGGTCCAGCTACGTGGAATGAGCCTATCTACGCACAACAGTTAGCTCGAGTTTTAAATATTCCATGGCAAAGAGTAGATGTAGGAACAGATTACCTCGCCGACTATACGCCGATGTGGCTGGATTGGTTCGGTAGTTTTTTGCACGCACACGGGATGTATCAGATGCCGTTTCTTCAAGCTGTTAAAGATTTGGATGCTCCAATTCTTCAAGGGTTTATGGGCGATCCGTTGGCTGGCAATCATTTGAAGATTTTGAATCAGTCGGGTTTGACGACCTATCAATCGTTATGTAATTTTTCGACAATGTGGGGTATAGAAGAGATTACAAGGGTATTGAACTTCGAACCAGTGGCGGTTCTTTCCGAGATCGCTGATATTATGCAGGCTCAGTTTGATGCTTTACATGGTGCTACATACCAACGCCTAATGTTCATTGATTTCTGGAATCGTCAGAGAAACTTCATTTTCTACCAGCCAATTATGTATGATTACTGGAAAGGTGTTTCCACACCTTTTATGAACCGTGAATACGCACGATTCTGCCTTTCTCTCCCCAGACTCGCAATAGAAGATCGGTGCTTGCAAAAGGAAATGACCAAACGCTACTGGCCGGAGGTCGCGAAGATTGCAGGCACATATTCACGATTTCCACTAATTGAGACGAAGCAGTTTGTGGCCAAGCGAATAGCAGCGCATTTCTTGCCTCGCAAACTGAGGATTGGGCCGCTACGAGAATTTAATCCTATTTCTAACAATATGGATCCGGATTGTGTGTTGGCTACAGGAGAAAACGCAATGTATCCTCTGCCTCAAAAAATAGATGTAATGGCGCAAACTTTTTTCAAGAGAGAGGGAATTCTTTACGCCATCCAAGAAGCAAAGAAGGGCACTTGGCATGGTTACGAGATGTGTCAAGCTTTAATGCCTATTGCGAATAGATTCTGATATGAGATTTTTGATTATTAATACGGATTATTCTATTTATATACAAAGCTTTTATACCCAGAATCCCTGCCTCGAATCGCGGGGTTATAAAGAGCAGTTCAAGGCTCGGATGGATAGCCTCTTCGGTACCGCCGACTTCTACTCTGCCAACTTGCGTAAACTGGGGCATGAAGCGTGGGACATTATCGCCAACATTGAGCCAGCCCAAAAGCAGTGGGCGAGAGAACATGGTATTGATGTTAAAAACAGTACCAAATGGCGCTTGCGACTTCGCAGGGGTATTGTCCCCTGGCTCTACCGTGGGCGCAACCAGGATTGGCTTTATAAAATTCTTGAAGCCCAGGTAAAAGCTTATCGGCCCGATGTCCTTTACAGTATGTGCATAGAAACTATTGGAAGCAATTTTTTGCGTAACGTGAAAGGCTACTATCGTCTGGCTGTTGGTCAACACGCCGCGCCGCTTCCAACCCACGATATCAGTGAGTATGACCTTATGCTTTCTTCGTTGCCCAATCAGGTTGATTATTTCCGAAAGCAAAGGATGAAGGCTGAGATATTCCGCCTGGGATTCGAGCCAAAGATTCTGAAAAATCTATCTGCCGGCAGGAAGCGTTTTGACATTGTATTTGTTGGAGGGTTGGGCGGGCCGCACCAAAAGGGCACGCAGACAGTGGAATTGTTATGCAAAAGACATAATCTAAAAGTTTGGGGTTTCGGCATTGAGAGGTTACCCGGAAATTCTCCAATCCGCAAAGTATATATGGGACCCGTTTGGGGGGGTGAGATGTATCAGGTGCTACATGATGCCAGGATTGTTTTTAATCGGCATATTGACGTTGCCGAGAATTATGCTAACAACATGCGCCTTTACGAAACAACGGGCGTAGGTACACTTCTGCTGACGGACTACAAGCAGAATCTTGCAGATATGTTCGAGCCAGGGAAGGAAGTCATTGCTTATCGTGATGCTGATGAATGTGCTGAATTGGCCGGATATTATCTGGATCACGATGATGAACGAGAAGCCATTGCCCGTGCAGGGCAAAAGCGCACATTGAAAGATCATACTTACTATCACCGTATGCAGGAACTGGTGGAGATTGTCAGGAAGTACCTTTAATGCAATGCTGAAAGATGTCGCTAAAAAAATTTTGCCCGTTAGTATACAGCAGATACTGAGGCGTATTATAAACCAAACAAATGAACAGAGGACGGGCTTGTATCTTGCCCGGTTGCGCAAAAAAGCATGGGGGCAGAAATCCGGCGCAATTATGCGATGCTCAAATTATACCGTCCGTATTACCGACGGACCCAATTTCTATATACAGTATAAGGATGAATTCATCCGGCGCATTTACCATTTCGAGGCAATACGTCCTGATCCCCTTATCATAGACGGTGGAAGCAACATTGGTATGAGCATCCTCTACTTCAAGCATGTTTATCCAGGGGCGCGTATTATCGGCTTTGAACCTGACCCTGCGATTTTTTACATATTGAAAGAAAATGTAACCCGCAACGGCCTGACCGACGTCACGCTGGTCAACGCTGGCCTGGGAGAGGAGACCGGGACGATTAGTTTTATCCCTGACGAAAGCGCTGGTGGTCGCTTTGCAAAAGGAGAAGGAAGTGTCACTGTTCAGGTGAAACAGCTATCGGATTACATTGGGGAACCAGTGGATTTTCTTAAGCTCAATATAGAAGGTGAGGAGCTGGCTGTTCTACAGGAGGCGGAGGCCAGCGGTAGACTCCGAAACGTTCGGGAACTGGTGCTGGAATATCACGGCTGGGCAAATGGGGAGCAGCGATTGGGTGAAATTCTGAACTTGCTCGACCGTCAAGGGTTTCGCTATCTGATCCACGATTTCGATGCCGAGACCTGTGGGGCAAGCAAGCCCCCGTTTCGCCTGACACCTCAGACCACGTGGTTTTGTTTGGTCTACGCCCGCAGACTTGATGCCAGTCCGTCCTTTAGTAAACAGTGAAACAATTTATAAAACAAGTTATCCCGCCATTTGTATATCAACCCGTCGCTAATTGGTGGCGAAAACCAAAGCCTGTTCGATGGGGCAATCTGCGCCGGATTATCCCGTTTAGTCATGTTTTTGGCTTTGACCGGGGCCAACCCATTGATCGCTATTATATCGAAGTGTTTCTGAAAAAACACAGCCCTGACATCCATGGGCGGGTCCTGGAAATAGGAGATTCCGGTTATACCCACAAGTTTGGCGGAGATCGTGTGACCCGCTCCGATGTGCTTCATGCCGTGCCCGGCAATCCACAAGCTACGATAGTCGGCGACCTATCAACAGGGGAATGCATCCCGGAAAACGTATTCGACTGCATGATTCTTACTCAGACCTTTCTAGTCATCTATGACGTGCAGGCAGCCGTAGTCAATGCCCATTGCGCTTTGAAAGCAGGTGGTGTCTTGCTTGCAACCTTCCCCGGCATTAGTCAGATCAGCCGCTATGATATGGACCGCTGGGGCGACTACTGGCGCTTTACTGATGCATTGTAAAAGCTACATTATCTGACCCTGATGAAATCAGAAAAAGTAGGATTGATGAGAATGTCTTTTGTATTATAAAAGAAAAGATAATAAATTATATTGTGCAGTTGGAAAACATGGTCATAATTAATGACCATGATATATGAAAGGTACAACTGTTAGTATCGCTGAGGGGAAAAAGAGTTTTAGTCGTTTGATACATGATGATTCTGGAAACAAAGAGGAAATCATTATAACGAGGAGGGGAGAGCCTGTAGCAGTTATTGTCCCTTATGAGGAATATCATTCCAAAAAGGCAGAAGGTTATAGAAAAATTATGGAGGCAAGGGATGCCTTCTTGAAAACAGGTGTTTTAGCTGGTGATATTTATACCGCGTTAAAAACAGTACGCTTACGCATAGAGAAATTAAAGCTTAAACAGGTTACTTAAGTCATATCGGCTTCCTGCTTGTGCGATTGAGATTGCAGGCTCACAAGCCTAAAGCTTGTTCGCTTGTTGTTGTCTCTGTGGTAAACTATTGATATGGGAGTGAATAATAAAACCTTAGCTTGAAAGGAGGATAGAGATGGAAGTAACTATTGATAAGAATGAACTTTACGGTCTTGTAAAAGAGGCTGTTAGAGAAGTTTTACATGAGGATTTGAATTTTTTTGAAAGGCATACCTTTTGAAGAAGAGATGAACGATATCGAAAATTTTTATGGTAAACTATCAGCTAAGAAAGAAGCAGTTTATAGCGAGACTATTGAGATATGAAATGGAGAATAGATTATTCAAGGGATGCTGAAAAGTTTGTTCAGGGGGGTGTTAAAATGAACACTAAAACAAGGAAAGAAGAGTACATAGGCGAGGTTCTCAGCGACGGACACCTTTCTCTTCCTGAGAGTATTCGACAAAAGCTCAGTCTAAAGCCTTCATCAGTAGTGAAAGTTGTAATAAGCCTAACGGGCGCTGAAACAAAAAGCAAGACTGAAGCCTGGAAGCTATTCCGTTCTATGGGGCGCACCGCTGTACAGGGGAAATTGACGAATTCAGCAGAAGAACATGATCGCTATCTTTACGGGAAAGCCTCAGAATGAAAATTTTTATTGATACGAGCGCTTGGGATGCCATTGAAGATAGCAATGACCGCAACCATGAACTTGCCTTGATCTTCAAAGATGACCTCCGAGATAATTGCCTTCTAATAACAACTGATTATGTTTTGGATGAAACATATACCCTGCTTCTTTTGAATATCGGTTACGAACGGACTGTTGCTTTTCAGCAGCATATCATAAAGTTAGTAAAAGCAGGAATTTTAAGGGTTATTCATGTTTCCTCTGCCATCTATGAAGAGGCATGGGATGTTTTCCAGCGGTTTAATGTTGATAAAAAATGGTCCTTTACAGACTGTGTTTCTTACGCCGTAATGAAACAATTGGATATTGATACAGTTTTTGCTTTTGATTGTCATTTCGAGCAAATGAGGCTCAATAGAAAACCGTAACAAAATAATAATTATGGTATCAATGCATAAAACCAGAGATACAATCTGCTAGTAAACAGTGAAACAATTTATAAAACAAGTTATCCCGCCATTGGTATATCAACCTGTCGCTAATTGGTGGCGAAAACCAAAGCCTGTTCGCTGGGGCAATCTGCGCCGGGTTATCCCGGTTAGTCATGTCTTTGGCTTTGACCGGGGCCAGCCCATCGACCGCTATTACATTGAAGTGTTTCTGAAAAAACGCAGTGCTGATATCCGCGGTCGTGTTCTGGAAATCGCTGATGACTTTTACACGCGTAGATTTGGCGGCGATCGAGTTACCGTGAGTGACGTACTTCATGCAGTGCCCGGCAATCCACATGCCACGATAGTTGGCGATCTGGCAACGGGGAACGGCATCCCAGGAAACGTATTCGACTGCATGATTCTTACTCAGACCTTTCTATTCATCTATGACGTGCAGGCAGCCGTAGTCAATACCTATCGCGCTTTGAAAACAGATGGCGTTCTGCTTGCGACCTTTCCCGGCATCAGCCAGATCAGCCGCTATGATATGGACCGCTGGGGCGACTACTGGCGCTTTACCGATACTTCAGCGCGGCGGCTCTTCGGCGATGTTTTCGGGGCCGAGAACGTGACGGTCACAACTTACGGCAACGTCCTGACAGCTTGCGCCTTCCTCCATGGCCTGGCAGCCCATGAATTGAGGCAGGAAGAACTGGACTACCATGATCCTGATTATCAGGTTCTGATCACAGTCAGAGCGGTGAAACCTGAAGCGATGTCGTGAAAATACGCGGAATAGGCATATTGCGGCGGAGCGGTCAGCAGATCAGGGATAAATTTACGCCGGCCGCGCTTACCCTGGTTTATCACCGCGTAGCTGAGGTCGCATCAGACCCCCAGCTTCTTTGTGTGACACCTCAGAGATTTGCTGAACAGCTTGATGTTCTACAAAAAAAATACAATCCATTGAGTCTTCGAGAATTATTTATATCACTTCAGGATGGTAATATTCCTCGAAAAGGTGTGGTGGTTACCTTTGATGATGGTTATGCTGATAATCTTTACAACGCCAAACCCTTGCTGGAACGTTATAGCATCCCGGCAACCATATTTGTGGCAACCGGAAGCCTTGGGCTTGGGCGCGAATTCTGGTGGGATGAACTGGACAGACTACTCTTGCAGCCCCGCAGGCTGCCGGAAACGCTTCGTCTGAATATAAACGGAAGCGCATTCGAGTCGGATTTAAATGAAGCGGCCTATTATGGTGAGGATGACTTTCAACGCTATTGCCGTTGGAACGTTACGGAGCAGAACGATCCTACTCCCCGTCAGACGCTTTATCGCACACTTTGCCAATTGTTTCGCCCCTTGCCTGAAGAGGAACGTCAGAAAGCGCTGGAAGAATTGCGGGCATGGGCCGGCGCCGAGCCGGCGGGCCGCCCGTCCCACCGCGCTCTTTCGCCTGATGAGGTCATTCAGCTAACCAATGATGATCTGGTGGAAGTCGGCGCTCATACGGTGAGTCACTCAGTTCTTTCTGCACTTCCAATGGCTGTGCAGCGGGCCGAAATAGAAAAGAGCAAGGCCCGACTGGAAGAAATCCAGGGACGTACGGTAACCAGTTTTTCATATCCGTATGGCTCGCCGTCCGATTACACGGGGGAGACGGTCGCTGGCGTTAAGGAAGCTGGATTTGACTGTGCCTGTTCCAATTTCCAGGGGAAGGTTCGAATGGGGATTGATCCTTATCAATTACCCCGATTTCTGGTTCGCAATTGGACTGGCAGGGAATTTGAAAGCCGATTAAAAGAATTCTGGATTCATTAGGGAAAATTGTCACTTACAATAAAAATTGCTCAGATTAGTACTTTGGATAATGTTGGTGGGGCCGCGAAGGTTGCATGGAATCTGCACAATGCATACCGGCAAAAGGGCTGTGAAAGTTGGATGATTGTTGGGAAAAAAACAACTGACGACCCAAATGTGGTGGAAATTAACAATTTTATCTATTCGCCGACGTGGGCAAAGTCTTGGGCCAAAGCAGGCAATTTGTTGTTACCTTTTGTGGGTAAAATACGTGGGGCTGGCAGGTTAAAAAATATATTTACCAATATGATCGGCCAGCCGAGGCGCTGGTTGGGTAATAAATTGGGCATCGAGGATTTCTACTTTCCTGGATCGCCTCATTTATTGGATTTTCTGCCCCAACAACCCGATATTCTCCAATGCCACAATTTGCATGGTGGTTATTTTGATTTGAGGGCGTTGCCTCGTTTGAGCCGGCAGATCCCCGTGGTTTTAACACTTCATGATGCGTGGATGCTAAGCGGGCACTGTGCCCATTCTTTTGATTGTGACCGCTGGAAGATCGGGTGCGGGCAATGCCCTGATATAAGCATTTACCATGGAATTCGCCGAGATGCGACAGCATACAACTGGAAACGTAAACAAAGGATCCATTCTCAAAGTCGGGTTTATGTAGTTACCCCCTCCCAATGGCTGATGGACAAAGTGGAAAAGTCCATCCTTCAGCCTGCAATCATTAAAAGCAAGGTTATTCCTAACGGGGTAGATCTATCTATATTCCATCCAATCGATAAGAAGAAAGCTCGGGGGGAGATAGGACTGCCCTTAGACGCAAATGTGCTTCTTTTCGCGGCAAATGGAATCCGAAACAGCATCTGGAGAGACTTTCAAACCATGCGCAAAGCAGTTGCCATGGTGGCAGATCAGATACAAAATCAAAGAATTCTTTTTGTTGCCCTGGGGGAGGATGCTCCACCGGAACAAATAGGTCAAGCGGAGGTACGCTTTATTCCGCACCAGCCCTCTTCAATCGTAGCGAGGTATTACCAGGCGGCAGACCTTTATCTTCATGCCGCAAAAGCAGATACATTTCCTAATGTGGTAATCGAGGCCTTGGCCTGCGGTACGCCGGTGGTAGCAACAGCAGTAGGGGGAATTCCAGAACAAATTAAGGGATTGAAAATTGCAGATTGCAGATTGCGGTTAGCGGATTTGAACAGATACGGAATAGATGAAGCAACAGGAGTATTGGTGTCACCTGGGGATGTGGAGGCGATGGCAACAGGTATTGTGGCGTTGCTGAGAGACGACTCATTACGCCGTCAGATCAGTAAGAATGCGGCTCATGATGCTCACGAGCGTTTTGACTTAAATCGCCATGTGGATGAATATCTAAACTGGTATTACCAGATTATTGCAAGCCATAAGGCTGTAAATCGCGAAATGTAAAATGTAAATACTAAAACCCTATGAATGTTCTAAACCTTCAAAAAAACGACCTACTGAACCAAATAAACCAGAGAAAATAAATAAATGAAATTATGCACTGCCCAACTCTAAATGAACTCCCTTCACCACCTCCTTTAGATAAAACTGGCTGGCCGTGGACGGAGGAATCAGAACCTTTGCCTGAAAAGATGCCTAACGGAAAGCCCTGGCCGAAAATCAGTATAGTAACTTCTAATCAGAACAAATATGCAAAGTGAACTTTACATATTATACAATTATTTGTAAACTAAAGAAAAAATGAATCTCGATAAATTAAAAGAGATTATGCATTTCCATAATCCATGGTGGGTTCACAAAAATGTGCCTGAAGAACTCTTGCAGGACTACCAGCGACCGATTCTTAAGACATTGCTCTCTTATTTAGGCCTGGATCGGGTTATTGTGATAAAAGGCCCGAGAAGGACAGGGAAAACTACACTTATGTACCAGATGGCTTCCCAACTGCTCAACGAGGGTACCAAACCGGAAGATATATTTTTTCTGTCTTTTGACGATTTAGCATCAAGGGTAGACTTTGACGAAATAATCAAAATTTATCAGCAGTTAACCAGAAGGGTTTTGAATAAACAGTCGACAATTTATGTTTTTCTTGATGAGGTACAGTTTCTGGAAAACTGGTCTTTGTATATAAAAAGATACTTTGATAAAAGGTACCCTCTGAAGTTTATTTTATCCGGTTCTGCAGCCTCTTTGATCAAGAAAGGAGCAGAATCATTGGCAGGAAGAACCATAGAGGAAACAATACGCCCATTCAGCTTTTATGAATATCTTGAATATCATGTAAGAGATAAAAAACTTAAAGAAATTGTTGATGAGTTAAAAGATAATTTTCATTTTCAGAATCTGCCCTCAAAAGATGTCCTTATGCCTTATGAGACTAAGATAAAGATAATCTTCGAAGAATATTTATACAATGGAGGTTTCCCTCATCTGTCCCCGGCCTTATGCAACTGTCTCTGAGCGCCCATCCCGACAAATTGATTGAAACTGTTATAGCCGTTCATTTGAGGCTCTTGCAAAAGTCCTAATTTGTCACCCTGAGCCTGTCGAAGGGTGCTCTAACTGTTTGATTTGCCGTAATTCTTCGACAAGCTCAGAATGACAGAAGGGCCCTTTTTTAGACTTTT
>Ga0172375_10007487_pt1 | contig 14940 bp, 20 predicted proteins | sample LakKiv1m_FD_114537 | JGI IMG/M metagenome (GOLD analysis project Ga0172375, IMG submission 114537) | Freshwater microbial communities from Kabuno Bay, South-Kivu, Congo - kab_092012_11.1m | ecosystem: Environmental > Aquatic > Freshwater > Lake | place: Democratic Republic of the Congo... | reverse complement strand
CATGTTTTTTTTTTCGCCAGAGTTATTGAAAATTATTTGCGCAGGTGAGCTGGAATAAAAGCAGGTTCTTTTATTTCTGAAAATTTTTTTACAAAACTGGCTTCTTTCATAGTTATTTTTCCGTAGTATAGGTCGGTTAATTGTTTTTTTTCGGCAAATTTTTTTATTTTTGCAAGTCCTGTAAAATAGTTCTTGTCTTTAGTAAATGCTCCTTTTTCTTTTGTAGGAATTCCGCGTTTTACTCTTTGAGTAATGATGTATGCTGTTTTTTCGTCAAAATATTTGCAGAGTTCTTCAAAGGTTTCAAAAAAATCGTGTTTCATTGCAACCAAAACAGCGTATGCTCTTCCCGCGTATATTTTTTGCTGTTCTTTTGAAGAAACTTTTGCAAGTTCTTCATTGTATGCGGCAAGTCCTTCTTCTGTTTCAATGAATTCTTCGCCCGAATTTATTGACATGCACTTTATGTTTTGCATTTCTCCGTTTAGATATCTGAATATGTGTGTTTCTATTTCGTGGACTTTTAGCCTTTCAGAATCATTTTTTGAGAAAATCGCGTTTGAATTTATTTGAAGTGTTTTTTTTGAGTGATTTACCGCGGCTTTTGCAGACATTTCTTCCTCTATTTTTGCTGTGAATCCTGTTCCATTTAAAGGGACTGAAAGTATTTCTGCAATTTGTTTTGGGAAAATACATTTTTCTTCAGAGGGTATTTTTTTTTCAATTATTTCCAGTGCAAGTTTTCCTTCGTTTTGTGTTGTTTTTCCGTATTGTTCTTTTGATTTTCTACAGAATTTTTTGGTTGCTACTGAATTAATTAGTTCATAATCTTTTAATGCGTTTATTGCACGGGATTGAATTATTTTTTCTTCAATGTTTTTTTGGGTTATTTTGGCTGAAAGGCTTAGTGTAATCAATTCTTTGTCCATTTTTGGTGATTGAGAGTATTTGAATTCTGGTTCGTTATATTCGTGGTTTTTTATTGATTCAAAGAATTTTTTCATTTCAACAGAGCCATTTATTGGGTTTATTGATTCAAGTAGTTTTTCTTCTATTTTTTTTGCAGCAGAGTAAACTTCATAATCTTCTTTTTTGTTCATTAAAATCATTCCTTTTCTAATTTTGGGTTGTGTTTGGGTTCTTTTAATCCATCTACGTCCAGTGCAAGCGGGGTGTCGTAAACAGAGTATCTTCCATAGTAAAGTTCTTTTAATGGGCGTTCAGCAAGAAATTCTTTTACTTTTAAGTATCCTTTAAGATAAACAGTGTCTTTGAAGAATGCCCCTGCTTTGTCTTGTTTCCAGGTCCCTCTTTTTGCTCTTAGTGTTAGGTTGAATGCTTCTTCGTCTGTGAAATATTTTTTCATTTCTTCAAAAGTTTCGCCAAAATCATGTTTTTTTGCGGTTTCTATTGCAATGAGTCTTCCCGAGTATTCTTTCATTCTGCCGGTTATATCAAGTCCTTTTTTTTCTTCAAGCCAAACAGCGAGTCCTTCTTCTGTTTCTATCGCTTCTTTGCTTAGTCCGCGTGAGAATATTAAATATGGTTGTTCAGCTCCGTTCTCGTATCTGTAAACGTGCCCTTCTATTTCATGAATTATGAGTCGTTTTATTGATTCAGGTGAAAAAAGGGTTCCTTTGTTAATCATTATTTGTTTTGTACGCAAATTCACTGAGAAAGTTGAACCGCTGTGTTCTCTTTCAATTATTTTATATTTTATTTTTTTCTTTTTCAGTTCCGAGTAAATTAATTTTTGTGCTTCTTCAAATTGAATTATTTTTTCTTCTTTTTTTGTGTCTTTTGAAATAAATTCTTTTGCATAACTTAGTGTTTCTTTATCAGTTCCTCCGTAATATGATTCTGAGTTTGACGAGAAGTTTTCAGTCCCTATGCTTCTTGAGAGTTCTATTCTTTCGAATAAATCCAAAATTTTTTTTTCAAATATTATTCCAAGTGAGTCATTCCCAAAATCACTTAGGAGTTCTTTTAACTCGTTTTTGTATGTTTTAAGCGTCGGGGAGAGAGAAAAATAGGAGTAAATTGGATTGCGGGGTGTGTATGAGAATGTGGGCAAATAGTTCTGGTTTTTTTTTCTTTCCTCAAAGAATTTTTTTTTCTGCTCTTCAAGATTTGTCGGATTTACGTATGCGAGTATATTTGTTTCTATTGACCCTGCGAGCTGGCATATTTTTTGGTCGAGCAGTTTGTAATCGAGTTTTATCATGAAATATTTTTAGACTTTTGGGATTTTAATTCTTGGCTTTTTTATTTTCTGCTTTGTCGGATAGTAGTCTGAGCCATTCCTGAACAACGGTGTTTCCCAAAAATTTCCTAAAAGGGCCCGGCATAAAATTCACTTCAATAACAACAAGTTTTTTCTTGAATTCCATTAAATCAACCGCGCATATATCCATTCCGAGTATTTCTGCCGATTTTTTGGCTATTTCAAGCATTTCTGGGGTTGGGTTTAGCATTGCTGCCGTTCCTCCTCTTGAAATATTTGCTCTCCAGTCTCCTTTTTTTCCTGTTCTTTTAACGGCAATTACATAATCCCCTATTACATAACATCGTATATCTGAGTTTTTTCCTTTAATGAATCTCTGCGTGCAGATGAATTCCTCAAAGAGGTGAACGGCATCAAGAATGCTTTCCATTTGTTCTTTGTTATTTATTAGAACAACTCCTTTCCCTGCAAATCCTGAAATGAGTTTCATTACAAACGGATATCCTGTTTCGTTTACTGCAAAATCAGCGTATTTTGGTGAGATTGAGAGTGTGCTTGTGACTCCGGGGATGCTGTTATTTGAAAGCTTTTGGGAAGTAAAAAATTTGTGGTTTGTAATATGGAATGCGTCAAGTGTAACTGGACAGTATGCATCGCTTTGTTGGATTGCTTTAAGAACAGCTTCTCCCAAAAGAGCGTCTTTTGAAGATATTCGGGGATAAATTATATCAAATTTTAAGAGGTTGTTTCCTTTGTAAAATAAACCAGTTTTTCCGTCTCCTGTTTGAATAAGTATTTTATCTATCGGGACAAAAAGCACTGAGTCAAATCTTTTTTTTGCTTCTTCAAGGAGCATATTTATTGTGGATTTTTTAGAAGTCTTTGAGCCTATAATGAGTATGCTTTTTTTCATTTAAGCCACTTCCGAAAAATTGTTTTTGAAAGTATTTTTCTTATGCCTAGTATATCATAGGATATTTTTCTTCTCGGTTCGTGTTCTTTTGCTTTTTCAATCAAAAACAAGGCAATGTATTCTTCAAGGTTTTCTGACAGTACTGAATTGAAGTCATCCAGCGGGATGATTGGTTCTACTTTGATTACTTCTCCTTTAACCATTTCTACAAAAGCAATGGCATATCCAAGAGAATTTGCTGCTTTTATTGCAATTTCTTTTTCTTTCTCGGTCGTTTTGTAAACTTTTCCTTTTTTTATCTGTTTTGATGTTTCGTTAGTTTGTTTTTTCTTTACTGAAAAAACTTTTTCTCCGATTACTGCGCAGGAAATTACTTCTCCTTCGATGAATTCTCTTATCATGAAAGCGTCAATATCTGTTCTCATGCTTTTTGAAAAGAAAGAAAGTTCTCTTGAGGAGTTTATGAATAATTCCTGCTGAACTTTTTTTCCGACAAATGTTTTTGCTATTACTGGAAAACTTATTTTTTTTGAAAAAGCTTCGATATTTTTTCCTGACCCGGTGGTTATTGTTCTTGGGCAGGGAACTTTTTCCTGTGCAAGAGCAACAAAGGAGTATGGTTCGTTTGAGCCTAAATAGTATGAGTTTTTTTTGATGTTAGTGTATGAGCCGATTGTTTCAATTTCTTCAAGCAGGGGTTCAACAAATTGCGCAAGGGATGTTCTGACATTAATATAAACCGCGTCGTAGTGTGGAATTTCTTTTCCCATTGATTTGATTTGTGTTTCTCCTTTTTTGCTGACGAGGGTTATTTTTGAAACGCGCAAATAATCTGCATGTGCTCCTTTTTCGTTGAGTGCATCAAGCAGTGACTGTATTTTTCTTTTCTTTTCGGCTATTATTAGAATGTCCATTAGTAAGCGTATTGTTAAGCATGAAACATAAAAGGCTTTTGTATTGCGTTTTTGGGCACCAAAAGGATTAATAAGCGGGTTTTCCTATTTGTTTCTGGTTTTATGGGAAAGCGGGTTCTTGGACTTGTAGAAATTGTTAAGGTTAAGGGGCGAAAGGGTACTGTTATAAAAAAAGCTTTGTTTGATACCGGCGCTACCAGGACCTGTGTTGATGTTAAGCTCGCTGCAAAAGCCGGGCTTGGTCCTATAATTTCCAGTGTAAGAGTAAAAAGTGCTTCTTCTTCAAGAGGGTATACAAGAAGAGCAATTGCAGAGGCAACTATTATTGTTAAGGGGAGAAAAATAAAAACTGGCGTTAATGTTGAGGACCGCGAGGGTTTGCCTTATCAGATTCTTATAGGTCGAGATATTATTCACAGCAATTTTATTATTGATGTTTCCAGAACTCATAAATCAAACAAAGTACGGGATTCAAAGGATGAGGGTGAAAGGGCTCGTTTTCTTCTTCCTTTAAAAGAGCAGTGATTTTTGTGGGTCTTGTTATTGAATGCAAGAAGCTTTCTGATTCGGCGCTTGGAACTGTGGATCAAATAAGTGCGTTGTTTCCTGATTGGAAGAAAACTTCTGTTCAACGAAAAATAGCAGATACTTTGAATGGAAAAGATGATCGTTTTGTTGCTTTAAATGAAGGAAAAATTATTGGGCACGTTAGAGTTGTTTTGGGTTCGGGGGTTCATTCTCACCGCGCTGAAATGACTTCGCTTGTAGTGGATAAGTCTTTGCGTCATCAGAGTATTGCAACGCTTTTGGTTCAATATGCTATAAAAGAACTTCCAAAAAGAACAAAGTTAGTTCTTTTGGCAGTTGATTCATCAAATAAAAATGCTGTGGGGTTGTACAAAAAACTTGGTTTTGAACAGTATGGGTTTTTGAAAAAAGGTTCTGTTCATGATGGGAAATTTAGGGATCATGCGTTAATGAAAAAAGAGCTGTGAGGTTTTTTTCCTATTGATTAACTTTATATATTAGAATTATCTTATTATGAAAGTTGGTTTAAATGATTTTAGATATTTTTTCTTCGCCGACACAGGCTTTTGAGATGGCTTTTTACGAGCCAAATATGTCTGAATTAAAGGGAGTAGTTTTTCTTTCTTCTTTTTTTCTTAGTTTAATTTTATTTCTCCTTTCAGGAGATCTTTTAATTGCAGGTTATATGTTTATCATTAACATAATACAATGGGTTATTCTTAGTACAATTGTTTGGTTCTTTGAGTTTGTTCATGTGAGAAAAAAATCTCGCCTTGATGGGCCTTCATTTATGCAATCTGCTGCGGTTGCTTCAAAGCTTTGGGCAATTAATATTATAGGGTATATTGTGGTTATTCTCTGGATTTTGCTTTTGCCTTTTATAGGTTCTGTTTCACTGGTTTTATTCCCTTTATTTGTCATAGTTTTATTGCTTGTTGTAATAGCTTGGCTTATTTCTTCGCTAAAGATGGTTGCTTTTTTATGCAAAGCCAAGGGGTTAAAACTTTTTATTAATTGGATTCTTCTTCTTTTTTTGAACGGAATAATTTCTGGTCTTGCAATTAGACTTCTTTCGTCTCTCATTTTTTAGTCTGAAAAGAAACTAATTCTTATACATAATTCATGGTAAGGTTTTTAAATAAAAAGAGTAGGAATTTTGTGTGGTTTTATGAGAAAACTATGCAGTGAGTGTAAGGCAAAATTTGAAGTTAATTTGGATGACCTTGAAGAGGGGGATGCAGTTACTTGTCCTGAGTGCAACTTAGAATATACTATTATCGCTGATGCCAAGGGAAACTTTAAACTTATTGAAAGTAAAGAATTTGAAATGGATGATGACGAAGGGGAATCTTCGGAAGAATCTGACGATTCAGATTATGAATAGTCTGCTTTACTGCATTTAGCAATATAATTAAATAAGTCTTTGATGTATCATTTAGCAGATGGCTATTATAAATCGATTTTTAAGAAAGACTGGTTTTTCTCTTTTTTCAGGTTCTGCCAAAAATAAACGTTTTCGTGCAATGGGTGCGGAGGGTGATGAATTTGTTGGTAGTAATGGCGTTCACTCTGAGTTTGGGAAAGGGGGATTTCTTCAACGAAGTGCACAGGCTACAGGCCAAATTGTTGTGAATCAATCACGAAGTCAGGTTTTGAGGTCTGATTTTGAAATGAAGGTTCGGGCTTATAGATTCGCCCACAAAGTCGATATATTGTTTCGTTCTCCAATAAGCGGAAAGGTTATGCCTCCAAAGATGGTTTCTTTAGCTTGGAGGATTTTGCGTAATTGTTCTCCGCGTTCTCCTGGGACTAAAAGAAAATCCCATCATGCTGGATTTACTATTATTATTGGCGCCATTTCGAGTGAAAATTCGCGGGGGTTTAATTCGCGTGGAGTAAGCGCGGATTCTGCAAGGCAATTTGTTGAATGGGGGGAAAGTTTTTTTGGAAAAAATGCTGTGGGGGTTGAAGAAGGTGCTCAAAGAACTGCGCATTTAGCAGCAGATGCAAGAGTTATCCAGACTCACGAGCAAATTAACTCGCGAGTTGAAGAACTTGAGGCTTTACAGCAGCAGGCTTGGAATGAATCACGCAGACTTGCCATTAGCGGAAAAAGTCATGCTGATTTTGAAGAATCTGTTAGACTTGCTCAGCATTCTCGTGACTTAAGGGCTGAGATTTCCCGCTTGCAACAGCAGGGTAATAATAAAAATTAATCTTTTGTTTATTTATTTATGGTTTTGCAGTTTTTTAATTCATTTGGAAATAAACTTGAGGAATTTAAGCCTCTGAAAAAAGCTTCTGTGCTTCTTTATACTTGTGGTCCAACAGTCTATGATTTTGCACACATAGGAAATTTCAGGGCGTATGTTTGGGAAGATGTTTTGCGGCGTTACCTTGAGTATAAAGGTTTCAAAGTAAAGCACGTCATGAATTTTACTGATGTTGATGATAAAACAATTAAAGGGAGTGTAGCACAGGGAATCTCTCTTGAAGAATATACTTCAAAATACAAGAAAGCTTTTTTAGAGGACATTAAAACAATGAATATTCTTCCGGCGACGACTTATACTCCTGCAACAGAATACATAAATGAAATGGTTGCTCTTGTTTCAAAATTGCTTTCAAAAGGAGTTGCTTACCGGGGAGAAGACGGCTCAATTTATTTTTCAATAAAAAAATTTCCTGCTTATGGTAAACTCGCTGGAATTGATGTAAAAAAATTAAAAGAAGGAGCAAGAGTAAAACAGGATGAGTATGAAAAAGAAGGTGTTGGGGATTTTGCTTTGTGGAAAGCATGGGATGAAAATGATGGGGCTGTTTTTTGGGATACTCCTCTTGGACGCGGAAGACCTGGTTGGCACATTGAGTGTTCTGCAATGAGCATGAAAGAGCTTGGGGAAACAATTGATATTCATACGGGGGGAATTGATAATAAATTTCCTCATCACGAGAATGAAATCGCCCAGAGTGAAGCCGCATCAGGAAAAAAATTCGTAAATTACTGGCTTCATTGTGCTCATTTAATGGTTAATGGCCAAAAGATGAGTAAAAGCCTCGGAAATTTTCATAAACTAAGAGATATTTTTTCAAAAGGTTTCAGCCCTAGTGCCGTGAGATTTGTTTTGATTAACGCAAATTACAGACAGCCGATTAATTTTACTTTTGAATCAGTTGAGGATGCACAAAAAGCGCTTAAAGGTCTGCAGAATTTTGTTGAAAGACTTCGTGCAGTAAAAAATGATTTTGGCGAAAATTCTGAAATTAACGGTTTAATAAGTGAAGCAAAAGAAAATTTTGAATCGTCTATGGATAATGATCTTTGCCTTCCAGAAGCAGTTAAATTTATTTTTGATTTTACTCGGAAAGTGAACAAATTAATTGATGCGGATGTTCTGGGCGCAGAAGACTCTAGGAAAGTCATTGAGTTTTTGAAAAAAATAAATTCAGTTCTTGCCGTAATTGACTTTTCGGAGAAATTCTTTGAATTGACTCAAGAGCAGGCTTTGCTTGTCAAGCAAAGGAATGAGGCGCGGAAAAATAAGGATTGGAAAAAATCGGATGAACTTAGGGATTATTTGAAAAAACAGGGTTTGGAACTAAAAGATAATAAAGACGGTTCAACCACAATAAACGGGTCAATAATAATTTAACAAACAGTGTTTGTTTTTTTTATTCGTAATCTTCTCTTTTATTTGATACTAAAAAGTATTGTGAGTACTTAACAAGAATAACGAGCAGTACAACTATTACAAACTGGTTGAAGAACAAATCAGCAGGGAATTTCATAAAAAATTCTGCCTGTGTGCTTGTATTAAACACTCTAAGTCCGTCCAAAAAAACAACTATGAGCCAAAGCCCGAAAAGTATTTCTATTGAATCAACAAGTGGCTGAAAGTATGTTAAGTATTTTTTGTAAAACGGAGAAAGATACTGCCATAAACCGATGAAAAGAACAAATCCTACAACAATCATCCAGTGTGCGTTCAAAAACCAGTTAATGTTTGTAAGTGCAACAAGTTTTAACTCAACATTAAAATAATCGATAATCCATATCGCCAAGAGCAGAGCAATACCTAGAGCCGCACTTGAAATAAATATTTGGGCTATTTTTTTTGCACTAACTTTTTCGTTATAATTCATTCTCTCACACTAAGTAAACTGCTTAGTGGTTTATAAATATTTCTCTATTCTTTCGCAAGAATATTTTTCCAGTTCTGTTTTATCCATTTTTCGGATTTTTCGGTTATTTCTTTCCACCCGTGCCTTGCCAGTTCTTTTTCCACTACCCCTCCTTTGTGAGGATGTTTGTGTTTTCTTGCGTGATTGCTTCCAAAACCCTGAAAGTAGTGTGTTAATTCGTGCATCAAAACGTAATCAAGTACATATTCGGGTACAGAGAGGCTTTTTAGCGCCGGATTTATTTCAATTATTGAACCGAATTGCGCATCTTTTAATGTTTTTATGTGTCCCAGCACTCTTTTTGATTTTTTAGAAGACCATTTGACAACAAGGAGATTAGTGACTCCTCTGTCGGGAAAATTTTCCCTGATGAGCGCTGCCGCTCTTGAGGCGAGATATTTGTCATAGTCTTGTTGAGTGACCATAAAATTAATCAGATTTATTTTATTTTGAAATTACTTCAAGAGTTGTTTTCGTGTTTCCCATGCTTGTAAAAACTTCAAGTGTGTATGTTCCTGTGAACACGGATGCGGAAGGATTTCTGCGCACTATGCAGGGAATTACTCTTTTGTCGTTTGGTGCAACATTTTCAAGCACGTAATTATTTTCGCCTTTGGAGTAGATTGAATCGGGGCAAAAAATAATAACTTCTTCTGAATCGGTTTTTATGTTAAACAAAATTCTTTTTGATTCCTTGCTAGTGTTTATTATTATCAAATCCAGTTCGGCTTCTTTTATTCCTTTGGTCAAATCAAGCGGATTATTTTTCCATTCTACTTTAACGCTTGGATTAAGTGCATTATTCAAAAAGCCGTTTATTCCCTCTATTAAAGAAGGGCCAATTATGAGTGCAACTCCGACAACTACAAGAAGAATTATTGTTCCCAAAACAAGTTTTTTTTCTTTTTCCAAATTCCATGACGGAGCCTGGGGGCTTGGCAAATCAATTTTTGGCAGCCTTAGTTTTGGACCATAAAGTGACATGTGTAGATTAAGTTATTTGTTTATTTAAAACTTGCTTTATCCTTTTCTAACCCAATGCGCTTTGATGTTTTGTGTTTTTTAGCATATTTGGTTAAGGGAGAGTAAAGAGTTGGTCGTCGGTTGCTTCAAAAATTCCTGCTCTCACGCCAGCATCAAGCCATGCATGCGCGTAAGAAAATGCTGCAAGAGAAGTGAGTAGTTTTTTTTCTTTTTTAAAAAAAAGAGCGTCACTGTAATAGTTTTTAGCCATTGAAAGAAAATCCTGCGCAATTGCATTTTCTTTTTCAGAAAGTTTTTTTTTCAATTTAATTTCCTTAAGCGCCCGGTTTGTAAGTTCAGCGTATTTTTCGACTTTTTCTTCAATTTCTTTTTCCAAAACCATTTCACTCAGCCCAGTCGTTTTTTGCGTTGTGCAGACTTTCAACAGCTTCTTTTTCTTTCTCGTTCATTTTTCCCGGAATTATCAGGCTCTGCGGAAAAATATTTCTTATTTCTTTTGATTCAAGAATATATTTTTTTCCTGCAATTACTTTTTGTTTTTCAGAACCCATTCCAGCGAGAGCTATGAATGAAATTTTTTTCTTTTCTTTGCGTTTATTCATTATTTTTTCCAGAATTTCAATTGCTTCTATGCAATTCATCATCCTTCTTGGATTTTCGTCTTTTTTTATATCAAGCAAGCATAGTGTGTGGAGACCTGTTTTTTGATTTTCCTTAATTTGGTCAAAAAAAGTTTCGGGTTCAAATCCTTCCGAGTGGTAGCATATTGTAACTGTGCGTCCGAATTTGTATTCGTCAAGCCCTGATTCGGCAATCATGTTAGTAACGCTTATTCCCGGAATTATTTTGTATTTTATTCCTCTTTCTTTTGCGTCAAGCAGTAGTTGTATGTGTGTTGTTGCAGTAAGAGGGTTTCCAAATATCAAAAGGGTGATGTCATTTTTTCCTGCTGAAAGGAGAGCTGATTCAAAATGTTCTTCAACGTCTTTTCTTGTAATGCATTTTATTTCTCTTCCACAAATGGATTCAAGTTCTCTAAGCGCTCCTTGGCTGTATTCAGAGGTGTAATCTTCAAGAAAAACCTGTCCGCTTTTTTTTATTATTTCAAGAGCTTCAAGAGTTAAGTGGCTTGGTTTTAGTCCTATTCCAGTTAAGTAAAGCATTTTATCAAGTATTTATCCGTTGGCAAAATTTTTAATATGCTTTATTATGCCTTCTTTAAAAAAAGCTTTTATACTTGTTAATCTGTTTCTATGCTGTGTAAAGCATGGCTTTTTACAATCGTAAATTACACCGGCTTAGTGTCGGGGGCAGTCGCGTCGCAACCTCTTTGGCTCCAAAAACCCCTCTTTTGCCGCCAAGGAAAAGAATTGTTTTTTCACTGGGGACTCTTAGAGGTTCTGCTCTTCCCGTGATAAGATTGTTAAAGAACAGGGAAAAAAGAATGGTTGCATGGGGTATTATTTATGCTTTAAAAAAAGAAGCTCAAAAAGCAAAAAGTTATTCTGAATTAACTTCACAGGTGAATGCTTTCATAAGACGACACCCTCGAATAATGCAGCACTCTGAACCTATTTCTTCTACTTCTGTGGCTAAAATGCACAGACTTTTAATAAAAAACGGGTTAATAGTGCAATAGTTTGTTTTGATGCAGTTTGTGACGCTGAAAATGTATTTGTTTTTCCTTTTTGTTTTTTTCTAATTTTGTGTTTCTTTTAAATTAGTCCTAATTTGAATAGGCTTGCGAGTCCAGTTGCGAACCCGAGTATTGCAATAATTATTTTGACAAACTCAACTTTGTTTTTTAGTTCAATTGTTTTTCCTGGCATTTTTGCTTTTGTGATTTCTTCTTTGAAGTATTCATCCAAACTCCAACAAATTAACACTGCAAGAACTATTTTTATTATAGCAAATAAAGCTGGGTGGATGTTCATCACCATTCCCGAAACTACGTGCTGTTCTGAAAAATTAAAAAATTCTATTGCGACCGCACTTGCTATTCCGTCAATCGCCTGTCCGAAGACAATCAATTGGTTGAGCTTTTCTCCCATTATGTCATAATTTGTAAATTTTTGAACGAATTTTATTGTGGCAAAAGAAACTGCTGCGATTAGTATTGAAGTTGCAATAAACGCAGTCCAGTTGTTGAACTGGATAAAGTTAAAAAAAATCAAGGGTAATGCAAAAATAATTCCGAATAAGGCAAATATCTTATAATTAATTTTTTTGTACGCTCCTGAAAAAATCAATCCTGCGCAGGTCAGCGTGAATGTAGCAATCCAGATTCCGGGAGTAAAAAACCAAAAACCTATTTCAAAAGGGTTTGCAGTTTTTGTAATAAATTCAATTGAGATTAAACCCGCTTCGATTTGGTGCATTATTACGCGGGCACTAACTCCGAAAAGAATGTAGGGTGTAAGCGAAAGAAAAAATTCTTCATCAAAATTAATTTTTTTTCTTAAAAGAAAGTAAATTCCAATGCATGAGATTACGAGAAGAAGGATGTAAATGGAAGTGTTTATTAAATTGTACCCCTGAATTTCAGGGTTCATTATTGGTTTTATGAAATACTCCTGCAAAAAATCAAGCTCCATGCGTAACTTTAAATTAAAAAGCTTATTAAATAGTTGTTATGCCTGACGAACAAAAACCGGTTTTTCATTCAAGCACGCTAAAAGAAGCTCTTTTTCCTCTGCTTTCTGAAAAGGAAAAACCATTTGCCCCTAACGCGTACGATTCTTTTGGAGATATTGCTGTAATTGAGATTCCAGCCCAGCTTTCAAAGCGCAAGAAACTAATTGGAGAAACTTTGCTTAAACTCCAACCACGATTTAAAACTATTTGTTCGATTGAGAGCAATCATGAAGGAAAGTACCGTGTACAAAAAGTAAAAGTAATTGCGGGAAAAAAGCAAACTATTGCTAATTACAAAGAAAGCGGATGCACTTTTCTAATTCCTCTTGGAAAAGTATTTTTTTCTCCAAGATTGGGTGGAGAGCGTCTGCGCATAGCACAATTAATTCAGCCTGGGGAAATTGTGGGTGCTTGGTTTAGCGGAGTGGCCCCTTATCCAGTTGTTTTTGCGAGAAATTCTAAAGCAGAAAAAATAATCGGGATTGAACTTAACCCCATCGCGCATAAATTTGCGAAAAAAAATCTTGAATTAAATAAAGTAAATGCTGGATGCGCTAAAGGAAAAGAGAGGGTTGTTTTAATTAAAGGTGATGTAAAAAAAGTTTATAAAAAATTTAAACAAAAATTTGACCGGATTGCAATGCCTTTGCCTCACACAGGATACGAATTTCTCAAAGAAGCTTATTATTGCGTTAAGCGCGGAGGAATTATTCACTTCTATGAGATTGTTATAAAAGAAGATTATGCAACTCCCGAGGGACAGATTTTTGATTATGCAAAAAAAGCAAAAAGAGAAGTTGAAATAATAAGAAAAGCGAGAGTGCGACAATTCTCTCCGACTAAAGAACAAGTGGTGTTTGATATTAGGGTGAATTGAGTTTGGCTGCATCAACAACACGAAAAGCTTTGCGTTTTTCTAATCGTTTTGATGAGAAATGGTTTGCTGATTCAAATAATTCGGCGCGCAGAAAAGCTTTTGCTGCTGAAGTGGAATCCGAGCGCATGGCTGGAGATTTGTCCTTTTTCTGCATGTCTCGTACCAGAACAAACTCAAGAATAAAAGAAAAATTTGGCATTGATGTTATTCGGATTTTAAGGACGCTAGTTCGGGCAAATAAAGGTAGAAAGGTTGAAATGCTTGATATTGGCACAGGGTACATGTTTTTGCCCCCGGATGTAAAAGCGTCTTTTGGAGACAAAGTAGCTGTAACTGCAATCGGGTTGAATCCTTCTGATGTTTCAGGAAAAGAATCCACTTTGCGTGCTAAACTAAAAAAACTTCCAAAAGGTGAGAGCCAAGAAATTCAGGCTCAGAGGCGACCTGTTGAGCGTTCGCTTGAAGTAATAGCCAAATTTAAAGAAAACTTAAAAAGTGTTGATAATTATGCTTTTTCTTTGTTTGAAAACTTTGCGCCAGAAAAAAAGTATGATTTGCTTGTTGATATTTGTGGGGCGTCAACTTATTCGCAGTTTCCTGCCCGCATCGAAGAGCAGTACTTTAAGTTATCTCGCGCAGGAAGCGTTATAATTACGGTGCATCCGGAAAAAAATTTGATTGAACGCTTTGGACCAAAAAGTGCTATTGCCAAAGAAACGGGATTTTGTTTTGTTCCTTTAAGAGTTAAAGGGCTTAAAGGTGTCAGTATTGTAAGAAAAGTTGCATTGAATAGAGCTTTGATTAGTTGAAGTTAATTAATGTGAGGCGATGTTGTGAAAGTAATTGCGGATTTAATTGATTCTGATTTTGGTGTTCATTCAAAGAAAGCCGAGAAATTTATTTTGCGCAGAGCGGCGCGTGTTGTTTTGTTTGATTCACATGGAAGAGTTGCGATTAACTATAATACTGCTGAGCGTTTTTACAAAGTTGTTGGTGGGGGAGTAGAAAAAGGAGAGAGTATTTTAGATGCAGCAAAGCGCGAACTAAAAGAAGAAACTGGGTGTTGTGGAAAAAACTTTAAAGAAATTGGACTTGTGATTGAGGAAAGAAATTATGATTCATGGCTTCAACTCTCTTATTGTTTTATTGCCCAGCTTGAAGGAATCCCAGGGGAGCCAGAGTTTGAAGAAGGAGAAAGAGCGCTTGGATTTAAGGTTGAATGGTTGCCTATTGACGAAGTGATTTCTCTGATAGAAAATAATGTTCCTTTTAATGAAATAACTCATTTTGTTAATGTTCGCGACAAATCGATTCTAATTGAAGCAAAAAAGGTTTTTGAAAACCTCTGAAAGCAGTTTTTTAATACTTGTTTTTCTCTAATACTTCGGTGAGCATCATGGCATTGAACTTAATATTTTTGGGTCCTCCTGGCGCTGGTAAGGGTACTGTTGCGCAGGCAGTAATGGATAAATACAAATTAATTCAGGTTTCCACTGGAGATTTGATTAGAGCAGAAATTGCTTCGGGTTCGGAATTTGGAAAAAAACTTGCTCAAATAGTTAATGAGGGTAAGTTGGTTTCGGATGAACAGATTGGAGAAATGCTTGCAAAGGATTTGAAAGCAAAAGCTGCAAAAAAAGATTTTAGCGGTTTTATTCTTGACGGTTTTCCGCGAACACTGCCT
>Ga0172375_10007486_pt1 | contig 14941 bp, 11 predicted proteins | sample LakKiv1m_FD_114537 | JGI IMG/M metagenome (GOLD analysis project Ga0172375, IMG submission 114537) | Freshwater microbial communities from Kabuno Bay, South-Kivu, Congo - kab_092012_11.1m | ecosystem: Environmental > Aquatic > Freshwater > Lake | place: Democratic Republic of the Congo... | reverse complement strand
GTTCCAAAAAACCTTGCAGCAGACCATTGTTGCCATTTGTATTCTAAGCTTAATGTAAAATTATCTTTATTTATATATGATAATCCAACTCCAAAATTTATTGGGATTGTTATAGTTCCTTTTTTATTTACTTTATTTTCAATTGTGTCAATTGTTACAGAACCATTGCTATTTAAATATTTTGTAACCAAAGAGGTGTTTTTAGCACTTAAATCATTTTTATTGTCAAATGTTATACCTGTAATTATAGAATACTTGTTTGTTTTTTCTGAATTTATTATTTCTTGTTTATTAAATAAATATTGAAGTCCAAATTTAAATGCAAAATCGTTAACAATAGTTTTATTATTACTATACAAATCAAAAAGGTACGATTCGTCCGGAAAAACTGATGAAGTATTTCGTTCTAAAGCACCAAAAACAAACGAGGAGTTTACACCAATTGATAACTGTTTAGTGTTATAATAAACTTTCTGAATGTTATCTTTTTTTACTGTATCTGATAATGTAAAAACTTTAATGGCATTGCCTATTACAAACTGATTAAGTCCACCTGCACCTTTATATGTGTTTAATAAATTAAAAGTATCAATTGTTAAGTTCTCTGTAATATTATATCCAACATTCGAATATGGTGCTAAAGAAATACTACTAAACCAATGTTTCGAAACCGGGAATCCTACAGAAAAATGATTAATGGCTGTATTATTATCAACACTGGTTTGGTATTTTGTTAAGTATTTTACATTTTTATTAACAACAGAAACATCAAAAATAAACGAAAGCGAGTCAAATGCAGTATTTGAGGCAGGATTAGCAATATTAACAAAATGATTAGAACGAAGTGCTAAAGCTGTGCCTCCCATAGCAACACCCGGTTGATACGAATTTGTAGCAAAGTCGCCAATGCCAAACCTTGAGTAAGGCGAACTTGAAAAACTTTGAGAAAATGAATTGCTACTTAAAGCTATTAAAAATATTACAAATAAACTATATCTCATTAAATTCTAAAATTTTGTTTAATCCTATTGCTACTAAATTTTGTTGTGCAAAGATGGTTCTTTTTATGTTTTTTACCAAAAAATTATAGTTTCCTCCTGTAACAATTACTTTAAGCTTTTTATATTTTTTACTAAGCTCATTTATATATCCTTCTGTTTCAAATAAAATACCTTTGTTTATACCAACGTTAATAGAATCATTAGTATTGTTTGCCGGATAAGAAAAATTTTCAACAAAATTTAAATCCGGAAGTTTATTTGTAAAGACCGACAATGCTTTGTACCTTATATCAATTCCAGGCGAAATTGCACCTCCTAAATATTCGTTATTTTTGGTTAAAATATCATAAGTTATAGCTGTTCCCGCATCAATAATTAAGCAATTTGTATTTGGAAAAATTGTATTAGCTCCAACAGCAGCAGCAAGTCTATCAAGACCTAATGATTTGCTTTTATATAAATTTAATATTGGAGTATAAGTAGAAAGATTAAATATTAGTAATTTTTTACACAGTTTTTCTAAACTTAAAATATTTTTTGGAATAATGTTTTTTACGCTACATATTATAATATTGCAATTACTTATTGGAAATAAAATTTTTATTTGTTTTAGTACAATGTTATTTGTTTTAATCGAATGTGAACATTCGATATTAGAGTTATTAAACAAAGTAAATTTTGTTAAACTATTACCGACATCGATTACTAAATTCATAAAAATTTCTTAAAAATTAATAAAATCATTTATTTCTTGTAAATTTGTAAATTAGATTAATTTGGCGTAAAATTAATTTTTTTTATTTTATTTTAATGAAAGGTTTAAAGATAGGAATAGTAGAAGACGATAAAATGCTTTTAACCGTTTTCTCGTTTTTTGTTAAAGAGCTTGGGCACGAAGTAATAGGGGCATATACAAATGCCGAAGATGTTTTAAAACTTTGTTCAGAAACTCGTCCTGATATAGTTTTAATGGATATTAATTTACCTGATGGAATTGATGGTATTACTGCTGCCGAAAAGTTGTTTTACGAATTTGATGTACCATCAATTTATATGTCGAGTTATACTGACGAAACAACTGTTAACAAAGCAATTAAAGCTTCAACTTATGGCTACTTAGTTAAGCCAATTGACAAAATAGCATTAGGAATAACAATAGACTTGGTTTATTTTAAGCATAAAAATAATCACCAGCTTAGAATGGGCGAGATTTTAATCGACAACATTAATGATGCTTTGCTTACAATTTCACTAAACGGTAAAGTTACATTTTGTAACAATGGTGCTACAAAAATTTTTGAAAAAAACAGAAACGATATTGTCGATAAATCGTTTTCAAATTTATTGAATACGTTATCTTCAAATTTTATTCAGGAAAACTTTATAGAAAAAACATTATCGGATAAATGGTACGAAACGGAAATCATAATAAAAAACAACGATAACAAAAACAGATTTTTATATTTAACTTTTTCTTTATTAAATGATGAAATTGACGAAGTATTTGGTATAATTTGTTATTGTAAAGATATAACTAAAAAAAGAATTGCTGAAGAAGGATTAAAAGTTAATATATCAAATTTAAAGGCAATATTTAATGGTGCGACAGATGCTTTATATATTATTAATTCTGAATTTAATTTAGTTGAACAAAACAGATTAGCATGTTATTACCAAAATAATGTATTAAAATCGAATTATGGTGCAAATGAATCGATTTTTAACATTCTGCACTTTATAAGCAAAGAAGACTTAAAAAGTCTTATTGAAACATCGTTTGATGGAGTGTCACATTTTATCGAAAGAAAAGCGATAATTAATAATATTGAAAAACATTTTAGAATAACAATATACCCAATATTTTTTGAGGAAAAATCGGAAATAAACAGAATTTGTGTTTCGTTGCACGACATATCAGAACTCAAAAGAATTGAAAAAGATTTAGAAGAAACACGTAATGAGCTTAAACCACTGTTTGATAGTAGTATTCAAAGATTTTATTTGAGCGATTTAAATTTAAGGGTTGTAGCGTTTAATAAATCGGCCAGAGATGTTATTATTAAAGAATTCGGTAAACAACTTAAAAGAGGAGATAATGTTTTAGATTTACTTTCGGGTGAGGAGAGAATAAAAAAATTTTTAGAACATTTTGAAAATGCTAAAAGAGGCCACAGCATCGTTTATAAAGAAAATTTTTATATAAAGGAAAAAGAAGTTTGGAACGAAACTCACTTAGACCCTGTAATGAATGAACGAGGCGAAATAAACAGAATTTTAATATGGACTTTAGATGTATCAGAGCGTGAAAAAAATTTAAACGAACTTAAAGAAACTCAAGAGCGATATGCTTTAGTTGCTAAAGGAGGAAACGATGGAATTTGGGATTGGGACATGCAAAAAAATACAGTTTACTTATCGACCAGATGGAAAGCATTACTCGGATACGAAGACTATGAGCTTAAAAATGAATTTGGCGTTAGAGACAATTTAATTTATCACGAAGATTTTGAAAGAAGCAAAAAAAATCTTGAAGATTATATTAATGGAAAAATACCAATTTATGAAAATGAAATACGGCTTAAACACAAAAACGGAACTTATATTTGGGTTATAGAACGTGGAGTTTTATTATATGATAATAATGGAAAACCTATTCGTTTAGCTGGCTCAATAACGGATATATCACGACAGAAAAAAATTGAAATCGAAATTCTGAATTCAAATAAAATGCTACTCGAAGAGAGACAAATGTTTATTCAGGGAAGTGTTGTAATTGCACGCATTAAAGCAAACGATTCAAAAAACATTGTTTTTATTTCAGATAATGTAAAAGAAGTTTTGGGTTACGATGTTAAAAAGTTTTATGATGGAACTATAACTTACGATGCAATTATTCACCCAGACGATAAACAATTTCACGTTGATGAACGAAATGAAGCATTAAAAAGAAACGAAACAAATATTGAGTATAAACCATACCGAATGATTAAAAGTGATGGCAGCTTTTTATGGGTAAAAGATTTTTCAAGTATTTTGAAAGATTCTGATGGAAACATTACTGAAATTGTTGGATATTTTATTGATATTACAGACCAAAAGAATTATGAGCATAAATTAGAAGAAAATCAAAAAAAATATTATTCATTATTTAATAATGCTGGTGATGCTACTGTTCTTATTGACTTAAATGATAATATTTTTGACTGTAACGAGAAATTTGAATCACTTTTTAATGTTAACCGAGCCGATGTTATTGGCAAATCAATTTTAAATTTAATACCTAAAACTCAACCTGATGGCTCAAATTCAATTGAAAAACGAAAAGTTAAAATCGAAAATGCTTTAAAAGGTAAGGTTACCACATTTTACTGGCAATATATTAAAAAAGACAATACATTATTTGATGCTGAAGTTAGTTTAACTAGTGTTATAATAAATAATACTAAATATTTACAATCGAGTATTAGAGATATTACCGAACGAAAAAATATTGAACGTAATTTAAAAGAAACCGAAGAGAAAAACAGGGCATTACTAGAAGCAGTACCAGATTTAATTTTTATTATTGACAAAGATGGTGTGTATAAATATTTTAAACCAGATATTTACCATGAGCTCGATGTTCCTGTTGAATTTGTAATAGGTAAAAAATTAGATTATTTCTTTAAAGGCGAAATGTTAAATAAAGTAAAAGGTTGTATAGATAGCACAATCTCAAACGGTAATATTCAAAGCATAGAATATGAGTTAGATTCTCCAAAGGGAATGAGAAGTTTTGAGGCAAGGATAAGTCGAATTGATAAAGAAAACATTTTGATGATTGTTAGAGATAAGGAACAAAGTAAATTTTATAATAAAAATTAATTTATGGAAAATTGTCCGTTACATTTGTACAAATGGTTTATACCAATAATTGTTATAATAGGAATTTGGGACTCTGTTTGGAAAATTATTGCGATGTGGAAAGCTGCCCAAAATAAGCAATTGGCTTGGTTTATAATTATAGCTGTTATTAATACTATTGGTATTTTACCTATTATTTATATTTTAACACATAAAAAAGTAACAAATAATTAATATTGTTAAAATTATAAATGAGACTCTGGTCTATACACCCAAAATACCTTGATGGTATAGGATTAGTAGCCCTTTGGAGAGAATCTCTTTTGGCAAAAAATGTTTTGGAAGGAAATACGAAAGGATATAAGCATCATCCTCAATTAATTCGTTTTAAAAGCTCAGTTAATCCTATTGGAAGCATTAATTATTATTTGTCAACAGTATATTATGAATCTGTAAATCGAAAATATAATTTCGATAAGCAAAAGATAACTTGGAAATTCGGTAAATCAAGTATTAAAGTAACAAATGGGCAGATAATTTACGAATTTGAACATATAAAGAATAAGTTAAAATTAAGAAACCCGATTTTGTATAACAAGATTAAAAAAATAAATGAAATTGAGCCAAATCCAATGTTTGAAGTAATAAGTGGCGGTGTTGAAAATTGGGAAAAATATTAATAATCTTAATTTTTAATCAATATTTTTTTAATAGAATTAATTAAGTTTTCAGAGACAATAGGTTTGGTTAAAAAGTCGTTAAAACCTTCGTTTAAAATTTTTTGCTTGTCGTTTTGTTGAGAGTAGGCACTTTGAGCAATAAAAGGCACGTTGTTATATTCTTTATATTTTTTTATTATTTCTTTTCTAAGTGTTATCCCTTCCCATTTTTCGGGCAAATTAATATCTAAAATAACAAGGTCAAATACTTTATTTTCAGTTTTTTTAATATCAATAATTTTTATTGCTTCATTACCGTTCTCGGCTAATGATAGTTTTCCAATGTTTTCTAATAACGTTTGTAAATAAAGCATATTAAATTTATCGTCTTCAACTAGTAGTATTTCTACATTATTAAAGTTTATTTCTTCAGTTGGAATTATGGTGCTTTCGAATGAAATATTATTTTCTGAAATATTATTGTTTTCGTCAGATACAAAAAAAAGTGTAACAATTGTTCCTTTATTTTTTTTACTTGAAATATCAATTCTACCTTTCATAAGTTTAATCATTCTTTGGGCAAGTGGTAGTCCTAGACCGGCACCTTGATACAATCTGGAGTATCCAACACTTTCTTGTCTAAATGTTTCAAAAATATGGGGTAAATAACTTTCATCAATTCCAATTCCGGTATCAGATATTTTCACAAACACTTCATTACTTTCTTCAATTTTACCACTTTGAATAATAATTTCACCTTGAGATGTGTACTTAATAGAATTATCTATTACATCGGCAAAAATTTTTGAAATAACATCTTTATCCCCAACAATATTATTTGAATTTGATAAGTTAATTGTAAGTTTTAATGCTTTCTCGTTAATTTTAAATTTAAATAATTCAAGTGTGTTGTGTATAATGTTATTTAAATTACATACAGTTAAATTAATTTTGAAATCGTTTGCTTCTATTACACTTATATCTATAATGTTATTAAGTAAACTTAAAAGTCTTTGCCCGCTTAACTGAATACCGTTAACGTAATTTGATAATTTAGAATTTTGCAAGTCATTAATTTTATTACTAAGAACTTCAGATAAACCGATAATTGCACTAAGTGGTGTTCTAATTTCGTGATTAATGTTAGCAAGAAAAGAATCTTTAAGTAAATTTGCTTCTTCGGCTTTTTTATATGCTTGCTTCACTTCTAAAATAACATTTTCTTTTTCAGAAATTTCCTTTTCTAATTCAACTGTTCTTTCTTTAACTCTGCGGTCTAAATCTTCGTTAACAGATAATAACTCCTCGTTTATATGTTGAATTTGGTTGTTTTTAATTTCTAATATTTTACGTGATTTTTGTAATATTTTAGATCTAATAAAAACCATTGTTCCTACTAAAAATATAATAATTAAAATAAGTACCAATAAATACTTTAATGCTATTTCTGAATAAAGCTCTTCGTCTTTTTGATGTGTTTTAAGGCGTAGTGCATCGTTTTCTTTTTCATACTTTCCATAATTATATGCAATATCGTATTCGAAAACTTTTTTTGAATTATCTTCATTAAATATGCTGTCTTTTATTGTATTATATAATTTTAAATATTTTGTAGAATTTTTATAATCGTTTTCTTTTTCAAAATTTTCAGAAAATAATTTATAAATATCTTTTTCTACTTCTATAATTCTTTCATCTTTTGCTATATCAAGTGCTTGCTTTAATTGTTCTTCAGATATTGAAATATTATTTTTGAAAAAATTAACTTTAGCAAGGTTTAGCAATGTTGTTGCAATTCCAAACTTATCGTTATTTGCTTTCATTATCTTTAAAGTTTTATTAAAGTATTCTAAAGCAGTATCATATTTTTTATTCAACAAATATACATCACCAATGTTGCCTAAATTATTAGCAATTGTGTTTTTATCGTTTATATGTTCTTTAATTTTTAACGATTCTTCGAAATAGCTTAAAGCTTTATCGTATTCTTTAAGCCATTTATAAATTAAACCTATATTATTTAATGTGTATGCAATTCTTTTTTGATTATTTGTTTTTTTGTAAAACAATAATGCTTTATGGCAATTTTCGTATGCTTTATCGTATTCTTTTAAATCTTTGTATAATAAACCAATGTTATTATAACTTTGAGCTACACTTTCTTCACAAGAATTGTTTTTACATTCTTCGGCAACCTTCAGACCACTAACATAATTCTTCATTGCAAGGTCGTACAGTCCCCAATCTTTATAAATAGAACCAATTTTGTTAAATGTTATACTTAAGTTATTGGCATCTTTTTGCTTTATATAATTTTCTTTTACAAGTCTTAAGTATATTAATGCTTCTTGTTTGTTGTTTGCGAAAAAGTTTAATTTGCTTAATAAATCTAATATTTCTGTTTCATTCTTTTCGTTATGCTCGTTTCTTGCATTTTCTAAACCAATTTTTGCATAGAATATTGATTCGTTAATACTGTCGTTAAAGCATTTCTTAGCCATAGCGAGCAATTGCGTAGATGTATATGTGTAGTAATTATTTGCTTGAGTAGTTTGTTGTGACTTAATATCTATCTGAAAAACAAATAATAATAATATAGTAGTTATAAAAATTATTTTTCTCAAATTATCGATTTGTTTGTTTGTAAGTCAAAATTAATACATTTTAATTAATATTTAAAATATTTTTATTAATTTTATTTGTTTTGAAAAATATAGAATGAAAAATCCATTACCTAATAAAGCTTACAAAAGACGTAGAATTGATAAAGAATATCCTGTTAGAGGAGAGTATTTTCGCGACCAAACAGCAATTATTCATTCAATGGAATTTAGGCGTTTAAAGCACAAAACGCAAGTGTTTTTTGCTCCTGAAAACGACCATATTTGTACGCGAATCGAACATGTTTTGCACGTGGCTACAATTTCGGCTTCAATCTGCAAGGGATTAAATAAATTTGGTTGGGAACTCGACCCTGAGCTAGCTTATGCGATTGGATTAGGGCACGATTTAGGTCATGCTCCTTTTGGGCATACCGGAGAAGCTGCTTTATCAAAAGTAAATGGTGGTAAACATAAATTTATGCATGAAATCCATAGTTACACTATTGCCGATAAACTTTCAATGGACGGCAAAGGATTAAATTTAACTTATGCAGTGCTTGATGGTATTATTTGCCATTGTGGCGAAAAATACGATAGGGCAATAAAACCATTATCAAAAATTAAAAATTTAGATGAAATTAAAAACCGAGCTTCTATCCCAAATACTTATGAAGGTTGTATTATGCGATTTGCCGATAAATTTGCATATTTAGGAAGAGATTTAGAAGATGCTTTTATGGTTGAAGATTTCATCGATATTAATGATATTCCACCTAAAATAAAGAAAAAGTTGGGTGACAATAATGGTGAAATTATTAATCATTTGGTATTAGATTTAGTCGAATCGTCGAAAAATACCGATAAAATTTGTTTATCTGATGAGTGTTACGAGCTAATGAATGAACTTAAAAACTTTAATTATAAATTTATTTACGATAATCCGAAAATGATTGAATATGGTAAATATTGTTCTAACATTATACAAACTTTATATTATCATTATTTAAATATTATTGAAAAAAATAATTTTAATTTCTTTAATTATAAAGCATTAAACTTGAAAACAGATAGAACTTTTGGTTTATATCTCGAAAAAATGTATAAATATTATTTTGCAACAATGGAACCTATTGAGCAAATTGTTATTAATTACATAGCAGGAATGACAGATAATTATGCAATTGAAGCATTTAAGCATATTACATTACCCAAACCGATAAGTTTTATTAAATAATTTCGGCAATTAAGGTTTTGCTCCCTTTAACTTTTTGATTAATTTGTACTAATGTTTTTGTGTTTACAGGAAGGAAAATATCTACCCTTGAGCCAAATTTAATAATTCCAATTTGGTCACCAAGTTTATATTCTATTTGAGGTTTAGCATAAGAAACAATTCTACGTGCTACTTTCCCGGCAATTTGCCTCATCAATATTTCGATATTGTTTTTTGTTTTAAAAACAGTTGTATATCTTTCATTTTCTTCTGATGCTTTTGGTTTCCAGGCAACCATATAATCACCAGGATGGTATTTAATATATTCAACTGTACCATTAACAGGTGCCCAGTTTACATGCACATTTAACGGAGACATAAAAATAGAAATTTGAGTACGATAGTCGTTAAAGTATTCCTTTTCAAAAACTTGTTCAATTACTACAATTTTTCCATCGGCAGGTGCGTAAATTTTATTTTCATCGGCGGTTAAAATTCTTTTTGGTACTCTAAAAAATAAAACAACCAAAGCAAAGAAAATAAATGATACAAAAAGGAATAATAAATTTAAAACAAAGAAATTATTAAAAAAATAAAAAAGTAGAACATTTGATAATGTTATAATAATTGCAAAAAACGCAATAATTTTAAAACCTTCTTTATGAATGTATAATATTTCTTTTTTATCTCTCAAATTTTGTTTTTATTTAAAATACAATTAATTAATAAATTGAAGATAGATATAAATAACCGGTGCAGATAATAATACGCTATCGAACCTATCTAACATTCCACCATGACCTGGTAACAATTTGCCTGAGTCTTTAATATTTAAACTTCTTTTAAACATAGATTCAACCAAGTCGCCAAATGTTGAAAAAACTATTAAAATAAACGAAAATATAACCCACTGATACCACTCGTATTGTTTAAAAATAAGAGGGAACAATGTTGAAATAGCAATAGTAACTAAACCTCCACCAATTGCACCTTCCCACGATTTTTTTGGTGAAATTCTTTCAAATAATTTATGTTTCCCAATGGTTATTCCTATTAAATAGGCAAATGTATCGTACAACCAAATTAAACTAAAAAATGCTAACAATATGTATGGAGTATAATAATAAGTTAATGATGATGAGTTACTTTGGTTAATAATGTATTCGTAGTTCGTTATATCATCGGCATTATATGCAGTAATATTAGTCCTAAAAACAAAATAGTTTAAAAAAGAAAATGGAATTGCAACATAAACTAGTCCTAATATTGTAAAAGCTATACTTTTTAAGGGTTTTTTGTGATATAAATACAACTCGTTAATAAAAAAAAGCAAAATAATTGGAATAAATACAATAATAAATTTTAGCTGAACAAAATTACTAACGTTTAAAAATGTAAATGTGAAAAATAACCAACCTGTAAAAATGCCAAGCAATTTTTGAGTATTTGCAAGAGCAAGGTCAGATAGGTTATAAAATTCAAATAATGAGATTATTGTTATAACACTAAAAGTAATATAAAAACCTATACTGCCAATTAAAATAGATGCAACAATTATTAACACAAAAGTTGCACCTGTAATAGCTCTAATTAAAATATTACTCAATTTCTATAGCTTTTAATATTTCTCTTGATTTTCCTAAATCGGTCATTTCTACATAAAGTTGAAAATCTCCAATTAAAAAATTGCTATCTTTTTTATTCATTATCACACTTTTAATTTTTTCTTTTTTTAAAACAGATTTTGCTCTGTTACACACTACTTCATCTGTAGATTCGAGAACTAATACCCAGTTATCTTCCATATAATAAAAATTTAGTTTTTAATATTCACATTATTAGAAATTTCGTTATTTGTTTTTGAATCTGAATTTTCAGAAGTTTTATTTTCCTGTACTTCTTCTTTTTCAAACGGGCGTTTACCAAAAACATTTTCCAAGTCGTCGCTAAAAATAACTTCCCTTTCTAATAGCAAGTTGCCTAATTTTATTAATTTTTCTTTATTTTCGTTTAAAATATTTTTTGCTCTTGTATATTGTTCTTCAACAATTTTTTTTACTTCAAGGTCAATTTTCTCAGCAGTTTTTTCGCTGTAGGGTTTAGAAAAAGAATATTCGTTTTGTCCCGAAGAATCGTAAAAACTAATATTACCTATTTGCTCGCTCATGCCAAAATATGTTACAACTGCATAAGCTTGTTTGGTTACCCTTTCTAAATCGTTAAGTGCACCGGTTGAAACTTTTCCGAAATTTATTTCTTCAGAAGCCCTGCCTCCTAATGTAGCACAAAGTTCATCTAAAATTTGTTCGTATGTGGTTATTTGCCTTTCTTCAGGTAAGTACCAAGCAGCTCCTAGTGATTTGCCACGTGGTATAATTGTTACTTTTACCAATGGATTAGCGTGTTCGAGTAGCCAACTAACAGAAGCATGACCGGCTTCATGGAATGCGATAGTTTTCTTTTCTTTTACTGTGATTATTTTCGAACGCTTTTCGAGTCCACCAACAATTCTATCAATAGCATCAAGGAAATCTTGTTTTTCAACTATTTTTTTTTCGTGTCTAGCTGCAATTAAAGCAGCTTCGTTACAAACATTAGCAATATCGGCACCACTAAACCCGGGTGTTTGCTTCGATAGAAAATCGAGGTCTAAGTTTGAATCAATTTTTATTGGTTTTAAATGGACTTTAAAAATATCTTTTCTTTCAGTTATGTCAGGCAATTCTACATTTATTTGACGGTCGAATCGTCCGGCTCTTACTAAAGCCCTATCGAGCATGTCGGCTCTGTTTGTTGCAGCAATAATAATAACTCCGGTATTAGAATCGAAGCCGTCCATTTCGGTAAGTAATTGATTTAATGTGTTTTCTCTTTCGTCATTTGAACCAAAATTAGGATTTTTGCCTCTGGCTCTACCAATTGCGTCAATTTCGTCAATAAATATTATACAAGGGGCTTTGTCTTTTGCTTGCTTAAATAAATCTCTTACTCTTGATGCTCCAACACCAACAAACATTTCAACAAAATCGGAACCCGACATTGAGAAAAATGGAACATTTGCTTCACCAGCAACAGCTTTTGCTAATAAAGTTTTTCCAGTTCCTGGAGGTCCAACAAGTAAAGCACCTTTAGGAATTTTTCCACCGAGTTCGGTATATTTTTTGGGATTTTTTAAGAAGTCAACTATTTCGCGAATTTCAACTTTAGCTTCTTCTAAGCCCGCAACATCTTTAAAGTCAATTTTTACATGCGATGAGTCTTTGTCAAAAACCTTTGCTCTCGATTTTCCAATATTAAAAATTGCTCCTCCGCCAGAACCTCCAGACATTTTTCTGAAGATAAAAACCCAAACTAAAATAACAATTATAAGTGGTAACAACCATGTTAGTAAGTCGCCAAATATATCTTTTCTGGTTTCCGTTTTATAAGGTACACGCATTTCTGAAGGTAGTTCGTTTTGAAGTTTATCTAAGTTTTGTTGAAAAGCTTCAATAGATAAAATAGTTAAATAATATTGCGGACCTTGTGATGCCCCTTTACTATCCTTGAATTTGTTGTATTTGCCCGATTTTAAAGCATCATCGTTTAAATAAATTTCTACTGTTTCTCTGTTAACTATAATTAGTTTTTTAACCTCATTTGTCGAAATCATTGTTTTAAGGCGTTCCCAGTCAATTTCTTCTTTTTTATTATTAAAATCAATAAAATTTAGCCCTATAAAAACCAATAAAATTATAGCATATAGCCAATATACGTTAAATTTAGGTTTTATTTTTTTTATTTTATTTTCCTCCATATCTACTTATTTACAATTTTAGCATCTGCCCACAAATTTTCTAAATTATAATATTTTCTGCATTCTGATTCAAAAATATGCACAACAACATTTGCATAATCAATAAGAACCCATTGAGAATTCTTAATGCCCTCTTTAGACAACGGTTTTTCAGAAGTTTTTTGTTTAACAATTTCTTCAACTCCTTTTGCAATAGATTGTATATGAACATTTGAAAAGGCCTCGCATATAACAAAATAATCGCTAACTCTTGAAGTGATATTTCTTAAATCTATAGTTACAATGTTTTCGCCTTTTTTTTCTTTAATTGCTTCAATAACATTTTCTAATAAGTTGTTTTTAGTATTAGTATTTTTTTTATTCTTTATTTCACCCATATTTTATTATAAACCGACAAAGTTACAAAAAAAAAATTAACCCTTATTTTATTTAAAAAAAATGTATAATAAAACATGTTTTTATAAGATAATTTATAATTTTGTTTTTTATTTAAAAAACAAAGTATTAACTATATCTATTTGATAATTAAAACATAAAGTAATGAGTGAACAAAAAAATGTTGTAGAATTAGATGAAGCTGTTATAAAGTTTGCTGGAGATTCTGGTGATGGTATGCAATTATCAGGAACTTTATTTTCGGAAACTGCAGCTTATGATGGTAACGACCTTACCACTTTTCCTGATTATCCCGCAGAAATAAGGGCTCCTCAAAATACGGTTGCAGGAGTATCCGGTTTCCAGGTTCATTTTGGAAGTAAAAAAATATTAACTTTTGGTGATATTTGCGACACTATTGTTGCATTAAATCCGGCTTCGTTAAAAGCTAACTTGGTTTGGGCTAAAAACGATACAATTTTTATTACCGATTCTGAAGCTTATGAAGATTCGGCATTAGAAAAATCGGGTTATTCGTCAAATCCTTTATTAGACGGTAGTTTAAAAAATTATAAAATTATTTCTGCTCCTTTTACCAGTCTTATTAAAGATTGTTTAAAAGACATGAAAATTGACAATAAAACAGCTCTAAAAAGCCGTAACATGTTTGCTTTAGGAATTGCTTTCAGAATTTATGGCAAATCGCTTGACCACACATACAAATACTTAGAAAAGAAATTTGCAAAACGTCCTGAAATTGTTGAAATGAACAAAAAAGTTTTAAAAGCAGGTTACGATTTTGCATCTGCTTCAAAAGACATAACAACAACTTATAACATTAAAAAAGCTAATGTTCAAAAAGGAAAATACAGAAACATTACAGGAAATATAGCAACAGCTTGGGGTTTACTTGCAGCTTCAGAAAAATCTGCACGTCCTTTGTATCTCGGTTCTTATCCTATTACACCTGCAACTGAAATTCTAATTGAGTTAGCAAAACAAAAATCATTAGGAGCAAAAGTCGTACAGTGCGAAGATGAAATTGCTGGTATTTGCTCGGCTATTGGTGCTAGTTATTCTGGTGCATTAGCTTGTACAACAACTTCTGGTCCCGGCTTATCGCTTAAAACTGAAGCGATGGGCTTAGCAGTAATGATGGAACTTCCATTGGTAATTGTTGATGTTCAGAGGGGAGGCCCTTCAACAGGTTTGCCAACAAAATCTGAGCAATCAGATTTATATCAGGTATTATATGGTAGAAATGGTGAAGCACCTATGATTATAATTGCTGCTGATTCTACTTCAGATTGTTTTTACAGCGCATTTGAAGCCGCTAAATTAAGCATGGAACACATGACACCTACTATTTTACTAACTGACGGTTCATTAGGAAATGGTTCAGAATTGTTTAGAATTCCAAATACTAATGATCTTCCAGAAATTAAACCTCC
>Ga0172375_10007481_pt1 | contig 14953 bp, 11 predicted proteins | sample LakKiv1m_FD_114537 | JGI IMG/M metagenome (GOLD analysis project Ga0172375, IMG submission 114537) | Freshwater microbial communities from Kabuno Bay, South-Kivu, Congo - kab_092012_11.1m | ecosystem: Environmental > Aquatic > Freshwater > Lake | place: Democratic Republic of the Congo... | reverse complement strand
GGGGACCAAACAAAGCACATACGTGGACACGGCCACGATGAATCGCTTGAAGGAAGAAGGAAAATGGGACGAGTTCTTGGCTTGGAATGCCGCCAATCGCGTGGCATGGATAAATGAACACCAATTCGGGGCGCCCAAATTATTTGAAGACGGCAGCGTGGATACCGGAATCTTGCCGGGCATGGATAGGCATTTTCCGACCCAGATGGATGCCGAGAACTTCTTGAACGGAACGCCAACGGATTACAACAAGATCAGGGAAAATGAACGGGTACAGAATGAACTTGGCCAGCAAAACGCCCAAATAAGCTCCATTCTTATGGGATCGGCGTCGGGCGACTTTGCCATTCAAGCTCAAAAAGCGTTAAATGCGTCGCTTCCGTGGTCGGCATCGCAAGACGAACGCCGCGCATTTTTGCAGCAATATTTTGCCACGAATCGCCCAGTCACCAACCGCGCCCTGGCCAATGCCGGCCGAATCAACAACAAGCCCCTCACGGACGAGCAGCGGCGGGCGATCTTTGCCAAGAGCCGCGGCGCATGGACGCGGGCAATCAACGTCGGCGGCGACCCGAACAAGGATTTCCGCTATGGCGGCACGGGTGACTTGAACAAGAAGCCAGCGCCGACCCCGGCGCCGTCGCAACCACAAGCCACGCTGCCGTCGCCGGTAGCGGCCCCGGCCGCAAAGCCGAACTCCATGCGGTTCTACCAAGACCCGAAGACCGGAAAATACATCCAGATCCCGCTTGGCTACACCATACGCGACGGCAACCTCATTTCCGAAGCCGACAATGCCAAGATCGAAGCCCTTTTGGGCGGCGCGACAACGCAGGAAATCAAAGACAAGGATTTGATCATTTCGCTTCCATGGGAGCCAGAACCTGACTACCCCCGGTTTTTGCAGGGCGGAAGTGCCAGAGCGGGCGTATCGGGAGCTTCACGGCCCCAATACAACAAGGTGACGGGCCAGATGGAATATCCGGACGGGCGCATCACGACCAAGCCGATGCCGCGCGATCCGGGAGGCATGGTATATACCGGTGGGACGCCGAACTTTGACGAGAGCACGGGCCGCTATAAGGAAGAATCTGACCACCCCCGGTTCTTGCAGGGCGGAAACGCCCGGGCAGGCGTATCGGGGGGCGGAATGCAACCCGACAAGGAAAACCAACAGCCAAATAGCGACCGCCAGAAAACAAAAGCCAAAATCTATACACGCGAAGACATTGCGGGGCTTGCCTATCAGCCGACCGATGCGATACTGGCTTCAAGCAAGTACCAGCAGGAAAAAGCCATGGCCGACGCCCTTTTGTCGCGCACGAAAAGAGATGGCGGCGACGTAAAGAAGTTGCTTCGAAACAATCCATGGATGAGTCTGTATATCCGTAAATCCGGCAAAGACAACACGCTACCAAGGGTTGTCAAGCCGTCGCCGACGGCGATAATTCCAGCCCCCACGCCAAACCCGCCGGCGATCCCGGTGGAAACACCGGCCACAGAATTTGAATCCTCGCAGAATTCGGAAACCGTTTCGGGCGGCGAGGCTTCCCCTCATTGGTCCGTGCCGGGGCCCGTCGATCCCGTGTTGAGAAAGAAAGTCAAGAAGGCCGAAAAGGCCGCCGCAACCCCGATCCGGCAGACGGGAAAATCTTATAAGGCCATCCAAATGGCGCTGAATGCACTGAAGGATTAAGATGAACCCCGCGGCTTTCATTTTGCCGGAGGATGGATGGTTCCACATCGCCGCGTTCGGAGAGTGGCCCCACAAGCCGACCGGATTGACCCAAGTAATCGACGAAGTTTGCGCCGACGAAATCATCAAGGCGTTCACCGAATTCAAGGCCGCGCCGAATTGGCCTGGGGTGTTGATCGACTTCGACCACCAATCCCTCGATATAGACAAACCGACCGTCGCCGCAGGATGGATCGGGGACTTGCAAAAGCGCGACTCGGGCCTTTGGGCGAAAATCAGATGGTCCGACCTCGGACGCCAGAGCATCGAAGGCGGGCGATATCGCTTCATTTCCCCGGTGTGGCGATCATCCGATTGTGCCAAGCTGGACGGCGACCGCATCCGCCCGCTCAAACTGATGAATTGCGCGGTCACGAACGACCCCAATATCAAAGGGCTTTTCCCGCTTTCCAACGCGGACAAGCCAACTCGTTTCAGCGCGCCGGCGCGGGAAATCCTCCCCGCGCCGTCCCCGAAGCCGGCCAAACCGCCGCCCCTCCCGGCGTTCCCCATCCCCATGGCCGGCGCGGTTGCGCGCGCCGTTTTCATCCGAAACCGACGAAACCAGAAGCCGCTAACGCGGCAACAGGAAATAGCGATCATTCTCAAAGACAAGAGAAACGGCGGGGGCGGCGGTCAGGGACCGATAGGCGGCGCCAAAACCGAATCCAAAGAAAACCAGGTCGATCCCACTTCATACGGATTTAGGGAAGATCCGGCGGAAATATCCAAAACCCAAAACTATCGTTATGTACCACTTTCCGAAGCCGTAGGCCGCGCCAAAACGCTGGCATCCATGCCGACCAACAACGTCGCGGAAATCAATGCAAGTTTGTCCAAGTGGCGAAAAGACCGTATTGCCAAACGAACCGCCCACAAAAAAGTCCCGACAAATTCCAGCCCGCAAAAAAATCCGCCGTCGGAAAAATCCCTGACGGAACAATGGGAAGAAGCCGGCTGGATATACAATGCCGAATCGGGATATTGGGAAATCGCCGATAGAAAAATGCCGAACGGAATCCGCCGAATGCACGGCCCGATATACGATTCCGCCAAATCGAAATATCCGGCGGAAATCCAAATGGTGAAAAATTCCGGCCCGACGGTCGATCTCGGCCAACAGACGTATTCCCCCGACACCGCACGAACACAATATATCTACACCAATCGCGGGCGACGTGTCGGGGGCATTTTGGCTAACTACGCGGTCCCGGCGGGCCGAGATTATACTAAAGAACAGCTCGGGGCGATTTTCGCGTGGTATGCCGGCGGCAGAACCGCCACGGGCAGGGACAGCGCGGGCAGGATTGCCAACTACCAATCCGAAATCGACGCGCTGGAAGCCGCCCGTCCGACCAAGCCCGATGATCCGATGGATTTTTCCCTTATCGACGTCGCCGAAGTCAAACGGCAGGCCATGGCCGTGCCTGGATACAATTCCGGCGACGTCCTGGCGGCGGTAGCCGAAGCCGAGGCCACGAACAAGGCCCGCAAATCGGCGTGGGCCTCGCTAAAGCGCAAGATCAAGAAACAATACAAGTCAAAGCCGCAGCGCGAGCGGGCCCTTGCGCGAGAACTCGGAAACATCCAAAAGGCATACAAAACGGAGATGGCCAATTGGGAAAAGGGCAATGCAAAGATCGACAAGCAGATCGCGGCGCTCCGGTCCAAGATCGCCGAGGAAGAAATCCGCCAAGGCGAGGCGACGACCAAACAGGCATTGAAGGACGCCGACCGGGCACAGGCCGACTTGCGCAGCATCAAAAAGGACGAACAGCGAGAGAAAGACCGCGAACGGCAGGCCGCCATCGAAGAGCAAAACCGGCTGGCCAAGGAAGCCTTAAGGGAAGCCAATAAAAAACTTACACCGGAACAACAACTGCAATTAGAAGAAAAAGCAAGAAACGCCCAGCAACGAATAAATAAACAATCGGTTCAATGGGCCGTCAATTACGCAATAGCAGGGAACATCGACGAAGCGATGAAGTTTTTGAAACGCTTGCCGCAAGCGACAAAAACGGATCTTGCGTCCGACATTGCCAAGATTCGGGCCGGCATTCCAGAAGATGACTATGGCGTTCAGTTGCCGAACAAGGTTAAAACCGCCAATGCCGAAATCAAAACGCTGATCTACGAACAGGCCGGCCCCATCTACGGCGTTGTCGCACCAAACGAAAAGAGTTAGCCATGGCCGCTGGAACGGTCATGGCAAATTGGGGGCGCCAAATTCCCGTCAGCGAAATGAGCGACGAACAGCGCCGCGCCATGTTTTGGCGCATGGGACAAGGACCATGGAGTCGTAGGCCAACCGCGCAGGAAATGGCCGCAACGCCGGCCGAAAGCGCGTATGGACTTACCCTCGGGCTATTGGGGAAGGCGGTTGAAACGGTCGGAACCAGCGCCGCGGAACCGGCGGGGGACTACAAGGCCAAGCTGGAAGCCGCCGGCGTGACCGTGTACGACGGCAAGGTGCCGTCATGGTGGGACAAATTCAAGGCGGGAGTGTCGGGATTCTTTGAAGGGGCAAAAACAGGAGAAATATATAACCCCGATCCGTTAATCATCTATAAAAATCCGCCTACTAAATGGGACGCATTCAAAGCCGCCGCGGATGGATTTATTAAGGGGGCATACGAAGGACTTGTTCATTTTGACAATTTTTTTACTTTAGGGCTAAATGATAATTTTAGAAAACAATCAGAATCCTACCCCGGAAGCAAAATCATCATCCCCGGGCTTTCCGGCCTGCGAATAACAGATACGGGCCTATCCAAAAAATTTGCCTACTACAGCGCCACCGCCGCCCATTGGGCACTATTTGAAGGCGCGCTTGGCTGGCTGGGCGCCGCGTGGAAGGCGCAAAAGGGATTCACCGGATTGAATAGGCTTGGCGCGGCGTTCGCCGCCCAGGCTCCGAAGGTTTCCGCGCTGAAAAGCATTCCGATCCTTACGACCGTTGGCGGATTCACGGCGCAAAGCGAAATAAACGACTTCCGCGAAGGCCGCGCGCTTTCCTATAACGCTGACAAGTGGCTTGCCCGGGCCGCCGATTTGGCGGGATTTACCGGAGGCATGGGATTGGCGGCAATGGGAATCGGAGCCATTGGCGCCATCGCAAGGAAAATCCCCGTTTCGCCAAGGGCGAGTCTACCCTTCCGCAAGGCGTTGGCGGGCTGGCTTGCCCCGCCGGCCAAGGCAGCCGTCGCGCAAGCGAAATCCTTGACGCCGGGGCGCAGGCTTTCCCTTTTGGGGGCGGCGCGCGCGGGATTGGCGACGATAGACCGGGGAGCGCATGTTATCGCCAAAGGAATCGGAAAACACATTTCGCCAGTGGTCAAGACGCCACTCAAAACGCTGTATGGGTGGCACACGGCCTTTTCGGACTTCACGGGATCTACACTCAAGGATATCACCAACCTCCCCAAGACGCTTCAAAAACTCGGGAAGGCAAAGGCGCTTGTGGCCCAAGGCGCGGCCAAAACCGCGCGGGCAGAATCCATAATGGCAAGCGCAGGGTCAAAAATTTTTGCCACCCCAAAATTCATCCCCGAATCGACAGTGTTTAAGCCATCGGGATTTAGCTTGGAGATAGATCGCACGATGCCCGCGAAATTGACGGGCCAACTTCAAAAGGGCACGGAACAAATCATTCGCGCGGCGTCCGAAAAAATCAAGGCGCTGCTAAAACTCGGAACTCCATCGGCCAAGGGCGCGGCAAGAACACTTGCAAAAACAGCAAAGGAAGCTCAGGATGGCATCAATCAAATTGCCGCCCACGCAAAAAACCTTGGCGGAATCACGAAACCGATCAATAAGCTGGCACAAGACGCAATGCTAAAGGCCGAAAAGGCCATGGTTGACGCCACGCAAAAATTGATTGGATTGACGAATACAAAATTCGGAATGACGCAAAAAGCGGCACGCTTCTTAAAGGATGGAAATAGGAACTTCACGGAGGGAGTAAATCTATATAAACAGGCCCATCTTGAGGCAAACGCCCTCCGGTCCAGCGCCGCCCGCCTCACGCGCGAAGCTGGCTACCTCACCGAAGCGGCCAAAGAAGGCTTGAAGAAGGCCGCCTACGTCGCCGGCATGGCCTCAGGAACCTACGCCATCGGGGAACTCGGAATCGGTCCAAAGGGCGCGATCAGCGACAAATTGGGCTTCGGCAAGGGCGAAAAGACCTACTACAAAGAAATTTGGGACGCGCAGGAACGCGGCGAGCCATTCACGAAGCCGCTGGACCCGGAACAAAGCGGAGTCGCCAAGGGCGCCGCAATCGTAATCGGATCGACGGGCAACCCCATTGAAAAACTCATGCGCGCCGGATGGGCCGAGGAACAGGCCGATAACGCAGCCTACCACGTGACGCTGGACCGACTCGCGCTACGCGAAAAGAATGGGACCATATCCAAGGCGGAAGCCGACCGCTTGCGCCAGGAAGCCGCGAAGAACAAACCACGCAAACTGGGGGGACGCGGCATTTGGGACGTGGTTACGGCCATCGGCTCGTTTGCCAAGTGGCGCGGCGGCGAAATCGTTGACAAAGCCAAGCGGCAGACGTTCCAGACGATCCGCGGAACCGACGTCAATCCCGATTATCTCCACGACGCCGACACGTTCCACACAGTCGAAACACCGCACGGCATTCGGGCTTCGGGCTATAATGCGCCGGAAACCTGGGAACCACTGGGGATCGAATCGCGCGATTATGCGCGGAAATTCATAAAGCCGGGACAAACCATCCTCGTAACGGAAGACTCGCATCCCCAGGCCAGAATTCCGTTCAGCGAAACACGCGCCGGAATAGAGGAAACCGCCAAGAAGGAAAATTGGTCGGAAGCTAAATTGCAAACCGAATTGAACAAGTTGGCGGGATACGGCAAGAATTTTGGCCGGCCCGTCGCATCGGTGGGCGTGTTGCCGACTGGATTGAATTGGACGCTGAAAGTCCCATATCTGCGTCGGGCAACCGCGCTTTTCACGCAGGACGTCGGGAAAAAGGTCATTAAGGCGGGATTGGCGGATATGCGCTATGGGGTAGATATTCTCCCTAGCGGGCGCGTGGTTTCGGGGCTTTCCGGCCCTACGGACATGGACGCGGCCTATGACAAGGCCCGCCAAGCTCCCAAAGCCGCCGGCAAGGGGATCTGGAATCCCAATCTTCTGGCCGACAGCCCCGAGTTGAAAAAGTGGGTTGGCCAGCAGGAAGGGCCGGCAGAGATAAAGGCCGCGCGGTGGAAAGCCATGTATGGCGACAAGCCTATGCCAAAAACGCCGTGGGGCAACTTCAATACGGCCTATGGCCAAGGACTCATGTACAGCGGAAACCTACGGGCGCCGGTTGCCATGCCGCGCGTCGGGCAGGCGCTGATGTGGGCCTACAACTCCGTACTTGCCGCCTCAGGCCCGTTCGACAAGGCCGAAAAACGCGCGTGGAAAGCCGCGTTGCCCGATTTCATGCGCCAAACCAAGACCGTCAAGGGCATCCCGACGGATTACGACGCATATTTAACCGAATTGCGCCGCGAACGGGCCAAACGCAATAAAGCGCAGTAACGTTCATCCAGTCGCAAAACGACGGTTTTTTGACGGTTTTTGCTCCTGCCCTCACAATTCCCCGCAGAGTTGTGAACAGAAACGCAGGAGAAAAACATGGCCGAAACGATTGAAACGCCCGTCGCGCCCGCTCCCGAAGCGGAGCAAGTTGACCTCGCCAGCATCAAACAGATGGTCGATTTGCCGGCGACGGCTACCGACGTGGAACTGATTACGGTTCTCGTCAACCTCATTGCCAACTTGCAGGAGAAGTACGAAGAACTCTTGCAGGATGCGGTGACGCTGGAAGACAACGTGACCAACCGCGACATTGCGGAATTCGCAGACGTCATTGACGAAAATACGGCCCCCTTCTGGAAGGAGCAAATCCTTTCCAATCGTTCCGTCGCCTTGGAAGCCCTTTCCGCGCTTCGCGCGAAAATCGCAGTTCCCGCTCCGGCCCCCGAGCCCGCCCCGGCGGCTCCCGCCAAAGTGACGATCCCGCTCCGCAACCGCCTGGCGGCCATTGAGCGCACCGTCGAAGCCGTCGCGGAAGCCAAGCCGTCCGCCGCCATCGCCAACGATGCCGTCAAAATCCGCAACCGCGCGCACGAAATCGTCAAATCTCAAAAAGTCCCCTTCATCGTCGCGTTTGCCCGCGCGGAGAAGGAAATCACAGCCCCCAAGGAGTAATCAAACATGAGTCAGTCGAATACCCAGGTTGGCCAGATCGTCCTTAATTCGTCCGAAGACCTTTCGGACCTTGAAGGCTATCTTGTCAAGATTATCAATACGTCGAACGTGCCCGAATGGGCGCTGCCAGATACCGAGCAGGATTTGGCCCTTTTCGTCGTCACCGACGGCGATGATGAAGACGAGTACAGCGCGGCCCTCCCGCTTTCCCCCGAACGCTCTGTGCGGCTGAAACTGTCCAGCACGTGCGTCCCCGGCGACGTGCTGGTGCTGGCGTCCATCAACGGCACGCTGGACGGCATGGTCAAGAAACTGCCCTCCACGTCGGGCACCTACCGCGGAATCGCGATTGCCGAAGAAGTCGGCGCCGATGGCCAGCTGGTCAAGGCGCGCCCCTCGATGATCGGCTTCATCACGGTTGTGTAAAGCAAAGGAATCCCTACCATGAAAAAAATCATCTCCATCCTCGCTCTCGCGGGTCTGATTGCCGCCCCGGCCTTCGCCACTGATGCGGAATATTCATTCCGCGAAGGCGTCCGAACGGGTGTTGTAACCAGTATCCTCGATGTGGCCGCGACCGCCGCCGGCAACATGACCATTGCTACCAACCTCGCGGTTGGCGGGACGGCCACCGTTACCGGAGCCATCACTTCGGGCGCAACGCCGGTCTGGACGCAGGCTGCCGCCACCGCACCGACGAATGATGCCACATTCGGCCTCACCGTTACGGTAAACGGCACCAACTACGTTGTGGCTCTCTATCCCAACTAACGCAAAGGAATTACCACCATGAATCGCCTCGAATCCATCAGTTCTAGCCCGACCGTCAAGGCTTTCGCGCAGGGCGCGGCCCAGGACGCCATCCAGCCCGTCGCGGATTTCATCGCGCCGACGGTTCCCGTCAGCACCATGAACGGCCGCTACAAGGTCTATACGGAAAAGAACCGTTTCCGCATTCCCGAAACCATCCGCGCCATTGGCGGCCGTGCCACCGAGCTTCGCTTTGAAGCCACGGATGCCTCGTTTTCCTGCGTCCCGAACGCGCTGGACTTCCCCGTGGACAACCTCGAAAGCCTGGAAGCCGAGGGTTTGGAAGACGTCCTGCGCGAAGGCGCGGTGAGCGTGGCCGAAATCGCGGCTCTAGCCCACGAAAAGAAGACCATCGATCTTGCGCTTTCCACTGCCGGCGCCGGCACGGGCGTGGTATGGAACAGTTCCGCAGACCCGGTCGACGATCTGGATACCTACATCAAGGCCATAATCCTCGCTGCGAAGTACGGGAGCGCGATGGGCGTTGGTGTGCTGTTCGGCGTTGGCGCCTGGCAGATCTTCAAGAACCAGGCGGAAGTCCGCAAGCGTTTCATCGCCACGGGCGCCAGCAAGGGATTGGCCGTGCCGAGCGAGGCGATTGCCTCGCAGATGCTTCTGGCTTCCCCCGAAATCCGCACCAGCTTCATGGTGTACGATTCGGCGGCCGAAGGCATCGATGCCAGCATGGCTTTCCTGCTGGATACGTCCATCTTGATTTTCGCGCGCAAGCAGAACCCGACGCGCCGCGATCCGTCCTTTATGAAGACCTTCCGCCTGATGAACAAGTGGATGGTCCCGGGCAGCTACGTTCGCGAGGACGGCCGCGCGGAAGTGGCCAAGTTCGACTGGTCCGAGGATGTCCGCGTGACGAACTCGGCGGCGGTTGTCCGCTTGGTCGTGACTACGGCGTAATCGCCAAGGATTCCCCAACCGGGGGCGGTCGGCCAATGCCGCCGCCCCCTTTTCTTTGACGGAGGCGAGCATGGAATGGGTTGAAATCACAACGGCCAATGTCCTGGCGCACATGGCCACAGACGTGTTGACGCGCTACAATGCTTGGCTGGTTGACAATCCGACTAGGACGGGGCGGCTGGCGGAAATCACGGCTAACACCATCCGCGAGTTTCGAGATGCCATCAAAAGCAATCCGGCGAACGCCTACCATGCGACGGAAACGTATCTCCCGCAATCGGCGGTGCGCCACTGTGAGGACATCATATTCTTTACGCTTTGCATGGAAATGGGCATCGACGTGGATACGGCTGGCCAAAGCAGCCGCGTGTCCGCGGACATTTTCCTGCGCCAGATCACGTATGGAAAATGGAACACGTCCACGGATAGCGTAAGCCCGTCGCCGAGCTACGAAGTGCCTACGGCATCCGCGGGAAGGACGATTGCCTGGGCCCTGGCATTGTTGCTTTGGGCGGGCAGGGTGTTTGCGGGCTGGATAGAAGCAAACAATTCCATTTCGGACATCAACGTATTCCCCACCTATGCGCCGGTGAACTACGCCATAACGGCATCGACGCTGAACGGGCATCTAGCAGGCATCGACGGCGCTCTTGCGGCCCTTGCTGTTTCGCCGGAAAATGTGGTTTCAATGATCAGCCCATATACGGTCCCGGGGGGAGCGCCAGCGTGGTGGTATGACACTAACGGAGTATATTTGCTGGCACGAAATAACGATGTTATGATCAATTTCTATTCGAAAGCAATAGCAGGCGATTGGATCTTATCCGGCAACTGGCGATGGTACTACGCGCGAACATTGACCTTTTATAATGACTCATTCACCCCAACAGCCACCTATGGCTGGAATGGCGTCAGCATTCCATCCATTACCTTGGGAACAAATGCCGCAATCAGCAATTGGCCTAGCAGCCTGCCGCTCGCGGGCGGCACGATGGCGGGGGCGCTGGATATGGGGGGAAATGCTATCACGAATGATTCCCAAATAGATATATGGGGCGCAGGATGCTGCTTATCTATTGGAGACTATGAAATCCTGTTTAATGCCCAAGATGCGATTGTGAACACAGACGGCACGAACGTATGGCAAGGCCGCATAAGCGACACGGAGGCCGACCGTATCGCCGCGCTTGCCGAAGGTAGCGGCATAAGCGCGGAAACGGCTACCAACATCGCCCAGACCGTCGTCGCGGCAGCCACGACCAACGAGATGACGAACATCAACTGGTCCGCGCTAGGAGGCGGCGAAGGCGGGACCGCCATCCAGACCAACGCAGTGGCGCCGGTTCCTCTGGTCAGTTCGGCCGCATTCACCAACCTGATCTCGCGCGGGACGAATATCCACTACTTCATCGAAACGACCGACACCGCGTCCAGCGTGTGGTTCTCCACCAACTTCGACGCGACGTGTTCGGCCTCGATCCTTTTGGAAATCAAAGGCACGAACGAGCTAACCTTCGGCCCGACGAATCTCACCGCCGGATGGACCGAGGATGTCTGGCTCCGGACGAACACGGTTTCCACGATCTGGACGAAGCCTTACGGCGAAACCCTCTGGCGCTGCTCGGAGTTCTGATGCGCAGGATTTTGCCCATCCTATTGTCGATTCTAGCGGCGACCGCCAGCGCACAGGACAGAACCGTCGAAACGAACGGATGGAGCTATTTGCTCTGGACGAACGTTGCGAGTGGGAGCTGGTCTTGTACCACGAACACCCGTGCCGATGTCTTGATCGTAGCCGGCGGTGGCGGCGGCGGCGGTTATTGGTGCGGCGGCGGCGGCGGCGCCGGAGGACTTGTTCTCACGAATTTGATTTTGGAGTCCGGATCGTCCTATTCCGTAGCGGTTGGCGGCGGCGGCGGGGGAGGCAGCACGCAAACGGACGCCACGGGCATCGGCACCAACGGGGCAAACAGTTCATTCTCGAATCTCGTATCGGTCGGCGGCGGCGGCGGCGGCGGCGGAAACTACCAGAATGCGCCTGGCCAAAACGGGGGGTCCGGCGGCGGCGGCGCCGGCCGCAACAATTCGCCCTGCGGAACCGGCACCGTGGCGCAAGGCAGCAACGGAGGCGATTCCCGAGATGGTACTACCACCGGGACCGGCGGCGGCGGCGGCGGCGGCGGAAAGTGCGCCCTCGGCGAAAGCATCGGAGACGTTACGCGTGGCGGCGCTGGAGGGTCCGGAACCAATCTGCTCGCGTGGCTCTCGGGGATCGTCGTTCACAGCAATTCAACTTTTTCAGGCGGCGGCGGCGGCGGAACGGTATCCACCGGCATAAGCGGCGGTTCCGGCGGCTCGTCTGTCGGAGGCACTGGAGGAAAAGGAGCGGATGGGTATCCCGCAATCAATGGTTCTGGAAGCGGCGGAGGAGGAGGAGGCGGGACCGGATGGAAAGGCTCTGAAGGAGGTTCTGGAGCCATCGTCGTGAAACTGGCATCCGATCATGCAGCGTTTCCAACATCTCCATTTCCCGGAGCAATTGTTCCGACGAATTCAATAACCCTGTCGTGGTCGGCGCCGGTGGCGGGGTCGGCAACCAATTATCTGGTTTATGCCGGAAATTCCACGACCAACATTGAGCTAATCGCTTCAACGACACAGACGACTTACGGATTTTCCGTAAGCGTCGATGAAATGTACTCGCCCGTTTTTTGGCGGATCGATGCGCAAGCCGGTGGAGAAACGGCGACTGGCCCAATCACCTGTTTTGAAATAACCGTTCCCTTCCTGAAGGGGACTGTTATTTACTGCTCGAAAAGCGGCAGGAACTTTTCTCCGTATTGGAATTGGATCAATGCGGCTACGGGGATCGTGCAGGCTATTTCCGCGGCCACCAACGGCGACACCGTGCTGGTCGGTCCTGGAACGCACGATTTCGGGATGGACACGCGCATCTGGCCAACCAATCTAACGCTCAAATCCAGCGATGGTCCAAGAAATACGATTCTGGTCGGACTCGTCGGCTATTCCGACGGATCGAGCAATGTCCTGTCCGGGCTTCAATTTTCCGGAATTCTTCACGGCGGGCGCGTCACGGCGCCACCGGCGGGAATTGTTTATTCGGCGAACGCGGCGACAACCGTTGTCGAGAACTGCTGGTTTATCAACTGCGTCAACACGAACATTGGGGTTGGAGGCTACGATCAAGCCGGTTCAATCGCCGGACAATCCGCATCCGCAAAACTGCTTGTCTCGAATTGCGTATTCGTAAAAAACGTAGCGCGGTATTCGGCTGTCATATATTCCGCGCTTGGCTGCTGGAATTCGATCGACATCGGCGGAAGTCCTGTTTACTCTTTTTCAAACGTGACGTGTTACAACGCATCGGTCGTCGGCGGTAATTATACTGCGCCACTCAGCACGGCAGCGTCGAACGTAAATTCAATAATTTTCTATTGCAAAGAAGGGAACACGCTTACGAATCCTTTGCTTGTCGGGTCGGCTTTCTACGATCCCGGTGGAACGCAGGTGTGGACCGCCGCCAATACCGGGTCCAATTTCTTTTTCAACGAGGCCATCTTCGGCGGAATCGACGCCTTCCGCCCGAAGGCCAACAGCGAAATACGCAAGCAGAATCTCGGCGCGCTGCCGTTCGATCCGCCGGGCCGGGCCCTCGCCGCCCACAAAATCGCAACCAAGGGGAATTGAAAAGTGAAAAACGCATTTGCCATCGTCCTGCTCGCCGCCGCAGCCTCCGCCCAAACCGTCGTCTGGATCGACGCGGACCACGCCATCATCCAGCGCCCGCAGTCTTACGGCGGCACGGCCAATGTCTCGGACTCCACGCTGGCCCGTTTCGGGATCGTGCAGGCCACCGGGCCAGCCGGAGTCGAACAACGCTTCTGGATATGGGGAGAAACCAACTTCGTTTCCATCCCGCAAGCCGAGATCGACGCGGTCATGGCTTCCGAGGCCGAACAGGAGGCGGAGGCCGCAGCGCAGGCCAGCTTGCCCGCCGTATTTGAAACCGGAATCGCCGTTCTGGACGAGGACGGGCACCACGTCGAACTGCTCCCGACCGGCGACGGGTTGCCGGTCATCGGGGCGCAAGTCAGCCATTCGCCGCTGACGAAAGAGGAGCGCGACGAACTGAAAGCCGCGATGAAGGCGGCGAGTGAGGCGCGGAAGGACAAAGCCAAGGCGGCGAAAAACGACAAGGAAAAGATCGCCGTTTTGATGGAAGCCGTTTTTGGAATCAATGAATAGGAGTCCCCATGAAAACACTCGTAAAAATCTCCGCGATTCTCTCCTTCCTCGCCGCCCAAGTTTGACCTAGAGAGAAAGGACTAGCCATGTGGAAGAAGATTTGGAACTGGCTCACCGGCAAGGTGAATGCCTATAAGGAAAAAGGCACGGCGGAATTGGATGCCTACTGGAAGAAGATCGACGCCGCGCTGACTCCGGGCGGCGGAACATCGGCGACGAACGCGCCGCCCATTGTGGTCGTTGACCCAACGACGCCCATTGCGGATTCACAGCCTACCGCGCAAGATGCCGTGGACGAAGTTGCCTTTTCCTCCCTCAAGTGGACGTGCGGCGGGTTCAAGGGCGGCGGCGCGAACCTATCTACGCCGCGAATCGCGAATCTCAAAGTCAAAGGGACATCGGGCCTTTCGCTCAAATGGCTGGTTGGGATGGCCGACTGGGGCTTGTCGGACGGCGACGCCGGGGCCCTGGCGTGCTTCTTCTGCGAGAGGGCCGATGGAGCCCTCTCGGGAGGTAAGATAGATTGGATAAGTAAGTCGCGCGGGAGTCGAGATTTTGCTAACCCGCTTTCAGGATACGGCGGGTGGACGTTCTCCGACGTCAAGAATCCGGCCAAGGCCGCATTTGTGGTAATCAGTCGCGATGGGCGCAAGCGGTCCAACGTCATCGCCGCAACTTGGAGTCGGTAATGGACTCCGCCGAAAGAGCGTTTCTGATCGCAATCCTGCTTGCGTTTGTCGCCACCTGCTGGGCTTTGCTCGAGGTCGGGAGGGCCGTACCGTGAAGCGACTCATCGAAGCCTTCAGCCGCTGGTGGAAGCGGAATATCTGCGACGATGACCCATTCGACGCGGTGGGCATACGATGAACGCGGCGGCAATCATCTCCGGCGTGAAGACCGGCATCAAAGTGTTGAAGGCGGCGCTAAAATTCGGCCGCAAAAGCATCGCGCGAAAGGAAGCGGAAAATGGCAAGGATTATGATGGCAATGGCCGCGTTG
>Ga0172375_10007480_pt1 | contig 14958 bp, 13 predicted proteins | sample LakKiv1m_FD_114537 | JGI IMG/M metagenome (GOLD analysis project Ga0172375, IMG submission 114537) | Freshwater microbial communities from Kabuno Bay, South-Kivu, Congo - kab_092012_11.1m | ecosystem: Environmental > Aquatic > Freshwater > Lake | place: Democratic Republic of the Congo... | reverse complement strand
TTTAAAATTTGATTAAAATACTTTGTAGATACAATGCAAGTTTGGATTCCCGCTTTCGCGGGAATGACATGGTTGGATTTTTCACCATATGTGTAGTGTTGCTGAACTGAGTGCATAACCGTAAAATAAAATGAATAATTACCAAACAATTTGGCTTATGGCGCATCACAAATCATGTATCAAGCGGATTAAGACTTCCGCTAAAGCGAACGAAAGAAACCGGGCTTACCGTTCCAAGATGAAAACTGCGGTAAAGCGGGTGCAGGAAGCTGGGACTGTGGAAGAAGCGATGGAGAAGTTTAAAAGTTTTTCTTCATTGGTGGACAAGATGGCTTTGAAGCATATTATCCACCGCAGTAACGCGGACAACAAGAAGTCTCGGCTGTCATTGCAGATTAACCGGCGTTTCAGCGCAAAATAGTCACTTAATAATAATCCAAAAATATTTTCTATTTTCTTGATTATTTGCTAAAAATTGATTATAATTTGTCAATCGATGGATTATTAGAACTGTGTGAACAGATTTCCTATATTACCAATATCATATAGCGATGTAAGCTGCCTATGGCGGTATCTTTGGGTTAAGATTATCAAACCGGTGTGACCCCTCCTAGCACCGAGTTTGGATCTTAACCCATTTTTTTTGAAGCGGAGTTAGGAGTTCGGAATTCGGAGTTCGGGGAAAAGCAAACCTTCATGCGCCTGTCGGCGCACAACGAAGGATGAAAATAGCTTCTCTGTCAGGTATCCGCTTCGCTAAAGACCAGACAGGGCATCATTAGGCTGTCAGGCGAGGGCACCTGACAGCACCACTTTTTTGGACTTTCGACTTGCAGACTTGTTGACTTGCAGACTTATACTGTTTCTTAAAAGTCTTTTCGCATGTTTAGGCAGGGACAGAACAGTGTTCTGTCCCTACAATCGGAAAATATTAATCAGAACGGGTATAATATCGAGATAAATAGTTACTATAATTTGGCTGCAAACGATTTCATATTACTTTTAGCCGCGATGGCGGCATCGGCATTTTTTAGTTTAGCGGAAACGACATTCGTGACTTTCGACAAGTTGAAAATCATCGCTTGGACGGATTTGCAGACACCGTTCACCCGGCATTTGAAGTTTTTTTATCCGCGGACGGACCGGTACATCATTACCTGTTTAATTGGAAATAATATCGCTAATGTGGCGTTTTCGTCTTTATCGGTAGTGTATTTGTTGAAGACGGGATGGCCGCCGGTATTGATCATTCTCATTTCGACTTTTATCATATTGACATTTTCGGAAGTGATTCCCAAGGCGGTGGGGCTGGCTATGAATTCGGCGCTGATAAAGCCGGTTTCTTTTTTTATGCTGATCCTCTACATCATATTTTTCCCGGCGGCGGAATTTTTGTCGCTGATGTATAAGATTTTATTTCCGCATACAGCGTATGGATTTCAGCCGAATTTAAGCCGGGATCATTTACGGAGGTTGATGCTTTCGCAGCAGGCGGGGATGGAGCGGGAGGAGGCGAAATTGGCGGGATCGGTGCTGGCGTTCGCTTCGGCGAAAATGCGGCAGGTGATGACACCGCGGCTGGAGATGGCGGCGGCGCCGCTCGACACGGCGATGGAGACGATTCAACGGATGATATTGGATTCGGGGCATTCCAAGATCGTGATTTACGAAGAGAATATCGACAATATCCGAGGGTATATTCACGCTTTCGATTTGATGCATTCGGGGATAACGCTGTCGGATGTTCTGCGGCCGGTGGTTTTTGTCAGCGAATTTACTCCGGTGATCGAAGGATTGGAAATTTTGAAGAAGAAGGAGACCGGGCTGCTTATCGTATTGGACGAATACGGTGGAGTGGACGGATTGGTGACTATCGAAGATATTGCTGAAGAAATATTCGGGGAAATCGAAGACGAACATGACCGTCCGCGGTTTCGCTATAAAGCGCTGGCGGAAGGCAAGTATCTGCTGGACGGGCGGGCGGAAATCGACGATGTCAACCGGGAATATCATTTGCATCTGCAGAAGGAAGAAGGAGTGGAAACAGTTGGAGGATGGGTGGTGACCAAATTGGGGCGGATACCGGAAGCGGGAGATTTTTTTAAGTTGGAAAACCTGAAGATAGAAATAGTATTGGCGGATAAGCGGCGGATCGTGCAGATGAAAGTTGAAAAGTTGGGGGAAAAGGATTAATTTAGCGAATAGGGAATAGGAAATAGGGAAAAGCAAAAGCTTTCACTACAGAGACGAAGAGAAATAGAGAAAAGCAAAAGCAATATATGATATATGATATATGATATATGATATATGATATTTGATATTTGAAATAAAAGCAAAAGCAACAGCAACGGCAATCCGCCGGTACTAGCTATCTAAAAACGCCCAAAGGGCGTCATTCCGGGCGCTACGCAGTAGTCCCTGCGGGAAAAGCCGGAATCCATCGTCTTTGCTTTTGATAGTTTCTACATACTTTTTCCTACAATACAGTAGTGTAGACCTATCTTTGCAAATTCCATTCTTCATAAAAACTGGGTGTAATATTTTATGCAAATTAAAGATATTTCTGAGGTTGATCAAGCCACTTTTGATAATTTCTGGAAGAATTTTGTTCTACCAGATATTGATAGACGACTACAGTTAGGCGAACTTGAAAGGCCAATTGACATTAAAGCCTTTCAGATTATTTTCTATTGTGATGGAAGAGCACCATCAGTAAGAATAAATACTGAAGTTAAAGCATACCTAGAAATTCCCAAAGAAGATATAAAAGGTAAAAAGAATAATGATAGAGTTTATCAAAGTGAGATAAGGAACATCAGAGGGATTAGACTACATAAAAAGGATGATGATTTTGGCCATGCAACTTACATAAAAATAGATGAACAAAAATATTTTGGCTGTTTCAGTTTTCAATACAATAGAGGGACTATTGGAAGATATAAAAATAAAGCTAATGAATTCTTATTAACAGCAGAATATGCTTATACAAATAAATTCTGGTCGTCTTTCATAGATAACTTATATAGCGCTGCTGAAATAATTGCCAAAGCTATTATTGTAGGATTATCAACTTGGAAAAATTATGATCCTGCAATTCAAATTATTGATAAAAAACAAAAAATTGATAAAATCAAAGATAACAACATTAGCCATGATTTTGTAAAAGAAATGTTAAATTATTTCTCAAAATTTAAAATAATAGAAAAAGAACAAAAAGACTTGTTGAACATACTTTCTAATATAAGAGCCGATGCAAAATATAAAAATAGCGATTATCAACTTGATGTCAATATTGCCAATGATTATTTAACTAAAGCGAAATCAATGTTCAATGGAATTGAATTATATTGCGATAATCCTTAACATAGATATTATTCCCAATTTTACAATAAGTTACGAGATAATGATGTCAAATAATTTTTCCGCCGGCCGCAAAGGCGATACCGTCCGTTCCGATTGTTGGATAGCTTTTGAACCCCAATCTTCCGGCGGCATTGCCATTACCCTTAAATCCAAAGTCGATAAACTCTACGGCGATGCCATCAGAAAGCAAATCGAGCACGATCTGCAGACTATGCAAATCGCCGAGGCAGCGGTGGAAGTGGAGGATTACGGGGCGTTGCCTTTCACGATTTCCGCGCGGCTGGAAGCGGCGGTGCGGCGGGCGGGATTGAATCCGCCTCCGTGCCTGCCGGAGATGAAGCATTTCAGCGCGGCGGCGACTGCGCCGGACAGGTTCCGCCGGTCCAGGTTATATTTGCCGGGAAATGAGCCGAAGTTTATGATCAGCGCGGGATTGCATAAGCCGGACGGGGTGATTTTGGATTTGGAAGATTCGGTGGCGCCGGCGGAAAAGGATGCGGCGCGGATTTTAGTGCGGAATGCTTTACGGCAGGTGGATTTTTACGGGGCGGAACGGATGGTGCGGATCAATCAGGGGGAATTGGGACTGCTGGATTTGGAGTATATTGCGCCGCACAATGTTGATGTGGCGCTCATTCCTAAAGTAGAATCTGCGGAACAGGTGAAGGCGGTGGAGGATAAAATTGTTCAGGTATTGAAGCGGGAGAAGATTGAGCGGCTGGTGTATTTGATGCCTATCATCGAATCGGCTTTAGGCGGATTGAAGGCTTACGAAATCGCCATAGCGTCGAAGATGAATGTGGCTTTGGCGGTGGGATTGGAAGATTACACGGCGGATATAGGGACACAGCGGACTTTGGAAGGGAAAGAGAGTTATTGGCTGAGGAGTATGGTGGTGAATGCGGCGCGGGCGGCGCGGATTCAGCCGATCGATACGGTGTTTTCCGATGTTGCCGATATGGAAGGATTGAAAGCGTCGGTGAAGGAAGCGAAGGCTTTGGGTTTCGACGGTAAGGGGTGTATCCATCCGCGGCAAATTACGGTAATTCACGAAGCTTTTGCGCCGGAAGCGGGGGAAATCGCCAAAGCGCAAAAGATTGTGCTGGCGTTTGAAAAGGCGGAGAAGGCGGGATTAGGGGTGGTATCTTTGGGGAGTAAGATGATCGACCCACCGGTGGTGAAGCGGGCGCTGAAGACAGTGAAGATGGCGGAAAGTTTGGGGATGATAAAGGGAGATTGGAGAAACTCATAAGATTAGACAATGAGTCCAACCATTTTATATATTCGCGGATGGCGGTTGTTTTTTTATTCAAATGAAGGAAACGAACCGATGCATATTCACGCAAAAAAAGGTAATGCAGAATGCAAATTCTGGATTTATCCGGATTTCTTCGATATTGAGGAGGTCTACTCCTTCAATCTAAATCCCTCCTTGAAAAGAGAAATCCGACAGATAATATTCAATCATTTTGAGGAAATAATCGAAGCCTGGAGGACACATTGGAAACGATAACTAAAGCTTTTCGACCAATCTTAGCTCTGTCCATCGATGCTGATCAGAAAGGAATATTAATTACTACAGAGAAGGGGAATTACTTTATTGAATGGAGCGACTGTTCCGATCGCCTGGCAAAAGCTACTAATGCTGAGCGTATTCAATATGAGCTTTCCCCCTCCGGATATGGCATCCATTGGCCATTGATAGATGAAGATTTATCCGTTTCCGGATTGATGCAAAAAGCGAAGAGAATTTCCTCATGAGCGATAATCAAAAATACGAAAAAGTATCCCGCGAACATTTTTCCGTTGTCCCTTTGAACCATCAATCGGATAAAAAGTACTGGCTAACCCGTTCAGATGAAGAACGGCTGGAATATATGATGTTCCTTAGGAGATTGAATTATGGAGATGCTGCTTCCGGAAGACTTCAAAGAGTTCTTGAAATTGTTAAACGAGAACCAAGTTAAGTATTTAGTTGTGGGAGGTATTGCCGTAGGTCTGCACGGCTATCCTCGAGCGACCGGCGATATGGATATTTGGGTGGATAATAGTAATTTCAATGCAGAATTATTGACCAAAGTATGCCGGGAGTTTGGATTTACCGATCCGGAATTGGCACCGGAATTATTTAGACAATCTGACACGATTATCCGAATGGGAGTACCGCCTCTGCGTATTGAAATGATGACTTCATTGACCGGACTTAACTTTTCGGAATGCTATTCCCTGCGCGTATTAAAAAAGGCTGACGGATTGGAAGTTCCTGTAATTGACATAGAAAACTTATTGAAGAACAAAAGAATTATCCGAAGAAACAAGGATTTGGACGATATAGAAAAGTTAGAGTGAGAATCAGGATGCATTCCCACGCCGGAGCGTGGGAATGAGAAAATTAACCTGAACCTAAGAATTTGGAGTGATTATGCGAAAAACTGAATTTTATGAAATTGCGGTAAAGTCCGGTTTCTACGGACTTGATAAAAGCGGACTAACCGGAAAAAAAGATAATGTAAGGAAATATTGGGAAGACATCTCGATTAAGGTAGCAATTCAACCGATTATCAAGGAATTACTTGAAACGAGAGATATGCTGCGAATAGTCGATCTTGGCTCAGGCAGCGGCGAAGGTTATGAACTGCTTACTCATATACCTCATATAAAAACTTCCAAATCCGAGGAGCCTTTTATATTAGGGAAGAATCAAATCCAGCGCTATGATGGAATAGACATATCTCCGGCTATGGTGGCAAAAGGCAAAGAAAACTATAAAGATAAAAATCACATACGATTTTATCAGGGGGATCTGGCTAAAGGATTTCCACTATCTCAGGAGCCGTCCTATGACATTTACTTTTCCTCGTATTGTTCACTTTCACATTTAACTTCTTTGGAACTCGAACTTCTTTCTTCAGAAGTTTTTACGCATGCTGATAAAGGGAGTTTTATAGTTTACGATCTACATGGCAGATTATCACCGGAGTGGCCAATATATTGGGACAAGACCTCCGAGCAGCAATATCCGTATAATATGGCCTATCTTTTACCATTGGAAAAACAAGACCCGAAGAAAGTCGATTGGTTTAATGTGACATATTGGTCTTCCGAGGAGTTGACTCGCAGCATTTTAAATGCAAGCGTTAAGGCGGGGAAAAAAGTATCTATGGTGTTTTTGAAGGATCGTTCGATTTTAATTGGACGGCATATGGATACGAAACTTTTTAAAGCTGAGCGATTTCGAGCACGGAAAGAAGTTAATCATCTATTTGATCGGGACTATCGCGGTAAGGTTCCCAAATTGAGATTAAATTTGGATTATCTTAATGAGTATCAGTCAATAAACAAGACAGCCTTTGAGAGGATTAATTATTATTATAGTCAGTGGTCGGCAATAATTGAGATTCTCGATGCTCTAATTAAGCGGGATGATTTACGAGTGAAACAGTTGATTGAATCAAGTCCGGAAGAACTATCCGCAGAAATGAAGATGTTAGCTTGGCTTTATCGCAATGCGGATCGATTCCCGGTGGTCGATTTTTGGGCTAGCGTAATGGGGCCGCAGGCAGCGTGCGTATTAAGAAATCTGGAATTAGGGCTTCCGGACGGATTAGGGTGCGGACACAGCATATTATGTATTGTCCGCGTCGATGAATAATTTGATATACACATTCGAGTGCGGGAGCAGGCGAACGATAAATATTTAGAGGTGTCAGGTGAGGACACCTGACAACACATTTGAATAGTCTGATTGGACGAGGCGCTGCCTCGTCCCTACAAATATTACCTTTTATAAATTCATAATTCGATTTTCCTATGAACAACGATAGCTTTTTCCCTTTGAGTCCCAATGCGGCGGGGCGGATGGTGCCGGTGTTTATCAACGGAGTGGAGCAAACGCCTTATTTGGGAGTGGGCAAATACCGCCCTGCCGGCCGCAAAGCCGCGCCTCCAGTGGCATCTTGCGCAGATTATCCGGCGGACGGGAATAAGGTGGTGGATTCCCTTAAGTCGGCTTTGCAGAAATGCGGATTGAAGGAGGGGATGACGATTTCATCGCATCATCATTTCCGCAATGGCGACCTGGTCGCCAATCAGGTATTCGAGGCCTCTGCAGAGTTAGGAGTTAAGGATTTGCGCTGGTTTCCCAGCGCGTCGTTCGCTTGCCACGCGCCTCTAATCCGGCATTTGGACGGTGGTGTGATCCATCATATCGAGGGGTCGATGAATGGGCCTTTGGGAGATTATTGTTCGTCCGGGAAGATGCGGGGGATGGCGGTATTGCGGTCGCACGGCGGGAGGTATCAAGCGGTGCAGGATGGGGAAGTGCATATCGACATCGCGGTGATCGCGGCGCCGACGGCGGACGCTTTTGGGAACGCTACCGGGGATAGAGGGCCGTCAGCGTGCGGATTGCTGGGGTTTGCGCTGGCGGATGCGCAGTATGCGGATAAGGTGATAGTGGTGACGGATAATTTGATACCTTTCCCCTGTGTGCCTTGGCAGATTCACGGGAATTGGGTGGATTATGTGGTGGTGATGGATAAAATCGGGGATCCGGCGAAGATAGTATCGGGGACGACGGAAGTGACGAAGAGCCCGGATCGGTTATTGATTGCGGAATACGCTGCTCAGTTCACGGCGGAAGCGGGGATAATGAAGGACGGGTTCTCTTTTCAGGCGGGGGCGGGGGGGACGGCGCTGTCCTATTCGATATTTTTGTCGGAGATGATGAAGGCGGCAAAGGTGAAGGCGCGGTTCGTGCGGGGGGGGTCGAATTTGTATTTGGTGAAGATGCTGGAAGAAGGATTGACCGATTATATTTTGGACGGACAGACTTTCGATTTGGAAGGAGTGCGTTCGATGCGGGAAAATCCGGGGCATGTGAATACATCGCCGTTCACCAGTTACAATTATCACGGCAAGGGGAATTTCGCTTCGCAGGTGGATATAGTGGTGTTGGGGGCGACGGAAGTGGATGTGAATTTCAACGCTAATGTGGTGACGCATTCGGACGGGAAGCTGCTGCATGGGATTGGCGGGTGGCAGAATTGTCTGTTCTCCAAGTGCACGATTTTACCGATACCGTCGTTCCGCGACCGGATACCGGTGATCGTGGATGAAGTTACGACTTTGTGCGGGCCGGGGGAATTGATCGATGTGATAGTGACAGAACGAGGGATAGCGATCAATCCGCTGAGGCAGGATTTGATTGCGAAGATGCGGGGGACGAGTCTACCGATGGTGGATATACGGGATTTGCAGAAGGAGACGGAAGAGATTTGCGGCGGCAAGCCGGCGAAAGCCAAAACCGGGGATAAAGTAGTGGCGGCGATTAAGTGGGTAGATGGGACGGTGATAGATTGTGTGAGGGAAGTGGGGTAAGAATTTAGGAAACTAATTTATATTTATATTTTTCTCTATCACTAAAAGGAAGTATGTTAGCACCTATGCTTTGTAAAGGATTTAAAACAGATTCAGGGATTTCCTTTTCAGTATCGTTGATAATTGCATAAAGACTGGTATTATCTGGATTTGGCCTAGTGGGTTGGACATCAATCCAAGTGAAAGCCAAACTTTGAGCATACGATTTTTGAGGCCTATTCATAACTCTTATCAAACGCTCAGGCGCTGATTTTGTCTCGGGTATTGCAAAATTGAAATTATGATTATTACCTGATTTACCTTGAATATTTATATTTTCCATATATCTAATTTCATTCTCTTTTAACCATTCTCTTACGTCTTCCAAGAAAAGACTGACAATTGACGCAGGTGCAAGGTAAAAAAGATCATTGACTGCTAAAATGGCTTGAATAAGATTATGCTTTTTTTTCGAAAAATCATTTTCTGTCGCTTTAACAATTAACTCATCACCTTCCTTGCTAACACCAAATCCATTTAATGTCAACTGAAGAATTTTCTGCCGTTTCTCTGTTGCAAGTTCGCACCCTGATATCTCTAAATCTCGAATTGTATAAGCGTCGTCTGTAAGGATGATATTACCGTTTTCCTTTTTTGCATATATTTGTATATAATCGTTATGTCTATCGATGAATGGAGATGTAACTTCAACCCAATTGTCTATTTGCTTAAGGGTAGTGTTATCCCGCAACCACTTCCAATATTCATCAATAAGAATCTGAAATTCTTGTATCATTAAAAAGATCTCGTTTAATTTCTGGTTTTTTAGTCACGTTACAAAATCTCATGAAATCAAAAAGAGTCTCATATAAGTCATCAATATTATTGAATATATTTAAATCCAAAGGGAAAGCTATTTTGTCACCAAATCCTTCTCTATAAATATGAATATGTGTACCAGATATAAAGGAACCATCGGGATTGGGATGACCTCCATTGCCTAAATCCAATCTAATTAGAGGTATAACGCTTCGGACCCTATTTTGATAAGTAATCTTTGCGAAATTCTTCCTGCCTCTATTCACATTCAAAATAAACTTTTCTCGCAGATCTTTTGATACCAGCGGAATATTTATTTTATTGCCAGCAATTGGAAATTCGAATATAGAATTTTCAATATACAATTTTTCCATTGCGATTAAAGAATCTGCCTCGGACTGAGTTAATTCTATTTCTACCAAGATTACTACCTCTAAAATCATTTAGTTTCTATAAATAAGTTATAATTTAAAATAATAAAATCAAGTTTTTTATCGTCTTTTCAATAATAATTCCATTCCCCCCGCCTCTACCGAATTCCCCTTTAAATACCCCATCCACCGCCTGCGATTAATCGCCCTTCCACTGCCAAGAAGTATTATTTAGCATAGAGGCATTCATACGAAGGAATGTGCACATAAAAAAGGCAAATCCTTGATTCGCCTTTTCTTACTTAAATCTGCTATTAATCGTTTTACTTTTCTCGGTGAAACTATGAGTTTTCTGTGACTCTGTTGTGAAGCTTCTATGTTTGCTTTTGCTTTTTCCCCAAATCCTAAATCCCAAATCCTAAATCCAACCTTCACTTCCTCGAAACCGCCACGGAAATAATTCCCACCATTCCGAACAGCAAATGTCCTACCCAAGCGGCCATCCAAGGTTCCAACATCCCTTTGTATCCCAGCATTTTTCCGGTATTGGAAGCTCCGAAATAGAGGAAGGCAGTTAAAAGCGCGATGCCGAAGCCGACCATCAGCCCGGAACGGCGTTTTTTCACGGCGATGGGGACGCCGAAGATGACAATGATGAAGACGGCGAAGGGGGTAGCTAATTTGGCGGATAGATCGACGCGCCACCTGCGGGCGTCGGCGCCGGTGGCGACAAGTTTGCCGACATATTCTTTCAGTTCCCAATAGTTCATTTCTTCCGGCTGGCTTTGGATTTTCATCAAGTCATCGGGGAGGAAAGCCAGTTCGCGCCAGTCGAAGGCGGGGACTTTTTCCACGATGACGGAATCGCCTTGAAAAGTACGCCTCACCGCATCGTAGACAATCCAGCGATTTTTGGTATAGACCATCCTTTTGGCGTCGAGGCGGGAAGTCAAGGTATTGCCGGAGGTGGTATGCACCTGAACGCTGTAAGCGGCCATAGTTTCGCCGTTGAAATGACCGATGAAAACTAAACGGTTAGGGCCGTCCAGCAGGTAAATCCGGCCTCGGCGGGTAGCGCTGGAACGGGGGATTTTTTTGACTTCGTGGCGCTGGATGTCCATCCGCTGTTTGTTGAAGTAGGGGACAATGGTTTCGCCGAAGCTTAAAGCGCCGGCGCTCATTGTAATTCCGACCATTCCCAGCACGATTAAAATGCGGTACAGGCTGACGCCGGAAGCTTTCATAGCGGTGATTTCGTTGGCATTAGCCATACTGCCCAGCGCAAAGAGGGTGGTGAGCAGCACGGTTACCGGCAGTATCAGATATATGATATAGGGGATATAATAAAGGTAATAACGGAGGATCATAGGCCAGCCGACATCGCGGTCGATAAATTTATCGAGGTTTTCGATTAGATCGACGGCGAGGAAGATGGCGATACCGGCTAAAATGATGAATGACATCAGCTTGAAAAACCGGGAAAGCAAGTATAGGTCGAGGATTTTCATTTAAAGAAGTAACAAGCTTAAAGCTTAAAGTTCAAAGTTCAGAGTTCAAAGCAAGCGCCAAGTGTCTAATGCCTAATGCCGGATGCCTGATGCCTAAAGCCTGTTTAGTTTTCGCCGCGCCATTTTCGGGGGAGGAGTTTTTTCAGGGCGGCTAAATCCAGCAGGGAATGCCCGCGGATGTTTCTGATAATCAGAAAGATCCCGAAGGCGGTGATAAGCAGGTTGGGGAACCACATCGCCAGCCAGGGGTGGACAATTCCCCGGTCGGCTAAATCTTCTCCGCCGATGAGGCAGATCCAATAGATGAGGAAGAAGACAACGCCTAAGCCGCCGGAGATGCCCAGCCCGCCGGAGCGGAACATCACGCCCATCGGCACTCCTACGAGGATAAAAACGAAACAGGCGGCGGGAATGGAGTATTTTTTATGGATTTCCACCAGATAGGCGTTGATGCGGCGGATATTGGGTCGCATCTGCACATTCAATTTGTCGATTTCTTTCAGCATCATCCCTGAAGACAGTTCGCGGTCGCTGCGGTAGGCGCTTTCGCGGCGTTCCAGCATCATATCGGGGGCGTCCATACGGAACAGGGTTCGTTTGAAATCGGTTTTCTGGTAGCTGCGTTCGTCCAGTTTATCCAGGCGGTGGATGGCGCCGCTGTATAAGGTCATAATGAATTGTTCGGAACTGTAGTTGTAATCCAGCCGGCCGCTGTCGGCTAAGATGGCGGTATTGTATTTCCGGTCGCCTTCGTTGAAAAGGGCGACATCGTACATCATCGAAGTTAGGTCGTCGATGCGGGAAGCTCGGAGGACGATGCCGGGGACATCGAAATGAAAGACGCCGGCTTCCAGGTTTAAGGTGGGTTTTTTCCGGGCGATATCGGAAGAGAGCAGCCGGGATTTGTGATTGAAGTCAGGGAGAATGCGGTCGCTGAAATAGAATAACAGACCTCCGACGATGAGGCCGAAGACAATAGCGGGCTGCATCATCTTAAGCAGACTGACGCCGGAAGCTTTCAAGGCGGTGATTTCATTATCCGCCGACATTCGGCCGAACGCCATCAGCACGGCAATCAACACGGCCATCGGCACGGCGAGGGCCAGTATCCAGGCTAAATTTAGGAAGAAGAATTCCAAAATAACCGGTAAATCCAAGCCTTTACCAGCGATTTTCCCCAGCATCTGGAAAAGCAGGTTGAGCACAAAGATCAGCACAATCAGCAGAAGGCTGAGGATGAAGGGGACGGTCAGTTCGCGGAATATGTATTTTGACAGTATCATCATTAGTCAGCAAGTCTGCAAGTCGAGTAAGTGATCAAGTGATCAAGTGATCAAGTGTTCAAGTGAAAAGCAAAAAGCGGTCGATGGTCGATGGTCGATGGTCGATGGTCGATGGTCGATGGTCGATGGTCGATGGTGGATAGTAAGAGGAATTTAGAAGTTCAAGCCCGCAGCCACCAGCAACCAACCACCTGCCACCTGCCAGATGCTACTTTTTCTTAGGTTTAGCGGAGTTTACATCGAGGTATTTTTGCTGGTAGAGGTAGCGTTTGATTTTTTTCGTGGAAGTTTTGACGAATTCTTCATGATAGATGCTGAATTTGCGGATGCGTTTATATTCCGCCAGGTGATGGCAGACATCTTCCACATCCTCTTTGATAACTTCTTCGATTTTTTCCGGGGTCCAGGATATGCTTTTTTCTTCGGCTTCTTTGTCGAGGAATTCGTAATCGGGGACGATCATAGCTTCTACTTCATCGCCCATCCCTCCGGGGCGGGGGACGCCGATGACCAGGGATTCGAGGATGTGGTCTTTCTGGTTCAACAGGGCTTCGATTTCTTCGGGATAGACATTTTTTCCGCCGCCGGTGACCAGGAGGTTTTTCTTGCGGCCGGTGATGTAGAGGAAGCCTTCGTTGTCGATCCAGCCGAGGTCGCCGGTGAGGAACCAGCCGTCGCGGAAAGAATCTTTGGTGGCCTCGGGATTTTTGTAGTATCCGAGGAAGATGTTGGGGCCTCGGGCGGCGATTTCGCCCACGCCGAGGTGATCCGGATCGAAGATTTTCAGTTCGACTTCGGGGATGGGCAGGCCGGCGGATTCGTGTTGGGGATTTTCCGGGTAATTTACGGTGAGGACGGGGGAAGTTTCGGTCAGACCGTAGCCTTGGAAGAGGGAGATGCCGAGGTAATTGAAGAATTCGGCGATGTAGGGCGGTAAAGCAGCTCCGCCGGAAACGAAATATTTGATGGAATTAAGTCCGGCTTTTTCCCGGAGGCTTTTAAAGAGGACTTTGCCCAAATCTTTTTTACCTAAAGCGGAAGCGCCGCGGGTGGTCTGATAAAAAATATCGACCATAATTTTTTTAAAGAAGGGCAGCTGTTTCAGCTTTTTATTGATGCCCTGATACATTTTTTCGTAAAGCAGGGGGACGCCGACCATCAGATTAGTGCCGGTATTGGCGATGTCTTCCAGCAGTTCTTTGGATTTCAGGGAGCGGGCGTAAGTGATGGTAGCGCCGATGTAGATGGGGAAAAGGAAGCCGGCGGTAGCTTCGAAGGTATGGTGCAGGGGCAGGACGGAAACCAGACTGGAATTTTCGTCGAGATGGATGATGCTGTTGACGGAAGCGACATTGGAGACGATATTGCGGTGGCTGAGCATCACACCTTTGGAATAGCCGGTAGTGCCGGAAGTGAAGATGATGGCGGCTAAATCGTCCAGAGCCAAGACGGGGAATGCGGTTTTTTCGCCTTCTTTCAGGAGAATTTGGTGAAATTTCAAAGCGCCGGAACGGTCACCGTCATCCAGATCGATGATGATAAGGCCGGGGCGGTCGGCGTCGAGCACAGTACCGAGGAATTTGGAAGTGGTGAGGACGGCTTTCACGCCGGATTCGAAGATGATGTGTCGGATTTCGGTGTCACTCATCATCGAATCGAGGGGGACGCAGACGGCGCCCATGCGTTGGACGGCTAAGTAAGACATACACCATTCCGGGCGGTTTTCGCCGAGCACACCGATATGGTCTTTGGGTTTCAATCCCAGTTTTTGCAGTCCGCCGGCGAGCCTGGTGACCATCGATTCCAAATCGTTATAAGTAAATTTTTCCCACTCTCCATCGACAAATCTTTGCATAGCCAGTTTTCCGCCGAATTGGCGGGCGGTGTTGGTCAGCATTTCCGGGATGGGGACGATGCCTTTGTGGGGGCGCACTTGATGGGCGCGTTTTTTCCCCAATAACAGATTGCCGGTGAACATTTCTTTAATTTTGCTGCCAATTTGGGTGGTATCCATTTTTATGCCTATTTATTGATAAGGAATTGGTATTCGGAATTTGGAGTTAGGGAAAAGCAGAGCTCAAAGCTTAAAGTTTAAAGCTCAAAGCTTAAATCTGGCTCTTCGCTGAATCGTGCGGGTAAGGTAATATGGGTAGGTCGGGGGCTTGTCCCCCGACAAATCCTGCGGGGGGACGAGCCCCCCGCCTACCAAAAGTCGGATAAAATAGGCGGATTTGGCGAAGAAATGGGATTTACACA
>Ga0172375_10007479_pt1 | contig 14960 bp, 17 predicted proteins | sample LakKiv1m_FD_114537 | JGI IMG/M metagenome (GOLD analysis project Ga0172375, IMG submission 114537) | Freshwater microbial communities from Kabuno Bay, South-Kivu, Congo - kab_092012_11.1m | ecosystem: Environmental > Aquatic > Freshwater > Lake | place: Democratic Republic of the Congo... | reverse complement strand
ACGGCAGCCTGACCGGAGGCGGATTTGAGCGTCACCGTGTTGGCGTCCGTGCGCGATAGCGGCGAGTCCCCAAACCCTGCACCCGCAGGCTGCATGTAGGGGATGTTTCCATCAGTCACGTCGGTCAAATCTACCGTAACAAACGACGGACTATCTCCAACATACGTCACCTCTAGCCATACAGCCGCACCAGAAGTGTTATCAATCAACACATAATACTTGTCATGTGTAGTATCACACCACACTGTACTTACATTATAACTAGAATCCGTGACAGCAGGCGCGGCAGTTTTCAAGACATAATCAACCTTCTTCTCACCCCAAGGTCCATCTTGAAAGCCAAACCCTACACACGGAATCAAGAATAGCCAAAGTAATAGACTAAAAATTAACTTCTTCATAATAATCTCCAATCTAACTCATAGCTATATCTGCGGTGACTGATATAGCATCAGTGGTTGAAGTTTCGGTTACTCGTATCTGCAACCACCTACCCAAGATTGGCCCAAAGCTGAATATGTCTTTTCCGTTAGTCCCGGGACCGGAGGTTTTAGTAAATCCTGCTGTTATATCAAGTGACCCACTTGGAACCAGGAAATTAGTTCCATCATTCGATAGCAAAAATACAATAGTTGCAGTACCGTCTCCAGTGAGAGCAACTTGGAGAGAAAAATGTCCAGTAGTGGACAACCCACCAAGATCAATAGCGTCACTGGTAGCTGATCCACTAGCAACTATAGCCTCAGCGGAGAAGAGTTTTTGTACATAAATATCTTGATAGGCGCCCATAGTGTAGTCCTTTGTAGTAGAAACTGGTATCACATAGCAAAGGCGGGAGGACTCGCTTAGTGAACACTACATGATACCAGTGTTAAGGTTAGTTCCTCCTAGTAGCCAATAAAGAAAACATAGATGTATTTCGTATCCGCCGGGTGCGCACCAAATGTAACAGTGGCTCCGGACCAGCTCAACAGTTCACTGGTCTCTGTATCGTCCAAGCGTTGAAACCATGCCCCTTCAATAGCCGCAACAGGAGCAGTCCAGGTAGTAGTTGAGCCGTCTCCGTATATCTTGTAGCACCCGAAGATCTTGTCTCCTACTACAGTGAGAAATTGTTTAGTTGCTGTAATAGCCATCTTGAATACCTCCTTTCATTATGGCGTGATACGAAGCCAAGCAAGTCGGTATTCCGTGTTAGCACCAACAACCATATTAAAACCTACGATGTTAGACGTGTAAACAGATAGTGTAGTTACTGAACCATCCGTAGTGTGGGGAACCATAATTGAACCAGCCGCATCTGTACTGGTTTGCAAAAGCGCACACGGTCCCCAGGTTTGGCACCAGAAATAGTAATTCGCCGTGACTGGAATTGGGGCCACACCTACGATATGGTTAGTAATCGTGGCCGACAAATCCAGATCATAATACGGAGAGTGCATCAGCGTAACTTCACTGGATGTCGTCAGCGCAGTTACAATCGGATCGTACAGCGTAACGTCGGTTGAGGTTGACGTACTAGCATTAGCCTTTGAGGATTTAATCTTGTAGGTCAAGCCCTCACCAGCCCCATCATTGACACTAAGGTAACCTTCTGCCAAATAAAGCTGTGCAGCAGCTGTGGTGATATTAGTCACCTCATACGCGCCAGCAGCGGCAGCTGTACCACAGGCTTTGTTGACTTCTGGGGTAAGTGCCGCGTTTTCCAGTAGCTTACCAGCTGCCAACGCAGTCCCACCAGCATAGGCATAATAGAAAACACGATCTCCTACCTGAACCCGTGTCCCGATTTTGGCTTGTGCGCTTGCACTTTCCTCGTAAATTCCCTGGTTGGGTTTGAGTCTGCCAAATCCAACAGGTGCCTCTTTAAACATGTTTGCACTTGCAGTCATTTCATGACTCCTTTCGCTTTAGGCTAGCTCAAGGGACTGGTTTGCAGCCAGTCCCAGGAGGATAGGTTAGGATACGTTAGAAATATAACCCTGCCAACGTGGGGCACTGCAACACAGAGCACCAGCCCACAAGAGTTGACGCACCCATGCGTCTTGATCGAGCGGGACTTTCTTGTCGGTCCAGTACATGTTGCGCTTCTTGTGCACGACCATTTTCCAGAAATTCGTATTAAGGACATAAATGTAACCGGAGTTACAATATGAGTCCACTACGATTGTTGCATTGTTGAACTTAATTCCCGAGAATCCGATATTAGCCAAGCCGGGTGTATTGTCCAGGTTTCCACGTTGTTGGGGCTGAACCCTCAACCAAATCTTATCATAAATGTCTTGTGTGGTAATAATAAGATCCGGCTGAACAGCACCGTCACAGCAGTCTCCGTAAATACCTTGGAGCATATCCATGTCGAAGGCACCGCCAGTGGTGTTAACATTACCTCGCCACCAAGAATAGGTGGTCTTGCTAATCTCACCATAAGTACCCGATGTAGCGATCGCGGACGTAAGTGGAATAACAGCCTTGTCACCTTGGGATGAGTACAAAGCCTGGCTAAACGCGCGGCTAAAGGTCTTACCAGCGTTTTCCATCTTGGTCTCAACAATAGACAGAATCTTCTCGTCACCTTCGATCTTGAGTTCTGTCGTGCCATCGAGAGTCACGTCCACATACATCTGCTTCCAGTCAAACTTGGCTAGAGTGGTAGTTTCAACGGACGAAATATCAAACGTGTCAAGTCCGGTATACCATCCGTTCGGCAAGTCGCCGTACAGCACCGGGATGTCGATCTTTTGGCCGGAGTCAAACACGACTTTGCTCTTTGACATCAACTGGGCCATAAGTGGGGTGCTGTGGTAGAACTGATCCTGTAAAACAGGGATATATTTTTCTCTGACATGTGCGTCGAGTTCATTATAAGTAAGTGCCATTGTACTAACTCCTGTGAATTAAAGTCCTTGTGCTGCACGCTCTTTTAGGATTTGTTCGCTGGCTTCGGCAAAAGACTTAGGAGCTGCTTGGTTGGAGCGCAGGATAACTTGCTTTCCCGGGCCTTGGATGCCACGAGTACGCCATTCCTTTTCCTTCTCGACTAGGCGTTTGCTCACTTCAGACTCTATAAAATCATCCTGATGGAGGTCTTTGTAGGCTTTCTCCAAATCAGGCTGTCCAGTCTTTAGGGCATATTCAAGCAGTTCTTTTTTGTTTAAGTCTTTATACTTCATGCCAAGCTCTCCGAGCTGTGCTTGGTAGTTAAACATTCGACTTGTACGATCTGTTGTATCGTGCAACGCGGCCCGAAGACCTGTTATTTCGTCTTTCAATGAAGCTATGTGTTTGTCGTAAGTTGATTGCAAGTCAGTGACGACACGCTTTATATTCTCTGCTTCGGGTTCGTCCATGTAGCTAAATTGTGGGTCAGTTGACTTAGCGTTCTTGTTTACTGATTGCTCATCTCGGGAGTCTTCTGACTGCTCTGAAAGCGTCTTGTACCAGTCACGCCACTGTTGCAATTCTTGTTCCACGGCTCCATATGTCTTTAGTTGATCCTTCCATTGTTGCTCGCGCTCATCATATTCTTTGCGCCGGGAGGATAGGTCTTGGGTCTTACGCGTATAATCTGCCTGCATGGATTTGTAGATTTTTTTCAAATCCTCAGGTAGGGATTCAGGGTTTAGTTGTGTAAAAGACTCCTCTTCGAGGGTGGTCTTTGTGGTGTCTTCTGCCATGGTGTGTTCTCCTGTTGTTCTTGGCTAAGGGTTGCTCTCTAGGAGAGTCAAGCCAGAATCCAGAACTTGGTTATGGGTTAATACCTGATTGACATATCTGAGCCAACTGGTGGCCCGGACATTGGTCCTGTGGGTGCTCCACTTAGTGCGTTAGAGCGAGCGCGGGTTTCACCCATCTGGGCCTGCTTTAGTGCTAGTTTACCTTCTTCTCCATAGCCGTAGTGTTGAGCTAGTTGTAGAAAAGTGTCTTGCAGGAATTTGTCTACAATCGGACGAGTAGACGGATCAGCCATCGCACCTTGACGTATTAGCTTCATTCCTTCGATAAACATCTGCACCGCTTTTTGCTCGGCCGGAGTGTCGATGCCCGGGCCTCCAGTGTCGGCTTCCGGAGCACCGGATGAGTCCTGCTCTGGCATAGCTGACAAGCTAGATAAAGCATCTGTCTGTTGTGCTATATCATCGAATGGCATTATGCGTACCTCCTTTCTTTTAAAGTGTTCATTTATTGAATAGTTTTAGAGTTGGTTAAATCTAAAACCTCCAGCTGTGGATAGCGCACCTTGTCGTCTATTCTGCGCTGAGGGAGAGGTGCGGTAGTAAGCTCTCGGGTCTTCGTATGTTGAGCGCAGTGCTGATAAGGCAGCAGCTTGCCGTGCGCCTTCACCTATTCGAGCAGCGTTGTAGCGAGTGTCTAGTGCTACGTGTCGGGCGTTTTTGGCTGCACTTTCTTCTGGTGTCAACTCACGCAGCTCTGGCCCAATGTCGTCGGAGGCTTTGGTCGACGGTGTAATCTCTGCATCCGAATAACCACCAATACCTGAATTTAGTAAGCTAGACCCTATAGAAGCTATACCAGACGCGCCGGATAAAATTTCTTTACTTGTTAGACCAGCCATTAAACTAGGAGCTTGTGCTGTGAATGGTGAGTTTATAGAAGTAGCTCCTAAGATTTCACTAGCTGGTGTGACCATGGACTCAGCAGCCGGAGCTGCAGCACCCACAGATGCCTCACCTGCGCCAAGTGCAGACGGGGCAGCACCTAAACCAGCAGCCGAAGCACCCCAGCCACTAAGAGCACCAGCACCAGCACCTATAGCAGCACCTTTCCATATACTACCGCCGCGCATGCCACTAACTACACCACCAACACCAGCACCTATCATGGCGCCGACGATTATTACAGGAGCCATCAATGAACCTCCTTTGAAAATACACCATATACATAGGACAAACCAAACAACCTACCAAACGCGACAGGATTGTGAGCAGAGGTAGCGTAGTATATACGTACACCAAGAGAAAGGCACCATGAATTGAATGACTCTAGAAAGTCTTTAGCATAGACAGGAAGGTAGAGAGCAATAATAGTTAGCACATCTCTATCCACTCCATATATCATAAACCCGGCATAAGAGTCATCGACTAAACCGATAATAGCCTGGTAGGTGTTGTCTAGTACGCGTGCCAAGACAACTCTAGGCTCGATTCCTATCATGGGGACTTTTTGCAAGTCTGTCCACAGCTCCATAATAGATTCTGGTGTGGTTAGTGGTTTAATCTCTACCTTAGGCATGACTAAAACCTTCCTTGTGGGCTAGCTCCAGCCTGGTGTGGGAATCTAGACACTACACCTCCAGGCTGTGCCGCTGTTTCGGCTGTCTGTTCTACCTCGCGTTTAGACTGCATGCGCTTTAGGACTTCGTTTCTATGTGGATATTCCAGATCATCCAATAGAGCTTGATCGTCTATGGCTTTTAGTTCATACAAACGCATAGACTCTATCCGACGTTGTGATTGTGCGAGACCAAGACTAGACCAAGGCTCGATGCTGAAGGCTATATCTGTCCATGCTTCAGCCTTTCTCTTTGAGATAGGCTTTAATAGCTCACTCACGATAGACTCGATTGTCTTTGGGTCTATGTCTTTGGTCTCGCGTAAGACTTCAAAGATTTTGTCTGGTCGATAATACTGAAAAATCCGTGATATTAGCTTTCGGCCGACTCGTTCATGCACGGCCTCTAATGATCGTGCGCGTAGTCGTATCAATGCTTGTGCCATCATTTGTAATGATTCTATTCCTACACCACTTGCTACCTGCCCCGAGGTGATGCCACGAACTACATCAACCATGCCAGTGATTTTTTCACTTGATATTTCCAGCTTTCCAAGGGTGTCGAGTACGTATGTTGGTAATGGGACACCCGGCTCTCGTCTAAGCTCACGGCCCGGGCGCTTTTTGACATACGAACCAGGTGCATTGTTCAATCGTATCCATTCTTCTTTTGTAAGCGCATCTTGGTCCCCGATCCAGATGGCATTAGACATTAAGGCTATGTTTTCTAGCACAGTTGCTATAATCTTGTTCATTAGTTCTTGTGGGTTTTTCAACAGCTCGACATCACCCCAAGACCAAGCTGAGTCAAAATCTGTGTGCCAACCAAACAAATCAATAGGGAAGTCGCCGTCGTTATATGGATTAGGCCCGTCGTCGGCTATAATCTCGCCTACCATGACAACCTTTCTAGATGCGTTGTCAAAGCGATAAGCACCGGATGAGTTCTTAGACCTATCTCTAAGCCAAAATTCCCGTACATATACACGAGGTATCTCGGATATGGCAATTTTGTCTTCTCGTGGCTTAAATACTCGGTTTTTGATACTAGCAAAAAAGCCATTATCTCGTTGGTTTATGTAACGGTTTAGTCCTGCGCTTGGAGTATACATATCCGCACGTTTGGGGAATATGTCTTTGGCTTTTTCTAATGACCAAACGTCTTCTACTATAACATATTCTCCCTCTGCCAGTAGGTAGGACTTACGTACTAAAGGATCAAAATACAATGCACGCGGATCATAACTTACGACACTTATATCACCTGTCTTGACATTTGCGTCCGGGTTGTACAATGTGGCCAAACTACCTAGACCCAGTACTTGAGCGTTTTCTACTAACTCGGCCCGGGCTTGTGAATAATTGCTTGACTCGAAAATAAGTGATAACATAGTATTTAATATATCCGCTGTGTCTTGTGCTTCGTCGCTACGCGCACGGACTTTCGGAATAGGCCTAGCATCGGTTAGTAATGCGGTTTTACGTTCTATGTTCTCGATCATAAAGTTGACTACCGCAGATATTTTATACGAGGGGCGACGTTCTGGCCATTGACGTCCACGGAGAAAGTCCATATACTGTCGCCAATTTAGTGAGTATTTTTCTTTATCTTGCGCAGCCTCGTTGTAGATGTTTAGTAGCTTAGACTTAAACTGCGTCTCCGCAGCGAGTTCAGCCTCGTGGGTGATTATTTGCAGCTTCTCAAAGTCTTCTATTTGGGACTGTGTTGGGTCAGCAGGCTTTTTTGGCATTGTTAGGTAGTCCTTATAAAGGGTTCATGTAGAAACCTTTGAGATATAGTACAGTTACTAATGAATATGAATAGGGGTCTGACGCCGAGGCTATCCAGTCAGCAATTTGGGAATCGTTTGTGTGTACGTCTATTGTTTGATAGCCGTCTACTAATATAGCCACACAGGAAGTGAAATAACTAGCCCCGCCAGATGGGCGAAAGTGATACTGTACATCAGCTACATGCGGCTTTATGACCATGGTGCACATAGTTGAGAACACAGGCAACCAAGCAGAAAGATCTAGTGCGGTGTCGATTACTGGCGCCAGTGTATTATATATGATGGTAGACCCTGCGGTGTTAAATGCGTAGTAGTTAGAGCCTGTGATACGAAAGCCGATGATATGACTAGAGCCATCTGTCCGTACAACACCTATACATCTATCTAGACCTTTATACCAACCACATTTAGTACTAGACCATGAAGGCGCAGTGGTGTCATTGCGGAACTCTGATGCAGTTAATTTGGTTGTACCTGCGATAACTACTGCTGAATCGTCTATATATAGATAATGCAGCTCGTTGGCACCTAGATTGTCTGATGCGGCATTAGACCCGCCGGAGCCTAAGGTAAAGGTTATCTGGGTTTCTGTATAGACATTTTGTGTAGTAGTGCCTCTGTGCTCAAACATCCCAGCTGATATGGTGATTGCGGTGGTAGTTGAATACGCAGGCATAAAGCCTACGGCATAGCCACGGAATTCTAACTGTGTAGCTACATCAACCTGTTGTGTAGCTACATCAACCGCAAGCTCCCCAAGAGCATCTTCGACATTGGTAGAGCTAAAGTTACCAGCAGAGTCTTCTATGCCAATCATGCTTGCGCCATATGAAGTGGCAGTGCTTACTAAATCACTAACACCAGCCAATGGTTGAGAGGTGAGAGGGAATGTATAGGTGCGTGTAGCTTCTAATCCGGCAGAGCTTAGTATAACGCCATTTCCACCTGTCCGAATAGTAAAGGTAGTAGCTGTAGTGCCTGTGTCGGTGTTTTGCACGTGTAGGTGAGTGTCTACTACACCACCAAGTGTATTCGCTGGTAGGGATTTAGAGTCTATATAATGGATAGTAGTAGTCCCGCCGGTATGGGTCTGTCTGGTGAAGGTAGTATCACTATCGCCAAAGTTTACGTCTTCTTCACCTATCAAGCCTTTGATTATTTGTAATACCGTCATCGCTTGGATTCCTCGTGTTTGCGGATTAGGTCTACAGCTTCGTCTACAGTGCTAGCACCCAACTCACGAGCCCATTCCAACTCGTCGGGAGTGAGCCCGGTTGGGTGGCCCGGGTCATTAGCCGGGAGTTGCTGGCCTAGGTCAGTAGGGTCTATGCTAGTGTGTATTGGGTGCTGTATACGTGCTGGATCAGTCAGCCAGAGCAGCAGTCTGTGACCAAGCCATATTAGCACTACTAGCAATACTAGCTGCACGAGACATATCAGGTATAGGATCATTTTTTAAGGTCTCTTTGTCATTACGTGGAATTAACTTCTCAACTGCGGCCAGTCCACATATATTGGAGCAATATGGTTGGTTTATGTGCCTCGGCACGAAGGCTTCACCACAGTGTTTGCACTTGAGAGTCTTGGTTTTCATCCCATCACGCCATGCTGGGTCGATGCGGAATTCACTCAGCCGGCCTTCCAAATGTACAGCAAGCAAGATACCCGCTGTATATTGCCACAAAGGCATTTGGTATTGCTTGGCAAGGGAGTGCACCAATTGCCCGGCATGATCGGGGAGTTGAGTCAATAGATCCGCTGCTGCTTGGTTGAGTTTTGTCTCAGCCAATGTGAGTTGTATATCTGTTAGTTTGTTTGTCTGTATATCTGATTTGTCTGTCTTGTCTTGCTTAGCCATATATGTGTCCTCCGGTGGTTATGGTTATGTTTTGTACAACTAGTATACAACCTCTGCTGTATCTGGTAATTGAGATGCTGGCGCATTGTAGTTACGTTCAAATGGTGTTAATTGCTTTCGGTGCTCTACCAATCTGGCCTCTTCCTCCCCCGCTAAGTTACGATAGCGTGCATTTGCGGCGTCTAGTGAGGCTCGTGCCCTTTTCAAAGTGTCTCTATACTTACGCGCGGCTTTTTCTATGTCGTCTGCCGTTACGTTAGCGTCAAAAAGCAAGTCCTCTACATCTGTAGAAAACGGAGGTAGTGCACTATCCCTAATCGTATCGCGTATCATGTCGTGTATTGGAGTATTTGTATTCTTGGCCTTACGTTTTAAAGCAGCCGCAACAGTTGCTTGTTCAGCAAAATCCGCCAGCCTGTCTATATCTTCGGGTAGCCAACTAGTAAACTGTGAGGGTGCACCCCCCATGGGAAATCCCTCTATAGTTTGTATGCCGTGCTGAACTTCATGTAATAAAACAGAAAGCATAGAGTCATGAGTGGCATCCGCACCCAGGGCTACACTTCTCGCCATATGATTAAATGCGCCACCCCCACCACCTGTTAATCTTACTTTATAATTAGCCATCTCTGGATATGCGTCGTATAACATAGGATGATCTAGGACGTCTTTAAGTGTCCATTTGCCTTCTTGTGCTCGCTTACCTAAGAGTAGAAGACGTAAGTCAGATATTTCAGTATCTGTTAGTTTAGGTAGTAGTTTATAAGGGTTATCAAGAAAGTCTGGCTTTTTCATATCTTGTGGTGCGTACTGTTCATACAACGAATATAATTTCTTAACGTATTTATCATGCATATCTACCCCTGCTTGAAGCTCTCCTATTATGTATTTGGCGTTTGGAGTTAGTACTGCCTCATTGTCCGGAATTTCGTACCTCCAAGCCGGGTCGAACTTTCCACGGAACCATTGTGTTTGTTGTCGTATTTGCTCATTATCTAAAGGGGGTGTGTTATTTTCTAGCTTTTTAGCTTTAGCCCACATACCCCTATTCATCGTTGCTGAGCGCTTACCAGCAAACAACGCACCTACACGAGCGCCTGGTATGCCATAGTCTAGGATATAGTTCTTTATGTCGTCTTCGGATCTTGTAGATTTTGGGGGCATTTTAACTCCCAAAGAACGTAATACCGATCCGGCAGGAGCGTCTTTCATTAGTTCTTTTGCCCCGGTTGCTAAGGCTGCAAGTGCATCTACCCAAGACTTCCACGTATGAGGGCCAACCTTGGCTAATTCCACAGCATATTTGTATGACGGACTGTCTTCTAGTCTAGGCATCTTATAGTCTCAATAATTCATCCAATTGGGCGCATAATCACCATGCCGGCCGTAAGCAAGTATAAAGTCAAAATCTGGATCAATAAACAACCGCTTGCGGTCTTGCTCTAGTGAGATTGGTGCAGCCTGCGTTTGAAAATCCGGACTATCCAACGGCTCAGCGTCTATCGACTGGTGCATTACAAATAACCCTATCATAGCAGCCATGACGCGGTCGTCATAACCACTACCACTAGCTTGTGCGCCACCAGTTTCGTCTCTCACGAATGTCATACATTCTTGCACTAGGTCTGACGAATGCACAAGAATAGTCATATCCGCGATACAATGTGTGGCAAAGGATATCAGGAGTTTTTTTGTGCGCTGGGTTGTTTCCCAGCCGATCTTGTTTTGCAGTTGATTCTTATACCTGTCGAAGTGTTCTTGTTGGTATATATTCCAATAGTGTCGCTGGAGTTCTTGCTGTGTGGCTAGGCCATGGGCGTTGATCTCCACCGCCACGAGAGCTTCATTATACATCTTGGCTATTGGGGTGATTATGTGCGCGAAGTTGTATGGATCTATATGTCCGTGCCATTCTAGCACTTGCTCGGCATGATAGGGCGAGGGGAGTTTGCGCCACACTTCAATACACGAATAATCCCCTCCTTGACCGCCGTCAGCCACGTCAGCGCCGAGTGTGTAGATTTGGCCAGGCTCAGGTACTCGCCAAATCTTCAGTGGTCCGTGCTCATTTGCTGTGAGCCGTGAGTCCACTATATCTCCCCTGAACGTAGGAGCCTTGCACTTCAAAGCAATCATCCGCAGCTTTGAGCGGTCAAAGATTGGGACTCCCGAGACCAAGAATGCTTCTTCTGGTGTGCTCGGGTATTCCTGCCTGAATAGCTCAACATCTCCACGGAGGTCGGCTATGGTAAGCCGCCGCCAGTAGAGCTGTTCTAGACTTAGCTTAAACTCCTGCCTGAGTTCCTTTTCTTCGTCATTTAAGTGGGATGCAAATTCATCCCGCTGGGTTTGGGAGTTGAACTCGCGCGAGTAGGAAGCTAGGTCAAACCAAGGCAGGAAAAACGGAAGGAAATTTGATTCGTGGTTCTTGGCCATTAACCATTCTTGGTGGAAAAAATTACCTACACCTTTTGCAGTGGATTCGTAGATGACTAGAGAGGTGTCGTTTTTGGGTACGGTAGGCAATAATGCAGGTATGACGTCTTCTGGGAAGGTCCACGAGGCTAGTTCACTAGCGTGTAGGTTATGAATGGTGGTGCCACGAGCCACGGATTTCTTTCCGGCCGTGTAGACTTCGAGACTTGAGCGCAAGCCTGGATTGGTGTAACGAGTCTTTGGATCTGGGTTTTCAAACACAAGCTCGCGTTTACTTGAGTAGCGTGTCATCGGGCGCATTGGGGCAGGTAGGCAATCGTAATACAAGCGACACATACCGAATATACTAGCCCCAGATTCTTTCTCGTGTGCGATAACAACATTCTTGGAGTTTTCTGTTAGGTGCGCGGCATGAAACAACCTGGCCTCGGAGTATGTTGATATACCTTCTTGCCTGGCTTTGAGGGCGATAATGCGTAACAACTGCCCGTTTTGTCTTAGGGATTCTAACGAACGGTGGAATCTTACCTGTGGCTCCCACAGAACAAACGACCGTAAGATAGAGTCTTTGTCTTTTATCTTTAGTACTTTTGCCGCATAATACGGAAAATCATCCACACATCGGCGCAGGTCTATAGATTTTGGACGTCCAGCAGAAGCCACTATGGTCTAGTCTCCCTATGTGTTCATTTATTGATGCGTTTGCGTGCTTCCGCGGCTGTCTTGTGGCGCTGTCGCCACATTCCATAACACTGCCCGGCGGCCTGTTTGCTTGTCTTGTTTTCGTGCTTGACAAGATAACTAATGCACCTACTAATAAACTCTTCCTGGTGTTCGCCCTTATGCGGAGGTGCTGGCATATTGTTGTGTCTCCATTTGGCTGTTGTCACCTTCGTTGCTAGCCGCTTGTGCTATGTTGATTAGATCCGCCTGTAAGTCTTTTACATAGTCATCAAATCCGGAGTCGTCTAAGTCAGACGCACTCTTATCCTGCCCCATGGATTTGCGTGTTACACGAAGCATTTGCTCAAACACTAGTTCCTCGCCCTGTGCGTTTTTGCCGTTTCCACCAATCACACCCTCTGCCTGGGCTAGTTTTTCCAATACACTCAACCCCGCCTGCAAACGGATGTTGTGTGGTGTAAGAGGACTAGTAGCCAAGTGTGTAATCTCCTTAGCAACCTCTTCGGCTTTATCCGCGAAAACTTCGATGGCTTTGGTATACTTATCCGCCTCTTTTTTGCGGTAGTCTTCAATCGCCCGCACAAACAACGGATTCGCCTTTAGGACAGATAATCGAGAGGGAGAGATTTGGATTTCTTTCATTATATCTCTGTTAGGCTGCCCTTGTGCGATACGTTTTGCAAGTTCTAGATGCCATGGACTTAAACGCATGATGTCCTCCGTGACTAAAACGCCGGGAATATACCCAGTGCTGCCGGGATGATAGCATAAGAAGAGACCGGAGTCAAGATGTTTATGCTAGCGGGGATTAAAGATTACATGAATTATAGTGAGATTTCATGAATTATCACTAAAATTAGTGAATTGCCCGGCGAGCTGAAATCGCCCACAAGCCCTCCTTATATAATAGCTATGCCCGGGCCAAGGCCCAGCCATTCCCCAGCTATGCCCGGGCCAAGCCCGGGCCATGCCCTGATATGGCCTTTCAAGCTGCCTGCCTTCAGAAGCCTTATAGCTAAGCCACAGCCCTATAGGCTAAATCCAAACGTGGCATGATCTTCCGGCCTGTCAGCCATATATCATTTTTGATATATCTAATAACCAAAAAATTCTACAAACTTTACTCGAAAAATTCTACAAATTTTACTCGAAAAATTCTACTCGAAAAAAATTTTACTCAAAAAATTTTACTCAAAAAAATTTTACTCAAAAAATTCTACTCGAACAAATTTACTCAAAAAATTTTACTCGAAAAAAAGTCTACGCAAAAAAATCTATGCAAAAAATTCTACTCAAAAAATTTTACTCGAACCTCTGTTCCCCCCGGCGGGCGGGCGGCGTGCGGAGTCGGGGGTTCGGGCCAGGGGGAGAGGATTAGCAGCTTAGAGTGGGCAGGCGAAGGACAAAAAAATAGGGCAGGGTTAAAAACCCTGCCCTATGCTGGGAGGTTCGATGATTAAAAACTGATACCCAACTCCTCTAATTTCTTCTGAATATCCGTGGTCAACTCCTCGACCATGGACTTCCGCATCTTGTCTTGGAAGCGAGTCTTACGCTCATTTAAGTAGACTTTAAACGCGGTGGCCTCTCCGTCCATTTCGATGGCCTCCGCAAAGTCTTCGGGTTCCTGGTAATCGTACATAGCAGACTTCGCGATTACTCCCACTTTAGCTGTTACACTCACTCTGATCGTTTTCATCTTGCGTCTCCCTTTCCAGTAATGATAATTCTGTTTCCGTGAATTCGAGTCCTGATGCATCGTCCATGAATAGATCTATCAGGTCTCTTTCCCAAATTGCCTCCTTTAAAAGCGCCCCCATTATTCCCCCTTTCCTTTAGATTTTCCGATTGCCTACTTTCATCTTATAGTAGTGCATCTATCATGCCAAATCTTGCTGACCAATGAATTTTTCCGTAAGCCATTGAATTCATTGAATAATTAGCCACCATACATTTTCGGCCTGAATGCCAAAAGTACAAAATATGATACCACTTTTGGCCTGCCATACATGCAAGATAGGGTAAGCTATCGAATATATGGGATTTTTCATGGGTACAATTTTTTGTACCACTAAATTGATTTTTGTACCCATTGAATTCATTTTTTGAATATTGGTTCACCAAATGAATTATCATTCAGTTTTTGAATCATACGTCGGATATTGAACCATACGTCGGATATTGAATCCAATGGCATGTTTTGAATCATGTGTCAGTTTTTGAATCATGTGTCAGTTTTTGAATCAAACGTCATGCACCGATAGTGTTCATTTATTGAACACTATAGATGACAGCCAGTCATGCAGTCATTTTTATCCACCCAATGTCCACAGACCACAGACACCTCCACACCCATGCAGCCAGGGCCGAGAGTACGAGGCACTAAACATGCGTGCAGACACCACAGACACAGGCACAATATGCACGACGAGAAAGTAGAAGTCAAAAAACGCCGCTAAATAGCTGAAATGATTAGGGAAATAAAAGCACATAAAACACACAAGCAAATATTTTATTCAAAATTCCCTGCTAATATCAATAGCTTACAATATATCCGGCCTGAAAATGCTACGTCCACAACGGTTGATAGACTGTGTCAGTGATGCAAAATGCAACAGCTCACTAAGTCATGAATTTTATTAGCTTTTCAGAAAAATGCTACCCTGAACCTGCTCCTAAATAGCTGAAATGATTAGGGAACCCAGAGCAGAGAAAACACACAAAGGATTATTTTTTCCAGAATTCCCGAATAAAATCAATAGATTAGCTCATATTGATCCGAAAAATGCTACGTTTACAGCGGTAGATACACTATAGGGCGTTTAAGATAATATTTTTTTTTTTTTTTTTTTTTTTTTTTTTTTTTTTTTTTTTTTTTTTTTTTTTTTTTATTATTT
>Ga0172375_10007473_pt1 | contig 14967 bp, 13 predicted proteins | sample LakKiv1m_FD_114537 | JGI IMG/M metagenome (GOLD analysis project Ga0172375, IMG submission 114537) | Freshwater microbial communities from Kabuno Bay, South-Kivu, Congo - kab_092012_11.1m | ecosystem: Environmental > Aquatic > Freshwater > Lake | place: Democratic Republic of the Congo... | reverse complement strand
TAATTCAGCTATCCGTATGGTTTATCCATTCCTACCAGTTTTTAGCCGCAGTCTTGGTGTTGACATAAAGACTTTGTCCAGCGCGGTTTCTTTACGCTCTGCAGCGGGCGCCTTAGGTCCTTTTTTAGCTTCTATTGCTGATTCCCATAGTCGAAAATCAGGTATGCTTTTAGGGGTATTTCTTTTTACAATTGGTGTGGGTTTAGTTAGTATACAACCCACCTTCCCGATGTTTGTTTTGTTTCTCATCTTGTCGCTAATGGGTAACTTGGTCTTTGTGCCAGCAATGCAAGCCTACTTTGGTGACTGGATACCATATCGCCAGCGTGGTTTTGTGATGAGCCTGACAGAATATGGTTGGTCTCTTAGTTTCTTGGTTGGAGTTCCTTTAATTGGATTTCTCATCGCTAGATTTAGTTGGTGGTCTCCTTTTCCTTTCCTTACAGGTTTAGGTGTCATCATCTTTGTGGTTTTGTTTTTCATTCTGCCAAGCAATTCTAATGCTCCAGATATCAAGCCAAATCTATTCAGAAATTTTAAATCCATACTCACTCACCCCCCAGCGCTTGCTGGGATCATGATAGCGATCTTTATTTCCTGTTCAAATGAGTTAGTGAATTTGATCTTTGGTGTCTGGTTAGAAGATACCTTCGCTGTTCAAATCGGCGCATTGGCAGCTGCTTCAGCAGTGATTGGCATAGCTGAGTTAGGTGGAGAGGCGATCGTTACACTGATCGTCGATAGACTAGGAAAAAAACGCTCTGTCTTTTTAGGGATTTGCCTGAATGCATTGGCATCTATCAGTCTTCCATTGCTTAGTCACACTTTGATTGGGGCGTATCTGGGGTTATTCTTCTTTTATCTTACCTTTGAGTTTACCTTGGTCAGCTTGATTCCCATGATGTCTGAACTATATCCACCTGCGCGTGCGACCATGTTTTCCTTGAATATTGCTGGAATGGCGATTGGTCGTGCAGTTGGCGCACAATTATCTCCATTTCTTTATCAGATTGGCATGGGAACAATTATTTTGATTTCTGGTTTGGGGTTAGTCATATTAGGTTCGATAGTCTTAGATATCTTTGCGTTGGTTGTGTTAAGAGTAATTCCGGATGAATCAATTCTTGCGAATGAATAAATAGACATTCATAAGTAGAGTAGAAATTATCACTAGATAATTTTTCCAATCATCTCCCTATTTTCCTTATTTTCGGTATAATCAGAGGCGCCATGAAAGCTAATTATCAGAAAATTATTTGGATATCCATTGGATTGCTTCTCTTCGTTTTATTTTCCTTTTTGATTTTTGATGGAGATTCAATTTTTTCGGGAAAAATCTCTTCTGTTTTAGCTGCGCCGGATGCTCAGCTTCAAATATACACACCTACTCCAGGACCTGATGGACGCATTATTTATATTGTTCAAGCAAATGATACACTAATAAGTATATCTTTATTAACAGGTGTTTCGATTGATGAGTTAAAGGGATTGAATAATCTATTAAATGAGGATATTTTTGAGGGACAGGAGCTGCTTATAGGTCTGGCGGGACCTGAAGAGAAGACTCCAACACCTGGACCAACTCCTACTCCTACAACAGCTTTACCTACGCCTACTACAAAACCAGGTAGAGGTACTTTATGTATCCTCTTGTTTGATGATCTGAATGGTGATTCTATCCGGCAGGAATCTGAACCATCAATCCCAGGCGGCGCTATCAGTTTTGGCAATCGAGATAGTACGATATCGGAAACGGTTGACACAGGCGCTGGACTTGATCCTCAATGTTTTGAGGATATTCCTGAAGGTGATTACTCGATTACCGTTGCTATTCCAGAAGGATATAATCCGACCACTATTACAAACTTTGAATTAAAGCTAAATGCAGGAGATGAAACCTACTTGAATTTTGGCGCTCAGGCGAATTCCCAAACCCAAGCAGAGCAAGAAATCATTCCTCAAGATGGAGGCAAGTCTCCCATTTTAGGAATTGTCGGGGCGCTCTTTTTGTTAGCTGGGATTGGAGTGGCTTTGTTTGCCGGAAAATTACTTAAAGGATAAAGCAAATCACTAATTGAGCAATAATTTGTCTTAAGCGACGCTCCACCAATCCACAGTTTCAATGAAACCTAGATCATTCATTCTCTCTCGGATTAATTTACGCGCTCCTCGGGCTCCGACGGCTGCTAGAAGAATCGGGCGCTGATAGCGATTCAACCAAAGGATCAGTTCATCTGGTGAGATGATCGGTAATTGGTGTTTTGTATGTCCAATCTTTTTGGGATCAATATCTACAAATGCCACTATCGGAGCGCCTTGGCGTTTGAGTTGTTTGCTTAGTCGCCTTCCCATCATGCCAGCCCCCCATATAATGACTGCATCCCTTCCTGAAATTGGTCCTTTCTTTAGATAGTAAGCTTTTGCGCGTAAGAAATTTTCTAAGGAATAGCGACTATCTATGCGGGTTAATCGTGTGGGATGTTCACGCCATTCCAGTAATATCTTGGGAACTTTGGAAAATACTTTGCCAGCTTGAGCCAATCGTAACCAGAGATCATAATCTTCTGCCCAACCATGCTCCTGATATCCACCCACTTCTAATATGACTTGTTTCCTGTAGACAACACTGGGATGCGGTAACGGACTTTCGATATAGATATCACGCTGGATTTCGTGATTACTTTTCAGTGAATTGAGCCAATCGATGTAGACTCGAAAGCCTTCACGGACATCATGTTGCGGGAAGCCTTCCACCAGACAGCTGACCAGGCTGATTTCGGGATGACCATCTAAAAAGGCAATCTGCTCTGCGAGGCGCTCTGGGTGGGAGTGGTCATCGGCATCCATTCGCGCTATATAATCTGCTGAACAATATTTGACCCCATAATTTAGGGTATCGATGATGCCGCTATGATCTTTAAAAAATACTTTTATTCGAGGGTCGCTTATCGCCCAATTATCAAGGATATGTTTTGTGTCATCCTCTGAGCCGTCATCAATCGCAATGATCTCAAAATCAGTAAATGTTTGATTGAGCATACTTTCGATGGCTTCATCGATCATTTGAGCAGCATTATGACAGGGTATAAGGACTGAGATTTTCGGCATGATCATTTGTAGCTAATTTCTCTTAGAAACGGATTATAGCATGACATATTCTTCAAGTTTGAACTCGATGATTAAATGTCATTGACCTTGTTTAAATTAATTTATATAATGTGAATGATAGTCATTCCGAATGTTAATTTGAACGATAAACGTACTTTCAATGCCAACAAATTTACCTCCCGAATATTTTGAAGCAGACAAAAGATATCGCATTGCGGAAACGACTGTAGAAAAAATATATTCCTTGGAAGATTTAATTAGCACGATTCCCAAACATAAGGGTACTGATAAACTCAGGGCGGATTTGCGTCGTCGTTTGGCAAAAATGAAAGAATCACAAAAATCAAGTAAGGGAAAGTTGAAACGCGATTCTCCCTTTCAGATCAATCGAGAAGGCGCTGGTCAAGTGATTGTTATTGGTACACCTAATGTCGGAAAATCATCTTTGCTTGTTCGATTAACCAATGCTGACCCAAAAGTGTCTTCAAACCCACTCACAACTTGGAGACCAATGCCTGGTATGATGCAAGTCGAAGAGGTTCAAATCCAATTGATCGATACTCCACCTATTACCAGAGGTTATGTCGATCCTGGTTTATTTGACTTAATCCGTAGATCTGATTTGGTTTTGTTGATGGTAGATCTGCACACAGACCCCATCACTCAGCTTGATGAAATCATTATGTTATTAGCTGAACACAGGATATATCCGCTCATTCATCAGAACCAGGTTCCTGAAGATCGACGAAATGTGAATAAGCCATTTAGGTTCATTAGGACTTTGTCAAAAACTTGAAATCCGCACGGGTTTGGGGAGATGTGGTTTATGATGGTCAACAAGTTGGATGTGATTATATTTTGCAGGATGGTGATATTATTGAATTGTTCATATGATTTTGAACGATCAATCAATGCGATATTTGGAATATCAATTTTTCACGATAGGTGGAAAGATGAATTTTAAAAAACCAACTTCTGCTATTACATTTTTAAAGACGAACGATTTAGCTGAGACCACCCGTTTCTATACAGATGTGATGAATTTTGAATTTGTGCTTGATCAGGGTGATTGTCGAATATTTAGGACGATCTCAAACAGCTACTTGGGTTTTTGTTTAACTGAAGAATCCACAGGAAGCAGTGAGATCATGATTACTTTCGAAGTGGAGGATGTCGATACAACGCGAGATTATTTAGAGTCAAAAGGTATTGAAATAGAATTGCAACCCAGGTTAAACGATCGCTTCAAAATTTATCAGATGTTCATTCGTGATCCAAACGGTTATTGCATTGAGATTCAGCGTTTTCTAGATCCACACTGGCATTCGAAACGCTAATTGAATGAAGACTATCACTAAGAAATTTATGTAGAAAATTAATAAAAGGAGAATTCAATGGACCAAAAATCTGGAGCTCAAATTAGTACACGAGCGTTTGTTCAATCAGTCATTATTTTAATTGCTTTGATGATGGTGGCTGGTATTTTAACAAAGATCATACCAGCTGGTAGTTATCACTATATTGATGTTGATGGGTTATTGATGATCGAACCAGGTTCTTTCGAATATTTAGAAAGACCTCATTATCCAATTTGGCGTTGGTTCACTGCCCCTATAGAAGTGTTAGGCGGTCCAGACGGGCTTACGATTATCGTTATCATCGTTTTTATCTTGATGGTTGGGATCGCATTTGCGGTCATGGATAAAAGCGGCTTGCTCGCGGCGGCTCTTTCTCGGATAGTAAAAACATTTCGGGGAAAGAAATATCTATTGCTTCTTGTGATTTCTTTCTTTTTTATGACTATTGGAGGTTTTTTTGGGATATTCGAAGAAGTGGTTCCTTTAGTACCAATCATGCTAGGTTTGTCATACTTTTTAGGTTGGGATGCATTGGTTGGGCTTGGAATGAGTATTCTTGCAGTGAATATGGGGTTCTCAGCAGCGATAACCAATCCCTTTACGCTCGGTGTAGCTCAGGAGATTGCGGGGTTACCTCTCTTCTCTGGCGCTTGGTTTCGGATTTTTATATTTCTAGCTATTTATGCCGTTTTCGCCATTTTTTTGGTCGGATATGCTCGAAAAATAGATGCTAATCCAAAAGCTTCGCCTATTTATGAAGAAGATCAACAAGCACGCGAAAAATATTCAGATTTTGACTTAGAAGCTCTCAGTAACAAAAGCGCAGAACAACTTCGTAGAGCTACGATTTGGTTGTTCATCTTTGTCATTTTGATTTTGTTAATGCTTATCTCAGGTCCTTTTATTCCAACGATATCTGCATTTTCACTTCCTCTTGTTGGTATACTATTCTTTATTGGTGGCGTTGGGGCAGGGATATTAGCCGGTGAGCCACGCAAAGATGTATTTCGTGCTGTGAAAGATGGTCTGCTAGGTATTGCTCCCGCCATTCCACTTATTCTCATGGCGTCCAGCATCAAGTATATTGTTGCCCAAGGTGGGATCCTGGATACAATATTATTTCAAGCTTCGCATTTGTTTTCAGAGACCAATCCATTCATTGCTGTCGTTATGATTTACTTTTTGGCCTTGTTGATTGAATTCTTTATCGCTTCGGGGTCCGCAAAAGCCTTTCTCATCATCCCGATCATCATCCCATTAGCGGACCTTGTGGGGATAACGCGACAAGTAACCGTTACAGCGTATTGCTTTGGAGATGGGTTTTCAAATATGATCTATCCAACAAACCCAGTACTCTTAATCTCTCTTGGATTGACTGTAGTTTCTTTCCCTAAATGGCTTAAATGGACAATGAAATTGTGGGTATGGATTTTATTGGTTACTTTGATATTCCTAGGAATAGCAGTAGCTATTGGGTATGGACCGTTTTGATGAGCGCTAATTGACAATAATATTATGATATCTATACTAGTACTGATGGTATGTGAAATCTATGATTATTAGAAAAATATTTTATCAGAAAGAGATTTTGTTTAGTTAATCAGAAAGGAGGCTAAATATGACAACAAAATTGACATGGTACGGTCATGCAACCTTGGGATTGGAAACGGGAGGCTATAAATTGCTTGTTGACCCCTATTTTACGGGTAATCCTGCTGCAAATATTTCTGCTGATAGTGTCGAAGCGGACTTCATTTTAGTTTCTCACGGTCATGGTGATCATGTTGGAGATACCGTGAGTATTGCTAAGCGAACTGGGGCAAAGGTGATCAGCCTATTTGAAGTCGCAACGTGGTTAGGAAACCAGGGTTTAGATACGCATCCGCAGCATATCGGAGGCGGTTATCAACACCCATTTGGGTATCTGAAGCTAACCTTAGCTTTGCATGGCTCCATGTTACCGGATGGGAGTTATGGCGGCAATCCAGTGGGTTTCTTGTTAACCAATAACGATGGGCAAAATATATATCTGGCATGTGATACTGGATTATTTGGAGATATGCGTCTAATCGGTGAAGAGGGGATAGACCTAGCGGCAATTCCAATTGGTGATAATTTCACTATGGGACCTAAAGATGCTCTTCGAGCAGTAAAGCTGCTTCAGCCAAAACATGTTGTACCTATTCACTATAATACTTGGGATTTGATAAAACAGGACGCAAAAGCATGGGCAAAAGATGTTGAGTCACAAACAGATACAAAGGTTCATGTCCTAAAATCAGGTGAGAGTATCACGATATAAAGTAAGATCTTTCCTGAAAAAAAACGAGAACATAAATTTAATTTGTGTTCTCGTTGAATTTCTTTCTTATCTGGCTGGTATAATTGCTTCGATTTTGGAGGTTCTTATGTTCGAGAAATCCTCGAGTCGCAAAGATGATGAGCAGTATTATTTCCAAGCTGGGCGACTTCCGCCTGGACAGTCGCTTACAAAGAAATTCCCTGTTTTACATTATGGGCGTATTCCTGAATTTAATCCAGCTACGTGGGATTTTCGAATTTGGGGTGAGGTTGAAGAGGATATTTGCTGGACATGGAATGAATTCATGGATTTACCTCGTGTGAAATTACGCATGGATATCCACTGTGTCACGCGTTGGAGTAAATTTGATACTGAATGGGAAGGCGTTTCATTAGCAGAGTTGGTTGATCAATCGATAGTCAAACCAAATTCTAATGCGAAATATGTCTTACAACATGCGGAATTTGGTTATACAACAAACTTGCCAATGGAAACGATTTTGTCTGATAATTTCTTGTTGGCCACTCATTATCATGGTGAAGTGCTTACACCCGAGCATGGTTTCCCTGTGCGAGGCGTGATTGGTCATATCCCTGGGAGAAGTGATCTTGCATCACCTTATTTTTGGAAAGGCGCGAAATGGTTACGGGGTTTAGAATTCTTAACAGAAGATCAATTGGGTTTCTGGGAACGGGCTGGTTATCATAATGAGGGAGATGTTTGGAAAGAACAAAGGACAAGTTAATCTTGACGCGGAACAATACGAAAAAGGGATTTTGGATTGAGTCCAAGGAATTGTAATTATGATTGATTGGTTTAATTTATTTGCGAATAGTTTATGGATATTAGGCTGTGCACTAGCTTTTTCTACATTGAGTTATGCCAGTTGGAAAGCATCGATCAACCAACAAAAGCTGCGCATTTTACTCAATGCACTTGAATATCAGAGAGCCTTTAATTTCTCTGGAATCCTTTTTTGTATTGGATTAGCGCTTACTTCTGAGCGATTATTTGAAACAATATTGTGGGGAATTCTAGCCATTCTTTTTTTTATTTCCCTTACCTTGACCTGGAAAGTTTCACAGAAACAAGGGGATGAAAACGGTTCAACATCATAAATAAGTGAATAAGATTTGGAGAAAAATGGTTCTATTGTAAAGCTTGTGAAGTTAGTTGAACCGAATTTGTTCAGATATTAACTTCCTCTTCATCGATGAATTTTCCTCCAGTTATCTCGCGATCGATTAGCTTCCGGCTCGAGTCGAATATTAGCTTTACTTCTATACGCTGAAAGCAATGTCCTTTTCCCATTAAGGTTTTTCGACAGAAATAGACCGGATTTTTACCTGGATCATCATAATCGATACTGAGATCATTATATAAATCGATTCTGGATTTAATAATTTCTCCGCAGCGATTACATTTTGTAATAACCCAATAAGCATTTTTATCAATATCTTTTTGGGAAGAGAAAAACCGAGAGATATTTTTCAGTAAGTTCATGAATGTATTCTAACCTCAAAAAAGCCCTTTTCGCAAGTAAACATCAGCATAGTCGCTTTGATCTAATATTCACAATTTCTTCAAATTTTCTTCATTAGGAATTCAAAATTGAGGGATATATTTTATTTTGCAAAATTGGGTTTGATGGTTGATCAGCACTCCCTTTATTCTTGGAGGACAATTATGTCAAAGATGAAATACATTAAAATATTGGTTTTTATCATTATCGGATTGATTTTTGTTGGGCTTTCCGCTTGTACCACAGCAGATAAGCTGTCTGGCAATTTTCAACAGGGGGTTGGACATATGAACCATAGTAACTCTAAGGGTAATTCCACCGAAACATTATTAGAGACTTTTGAAGGGACACCTCTCCCAGAAGATGAGCTAGAAGGACAAATTCCCCTTCATCAAAATCAAGGTAAGTACGGACAAAATGGAAATCAAGGAAATGGGAAAGTTTTTCAAACAACAGAATCAACTGATTCAGGAATGGATATTTTAACTGAGATGTCAACTGAATTACCCAATGATGAGATCAGTCCGGATGAACACAATCCCGAATTACATTCGGAGCAAAAGAATACTGGTGGTGGACAAAGCGCCTCAAGTTTTGGAAGTGGCAAAGGTAACGGAGGCATTGGGCAAGGCATTGGATGCGGAAATGGCAAGGGCGGCGTTCAAGGGAATGGTATTGGACGTGGAAATGGTCAGGAAAATGGTAATTCACAAGGACAAGGTGACGGGGTTAGTGGAGGGGTAGGACAAGGTTATCTAACTGAAATGGAGTTAGATAATCTATTACGAGCTTTTGAAGGAGAATTCTATGCTCAGGCGCTTTATCAGAAAATAATAGATACTTTTGGAGCAGTTGAACCATTTCAGAATATCATCAATTCCGAGGTTCAGCACATTGATAGCTTGATTCGTTTAGCTGAGAAATATGGTGTTTCTGTTCCTGATTATCCAGCCCCGAAGAATTTACCAGAATTTGAAACAATCCAAGACGCTTGTAAAGCAGGAGCTATTGCAGAAGCAGCTGATGCACAGTTCTATGATGAATTACTATCACAAACAACTCATCAAGATATTATTCTGATTTTTACTAATTTAAAAAATGCTTCTATCAAGAATCACTTGCCAGAGTTTGAAGCTTGTCAATAATTTTTTAGTTAAACAAAGCCGGATGAACAATATGTATTCGTTTTTTTTTTACTCTTATCACGATTTCTTAATTAATGTTTTAGCTCTTTTTTCAGGTTGGGAATCGCTAAGTTGTATATTTTAATCAGGATTGACCCTAAAAACCTATTTTGGTAGGTATAATAGATTTTCTGTTTTGTGTTCGAGATGAAACAAATGTGCTATAATTCAGAGAAGGGAGGGTAGAATTACATTGGTAAATAATTATTTGATTACTGATTTATTGAAAAGATGAGATTGTTATTATGGAAGAAAAAGTAATTCGAGTTGTTGGCGCCAGAGAACATAATCTAAAAAATATATCTGTTGAAATACCACGCGATAAATTAGTTGTTGTTACAGGGCTTTCCGGTTCAGGGAAATCCTCCTTAGCTTTCGATACGATTTTTGCAGAGGGACAACGTCGCTACGTTGAATCTTTATCTGCCTATGCGCGACAATTCTTAGGTCAGATGAATAAACCGGATGTGGATTATATTGAGGGTCTCTCACCTGCTGTATCGATTGATCAGAAGGGAGCCTCTCATAATCCGCGTTCAACTGTAGGGACTGTCACGGAAGTCTATGATTATTTTCGTTTGTTATTTGCTAGAGTAGGTATCCCCCATTGTCCAGTTTGTGGAAAGGAAGTTGCGAAACAATCAGCACAAGAAATCGTGGATGCAGTCCGATTGTTACCAGATGGCGCACGTATCTTGATCCTCTCACCAATGATCCGTGGTCGAAAGGGGACGCACCAGACAGTATTGGATGAAATTCTGAAGGCAGGTTTTACGCGCGCGCGTGTTGATGGTGTTGTCTACGAATTAGAGGATGAGATTCAAATGGATCGTTATAAGATCCATCATATTGAAGCTGTAGTTGATCGACTTATCATCCATGCTGCGGATAATGAGGCGGATGAACAAGCCATGCTTTCTCGTTTAACGGATTCGATTGAAACCGCGTTGAAATTTGGAGATGGATATTTGATCGTTCATTGGATGAATCCAGTGGAAACAAAAACTTTCCAGGAAATCGAAGCTGATCAGTCCAAAGAACAAATCGGGCAGGATTTGCATTTTTCTGAACATCTCGCTTGTCCTGAGCATGGTTCTGTCTTACCTGAGATTGAACCGCGTACTTTTTCATTTAATACCCCTCATGGTGCATGTCCGGAGTGCCAAGGGTTAGGTGGGAAATTAGAAATTGATCCTGATTTACTGATACCAGATTGTGATCTTTCTCTTGAAGAAGGGGCGATTATAGCTTCTGAATGGCGTGGACCGCGCGAAGAAGGTGGCTATTACTGGCAGGCACTCGAAGCGGCTGCTAAGCATTTTCGTATTCCTCTAGATATCCCGATACGGGAACTCACTGAACAGCAGCTCAATATCATTTTATATGGAACGAAAGGGGAAGAAGTTATGATTAATTATCGTAATAAAGATGGTCGAAGAGCTACCTTTCGTTCAGTGTTTGAGGGGGTCGTAGGTAATCTTAATCGTCGTTTTAATGATACTTCTTCCGAGTATATGCGCGAACGTATCTCAGAATTCATGAGTGAACAAATTTGTCCCGTATGTCATGGGGACCGTTTGCGCGTTGAAGCTTTAGCAATCACTGTAGATGGAAAAAATATTGTCGAGATTACCCGTTGGCCAGTTCGACAAACTTTAGATTGGGTTCGAACGCTCTCCGGAGATGAAACACCATTAAACCCTCGTCAACAGGCAATTGCGGGGCGAGTCTTAAAGGAAATTGAAGCGCGCCTCGGATTTCTGGTTGATGTTGGGCTTGACTATTTGACGCTGAATCGTTCTGCTGCCTCACTTTCGGGGGGAGAAGCACAACGGATCCGTCTTGCAACCCAAATTGGTTCTCGCCTGATGGGTGTTTTATATGTTTTAGATGAACCCTCGATTGGTTTGCATCCTCGTGATAATAAACGCCTTCTCAATACGTTAGAAGAAATGCGCGACCTTGGAAATACAGTATTGGTTGTGGAGCATGATACTGAAACGATCCGAACAGCTGATTGGATTTTAGATTTGGGTCCTGGTGCTGGGGAGCATGGCGGTATGGTAGTGGCACAAGGAACAGTGAACGATATCTTGAATACCCCCGAAAGTCTGACAGGCGCCTACCTTTCGGGAAAATTACGTGTTCCGATCCCTGAAAAGAGACGCCAGGGCAATGGAAAAGAATTGAGGATTGTTGGCGCTCGTGAGAATAACCTAAAAAATATCGATGTCCAAATTCCTTTAGGGAAATTGGTTTGTATCACTGGAGTATCAGGCTCCGGAAAATCAACGCTAATGGTTGAAATTCTTTATAAATCACTGGCTCGCCAATTGAACAGAGCGCAGACTCAACCGGGTCAACATGATTATATTGAAGGCGTCGAACAATTGGATAAAATCATCAATATTGATCAATCCCCAATCGGTCGTACGCCGCGCTCTAATCCCGGCACTTACACAGGGCTTTTTGATCATATCCGTACTTTGTTCTCTGAATTGCCAGAAAGCAAGATACGTGGATATAAACCAGGACGCTTCTCTTTTAATGTGCATGGCGGACGATGTGAAGCTTGTCAAGGACAAGGACAGCTTCGTATTGAGATGCAATTCTTGCCTGACGTTTATGTCCCTTGTGATGTGTGTCATGGCGCTCGTTTCAATCGCGAAACGCTCCAAGTCAGATTCAAAGAGTTGAATATCGCTGATATTCTCGACCTAACGGTTGAAAAAGGATTGGATGTTTTTTCGGCATTCCCACCGATGGTCAACCGTCTTCAGACTCTCTATGATGTTGGTCTTGGTTATATCCGTATTGGACAGCCAGCCCCAACGCTATCAGGTGGGGAAGCGCAACGGGTGAAGTTGGCACGCGAATTATCTAAGCGTTCAACCGGACAAACGATTTATGTTCTAGACGAACCCTCGGTAGGTTTACATGCTGCGGATGTACATAAATTGATTGAGGTTCTTCAAAGGCTTGTTGATGCAGGTAATACTGTTCTCATCATTGAGCATAATCTTGATATCATAAAAGTGGCTGACTTTTTAATTGATTTGGGTCCAGAGGGAGGAGATCGGGGTGGTTATGTAATTGCATCCGGAACGCCAGAAAAAATTTGTGCGACCGATGAATCTTATACTGGCAGGTTCTTACGTCCATATCTTTGTTAGTTGAAGGGAATTAAGGGTTATTTTGCTAATTGATTATGCTGAAATAACCAAATACCTATCCCAAAATAAATGATTGATAAGAGTATTAAAGCAGCTAATTCATATTGGATTTCAGTTAATCCAGCCCCTAAGATGAGAACTTTATTCAAAGTAATCATAAAAGCTCGACTACCAGAATCCGAGAATCAAGACCCTTGTTCGGTTTTGTTAGACCGCAGAGCATATTGATCGAGGTCGTTTTTCCAACCCCGTTAGATCCTAGGAAACCGAACACTACTCCACTTCTCACTTTGAGCGAGAGATTATGGACTGCTCGTAATTTTCTGTAATATTTTGATAAGGCTCGTGCTCTTAGAACAATATCTGTCATTTGATGGTTTCTATCCAATCGAATAACTAATCTATCGAATTACTAATATTAGGAAATCGGGCGTCTTTCTAAGGGAAAAGATTCATCGCCTTTGAAAAATCTATTTAATGGTGATGCATTTATATTAAGAACATGACTGTTTGCAAAGTATGAAAAATCAAATTCTGTTGGATCACCGGCTTGCTTTCCAGGGATAGGCATTAAGCGAGCAGTGAGAGGTTTATCCAAGCGTTGTGCCAGAGATGCAACGTCTAGTAAAAGCGCAGCAATCTGTTCCTCGTTAATATCTCCAGGCAGTGGTACAGTATCTAAGCCAGTACCACACACGGATGAATATAACAGCAGATCTGTGATTGTGAGATTCCCATCCGCAACCCGTTTAGATAGAACTGCATCTTCCAATACAGGCATCATTAATCCATTGAAACCTGCCCTTCTGAACTTTGCTCTATCTAAAGTGTCCGCTAGAATTGCAGCCGCGGCTAGAGATCCATGTTTTCCGACTGCAGGAACGCCGATTTGCTCCATGGCAGCGCCAAATGAAAGGTTCTCCTCTGGGAAGGGAGCTAATGTGAAATCAATGCCACCAAAATCGATCCCAAGAGAATCGGTTAATCTTTCTGAGATCAATGTTAGTTGCTGGGCGTATTCTTCAATTATAGTTATCAGTTTATTTCGAGCTTCTTCAAGACTGCTTGCTTCACGAAAAGTATATACCGCTAGGTCTGCCGCTTCCATTGCTAATGCGAACGAAGGTTTATAGGAAAGGGAATATGCTGCAGGAAAGAAGGGGGCGCCAGGCGATACGTTTGCAAGCGCTGTGAAACGCAGGTTGGTAAACCCGTCTTCAGTTAATGTGCTTGCTTTTTGAATGATATGCGCACAAGCGCGCACAGCAGGTATCGAAACTTGCCCATCGGTCGTAGTCATCATCCCTGAGAGAAAAACGTTTTTGGTTTCAGAAAGCACTTCTGGGATCAAGTCATAGTCATCTAATCGCTCGGGATATGCTGGTCCGATAGCAACAAAATCAAATCCTTGATGACGAGTTTGATCTTCAAGAGTTCGGGAATAATCAACTAGATATTGCTTGTCTCTTAGACTGGTTTCCTTTGAAAAAGGTGTTGTTGCTATCCTTACCGTTTGTATTTCAAAACCATGATCGGAAAACGCTTTTCTTGCCTCAAGATTAAAATTACCTGCTTTTTTGATCTCTGTTTGCTCGAGAGCAAGTAAAGAATTTGTGAAATATGTGATCGACCGGATCTTCATTCATGCACCTTTTAAATATTAGATTTTTTATAATTAATTTTCCGTTGTCTGACAACCTCAAAAAGTAGAATACCTGCTGCAATTGCTGCGTTGAGGGATTCGCTTTTCCCAGACATGGGAATATGGATCTGTTTGTCAGCGAGATGAATGATTGATTGACTGGCGCCTTCTGCTTCACCTCCAATTATGATCGCGGATGGAAGTAGATAATCCATTTCTGTATAAAGGTGACCTTTTTGAACACTTGCCAAATAGTAATTTAATTTATTTGATAGGCTTGCTATTTGTTCATATTCTTTTGAAAGGATTGGAATATGAAAGTGACTCCCCATGCCAGCTCGGACGACTTTTGGAGAAAGAAAATCAACACTACCTGGAGTGGTGATCACAGCTTGAACTCCTACTGCATCGGCGGTTCTGATGATCGTTCCCAAGTTGCCGGGATCGCGTATTTGGTCAGCGATCAGAATGAAATCTAATATTTTTGGGATAGGTAGTGATTCCCATTTCAATACAGCCAGTAATCCTTGTGGATTTTCTGTCTCGCTAATCAAGTGCATGATGTTGGATGAAATTTGTATTGTGGGAATACCCTTGTTCTCGTATTCTTCAATCAGTCTTACTCCGCGTGGATTGATCTCATCTGTGTGTAATACAAAATCTGTTTTCCAGTCAGCT
>Ga0172375_10007471_pt1 | contig 14971 bp, 13 predicted proteins | sample LakKiv1m_FD_114537 | JGI IMG/M metagenome (GOLD analysis project Ga0172375, IMG submission 114537) | Freshwater microbial communities from Kabuno Bay, South-Kivu, Congo - kab_092012_11.1m | ecosystem: Environmental > Aquatic > Freshwater > Lake | place: Democratic Republic of the Congo... | reverse complement strand
GATTTCAAGAGCAAATCCAATATGTGGATCTGCATTGACATACGGAAGAGTCGTTGTGATATATTTATTTTTTGACATAAAGAATATTATACAGTGATTAGTAGCTAGTGACTAGTGATTAGTACCGACACAAGGACCGCGATTGCAGAAACCAAAATAAGATTGATGAACGAAAAGCCAGACAGCACGCTACTCAAAAGGAATATATATACGGCGGAAGCAATGATAAGTGGCAGGCGCGTTTTGATGAATATTCTAAGCGAAAGAAATAAGGCGCATGCAAGTATCGAAATAAAGCATAGGACAACAGGAAGCGAGTTGGGAGGAATATTGATGAAGAAATAGGCGCAGATTGTCCACAAAACCAGCGGAAGAAATAGATATTGCAACTTCATATGTGATTTATTATAATAGGTTCTTATGAAAAAATTGCCAGACGATAAACAGAAGCTCATTGAAATGTTCGCCCAGAAGGATGGCGATACTGGTTCACCAGAGGTTCAGTCCGCACTTCTCACACATAAAATTCTTAGATTAACTGAGCATTTGACAGAGAATAACAAGGATAATCATTCTCGCCGTGGCCTTTTGAAGGTCATTGCAAAAAGAAGAAGAATCCTTAATTACCTTCAAAAACTTGACGAAAAACGCTATAAAAAACTTATCGAACAGGTCGGTCTCAAAAAATAACAAACAGGGTAGTATTTTTTTGCTTTCATTGTTCTTCGTGTTATATTATAGAGATATTAGCATATTATTGTGGCATTAATTTAATTTATTTATTCATTTATTCCTAACTTATGAAAGTTATAGAAAAAAGCCTCGAACTTGGAAACGAGCAAACAAAACGTACACTGTCCTTTCAGACAGGTAAATTAGCAAAAGCAGCAACTATTGCTGTATTAGGTCGCATGGGTGATACGACTGTTCTTGTAACCGTCGTTGCAGGAGGAGTCAGAGAAGACTTGGATTATTTCCCACTCCAAATAGAGTATGCAGAAAAACTGTATGCTGGTGGACGCATTAAAGGTTCTCGTTGGGTTAAACGAGAAGGAAAACCATCAGATGAAGCTGTTCTCACAGGACGCCTCATCGACAGATCTATCCGACCTCTTTTCCCAAAAGGGTATAAAAATACGGTACAGATAATCATCACGCTTCTCTCCGTCGATGGAGTGAATTCACCTGATATTTTGTCCGCACTCACAGTAACTGCCGCATTACATGCATCATCTATCCCATGGAAAGGTCCAATTGCAACATCACGCGTTGGAGCGGTCCGAAATGGGGAATTGACCTTTATCGTCAATCCAACTGAAGAGGATCAGAAATTTTCCGTACTCGATCTTGTCGTCTCATCTTCTGAAAAGAAGGTTGTCATGATTGAGACACGTGCTGAGGAAATCGGTGAAGCGGAAATAGAAAAGGGATTTGAGATAGCAAAAGAAGAAAACGCAAAACTCATCTCATTCATCAATGAGTTTGCAAAAGCAGTTGGAAATACCAAAGAGGTTGCATCCGACTCAGCAGTTGATGAAAAATTGCTTCTCGTTCTCAAAAAAGAATTCAAGAAAGAAATCGAAAACCTCGTTGCCCAAAAAGCAAAAAAAGAGTTCGAAGATAAAGCTGCTGTTGAAGAGGTCGTCAATGCAGTTTCAGAAAAACATGCAGATGAGTTCGATAAAAAGTCAATTGCGAAGGCAGTTGATTATATGACAAAACAAGTCATCCGAGATAATATTCTCTTGAAAAAGAGAGTGGACGGCCGAGGAATTGATGAAGTTCGCGAACTTTCATCTGAGGTGGGAGTTCTTCCTCGAATCCATGGATCATCTTTGTTCTCACGCGGTGATACTCAGGTCATGTCAATCGTGACACTTGGCGCACCAAGTCTTGAACAGCTTATTGAAAGTCCAGAGGGTGAGGAAGCGAAAAGATACATCCATCATTATTTCATGCCTCCATACTCTGTTGGAGAGACCGGAAGATTCGGGTTTCCATCCCGCCGAGAAATAGGACATGGTGCGCTAGCAGAAAAAGCGCTTGAACCGGTCCTTCCTTCCCAAAAGGATTTCCCATATACGATTCGCGTTGCTTCCGAAGTGCTTTCCTCAAACGGATCCACTTCTCAAGCTTCAACATGCGCTTCAACACTTGCCCTTATGGATGCAGGAGTTCCAATCAAAGCGCCTGTTGCAGGAATTGCGATGGGAATAGTTTCAAAGAACGATGATGAATATGTGGTCCTCACAGATATCATGGGAATAGAGGATTTTTCTGGAGAAATGGACTTTAAGATTGCCGGTACGGAAACGGGAATTACGGCAATCCAGCTTGATGTAAAGAATATGGGTCTCACGACTCCTATGATGCATGAAGCGGTTACTCGTGCAAAAGCAGCGCGATTGAAAATATTGGCAAATATGAATGCGGCGATTGACAAGCCACGTGACACCGTCTCAAAGTTTGCTCCAAAAGTCATAGTGATTACTCCTCCACAAGATAAGATTGGAGAAATCATAGGACCGGGAGGAAAGAATATCCGTGCACTCATTGCGCAAACAAATACTGATATCAATGTCAGTGATGACGGACGCGTGACTATCAGTGGTATTGACAAGGCAAATGTCGATATGGCTGCAAAGATGATTGACAATATGACACGTGAAATCCAAGTTGGTGAAATATTTGAAGGAGAAGTAAAACGAATTGCGCCATTTGGTGCATTTGTCGAATGTATTCCTGGAAAAGATGGATTAGTCCATGTTTCAAAAATGGGAAGAGGTTTCGTGAAAGATCCTGCAGAAGTTGTTTCCGTAGGCCAAAAAGTAAAAGTAAAGGTCATGGAAATCGACAATATGGGTCGTATCAATCTTCAGATGTTTGGTCCAGATGGGCAAGAGCCACAAGCAGGCGCACCGTCACATAGTGGCCCAGATATGGGAGCGCCACGAAGACCCGATTTTGAACGAAGACCTCGACATTCATTTAATCGACCAGGTTCTGGAGGCGGACGGCCACCAGCTCGATTCAATCGTGATGATAGACGGCCTCCGATGAGAGGGAATGATCGAAGACAACCAGAGCCAGTCGAAGATGACTTTTTGAAAGAGCTCATGTCATAATGTACCTCGAGTTGAGTTGACGCAGACCTAGATTATGTACTAGAATGAGTTGTTATGGCAAGAAAAAAAACTCTTATTAAAATCCCCTTTTTCAAAGCAAAGGTCAATGCTCGGACTGTGCATTTACTGTTCGGATTGATACTGTTTGCTGGGGGGATTTTGATGTTGATATCGCTTCTGCCAATTGGTCAGCTTGGGGAAGGGATGCTCTTGGCTGCAATGCGGAATTTGCTCACTCAGTGGTTTGGCATCCTCTCCTATTTTGCGCCTGCGTTGATTATTCTCATTTCGCTTCACATAATAAATCAATCGAAAAAGCAGTTGGTTGGATTGAATATCACAGCCGGACTTTTTTTTATTTTTCTTTCACTTGGAGGGCTTTTCAAATCTGGCATATGGGGAGAATATCTTTTTACGAAGCTTTCTTCCTATATTTCCGCAATCGGGACAGCCGTATTTTTCCTCACTATTCTTGGAGTAGGTATTATTCTCTTTTTTGATGCATCGATAGATGCCATTGGGGCAAAAATAGTTGAGTTTTTCTCCTCCATATTCACCAGAATTCGTGCCATTGGAGACCCGGCGCTGCACAAAATGATGGACAAGAAAAAGAATGACGAATTTATTACAGATCAGAAGGTCCAAGAGAAAAAGAAAGATGTCGTTCCTCCTGAATATATCAAAGATGAAAAGGTAAAACGACAGCCGTTGGAAGAATGGGAAACGGAGCCCGAACAAAACAAAAAGCCACGTCCAGTTCAAGCATCAGTTTCTCAGGAGCTCTATATCAAGCCATTGACACAACCTGGAGGGACATGGGTATTTCCGCCACTTAACCTGCTTAGCAATATAAAACAAGCAGAAGCGGATAGAGGCGATGTCAATTATATTGCCGACATGATAGAAAAAACACTTGATAGTTTTGGTATTTCTGCACGTGTTGTTGAACAGAATAAAGGCCCTGCCGTAACGCAATATGGTCTTGAAATAAAAAGCGGTACGCGTTTATCACGTATTACAGCTCTTTCAAACGACCTTGCTCTAGCGATAGCTGCGCCAGGACAGGTCCGTATCGAAGCACCAATTCCTGGTCGCGCATTGGTTGGAATTGAAATCCCTAATAGACGTTCACAAATCGTTTCTCTCAAAAGTCTGCTTGAAGATGATGTTTTCACAAAAAATCCAGATCCACTTCTGATGCCACTAGGGCTTGATGTATCGGGAAAGCCGTTGGTTACCAGTATCGCAAAAATGCCTCACTGTCTGATTGCGGGAACAACTGGTTCTGGTAAGTCAGTCATAATCAACACGTGGATAAGCACAATTCTATTTAGGACTCGACCGGACGAGCTGAGACTTATTCTAGTCGATCCAAAACGAGTCGAAATGGCTCCTTACAACAATATACCTCATCTGTTGACGCCGGTCATCAATGAACCGGAAGTGACTCTTCGAGCACTTCGTTGGACGGTTAACGAAATGCAGGAGCGTTACAAGCAGTTTGCAGCAGTACATGCTCGCAACCTTGAAAGCTATAATCAGATACCTGGGATAGAGAAAAAACCATTTATCATATTCATCATTGACGAATTGGCAGATTTGATGTTGTTCGCGGGAAATGATGTAGAAACACTGATTACTCGTATCGCTCAACTTGCTCGTGCAACCGGGATCCATTTAGTACTCGCTACACAGCGCCCATCGGTCGACGTCATAACCGGACTTATGAAGGCAAACATCCCAGCGCGTCTTGCATTCAATGTTTCGTCAATGGTGGATTCACGAGTCATCATCGATATGCCCGGTGCGGAAAAGCTTCTTGGAAAAGGAGATATGCTGTTCCTACCTCCTGATCAAGCAAAACCTCGCCGTATCCAAGGGCCCTTTATTTCTGAAAAAGAAGTGTTGGAATTGACAAAATTCATTCGAGCCCAGTCTCCGGAAGTCCATTACACTGAGGAAATCATGGAGACTGATCCGGGGATTTCGGTTGGTGGGATTCCAGGAGGCGGAGGGGTACCTGGAAAGGACCCGTTATTCAATCAAGCATTGGAAATCGTCCAACAATCTGGAAAAGCATCCACTTCGTTTTTACAAAGAAAATTGAAAATAGGATATTCGCGAGCTGCGGGGATAATTGATGAAATGGAGGCAGCGGGATTCATCGGTCCTGCAACCGGAAGTGGTAAGCCACGTGAAATCCTTAAGCGAGCACCATCTGCAGATATTCCATCGGAAATTCCGTTGTAATATGTCATTACCTATTCGTTATTTTGGGAACAAGACTTCCTCAGATATACTCCTTCTTGTTGGCGGTAGTGGTGATTCAAAAGACTCATACGACAACCTTATTTCAGGACTGGAGCCTATATTTCCCCAGCATAAAATTATCACCTTTTCGTTTAAAGGGGTAGAAGATAACATCGATTCGCCGTTACTGCAGCAAGTTGAGGATTTGATAGGAATATGTGACGAAGTCATTAATAAATCAGATACCACTATTTCACTTATTGCAACAAGCAATGGCGCTTTCAGTTCATCACAAATTATCATCGATAATCGGTATAGCGCATATTTTAAAAATATCGTTCTGCTTGATCCTGCCGACCACTACACAGATACACAAGAAACCGTAAGAAGTTCAAAGACTTGGACAGGTGTACAAAAATATAATCCAACAAAGCCAACATCATCATCACTTATGAAACAGATTACTTCCGATATAAAAGTTCACGTAGTCAATTTTGTCATCAGGAATTATGGAATGGAGGGATATGTCAAGAATACGGAAAGGGGAATTGATAATATAAAAATGTTCTCACGACTCAATAATGATATGGTCAAATCATTTTACGAAAACACTCCCCAGAAAAATAGGGGACTCTATCTTGAAGAAAATTCACTCCCCCACGCATTCATGAGAGATGGGGATATCCAAAAAAATATAGGAACAATATGCAAAATTCTTCTGCGATGCATCTCCACCAATAATAGCTATTTTTAGCCCACTACATCAACATATCCCTGCAAAATGCGGCTTATAATCCCTTGCACACCATTAGTTCATTTATTTAAATAAATGAACTATGGTACGGATGTCAAAATATACTGTGAAGTTGGAGGTGACTGAAAAGATGAGCGAATTGTTATTTGAATTGTTAGGTCGAATAAACGACAGAGAAAAGTTTATTGCGACTCTGCATGACATGTTGTCACCAATAGAACGACTTATGTTAGGAAAAAGACTTCTCATAATGTACATGGTGTTTTTAGGAATTGATTACGATACCATCGTTAATGTTGTAAAAGTGTCGCGAGCTACTATCGCAAAACATGTGTTTTTACTCGAAAGAAGCAGTCAAATAAAAATTAATCTTCGTTCAATTACAACTAAAGGCAAATTCCATTTGATTATAAACGAGATGTTAAAATCATTTATTAAGCCAGGTTTTGTGCGTGGAAATTGGAAATCTGCAAAGAAATTTCAATCAAAAATTAGAGAGCGACAACAACGGGGCTTCTAGTAGTTCAATTATTTAATTAAATGAACTAATTAAAAAAAATGTGGTCAAAAACCAATTGCTTTCTTCAGTATGGAGAAGATATAAGGAGCATTTGAAGGCTCACAATAATGGTCCTTATTTTCACTTTCAATCATCTCAGCGTTCAAATCATGAGCGATTTCTACCCCTTGTTCAAATGGGATTGAATGGTCATTTTTTGAGTGGAGTACATATGCATGTTTGATATGAGATTTAATTTTTGATATATCAATCTTATTTTCAAAAAAATCTGGATATGCTTCGTTCCTTCTTCTTGCATTTTCCAGTCTATTAGCAAAAGCTGCGATAAGAAATAAATGCTCAACTTTAGGTAGGTATTTTTCTATGTAAAGCAATGCAGTTCTAGTACCGAGACTATGTCCGACAATGATAAGTGGCTTTGGATTATCTTTAATTGAATCATGAAGCATTTCTATCCATGTTTGTGCATGGGGATATTTTTCACCAGGCAAATCTGGAATGACATAATCAATATGAGCCGCATCAAGGAGAAGTGATAAGGCTGGATAAAAATCGGCTTTTGAAGATGCAGTATATCCGTGAATAAATAAAATCTTAAATTCAGGCTTCCCCATATATGTTACTGTATAAACTTTCTGATATTAGCCTCGTGTTCTTCAAGTGTTTTTGCTGGTCTAATGCGTCCATTCTTGTCATTCACATAATACCAATATGGCGTATTTGGGTCAGCGGTTATCGCTGCTTTAAGTGATTCCAAGCCTGGATTACAGATAGGGGCTGGAGGCATGCCTTTACGTTCATAGGTGTTATAAGTATTATCAACTTTCAGATCCTCAATCGCAAGCTCACGTTTCCACCATGACTTTTCCTTCCTTTGATAGCCAAGTCCATATTGAATTGTCGCATCAAGCTGAAGAGGCCAATCGTTTTGTGCTCTTTTAAGGATGATGCTTGCGATAAGTTGGCGGTCATCTGCAAACTTTGCCTCTCGTTCCACGAGTGAAGCGAGAATAAGTATTTCTCTATCAGTCCGTTTTTCAAATGGTCGTACCTTGCGTGCCTCTGCCATTTTCTTTTTATAATTATCTTCCATGATGGAAATAATCGTTTCCATAGATGCAGTTTTTGGTATCAAATATGTGTCAGGAAATAGCTGACCTTCCTTTGCTTGTTCGATGAAACTGATTTCAGAAAATGAAAACTGTTGGGAGAGCTGCAATGCGATCTCCTCTTTACGCAAGCCTTCGACTATCGTTACCCATTCATCGACTGTCCCATGAGTAAGATTATCGGCAATTTCATTTGCGTTCATACGCTTGCTTAGTTTGAATTCACCAGCTTGTATTTTTTTCTCAATTCCGCGTTGGAGTGCAATCGTGTAAAAAACAACCTTATTGCGAATTAAATCCTCTGTAGCCAATCGCTTGATTATTGAATTTAAACCCTCACCTTTGTTAATGATAAACATCGTAGAACCTTCGTTATTCTTATCGACAGCAAGTGATCCCTCTGTATACATGAAATAGAGACCAAGACCAAACAAGACGATTAGCAAGAGCGCAATTTTAATTTTTTTCATACATAGATATCCAAGTGATGGATGGGAAACATTTGTAATGACGCTTCAGCCTCTCTGAGCAAATGATGTTCCTTGGTATAAAACTCCATAAGTGCTTCGCCTCTTTCTACGACATCTCCCACTTTTTTTAGCAAATATATTCCTGCATGTTTATCACTTGGTGCACCCAAAAGTTTGGCAATACTATTGAGATTGTGGTTATTGATACTTTTTACATACCCAGAAGTTGGCGCATAAACGATGTGCTTTTTATTGAGTATTTTCATCGTATCAGAAGAAATATGGGAGGAGCCGCCCTGTGCCACTACGATTTCCTTAAATTTTTTTAACGCTGCTCCAGAGCTAAGGATAGCTCTTGCTTCGTCAATCCCATGTTTTTTGATGTGGGACTCTTTAAAGCACATATCAAGGAGTATACCTGCCAGATAGAGCGCCCTTTCTTCAAGCTCGGCTGGTCTATTTTCTTTTTGTTCCAATACTTTGAGAACGTCTCTTGCTTCAAGTGCTGGTCCAACACCAAAACCAGCAGGCTGCTTAGTTTTGTTTATTGTCACGGTCACTTTCATACCGAATTTATTCCCAATCATGCGGAATTTATTCGCGACTTTTTCCGCATCTTTTTCATGGACAATCTTCATCGTAGGACCAATGGGTATATCAAGGACGAGATGTGTCGTTGATGCAGCAATTTTTTTTGCCATAACGGAAACGATTATTTTGTCAAACGATTCAAAAGCGAGCGGTTCCTCAATATGAATAAGCACATCATCTGCCGGGGCAATACCAAGCCGACCATTCCAACAGATACAACCGCCGACTGTGTTGACTATATCCTCCAATGAACTGATGCCAAATTCGACACCCGCAAGCACCTCCATTGCGTCTGCTGTACCAGCTGGTGTTGTGATTGCTCGTGATGAGATTTTTGGTATCTTATATCCAGCAGCTGCAATAATTGGGACGATAATCATCGTGGCGCGCGTACCTGAAACACCGCCGATAGAATGTTTGTCAGCGACAATCCCCTTAAAATGCATTCGATTTCCTGTTTCGACCATTGCCTTCGTAAAGTAGTACAGTTCCTCATGGGTAAAACCTTCCTTGAATGAAGCGGCAACAAAATATGTTGCGAGGACATCACTCAGTTTTTCGTGAGCTATCTGATCCATGAGATTATATATTTCATGGTAACTCAGTTTTTTCCCAAGTAAATTCCTTTGAATTGATTGGACCGCTTTTTGCTGATCGTTGTTAGTCATAAGATAAATACATTTCAGTAATTTTCTTTTGGAACTGTTTTGCCTTTCCGATGAGTTGAGAGATAATATACAGCTCCTGTACTCCAATAAACCAGGAGACAAATAAGTATAACAAACCGTACACAATCGTACTGACACACAGCAAGAAGAAAATGTTTATCGTTCTTGTTGTGTCCAACAAAAGATTATCCATAAGTTTAATTATGATATAGGGAATAGGAGCAGAAATGAATGCCGCAAACAATATCTTTCCAAAAGAAAGGAAGAAAGGGAAAAGATCAAATGAAATCTTCTTATGGAGGAGGACGAAAAGGATTATGTCCTGGATAATCATTGAAAGCGAAAATGATATTCCTAATGCCCATACAGGCAACTTGAATACAAGTATGAACACAAGCGAGAGCACTGTATTTGCGATGACGCCGGTAATGCTTGCGTAGAATGGAGTCTTACTGTCGAGAAGTGCATAAAAACTGCGTGTCAACAGATAGTAGACGGCGTGAAATGGAATCGAGACGGAAAAATAAGAAAGTAGGAATGCTGTTTGCACCGTTCCATCCCAGTCAAATTTTTCTCCTCCAAAAAACATACGGGTGAGTGGTGTTCTTGCAAAGATAAAATAAACTGCTATCGGCATTGTCATAAAAAAAACATTCATGAGCGATTCCGTAACTATTTTTGTCAGTTCCTTTTGTTTTTTTGCTTCTGCCAACTCGGAAAGATAAGGAAGAGACGCTTGTCCAAAAGACATACCGATAACCGAAACGGGAAGGAGCTGTAGATGTTGTGCAAAATAGAAGATGGTATAAGCCCCAGAACCAAGAAGTGTTGTCAGTGTCAAATCAATCGTTGCATCAACCTGAGCGGTGATTATCGTCAATATTCTTGGTCCAATCATCCGGAAAAATTCCTTGACTCCAGTATGTAATTCAATCGTAAAACGATATGTTTTCAGTTCATCGATGACAACTGGCAATTGGATGATGGTAAATAATAATGCTCCGCCAATTACTCCAAGTATTGGAGCGTACAGCCCGATAGAAGGCGCCAGCGCAAATGTCGCAATAATGACGGAAACATTGTAAATAATAGGAGGTAGTGTCGTTATTAAGAATTGCTTTCGGGCCTGTGCTATTCCGGTTAGGAAGTTACCAAAAACAAGAAATGGAAGTTGGCTTACTAACAGCCATTGGGAAAATATGACGATATTGTGTAATTTTTCGCCAGGGAATCCGGGCGTAATCAAAGCGACGATAGGAGTCATGAAGGGCAGAATAAGAACAATCATGACAGTCAGGACAATCAATATTATATTGATAATCGATGATATGATCTTTGAATGCTCCTTCTCGTCCCCGCTGTATTTGATGAAGATGGGGATAAAGGTTGACGTGATGGCCCCTGTTATGATTAATTCAAACACCAAATCCGGGATTCTAAATGATGCGAAAAATATGTCGAGTTCATCCTTCGTAAAATAACCGGCAAGAATTCTGTACCTCATGAAGCCAAACACTCTTGAAACAACAATCATGAAACTTAAGATTATCGCAGAAGAAAACATCCCCCCTTGTGCGCTGAGGAAAAGTTTTCGTGTCTGCTGGATTATTTTTTGCATACGTTCTTTCTAATAATATCAGTATTGACTTTTCAGAGCAAATGGCGTTAAATGGTTATATATGGTTTTTTTTGGTGAATATCTCGTATCGTTTACTGCACCGGGCCGTGTCGTTATACCAAAAAAAATTCGTGATCTTCTGACCGGTGACAACTTCATTGTAACAAAAGGATTCGATACTTGTCTTGCGGGTTACGACAGAACAGATTGGGAGGATAGATCCCGAAGCTTAACACAAGTGTCACTTCTTGATAAAACTGATATCGATAAACGACGCGCCCTATTTTCTTCCACAATGTATATAGAGATTGACGGGCAGGGACGTTTTGTCATCCCAAAACATCTTCTTCAATTCGCAGATCTTACAACCAAAGTGCTTATCGTTGGTGTCGGAGATCATTTTGAGCTTTGGAATCCGGAAAAATGGGAGAATTACCAATTAGAACAACTAAAAGCAAACAACTGACATATGCACACACCAGTATTACTTGAAGAGATGATGATAGGTTTAGAGGTTCATTCTGGTGGAAAATACATAGATGCAACTTTTGGAGAGGGAGGACATACACGTGCCCTTTTGGAAAAAGGAGCGTCAGTTCTCGCTATCGACAGAGATAGTAAGCAGATTGAAGGCCAAAAACTAAATAGTGAAGGCCAAAAACTAATTCTTAAGCAGGGAAATTTCAGCAATATCGTTGAGTTAGCGAAAAGCTCTGATTTTTTTCCCGTTGATGGAATCATTTTTGACTTAGGGTTATCAAACGGACAACTTCGATCGGGTGGGAAGGGGCTTTCATATAAGAACCTCGATGAGGTGCTTGATATGAGGCTTGATGATAGTTGCGAACTGGATGCGGAAACAATCCTTCGACAATATTCAGAAAAGGAAATGATTGCTATGTTTATGCATAATTCAGAAGAGACGTTAGCAGTAGAACTGTCCAAAAGAATCGCACTGCAGCGCGTTGGAGTCCGTCCATTAACGGTTGGTTGGCTCGTTGAAGTTGTCAATTCTGTCGCAAAAAATAATCCTCGCCCAACTATGACGAGAGTATTCCAGGCACTCAGAGTTGAAGTGAACAACGAATTTAATAATCTCGAGAAAGCCCTTGACGGAGCAGTCAGTTTACTTGCACCAAAAGGTAAGATTGCCGTTATTAGTTTTCATTCTCTTGAGGATAGGATAGTTAAACGTTTCATTCGGTCACATGGATATGTCCAAATAGGGAAAAAACCTATATTCGGAGATAAGGAGCTCCGTTTTGAGCGATCAGCAGTTCTTCGCATATTCTCATTATGAAAAACATACATCAAGATATTCTCATCGGTATATTCCTATTGGCACTGTTCGGGAATATTGCCGTATTTGTTTCCAGTATGAAAGTAAGCTCTGAAATCCATTCATTCGAACAACAAACATTTGCTTTGAAACAAGAAAATATCCAATTGGAAAAAGAAATGGCCGATTCGGAATCGTTTGCCAGCACAAAACAATACAAGGAGAAGTGGGGATTTCAGAGTGCCACGAAGCCCATATACGTAGGTGAATTGCAGTACGCGCTGAATAAAAAATAATATACCGTATGACAAAACTACGATTTCTGTTAATGGGTTTTCTGGCGGTTTTTGCTCTCATAATCGTTCGTTTATTCTTTATTCAAGTTCTTTTTCCCGGCGCACAACAAGACTATCTTTCGACGCGTAAATTGATCCCCCAAAGAGGGCGATTGTTCGACAGGAACGGACAGCCGCTTGTCATGAATCAATTGTTGTATCGCCTTTTTTTTGAGCCAAAGCTTATAACAGACCCCGAAAAGACAACATACTCACTTGCAAAACTACTTGATCTTGAAGAAGCATCGATTTCCTCAAAAATTAATCCTTCAAAAAATTGGGTTGCCGTTACGACAGGTGTCACCAGAAAACAGAAAGACGAAATTACTAAACTAAATCTCCCCGGAATGGGATTTGACGATATGTGGAATCGCTATTATCCCGATGCATCGCTTGCAGCTCATCTTTCAGGTTTTGTGGGAAAAAATGATGAGGGAACCGATGTTGGAAGATCTGGTGTTGAGGGGTTTTATAATAAGGATTTAAGCGGACTCCCTGGCCTTATCCGCTCAGATGTCGATTTACAAGGAAAGCCAATATTTCTTGGGACACAGGAACGAATTGATGCGGAAGATGGGCGTGACCTCTATTTGACAATCGATAAATCAGTCCAAAAAATCGTAAAGGATAAACTAGTCCTCGGAATGCAAAAATATGAGGCAAAAGAGGGATGTGCAATTATTGCAGACCCAAACACACTCGAAATACTTGCCCTCAGCTGCCTCCCCGATTACGATCCAACGACATATTATGACTTCACAACAGCTTCCTTTCGCGATACGGCAATTTCAGATCTCTATGAGCCGGGGTCAACCTTCAAACCAATCGTCATGGCGGCAGGGATAGAAAAGGGCGTCATTAAGCCGGACACGAAATTCAATGAAGATGGTCCGGTCAAGATAGGCGAGTATACGATCCAGACATGGAACAATCAATATGAGGGAAACATAACACTTACACGCGCCCTAGAAAAATCGTCAAATGTCGGTATGGTATTTGTTGGTTCGAAATTGGGAAACAACAATCTCTATGACGCCATTCAGATGTTTGGGTTCGGAAGTGCAACAGGTATTGATTTGGAAGGCGAGGTCCCGGGATATCTTAAGAAAAAAGGCGATTGGTATCCGATTGATTATGCAACCGCCACATTTGGCCAAGGAATCGTCGTCACACCAATCCAGATGTTACGTGCATTTTCCGCCGTCATCAATGGAGGAAAATTGATGCGCCCCTATGTCGTTAAGGAACTTCATGGAGCTGAAGTGCAAAAAGTCGATCCACAATTCATCAAACGTGTCATCAGCGAAAAGACAAGCGATGAGATGAAAAAAATGCTGCTTTCAACTATCGAAAATGGCGAAACGAAGTATCTGAAACCAAAAGGATATCAAATTGGAGGAAAAACGGGGACGGCTCAAATCGCACTGCAAGGCCATTATGATGCAACGAAGACAATTGCATCATTCATTGGATTTTCACCGATAAAACATCCGCAGTTTATTGGACTTGTAGTCTTAAAAGAACCTAAGGCATCGCAGTGGGGGTCTGAGACTGCTGCGCCGGTATTCTTCGAAATCGCAAAAGAGCTTATAGTGTATTATAATATAGCTCCTGAACAGCTATGATACAAAAATTGAAGAATATCTATCATCTTTTTCAAGCAGTTGTTGCTACCGTTTTGTATGGATTTCCCAGCAAACACATCAAAGTCATTGGGGTAACGGGGACAGACGGAAAGACGACAACGACGCATCTGCTCTATCATATTCTTAGTGCAACGCATAAACAGGTTAGTATGCTGTCAACTATTTACGCAAAAGTCGGCGGAAAGGAAATCGATACCGGATTTCACGTCACGACACCGGACCCTTTTTTGATACAAAAACTTCTGAGGCAAGCGGTGCAGCAAGGAGACACATACTTTATCCTCGAAACAACTTCGCATGCAATCGACCAGAATAGAACATGGGGTATCCATTTTGATGCAGCGGTGCTTACCAATATCACCCATGAACATTTGGATTATCATAAATCCATCAAGCAGTATGCACAGACGAAATGTCGGCTGGTTGAGATGGCAAAAGTGGCACTTGTGAATTCGGATGATGAGGAGACAAAGAAAATCATTCCAGATTTAAAGGCAAAAATCTCAAATTTAAAAACATACGGACTTGTCGAAAAATCCGATTACATGCGGGATTTCAGAACTGAAATACCACATCTTGCCGATTTCAATGCATACAATTATCTGG
>Ga0172375_10007469_pt1 | contig 14971 bp, 14 predicted proteins | sample LakKiv1m_FD_114537 | JGI IMG/M metagenome (GOLD analysis project Ga0172375, IMG submission 114537) | Freshwater microbial communities from Kabuno Bay, South-Kivu, Congo - kab_092012_11.1m | ecosystem: Environmental > Aquatic > Freshwater > Lake | place: Democratic Republic of the Congo... | reverse complement strand
GGGCGCGGCGCGATCCGAGCCATGAACAGCCTGCTCGTCGAGAGAAACATCAGCCCCGGCGGCTGCGCCGACCTGCTCGCGCTCACCGTCTTTCTCGAGCTGCTTGGGACAGCCGGCAGCCTATTCAGTCAAGGAGGCAAACCATGACGAAGTACCGCAAGCTCATTCTTCCTATTGAAGGCCATAGGATCGACATACACCTCGATGGCTCCCTCATGGTGCCCGATGACCCCATCATCCCCTATATCGAAGGCGATGGGGTGGGCGCCGATATTACGCCGGTGATGCGCAGGGTCGTCGATGCGGCGGTCGCGAAAGCCTATGGCGGCAAGCGTCGCATCCAATGGCTCGAAATTTTCGCGGGAGAAAAGGCCCTGCCGATCTACGGGCCGGAGGAATGGCTCCCCGAAGATACCCTGGCCGCCATCCGCGATTATAGAGTCGCCATAAAGGGCCCCCTCTCAACACCTATTAGCGGGGGCATGCGCTCAATCAATGTAGCCCTCCGCATGAAGCTCGACCTCTACACCTGCATCCGTCCCGTCCATTATTTCCCCGGCGTCCCCTCCCCCATGAAGCACCCCGAACGCCTCGATGTCGTCATTTTCCGCGAAAACACCGAAGACCTCTACGCCGGCATCGAATGGCGCGCGGGAACGCCCGGGGCCCGAGCCCTCATCGACCTTGTCAACGCCACGCCTCACGAAGGCAAGCGCATCGCCGACGCCGACGGGACCGCCATAGGCATCAAGCCCATAAGCGTCGGCTGCTCCAAGCGCCTTATCCGCCGCGCGATCAACTACGCGATCGCCCGTGGCCTGCCTTCCGTCACCCTCGTGCACAAAGGCAATATACAGAAGTTCACCGAAGGCGGCTTCAAGGATTGGGGGTACGAACTCGCCGCGGAGGAATTCGCCGACACGACCGTGGCGGGATGGGACCCCGTGCCCGGCAAGGTGGTGATAAAGGACGTGATCACCGATTCGATGTTCCAGCAGCTGCTTTTGCGGCCCGACGAATACTCGGTGATCGCCACGACCAACCTGAACGGCGATTACCTTTCCGACGCCTGCGCCGCCCAGGTCGGCGGCCTCGGCATGGCCCCGGGCGCCAATATCGGCGACGAAGCCGCCATCTTCGAGGCGACCCATGGCACGGCGCCCAAATACGCCGGCCAGGACAAGGTGAATCCAGGTTCCCTGATTCTGAGCGCCGCCCTCATGCTTGAACACCTTGGCTGGATGGAAGCCGCCGATCTCATCGCCGCGGGCATGACGGGCGCCATCGCCCGAGGCTTCGTCACCTACGATCTCGCGCGCCAGATGGAAGGGTCGACCCTCGTCTCCTGTTCGCGATTCGGCGAGGCTATCGTCGCGAGCATGGGCTAGTCGGGGTTCTTGCCTCGACAGTGGGGCGCTTGCGTCCGATTCTCATCGACCCGCTTGCCCTGTTTCTTCTTCGTGGGCATACTTTTCGCCATGAAAGAACGATCCCCATACCTCCATAAGGTCCAGTATTATGAAACCGACCAGATGGGCGTGGTCCATCATTCGAACTACATCCGCTGGTTCGAGGAAGCCCGAACCGACCTCCTTGAGCGCGCCGGCCTCGGCTACGACAAGATGGAGGAACGCGGCATCGTCGTCCCGGTGCTCGCTGTCTCCTGCGAATATAAGACGAGCGTCCGTTACGGGGAAAGCGTCGCGATAATCCCGACGGTAGAAGCGTATACGGGTCTGCGTTTGACCATCTCCTACCGTATCGTCGACGCCGGGACCGGCGAGACGCGCGCGACCGGCGAGACGCGGCACGCCTTCCTGGATCGCGACTTCAGGCCTTCGCCCCTGAGGCGCGGCCATCCCGACGTGGATGAACTTATGAGGAATCTAGTCAACGCTGCCTTGGCTTTTATGCCCTAATTCGGGGATACGCTTTTTTTCATCGTCGAATCGCCCACTTTCAGGCTCACGTCGATGACGGTATTGTCACATGGTTCTCCAGCAAGGATTTTATTGAGCGACCGAATGGCCTCGATCCCCATCTTTCGCAAGGAAAGCTGAACGCTCGTCAGGTGGGGTAGTGAGGTGTTCATTATCTCATCGTCGTCGAAGACGATCACGGAAATGTTTTCGGGGACGGTGATACCTTGGTCCCTGAAAGCCTCGATAGCGCCGCTCCCCACGGTTGAAGTCATTACCAATAGGCCATCAATTGGCGCGAGCTTGGCCAAGAGAGACCTCCCTGCATCGAAGCCATTCTGATATCCATATCCGCAGAGCACAACTTTGTCGGGATCATACTGAATCCCTTCTTCCTCGAGAGCGCGCAGATACCCTTTGAATCGCTCGACTGTCGAATAGGATCCGGCGAGGGCGGTTTGCGACACATCCCTTATATCTCTCGTTTCGCAAGGTGCCTCCCAGAAGCTTCCAAAAAAACCAATATCTCGACGGCCTTGCTTGATCAGGTATTTCGTGGCGATATAGCCACCTTTGTCATTGTCGGTGTAAATATGCGGGACATTGGGGAATACGTCGACCCTCCCCGCGACGACCAGGGGGATGTTCCTGAAGCTCTCGAATGAAGGGATATCTTCGGGATGGGAAACCGGGATGTAGACAAGGCCATCGAGAACCGATCGCGAGAATTGCTCGACCGCTACTTTTTCATTCTCCCTGCTCCCAAGACTGGAGGAGATGAGAATGAGCTGATCGCGCCTCCTCGCCTCGGCTATCGCGCCCTCTGCGATCATCGCGAAAAAAGGATGCGAAATCTCGGGCAGAATCAAACCAATCACCCCCGTTCTTTGGCCTTTCATGAATTTAGCGGCTATGTTTGGGGTATAGTCCGACTGCTCTAACGCTTTCCTTATTTTTTCAGCTGTATCTTGCCTGACTTTATGGCCATTGAAGTATCGCGAAATTGACGCGATCGACAATCCCGACAATATCGCTATATCACGGATTGTATTCCGTTCTTTTCTGGAATTCATTCTCATTCCTTTATTCGGGCTTCTCATGCTCTTTATCCCACATACATCATAGTATGACTCCTATGATTGGATAACGCTACATGGTTACATCATTTAACTGTAAATGTTTACAGTAGCTTTTGTCAATCATTGCCAGCGTAAAGGAAGTTTATCCTAAAATACAGAGCAATAATCACAATACAATAAAATTTTGACGGCAATGCGGTTTTTAATTGACAGATTTATAATACGGCTTTACAGTCTAGAAACTGTAAACGTTTACTGTAGTTATGACATCGTGGAGGTCCTACGTGCTGTTTCTTGTCAACAAATCGATTTTGAAAGGGTCGATAGAAATACCTGGCAACAAATCCGGCACTGCCAGGTCTATTGTATTCGGATCACTGGCCGAAGGTGTCTCACACATAAAAAATCCCTTGCTAAACATCGACAGTTTTTCAATCATCAAGATGTTTCGGGCCTTAGGCGCCGAAATTGATACCAGCGATCCGAAAGAATGGGTGATCAAAGGTACGGGGGGAAAATTGGCGCAACCCTCGCAGGTGCTCGATGCGGAGAATTCGGGGACCGGGTTTTATTTTGCTCTCGCTTGCTCAAGCCTCATCGAAGGTTGGACAGCCCTGACGGGAGACTATCAAATATGCTATCGACCGGCGCAGCCAATGATTGACGCTATCAACTCGCTGGGTGGTCAGGCATTCTCAACACGCAATTCGGGTACCGCGCCAATCGTGGTGAAAGGGAGGATCCGAGGCGGAGAGTTCAGCATGCCAGGCGTAAACTCGCAATGGATGACACCATTTCTTGCCGCCTGCGCCCTCGCTGAGGGGGATAGCGTCATCCATGAAAGCCAATTGCTCGAACGACCATATGTCGATATGACGATTGGCATGCTTAAGCTTGCCGGGGTAAAAGTCGAAAATCTCAACTATGACGAGTTCCGGATCGCTGGCGGACAAAAGTATCGCGCCTTTGACTATACGCTCCCGGCAGATTGGGGATCGTCGGGGTATCCTCTTGTGGCGGCAGCAATTACTGAAGGATCGAAAGTGCACTTCAGGGGCCTCGATGACAAGGATTTTGCGGGAGAAAAAGCCTATGTCGATATTTTAAAGGCCATGGGCGCAAATATCGATGTCGTGGATGGGGGGCGCGGCGGCATAACGGTGGAAGGTGGCGCGGAACTCCACGGCATTGAAATAGATTGCTCAGGCACCCCAGACGCGGTACCGGCCCTCGCTGTCCTTGGCTGCAGGGCGAAGGGGAAAACCGTACTCTACAACATTTCAGCTTGCAGATTAAAGGAGACCGATAGGGCAAAATCCATAACGGCGGAGCTCACGAAAATGGGCGCAAGGCTTGAGGAGACCGAAAGCACCCTTACCATCTATTATTCCGATTTGAAAGGCGCTTTTTTGGATGGCAAACATGACCATAGAATAGTTATGGCAACTTCGGTAGCGGCAATGGCGGCAGATGGTCCGAGTATCATAACCGATGCCGAATTCGCAGGTGTTTCTTTCCCAAATTACTATGAATCAATGAGAGCGTTAGGCGCTTCCATGGATCGTCTTCAGACTATCTGACACAGGAGGGATTTATGCAGAAGAGTAGCAGAGCGACAGCGTTGATCGTATTGCTGGCCGCAGTCACAACCTTCGCGGTCAATGCCCAGGGCTCGGCGATAAAGAGATTCTCCCTAGGGACCGCGGGTACCGCGGGCGCTCTTTATCCAATGGGTGTCGCGATGGGGCAGACCATCACCAAGCATGTGCCTGGACTTGCCGCCACAGGCGAAGCCACAGCCGCGTCGGTGGAAAATATCCGCAACCTTTCGTCCGGGAAAATGGCAATGGGCATTTCACAGAACGAAATCGCCTGGCTTGCGTACAATGGTTTGGGGGATTTCAAGCAGAGAAAATCCGATTCCCTTCGATCACTGTTCAGCACTATCTATAGCTATATCCAGATCTTCGCAAAGGCCGATAGCCCGATTGCCTCGATAAGCGATTTTAAAGGTAAGGTGATCGGGGTCGGCGCCGCTGGCTCGGGCGGGGAAATGGCGGCCAGAATGATTCTGGAATATTACGGTCTTATGTACAAAGATATCAAGCCGCAATTCATACCTGAGACCGAAGCGGTTAGCGCTCTCAAGGATGGGAGGATCGCTGCTTTTATCTGCACGCATCCGCTCAAGTCAGCCGCCCTCCTGGACCTCACGAATTCCGCGAGTGTGAAAATGATACCCATTGCGGATGAAGGTTTTTATAAAAAGTTCCCCTTCTACACAAAATACACGATTCCGGCTAACACCTACAAAGGTGTCGATTATCCCGTGGCAGTCCCCATAAGCCGGGTTATCATGCTTACAACCAATAAATCAGGCTTGAGCGATGATGAAGTCTACGCAGTCGTCAAAGCCATTTGGGAAAACAGGACAGAATGGAGCAATGTCCATGCCAGCGTCGCCTCTCAAGTCACTTTTGAGACCGCTTTAAAAGAATTATCCGTACCCATGCATGTCGGGGCGATACGATATTTTAAGGAAAAAGGATTCGCTATCGACGAATCTCTCTATCCCCCTGAGTATAAAAACTAAAAGCATTAATGTGCCGCGCTCAATCGCGGGTTGAGCGCGGCTGGAGGCTGTTTTGTTGAATGAAACGATCTCAGCTAATGAAAAGCGCAGTCAGTACCTCAGGGCGCTGCAATGGATGATCCTTGTTTTCTCTATCTCCATCACTGTATACCACTTGTTCATTGCATTAAGTACTTCATTAAGCTTAATGCAACAGCGGGTAGTCCACCTGTTTAGCTTTCTCATCATTTGGTTTTTATACCGATGCGCAAAGATGGAAGGATCTCGTTTGGGCAAGATTCTTGCAGGAGTCGCGGCTGTTTTGTCGGCGGCCACCGGCATATATTTTGTCGCGCAAACAGACCCAATGGTACTTCTCCAAAAAGGTATCTGGGGAATCTCCACTCTCGACATGATCGCCGGAATCTTGCTCATGCTTCTCATTCTTGAAGTTTCACGGCAGGCAGTAGGGCTCGCGCTTCCCATAATCGCTGTAGTCTTCATACTATTTGCTTTGGCGGGGCCTGTTCTTCCCAATCTAATTGCGCATAAAGGGTACGATATCGGCTATATCACCAGCTATGTCGCTTGGACAAGTGAAGGTATTTTTGGAACCCCAATCGGGGCGGCAACTTCGTTCGTGGTGCTTTATATCGTTTTTGGCGAAATGCTCGACCAGTTCGGAGCTGGGCAATTCTTCATTGAGATCGCGTATGCCTTAACGGGGAGGATGCGCGGCGGGCCAGCGGAAGCTTCGGTTATCTCGAGCGCGCTGATGGGCTCAATTAATGGAAGCGCAGTCGCGAATGTAGTCACAACGGGGACCTTTACAATTCCTCTTATGAAGAAAGTCGGGTATAGAGCTGAATATGCCGGCGCTGTTGAAGCTGTAGCCTCGACCGGGGGCCAAATATTGCCACCGGTGATGGGCGCGGCTGCCTTCGTCATGGCGGATATGACGGGGATCCCCTATTCGAGCATCATAATAGCGGCGTTTATCCCGGGAATCCTGTATTATTTGAGTTTGGGCTTTGCCGTGTATTTCGAAGCGGGGAGACTCGGCATCGAGGCAGATAAGGAAAGTTCCGGCACTCCGATCAAAGAAGTCTTTCGTCGCGGTTGGTATCATCTTATCCCACTAGCGGCACTCATAATTGCACTTCTGGCGTTTGGCCTTTCCGCCGGGTATTCAGCTCTTTTCGCCTTGGGTACGATGCTTGTTGTAGGTATAATTCGAACTGAAGCTCAAGAAAGACGTTTCCCCCTGAAAGAACTGAAGGAAGTGTGCCTGAAAACCGCCCGCACCGCCGTCCCGGTCTCTTTGGCATGCGCATCGGCGGGAATCGTGATTGGTATCGTCAGTATGACAGGTTTGGGTGTACGTTTTGCCCAAATTGTCGTGGAGCTTTCAGGCGGACATCTGTTCCCGATGCTTGTTCTCATCATGTTAGCGTGTATCGTCCTTGGGATGGGCTTGCCCTCGACGGCGGCCTATGTCATCGCTGCCGCTGTTGGGGCGCCTGCGCTTCTGAATGCTGGGATTCCTCCGCTTGGGGCAAATCTTTTCGTGTTCTATTTCGCGATCATCTCCTTTATAACTCCGCCGGTCGCCATTGCGTCATATGCGGCGGCAGGGTTGGCTGGCGCGAATTCGACAAAAACCGGGTATTTAGCGTTTAAGCTTGGCGTCGCCGGATTCATCATTCCTTTTCTCTATATTTATCATCCTGGGTTGCTGATTCTTGGAACGGGGACTTGGGAAAGCATCTATGCGCTTTTACTCGCGACGGGAGCCGTGGTATTGATCGCGGCGGCATTTGAAGGTTGGATGGGAGTCAAGCTCGCGGTAGCCGAACGATTCGCTCTTGCCGCGGCGGCAGTATTGCTGATAACAACGAAAATCCCATTAAATGTATGTGGCTTTGTTATCGGAGCCTTAATATTGATCGAGATTAGGCTGCGCTATCAGAAAAGCAAGGCGATAGCGGCTGGGGCTTGAGCTCAAGCCTTGTTGAGTCGCCTGCGCAGCTTCGCCGCGAGCGCGTCGGCTTCCTTGGAATACTCGCTGCTGTCGAAAAGCATTTCCTCGGTCATCAGCACCGCGCCGCGGATCGAGGAGCATATCTTGTACATCGCGTCGTTCTTCTCGTCCAGAAAGAGGAGTTCCCCGGGAATTTTCCCGAGATTCCCCTCCCAGAAACGATCGTCGTTGGGAATGGCGAACTTGGCGATGAGCCGCCGGTTGAAATCCAATTCATTCTTGTCGTCGTAGTTGTCGGTGAGGTCCGCCGTACCGACGAGGAAACCTTCCTGGAAATAAGGGCGCAGGGCGAGGGCCGGACAGGCGCTCAGCAGCCGTATGTTGATGATCTCCTGCTCGGAATTGATGGAAATTCCGTTGGGCATATAGGGGAGGCCGAGCGCGTACACGAAACCTTCCGCCGCGTCCGCCTCGGCTTGGGCGAAGGAGCAGGCCACCCTCAGGGATTGGGTGAGGTCCAAAAGCGGGGTTTCGTAGACTTCGTAATGTTGGATGAGCGACCACTGGATGTATTGCTTCCTGCGGATCTCGTCGGCCGCCCGGCGATCGTATTTTTTCGTTTCCTCGACGAGGAGGGCGGAAATTTCCTTCAGCACGGCGAAATCGTATTCCAGCTTGGCTTTGGAAATGACATTTTTTCGGTAGAGCGATGGATAGAGGGTGGAAGCCCCGGCCTTGTTCCTGTGGTCCAGCGCCTGACCCCGAAAAAAGAGAAGATTGTCCCTGTTCAAGTACGAAAGCTCGGCGACAATTTTAACCAGTTCATTGTAGCTCGGGACGGGAAAGGCATCCCGTCGCGCCACCGAATCCCCAAAATGCCGTTTGAGCGCCTCTGTAAGCTGGGGTGTCGCTTCTCTCATGGTTCATGCTCCCTGCGAAAGTTCGGGCATTACGGCAGTTCTACGAAAACCTCTTCGCCCTTGACTTCGACCGTATAGCTTTTAGCGTCGTTCACCTTCATTTTCAGGAATAAGATCTTGGCCTGCCCCAGGTTTTTTCCCGTGGCGATATCGAACAGCGCCCCGTGATTAGGGCATTTTATCGTCGTTCCATCCAAGATGCCGCCCGACAGCGAACCGCCCATGTGCGGGCATCGGTCGGCCAGCGCGTAAACCTTTCCCCCTACATTGGCGAGCATGATGTCCGCCCCTTCGCCCTTCACTTTCAGCGTGCCCCCCGCCGGAATGTCGGCGAGCTTGGCGACCGAAACTAAACTCATGGCAGCCTCCTTTATCCAACGATTTCCGCTATGAAGGATTCGGCATCCTTTTCATTTCTGACGATGCGCAGGTTCCTCCCCTCGGCATGGAGTCGCCCGATGCAAGCCGAGATCTTCACGATCTGCTTCCTGTTCCAGGCGAGAAGATCGGTCAGGCTTCTGAGATTCCCGATTTTGTTCTCGCGGTCCTTTCCGAGCTTCCTCCGGATGAATCTCATGATGATCCGCTTTCGCAGCTCGCGCAACCCAATATCCAGATAAAGGATGATATCGGCTTCCTCGATGCCCTGGCGGGGCCATTCGACGTAGGCGCCTTCGATGATCCACGATTCGCGTGCGAGAACTGACTCGAGAAGGGCGTCTCTTTCCGGAGCCGGTCTTTTCACGCCGTAGTTTTTCCCGTTGTTCACCCAGAACAGGTCGTCAAGGTTTGTGATCTCCATCCCCAGGTTGAGTCCGATGCGTTTCGCCAGGGTAGTCTTGCCCGATCCCGCGGCGCCGATTATAAAAAGTTTCACCTTCGTCCTTTCCCTCTGCCGGGCAGCATCGAGAGAAGATCTCCCGCGACCTCGAGGCCGGCGAGTGGGGATTCCGTCTTGTAGGACGCTGAGCCGGAGCGGGAATAGCGGAGAGAGAGCCGGCCGTCCACGGCTTCGGCGATGCGGCGGGAGAGAAGTCCCGCGACGGGCGCCCGAAGAATTCCCCCGCGGACCTTCGCGCCGCGCGACCTCGTCACGCTGATCGTCAGCGACTCATTGGCGCCTTTCCCGCCGAGGATGCCGGCGGCGCGGGATATCGCGCAATAAACCCTGTCATCGGTCACCGATAAAGCTTCTATGCTCGAACCATTGTAGGTGGTGAACAAGCGAGTGTCGCCACCATGGGAGAATATGCAGAGAAAACCCATGAACGCCGAACGAAACCAGGGAATTTTCGCCACGGACAACATCAGCGAATCGCCTCGAGAGGGAAAATCATTCGATTGCGTCCAAATCCAGGACTCTGGCATCGAACGGCCCCAATCCTTTTCGATATAGCCTCTGCCATCGTCTATCGATATCGAGCGTCCATCCACCTCGATGCGGCCATCCACGCGATGATCAAGGCTCACGAGGCCATGGTTGCACTCCATCCCCGGCATAAAAGTGAAAGGCCCCATCACTCCCGGGCTCCAGAAGGGGAAGCGAGGGATCGAAAAGCGGCCATACGCGAAAGCTCCTGAAATCCGGGAAGTTCCGTCGTTCAGATCGAAATCGATACCTTTGTCGGTGAAACGATTCTTTCCCACCTGTATGTCGAGTCCCGCCTCGGCGGCATGGAATTCTTCCGCGGGGTACTGGAACCACCACGACTTTCCCGTCTTGCCCTCGATTACCTGGACGAACGCGTAACCTGAGCTCTTTTCGCCGCCTAAGGCGATACCGGGGATGAATGACCAAACGCCTTCGCTGGTTCCGCCTGAATGTTTGAAATACCAGCCTTCGAAGTAATTGCGCTTTTTGCCTCCCCCCTGAAATGAAGCGGGTGACCAAAGATTCCTCATCGACGCTGCTCCTTTGACTCCGGGAAGGGAGAAGAAATGGGAGAAGTTCCCTATTGATCAAAGATAGCAATTCGTCTTCATCGCTTCAATGGTGAGGCGAACGCGACTCCGCCCGGGCTTTGACAAAAAAGCAAAATATGTTAGAGTGTGCCGGAAATGCTAATCGGAGATGGCAGTTTTCCGGCCTTGAGTTTAAGCCGGAAAGAGGAGTTTTTCCATGAAGGTTAATGAAATGAAGAGTCTCGTCATCGGGGATTTGGTGGCGAGAATACCGATAGTGCAGGGTGGAATGGGCGTGGGGATCTCGCTTTCGGGACTCGCCGCCGCGACCGCCAACGCGGGTGGAATAGGGGTGATAGCGGCGGCCGGCATCGGCCTCCTCGAGCCCGATGGATTCACCGATTTCCTGGGGGCGAATATCCGCGCTCTTCAGCGCGAAATCAGGAACGCCCGCGCGCGCACCAAGGGGATCCTCGGCGTCAACATCATGGTGGCGCTCACCAATTTCGCCGACATGGTGAGAACTTCCATCGAGGAAAAGATCGACATCATCTTCTCGGGCGCCGGCTTGCCGGTGAACCTACCCGAATATCTGAAAGGCAGCACGGCGACGAAGCTCGTACCCATCGTTTCCTCCGGGCGCGCGGCGACGCTTCTGGCCAAGCGCTGGCTGGACAAATACAACTACCTTCCCGATGCCTTTGTCGTGGAAGGCCCGATGGCCGGCGGCCACCTCGGCTTCAAGACCGAACAACTCGAGGATCCCGCCTACGCCTTGGACAAAATCGTTCCCGAGGTGATAGAGGCCGTGCGACCTTTCGAGGAAAAAACCGGGAAGAAAATCCCGGTCATCGCGGGAGGCGGCATTTACACGGGCTCCGATATCCGCCGCTTCATCGAGATGGGCGCGGCGGGCGTTCAGATGGCGACTCGTTTCGTCGCTACCGAGGAATGTGACGCTTCACCCAAATTCAAGGAAACCTATTTGGCCGCCTCCAAGCCTGGGGACCTGGAGATTATCAAGAGTCCTGTCGGCATGCCGGGAAGGGCGATCAGGAACAAGTTCCTGGACGATGTCGCGAAGGGGATGAAAAAGCCTTTCGCCTGCCCCTACCACTGCATCGTGACCTGCGACATAGAGAAGGCTCCCTACTGCATCTCCCTCGCCCTGCTGAACGCCCAGAAGGGCAGGCTGGGAAAGGGCTTCGCCTTCGCGGGCGCCAACGCCTGGCGGACGGAAAAAATCGTCAAGGTCCAGGAGCTCGTCGATGAGCTTGCGGGCGAATACGAAGCTTCAGGAAAATAGCCCTGGCGACCGGTTCACGGAAGCAGATCCTTGGATAATCGCAAATTCGCGAAAATCGCGTCACGCTGAGGCGGCGGGATAGCGGCCGCCTCGGCGAATTCCGGCCATCGGGCGACAGCCTCATGCACTTCCCTGGCGATGCTTTCCGCCTTCCCCCGTTTCAGCCCAGCCGCTGTGGCGACGGATTTGATGTCGCTCCACGCGAAGCCCTCGCGGCGCCCGTTCGCCGTCATTTGATGCATGCCTGTCCATAGGCTCGATGGCCGATAGCTGTAGGTCAAGTCATAGGCGGGGGAAAGCGTCCAATGACCCTGCCTGTCCATAAGAAAGGCGATGTTTTTGACATGATCATCCTGGTTGCGCGCCATGATATTGAACACCATCCTGCGAAATTGCTGTTCGGTGGCGTCCATGCCGGCGCCCAGGGACCGGATCACGCTGAAGGCTTGTTCGTAGCTGTGGGCGCCGGCCGTATTGTAGTCGAGGTGGGCGAGGGCACCCAAGGACTGCATATGCAGTTTTTGACCATCGGGCTTCCTGTCGAAGCGCTTTGTCATGAAATGACGACGGCCATTTTCCTCGAGGAGCCGGCATTCGGCCATGGTGATCCCCGCCGCCGCGGCCATGAGATGATACGCATACTCAATGGCCCCGAATCCCTTTGGGTCATCCAGATCCTTGTCCTTATTGGATTCGACTCCGTCGAATTTTATAAGCCAGTACCCGAAGCCTGGCGGGGCTTGGACTTGACCTGACCTCACTTCGTTCGTTGCGGGGTTCCACGCGATTACAGCCTTGGCCCGCGCGCCTCCCGCCGAGGTCCCGACCCGCAGTATCTGGCTCAAGGCTGTTTTGTCGCTTTGATCATTGGCAAGAACGACACGCAGCGCCACCCTCTCGGTCAGGACTTGCGAGGCGAGGTTTACCAGCTCCCCCACATCGAGCGCTTGGGCTTGCTTTGTTTCAGGGCCGGTGGAGGGAAGAAATTCCAAGGCCCCCATTCCCCGCTTTCCCGTGTAGCACAAGCGTTCCACCGCGTTGAAAGATTCGGGGCTCCTGCCTTGTCGACTCAGCCAGCTGTCGATCAGCGCATTGCCGAATCGATCGGGAAGGGAATCAGCCAACAATCCAGGCAGCCCGTGGAAGGTTTCGCGCGACAATGAAGGGAAGCTGTACACGCGGGAGGAAAGGGGCATGACGAGCGGCGATAGCTCGATCCCGCTGGCCAGAAAATCGTCGCCATACTGGAATCGGGCTGTTGTCTCTCCATCCGAAAGCGAAACAGCGCCGATGCGCGTGCCCCAAAGCCGGACTTCGGCGACGGCGTTCATCGCTCGTCCCCCCAGGTCCAAGTACCTTTTCGCTTACGCTCGGCGCGGGAAGGGGAAGCGCGCCGGCGAACCTTCCCACCCTCTTCGAGCAGTTGCATGGGCTGAAGCCCTTCTTCCGGCATGAGCAGGTTGAGGTTCTCGAGGAGGCCCAAAACCCGCAACGCCCTGATCAGGCTTATCAGCTGCACGGATTCCCCCGCCTCGATACGCTCCACCGTGCGCTTCCCTATGGCGGCGCGTTCGGCAAGATCGGCTTGCGTGAGGGATGAGGCGATCCGGATCCCCGATAGTCTTTTCCCCAGCTCGGCTAAAACGGCGGTGTCCGATATATCGTTATTCAATGTCATTGTAATCTCCGAAACCAGTCTATTCGCATTATACTGCGAGTTATGGTGAAATACAAGAATAATTCGTCATTATTTGCGAATAGATTCAGAAGGAGATCGGAGGCTTACAACTCCATATGCATCGCGGCGCGCACTTCCTGAAGGGTGGCGATGGCCGCGGCGCGAGCGCTCTCGATGCCTTGGATCAGAACCGATCGTATGTAGGCGGGGTCGGCCTCGAGCCTCGTCCTCTCCGCGCGCAGGGGGCGCAGGTATTCGTTGAGCGATTCCGTCAGGATCCGCTTGAGGGCGCCCGATCCCTGGTCCCCGATTCGAGCGGCGATCGCCGCCGGGTCGTCGCCCGTACAGAGCGAGGTGATGAGGAGGAGATTGGACACTTCGGGGCGTTTCTCGGGATCGTAGGTGATGTGGCGTTCCGCGTCCGTTTTCGCCTTCTTGATCAAGGATGCCGTTTCTTCCGCCGAGGCGCAGAGCATGATCGCGTTGCCCCTGCTCTTGCTCATTTTCTGGCCACCATCGAGGCCCAGAATGGTGGGCGCCGCGCTCAGCAGCGCCTGGGGTTCCGGGAAAACGGGCTTGCCGGCGGCGAAGCGCTCGTTGAAGCGGCGCGCTATCACCCGCGTCAACTCCAGGTGAGGGAGCTGATCCTTGCCGACGGGAACGGTGTTGCCCTTGCAGAAGAGGATGTCCGCGGCCTGGTGCACCGGGTAAGTGTACATCCCCGCCGTTATGTTCTTCATGCCCGAGGCGGCGATTTCTTCCTTGACGGTGGGGTTGCGGTTGAGTTCCGCGTTCGTCACGAGGGTGAGGAAGGGAAGGAGGAGCTGGTTCAGCTCGGGTACATGGCTGTGGGGGAATATATGCGTGTTTTCGCCCGGCACGATACCCGCGGCGAGATAGTCGATGGTCAGCTCGCGGGTGTTCTCCGCGATGGCTTCGAAGGTTTCGCGGTCGGTCAGCACCTGATAGTCCGCGATGACGATGTAGGTTGTGACCCCGAGTTTCGAGAGACGTACGCGATTCTGCAGCGAGCCGAAGAGGTGCCCGATGTGGAGACGTCCCGTTGGCCGGTCGCCGGTAAGCACCCGGTAGCGCCCGGGGTGAACGTGAATATCGGCTTCGATCGCCTTGCTCTTCTCGACGGCTGCCTCGAAGGATCCATACTCCATCTGGTCGGACATTGTGTACTCCTCGCCGGCTAGAGTAGAACGCTTTCCCGCCCTTTTTCAAGACGCCGGGCGGATCGATGCGGGGCTTGCGCGGACGGAATCGTGTCTGTTCCGGCAAAGGATCGCGTTGACTCCCTCCGAAATCGCTCAAAAAATCGTGAATTGAGGCTTGACGCCAGCCGCGACCAGCTCTACCATTTTGTGTATTGGTACGGCTATGAACAAATGTTCAAAAGCAAGTGGTCCAAAGGAGAAAAGGAGGGAGCGAGATGGGTAGCTATTTCGACAAAGAGGTTTCCCGACGAGACTTTCTGAAAAGAGCCGCGATGCTGGGGGCGGCGGGTGTGGTAGGCTCTTCGCTGGCCTTCCCGCTGGCGAAAGGCTTCGCGCAGGAAGTCACCAACACGGCGGCGCTGCGATTCCAGCCATCCTGGATACCCGATGT
>Ga0172375_10007467_pt1 | contig 14973 bp, 10 predicted proteins | sample LakKiv1m_FD_114537 | JGI IMG/M metagenome (GOLD analysis project Ga0172375, IMG submission 114537) | Freshwater microbial communities from Kabuno Bay, South-Kivu, Congo - kab_092012_11.1m | ecosystem: Environmental > Aquatic > Freshwater > Lake | place: Democratic Republic of the Congo... | reverse complement strand
GCCTTCGCGAAGCAGGTTCACGCCTACCAAACAGTCAAACTCCTTGAGCCTCAACTTCCTCAAAATCTCCACGCGCTCTATTGTCTCTATCTCCGAGTGCAGGTACTGCACGCGAAGGCCCTCATCCTGCAGGTAATTGCATAAATCCTCGGACATGCGCTTGGTCAAAGTTGTCACCAAAACGCGCTCGCCTCTCTTTGCCCTCTCTTTTATCTCGCTGATTAAATCGTTAACCTGTCCCTCGGTCGGCTTTATCTCAATCTGCGGATCAATGATGCCGGTCGGCCTGACCAACTGCTGCGCGCTTATGCCCTTGCTCTTTTTAATCTCATAATCCGAAGGCGTTGCCGACACATAAACAAACTGTTTGATTAATGAATTGAACTCATCGAATTTCAAAGGGCGGTTGTCCAGGCACGACGGCAAACGGAAGCCGAAATCAACGAGCGTCTGTTTGCGCGCCCTGTCGCCTTCATACATCCCCCTGATTTGAGGGACTGTCACGTGGCTCTCGTCAATAATCACCATAAAATCATCGGGAAAATAATCTATCAGACAATACGGACGCGAGCCTTCAGGCCTGCCGGATAAGTGCCGCGAATAATTCTCAATGCCGTGGCAGTAGCCGACCTCGCGCAGCATCTCCATATCGTATTTTGTGCGCGACTCAAGCCGCTGCGCCTCAAGTAATTTTCCATTCTTCGACAGATATTCCACGCGCTCCTTCATTTCGCCAAGAATTGCCTCAACCGCGCCTTCCAATTTATCCTGTGAAACAATATAGTGTTTAGCCGGATAGATTCCGATTTTTCTCAAAGACGCGATTACTTTGCCGGACGCGGGATTAAACTCCTCTATTGATTTAATCTTATTCAATGAAAACACCAGGCGTATTGCCTTTTCCGAATAAGCGGGGAAAATATCCACGACTTCCCCGCGCACGCGAAACTTCCCGCGGCTGAAATCATAGTCGTTTCGCTCGTATAACATCTCTATCAAATGCCTGAGCAGTTCGTCGCGGTTATATTCAGCGCCTTTCTCCAGGAATAAAAGCATACCTTTATATTCATCGGGCGAGCCTAAATTATAAATGCAGGATACCGACGCCACGATAACCACGTCGCGGCGCGACATCAGGGAACTCGTGGCAGATAATCTCAACCTGTCCAGGCGGTCGTTTATGGACGCGTCTTTTTCTATATATGTATCTGTCTGGGGAATATACGCCTCTGGCTGATAGTAGTCATAGTAGCTTACAAAATACTCCACGGCGTTATGCGGGAAAAACCCCTTGAACTCCGCGTATAACTGAGCTGCCAGGGTTTTATTGTGGGAGATGACCAGCGTCGGCTTGTTGGATTTGGCAATTACATTTGCCATTGTAAAAGTCTTGCCCGAGCCCGTGACGCCCAAAAGAGTCTGGTGCTCCTTCTTCGCCAAAATACCGCCAGTGATTTTATCTATCGCCTCTGGCTGGTCTCCGCAGGGACGAAACTTGCTTGTAAGTCTAAAACCCATTGTTCACTCCCCACACTCATCCCTCGACTTTGCTCGGGACTCCTTCGAGGGCATCCTGAGCGAAGCCGAAGGGTGTGTGGGGAATCCTTTTCTGATTCCTGATATAGTTTTTGATTCCCTCTATCTGCGGTTCGTAGACTATCTTATGCCCGTATCCTCTTGCCCAAAAACTTCGAATATTCCCCGTGCGTAAGCGCGGGGTAGTAATTGGAGATTTTACCTCATAAACTCTAACGACATATCTATTGCTTTAGGGGAATGGGTAAGGCGGCCGATGGAAATCCTGTCTATGCCTAAGCCGGCTAATTTTTTTACATTTTCCAGGCTGACATTTCCGGAGACCTCCAGGCGTATTCTTTTGTTTGTTCTATTGCGAAGCTTGACGCACTTTCTAATCTGGCTGGCTCCCATATTATCAAGCATAATGATATCCGGCGGGCATTTTATTACTTGGCGGAATTCCTTCATATTGTTCACTTCCACTTCTATCTCTTTATCCTTAATTTTATTTTTGATATTTCTTATAATAAGCCCAAGGTCCAGGTCCTTAATCTTATTTTTCAGCATGGCGATATGGTTATCCTTTATAAGGACAGACTCTCCCAAATCATACCTGTGGTTGTATCCGCCGCCCATACGCACCGCGTATTTTTCAAGGAGCCTTAAGCCCGGCGTGGTTTTGCGCGTATCCATAATGCGCGCTTTAAACGGCTTTACCTTGTTGACAAACTCCCTCGTGAGAGTGGCGACGCCTGAAAGCTGCGATAAAAAGTTTAATATCGTGCGCTCGCAGGATAAAATAGAACTCACCGAGCCGCTTATCCTTGCCAAAACATCGTCTTTTTTAAAAGCGCTGCCGTCTTTTATGAGGGGCTTAAATTTAATCCTCCTGTCAGCCAGCAGCAGTATCTGCTTAACCACATTTAATCCGGCGCACACTCCGTCTTCTTTTGCTTTAATCACTGCAGTCGCCTGCTGGTTACCGTAATTAAGGCTGGCGGTCGTGACATCCGCGAGGCAGCGGTCCTCACGCAGTATCTCTTTGATAAAATTGTCTAATTTCTGGGTATTAATCGAACGCACGCAAAATCTCCTTTAATTTCCCAAGCCGTTCTTTAAGCTCCGCGACCCTGGACTTCTCAGCTTCCACAACTTCCTCCGGCGCCTTCTGGATAAACGTTTTATTCTTCAGTCTCTTTTCCTTATCTTTTAACGAAACGCTTATTTCCTTTATCTGAAGATTAATCCTCTGCTTTTCCTTTTCCGTATCAACCAGGCCTTCCAGCGCGACATTTATAAAGATGTCCTTGGATATGACGGAGCTCAAGCCCTTGGATTTCTTCTTTCTGCCCTCGATGAAAACTATTTCCTTAACCTGCGCTAAACTCTTAATTATATGCCGGTTCTCATTTATAAGGCTGACTTTTGACTTATTATTTGTCTGGATTTCTATAGTGATTAGTTCATTAGGCGGAATTTTTACGGTATTACGCACATTTCTTACCGCTACCACTATATCTATAAGCGTCTGCATACGGCTGTCAGCCTTTTTATCGATTATCTGCTTCTGTATGCGCGGCCAAGTAGCGACGGAAATCGACCCTTCAGAATTCGGCAGCTTGTGCCAAATTTCCTCGGTGATAAACGGCATAAAAGGATGCAGTATGCGCAGGGTTTTCTCCAAAACCTTAAACAAAACTATCTGGGTATTCCTGTCGTTTATATTTAGTTTTGCTATTTCTACATACCAATCGCAGAACTTGTGCCAGAAGAAATCGTATATCAGATTTACGGATTCATTGAAGCGGTAGCCTTGCAGCGCCTTGTTTAAATCTGCGAGCATCTCGTAGAAATTGGATAAAATCCATCTTTCGGGCAGAGCAAGTTTTTCCTTTTCAAACACAACGCATAAATCAGCGCGCGTGTTTTCTTCTTTGAGGTTTAAAAGGATAAACCGAGACGCGTTCCAGATTTTATTGGCGAAGTTCCTTCCCTTTTCGAACTTTTCTTTGGATAAGAATACATCCTGGCCGGTTGAGGTAAGCGAAACCAGGCTGAAACGCAGCGCGTCGCATCCGTATTCCCTGATAATATCCAACGGGTCAATGACATTCCCCAGCGACTTGGACATTTTCTTGCCTTCAATGTCCCTGACTGTCCCGTGGATATAGACATCGCGGAACGGTATATCTTTCATAAAATAAAGACCTGCCATAATCATGCGCGCCACCCAGAAAAATATTATCTCCTGCGCGGTGGTTAAAGTATTGGTGGGATAAAAATACTTGAGGTCTTTTGCGGTTTTCTCATCTTTATTGGGCCAATAGAAAGTCGCAAATGGCCACAGCCACGACGAAAACCATGTATCCAAGACATCCTCGTCCTGATAAATATTTCCAGAACCGCACACAGGGCATTTTTCTATTTTTTCCTTTGATACGAATATCCCTTTTTTGTTTACAGTGAACTGTTTACTGTTAACTGTAAACTCGTTTGCCTGTTTTAAGCATTCTTTACAATAGTAAACAGGCAGGCGATGCCCCCACCAGATCTGGCGCGATATGCACCAATCCTTGATATTCTCCATCCAATTCAAATATACCTTTGTCCACCTGGCAGGATGAAATTTAACCTTGCCTTTCTTGACCACTTCTATAGCCTGTTTTGCCAGCGGCTTCATCTTTACAAACCACTGTTTGGATAGGTACGGCTCTATAACGGTGTGGCACCTGTAGCAATGGCCAACCGCGTGAGCGTGCTCGTCAATTTTCTCCAGCAATTTTCTTTCGTGTAAATCTTCGAGTATCGCCTCTCTGGCTTCAAACCTGTCCATTCCGGAATACTCGCCGGCATTATCATTTAGTATACCGTTGAAATGCATAATGTTTATGAATTCCAGTTTGTGCCTTAAACCCATCTGGTAGTCATTGGGGTCGTGCGCCGGCGTAACTTTAACTAAGCCTGTGCCGAATTTCGGATCCACGAAATCGTCGGCAATAATCTTAATCTCGCGTTCCATCAAAGGCAGGATTACAGCAGCGCCTATCAATTTCTTAAACCTTTTATCTTTAGGGTTCACGGCAACCGCGGTATCGCCCAGCATCGTCTCCGGCCGTGTTGTGGCAACAATGATATAATTTTTATTGTTAAGTTTTAGGTTTTTATCCTTGAACGGATAGCGGATGTAGTAAAGTTTTCCCTGTAAGTCGTGGTGCGGGGCTTCTTCGTCGGATAAAGCGGTCTGGCATCGCGGGCACCAGTTGATAATATAGTCGCCCTGGTAAATCAAGCCGTCGTTCCACAGCTGCACAAATACTTCTTTAACAGCCTTGGAATAATCCTCGTCCATTGTGAACCTCAACCGCTGCCAATCGCAGGAAGCGCCTAATTTCTTAAGCTGGTTTATTATTGTGGAGCCGTATTGCTCGCGCCACTGCCAGACGCGCTCAAGGAATTTCTCCCTGCCTAAATCCTGGCGCTTTAACCCCTGCTTGGCGATATCTTTTTCCACGACGTTCTGAGTGGCAATGCCGGCGTGGTCTATGCCGGGCATCCACAAGGAACTTTCGCCGAGCATTCTGTGATGGCGGATTAGAATATCCTGGATGGTATTATTCAAGGCGTGGCCCATGTGAAGAATTCCTGTCACATTGGGCGGCGGGATAACTATGCAGAACGGCTTTTTTGCGGAATCTGCCTTGGCGGAGAAAATATTACTTTCCTGCCAGTATTTATACCATTTATCCTCAACTTCCGAAGGATTATAGCGCGTGGGGATATCATTCATCTTATTACAGAGCCTATTTCTTTTCCTGGTCTTTTAATAATTTGTATTCGATACTGTCCACCAATGCCTGCCAGCTGGCTTCGATGATGTTCTCGGAAACACCCACAGTCGTCCAGGAATCTTTTTCATCCTGCGACTGGATTAAAACACGGACCTTTGCGGCTGTGCCGGCTTTTTCGTCGAGAACCCTGACCTTAAAATCTGCCAGGTGCATCTTGGAAAGCGCAGGATAAAACTGCTTCAGGGCTTTCCTTAAGGCGCTGTCCAAAGCATTAACAGGACCGTCGCCTTCCGAAGCCGTGTGCTCCTGCACATTGTTTACCTTTAACTTGATTGTCGCCTCGGAATAGACCTTATTGTCCTTTCGTTTCTCGATGACAACTTTAAATCCTTCCAGGTTGAAGAATTTCTTGTATTTTTTCAGCGCCTTCTTTACCAGAATCTCGAATGACGCGTCCGCTGCCTCGAATTGATAACCCTGGTGCTCCAAATCCTGCAGCAGCTTCAGAATCTTTCTCGCCTGAGGAGATTTCTTGTCCAAATCCAGTTTCATCTCTTCAGCCTTGATTAAAATCGGGCTCTTTCCTGCCAACTCTGAAACAAGCATCCTCCTGCGGTTGCCTACCAGTTCAGGATTGATGTGCTCGTAGCTCGACGGATTCTTTAATACGGCGTTGATGTGTACTCCGCCCTTATGCGCAAATGCGGAACTGCCTACAAAAGGCTGGTTGGGCATCTGCTTCATATTGGAGATTTCGCTGATTACGTGCGCTGTCTTGGCCAGTTCCTTTAATTTGGCGTCGCTTAAACAATCCAGGCCCATTTTAAATTTCAGGACGGCAATAACAGGAACCAAATCCGCGTTGCCGCACCTTTCGCCGTATCCGTTAAATGTTCCCTGCACCTGGACGCAGCCGCACTCTACAGCGGCGACAGAATTAGCCACTGCCATTCCCATGTCGTTATGGGTATGGATGCCTAATGGCGCTGAAATTTGTTTCTTTACCTCTGATAAAACATTTATTAACTCGGATGTCAAAGTTCCGCCGTTGGTGTCGCATAAAATGATTACATCCGCCCCTGCCTTTTGCGCAGCGCTAAGAGTCTTAAGGGCGTATTCTTTATTCGCCTTATAGGCGTCGAAGAAGTGCTCTGCGTCGTAAAAAACCTCTTTGGATTTCGATTTCAAATAAGAAATCGAATCATAAATCATAGCCAGGTTTTCTTCCAGAGTAGTCTTTAACACATCTTTTACGTGCAGATCCCAGCTCTTTCCGAAAATCGTGACAACATCAGTTCCCGCTTCCACAAGCGACTTGATATTCGAGTCTTTCTCTGCTTTATCATTTACCCTGCGCGTGGAGCCGAAAGCTACCAACTTGGAATTCTTGAGCGGGTGCTTCTTCAATTCCCTGAACAATTCCCTGTCCTTTGTGTTCGACGGCCATCCGCCTTCGATATAATGGACGCCGAGCGCATCCAACTCTTTGGTAATCCTTACCTTATCGTTAAGCGAGTAGGAAATTCCCTCTGTCTGCGCGCCGTCGCGCAAAGTCGTATCGTAAATTGTTATCATTTTATTTTTGCTCATTGTTGACCTCGATTACTTCTTAACGCAAAACTTGTTATAAATTGCCCTAACTGCTTTTTCGGCAGATTTCTTGCTGACAATACAGGATATGCTTATGTCAGAAGTAGAAATCATCTCGATATTGACTTTATTCTTCGCCAATATTTCAAACATCTTGGCAGCTACGCCGGGGTGAGACTTCATACCCACGCCCACTATGGAAATTCTGGCAATATTGCTGTCTTCTAAAACATCTCCCGCGCCTATCCTAGAGGCAATCCTCTTGGTAATTTTCAGCGCCTTGTGAGCATCTGCTTTCGGGACGGTAAAAGAAATATCAGTCCTCCTGGTGTGGCTGACGTTTTGGACAATCATATCAACGTTAACATTATTTTCCGCAATGCCATTGAAAATCTTGGCTGCTATCCCCGGCTTGTCGGGAACGTCGCATACAGTTATCTTCGCCTCGTTTTTATTTAAGGTTACGCCTCTTACTAAAACGTCTTCCATGCTTTTTGCCTCCTTGATAATCATCGTCCCTTCTTTGTAATGGAATGATGAACGCACATGTATAGGTATATTGAATTTTTTTGCCAATTCCACAGAGCGCACCTGCATAACCTGCGCGCCAAGCGAAGCCATCTCCAACATCTCATCGTAACTTATCTCGTTTATCTTTCTGGCGCCCTTTACAATACGCGGATCAGTCTCATAAACTCCGTCGACATCAGTATAAATTTCACAGAGGTCGGCATCAAGGGTTTTTGCCAAGGCTACAGCGGTCAAATCAGAACCGCCGCGCCCTAAAGTGGTGATATCCTGGTTTAAATTCACGCCCTGAAAACCGGCGACTATGACAATCCTGCCTTTTCTAAGTTCCTGGCGGATGCGGTCTGCCTGTATGTTTATGATGCGCGCCTTGGTATGGGTGGTATCGGTGATAATCCCAACCTGCGCTCCGGTAAAAGATATAGCCTCAAGGCCGAGTTTGTGCAAGGCTATGGCCAAAATCGCCACTGAGACCTGCTCGCCGGTAGAAAGAAGCATGTCGATTTCCCTCTCCGGAGGCTCTTTGGTTATCTGCGAAACCAAATCCAAAAGCTCATCAGTAGTATCGCCCAGCGCAGAAACAACCACCACCAAACTGTGACCTTTTCTTTTATAACTGGCCACTCGTTCGGCTACGGATTTAATTCTCTCAATATTGGCGACAGAACTGCCGCCGTATTTCTGGACTACTAAACTCATATTGTCTATGCTCCTTGAATTATTAATTATTTACTGCTTGTTAATCTCTTCTTCTTAAAAACCTTGATTACATCTATTGTCATTATAAAAGCTAAAACGATTAGAATCAACGAAATAGCCGTCAAAAGATAATTGCCGTGCTTAAAATTAGATACCACCTGATAAACCAACGCGGCCACCGAAGTAATAAGCATTATTATTGCCGGGTAGAGTGTCATCTTTGTGGGCCTGTTCTTGGAGAGCAGCCAGCAAGTCGCCACAAATAATGCCAGCGCAGCCACTAATTGATTGGAAGCGCCGAATGCCGGCCAGAGTTTTTTCCACATAGGGATATTGAATTTATCTTTTGCCAAGGCAAACCAGCCGCCCAAAAACACAACTATCAGGCTGGACAGATAACGGTTCTTTATTTTAAATAATTCTTCTGTTATGTAGCGCATTATGCGGGTTGCCGTATCCAGCGTCGTAAGGATAAATGCGTTCAATATCAGCATCGCTATAATTCCGCCGTAGCCTCCTAATACGCTTCTCGTAATTACGCTATACCCTTTTCCGAAAATTACAACCGGGCTGGATTTATCCAATAAATATCCTCTGCCTATGCCCGCAGCGACAACCAAAACAGCCAACACCGCCACAAGGCCTTCTGTAATCATCGCTCCATAGCCAATCCTTTTAACATCTCTTTCATTGGCTATCTGCTTGGAGCTGGTGCCTGATGAAATCAAACAATGAAATCCTGAGATGGCGCCGCAAGCCACAGTTACAAAAAGCATCGGCCATAACATACCCTCGCTTGAATTAAATTGCATGAAAGCCGGCATCTGCATCGGCGGATGCGAAATAAACAACCCTAAAAATCCGAAAATCAAACCAAAGAACAAAAGAAAACTAGACAGATAATCCCGCGGCTGAAGCAAAATATTAACCGGCAATATCGAAGCCAGAAAACAATAGGCTAGTAATATTATCACCCATGCCGTGAAAGAAACTGACGTAATGGTAAAAAACTGACCCAATATAATCAAAACAACCAACCCGCCAAGGCCTATCAACGTTGCCAGCGTCTGGTTCATTTTAAGGTGATACAACAGGAACCCGACTAAAATAGCAACAGGTATAATACCCATCGACGGCAAAATAATCCTAGGTTCATTTACTAAAGTATCAGCGCAAAGATAGACAAAAACAGCCAATATGAGCATTAAAGCCAGCCAGACAAAAAGCGCAAACATAATATGCGCGCGTTTCGAAATTACGCTGGAGGCTATCGTGCTGATAGACTGCCCTTCTTCTCTCACGGATATCATGAGGGCGCTGAAATCATGCACAGCTCCTAAAAATATCGAGCCTAAAACAATCCAGAGCAAAACCGGGCCCCAACCCCATAGGCAGCAGGCAATAACCGGTCCGACTATCGGACCTGCTCCGGCTATGGAAGAAAAATGATGGCCAAATAACACCAGCCAATTTCTGGCAGGGACGAAATCTACTCCGTCATACTTGGTCTTGCTGGGAACCGGGTTTAAAGAATTTATCTGCCAGATACTGCCTAACTTCCTGGCATAAACTCTATAACCCCAGATAAACGCAATGATGCTTATAATAACTATAAGGAGCGAGTTCATATTTTATCCTTTGAAGAAATCTTCTATTAACTCAACACCGCTGGAAAAATGAATCTTGGTTTCTTTGGCAAGCTGCTCGCTCATCTGCTGAAAACCGTTGGGGATAACCCCTTCGCCTGCCAAACAAAAACAAACAGGGTCGCTTACATGCGTGCGCACCGATACAGGCGTAGCATGATCCGGAAGAACCAGCATCCTATATTTTTCCTTTGTCTGCTGAAAGTGTTTTAAAAAGGCTCCTACGATATAATTATCGAATCTTTCAATGGCAATAATTTTCTCGCGGGTCTCGCCGTTATGTCCAGCTTCATCAGGAGCCTCGACATGGACATAAACAAAATCCTTATTACGCAAGGCCCTTATGGCATAATCCGCCTTTGCCTGATAGTCCGTATCATAATATCCTGTGGCGCCGGGGACATTTATTACATCCAAGCCCAGAATACGCCCCAAGCCTTTTATTAAATCCACTGCGGAAATAACCGCGCCTGTCTTATGAAAACGTTCTAAGTAAGTAGGCATATTCGGCTTTTTACCCTGGCCCCAGAACCAAATCATATTTGCGGGATTCTCGCCCAGATCAATCCTTACTTTATTTATTTCGTGCGCCGATAATATTTCCCTGGATGCTTTCATTAAATCAACAAGCACCTCAGCATTCTTACCTCTGGGTAAATACCTGCTTACCTTTTGACTTGATATATCGTGCGGCGGGATACATTTAACTTTGTCCAAAGAACGCCCTTTATTCTTTACTACAAATAGATGGCGGTAGCTTACGCCGGCATAAAATTTATAATCGCTGTTTTTTAATTTCTTATTCAGAGAATCAATCAATACTTCCGCTTCCTTATTGGAAATATGGCCTGCGCTGTAATCCACCATTACGTCATCCCCATAAGTGATTAAATTGCAGCGAAAAGCAACTTCATCATCGGCTAAATTAACGCCTAAATTAGCTGCCTCAAGCGGGCCTCTTCCTGAATAATACTTAGCTGGGTCATAACCCATTATAGACATATTGGCGACGTCAGAAGCAGGCGTCATGCCCTGCGGAATGGTATTCACCTGCCCCAAGACTCCATCTCTTACCAACGAGTCCATGCTGGGAGTATTAGCCACCTCAAGCGGAGTCTTGTTATCCAATGACTCCTGAGGGTAATCCGCCATTCCATCAGGTACTAAAATTACGTATTTCATATTCTTACCAAACCTAACAGCTTTCCCGCTAATTCTTCTTTGGAAGACGCTTTATCCAAAACTTTATTTCTATCAATAATCACTGCCTTGTATTTATTCTTTGAGAATGTATTGACCACGCATAAATCAGCCGCGGCTCTCTGCATTGCGCGCCTTGCGCTGTTTATCAGCTTATCGCCAAGATTGCCGAATTCCAGCTTAAACATTACAAGTAAAGTGCCGGGGGAATATTTTTTCAGCCTATCTACTATCTTAAAAGTCGGCTTTAGAGCCAGGTTAAAATTATCCCTGCCAGATTTTACCTTGCCGCAAAATATGTTTTTAGGCCTGTAATCGGAAACAGCAGCCGAATGTATTACCGCGTCATATTTCTTTTGCGAAAGTTCTTTCTTAAGCAGGCTGTCCAGTTCATCAAAGAAGCTATAACGCTTTACATTGATTTTTTTGCCAAGCCTTGCCTCGCCGACCGGGCCAAGCAATAAAGTTACTTCTGCGCCCAGCGCCGCCATTTTATTCGCTAAAATTATCCCTGTCTTGGCGCTGGCTATATTGGAAATCACCCTTACTTTATCTATGGCAACCCATGTCGGGCCTGCGGTGATAAGAATCCTCTTATTTTTTAAACTCATTTGCAAATCGTAATCCGTAAATTAGTAGCTCGTAACTAGTAATTCGTTTTTCTAATTTTATCTTTTTCAACTTTTTTAAAATTACGAGTTACTAATTACTGATTACTAGTTACTGAGCTAATACCCTATCTCTTCTAAAATGGCTTTTGTGTCTGCCTTTACTGATTTCGGCTTCTTAATTGATTTTATCGCGCGGTCAGGATCTTTAAGCCCATGGCCGGTCAGTATGCAGACTATTTTCCCGGGCCTGGATTTAAAGTATCCTTTTTTTGCCAGTTTAATCACACCGGCAACCGACGCTGCTGAAGCCGGCTCAACAAAAAGCCCTTCCTTGCCGGCTAATAATTTATACGCCTCAAGTATTTCTTTGTCGCTGACTGCATCTATCAATCCCTTGGATTCGTCGCGCGCCTGCTCGGCAAGTTTCCAGCTTGCAGGATTTCCGATTTTAATCGCAGTGGCGATTGTCTTAGGATTTTTTATCGGATGCCCTTTTACTATCGGAGCTGAATTGGCTGCCTGGAATCCCAACATCACGGGAAGATTATTAATTAATCCTCTTGTTTGGTATTCTTTATAACCCATCCAGTAAGCGCTGATGTTTCCGGCGTTGCCAACAGGAATAGCGTGATAAACAGGAGCATCGCCCAAAGCATCGCAAATTTCAAATGCGCCTGTCTTCTGCCCCTGGAGCCTGTAGGGATTTAAAGAATTAACCAAAGTTATATTGTATTTGGATGTAATCTCCCTGACTATTTTTAACGCATCGTCAAAATTTCCCTTAACAGCCAGAACCTTTGCTCCGTGGATTAACGCCTGGGACAATTTACCTAAGGCTATAGCGCCTTCGGGAATTAAAACCACGCATTTTAAACCAGCCCTGACCGAATATGCCGCTGCCGACGCCGAGGTATTTCCCGTCGAAGCGCACATAACAATCTCGGAGCCTTCTTCCTTGGCTTTGGAAATAGCCAGAGTCATACCCCTGTCCTTAAATGAACCCGTAGGGTTTGCGCCCTCGTATTTCAGATAAACGTCACAGCCTGTAATCCCGCTTAAAGACTTGCTGGACACAAGCGGAGTATTGCCTTCATTCAATGATATCACGGGAGTTTTATCGCTTACCGGAAGGAAATTCCTGTATTTTTCGATTACGCCTTTCCAATACATCTTTTAAAACTCCTCTCTGTGGATTACCACGCTGCTCTTTCTGATTATGGCAAGCCTGTCGATTTCTTCCAGGGCAAGGCGAATATCTTTCTCCCTGGCATCATGAGTAAGCATCACCACAGGCACCACCTTTGCCCTCTGTCTTTCAGTCTGAGTAACGGAGGCAATGCTGATTTTACGTTTAGCCAGGACGCCTGAAATTTTAGCCAGGACGCCCGGTTTGTCTATAGCCATAAAACGGATATAGTATTTTGACTGGATATTATCTATCCTTTTTATCTTTTTGATTATGTCTTTCTGCGGAGACTCTGCAGAGCCTTTACCCATTGCCAAATCGAATAAATCGCTGATAACAGCCGAAGCAGTAGGCATCTGGCCGGCGCCCTTGCCGAGAAACAGCATATCGCCGACCAATTCTCCTTTTACGTAGACAGCGTTAAAAACTCCGCTGACATTAGCCAGAGGATGAATCCTGGAAATCAATGCAGGGTGCACCCTGACTTCCAAGACATTCTTGTCCACCTTCTTTGCAATAGCCAGCAATTTAATAACCAAGCCTAATTCCTTGGCGTATTTAATATCCAAAGGAGAAATATCCTCTATGCCTTTGACATAAATATCCTTTTGGCTGACATATTTTCCGAATGCAAGATAAGCAAGGATTGATAATTTATGCGCCGAGTCAAAACCTTTTATATCCAGCGAAGGGTTTCTCTCGGCAAAACCTTTCTTCCTGGCCTCTGCCAGCGCCTCGAAGAAAGAACACTCTTCGCGCATCATCTTGGAAAGAATGTAATTGCTCGTGCCGTTTATTATTCCGACCATGCTTTCAATGCGGTCGCAGACTAAGCCTTCTGTAAGCGACTTGATAATCGGTATGCCGCCGCAGACAGACGCTTCAAAACGAATCTGGGTTTTATTCTTCTTTGCCGCAGACAACATAAGCGACAAATCCTGCGACAAAAGCGCCTTATTGGCGGTAACGACCTTCTTGCCCGACTGCAGAGAACGCAGAATAATGTCCCTAGCGGGATTTATGCCGCCGACGAGTTCGACTACTACGTCGATATTCTTGTCGGAAATGACATTCTGAAAGCTGCTGGTAAATACCTTGAGGTTTATGTTGAGCCGCTTTCTGATCTTGGCGTTCTTGTCGCATACTTTGGCTATGTGAAAGTCTATGCCGTATTTCTTCTTGAAGAATTCCCTGCGCTGCGAAAGAATCCGGTATACGCCTCTTCCGATGGTGCCTAAACCGATTATGCCTATGTTTATTTTTTTCATTGTCTGTCCTTTTTAAAATTACCTTTACGCAAGTTTATTCTGGTCGGGGCGGTCGGACTTGAACCGACGACCCCTTGAACCCCATTCAAGTGCGCTAATCCAAACTGCGCCACGCCCCGCCAATAAACTTACGCTACAGGGTAACTTCTTAAATTTTGCTATTTAATCCTAATAAATTTTTTAATACTCTGCGACCTTTACCGCTCTTAAAAAACTTTTCTCTTTTTAAAGCTATCGTTTTATCCTGATGTTCCTCGCATTTAATCAATTCCCACGGCATATAAGCTTTTGTAGATTTAACATTACCCATATTATGCTGCCTTAATCTTAAAGCTATGTCGTCTGTAGAGCCTATGTATAGACGGCTGTTCTTCTTACTTTTAATAATGTAGACATACATTTTTATGATAATCCATCCGCCATTAAAGAGTTGGCGGATGACCGCCTACTTCGCTTATAAACATAATTGACCGCCAAATTTTTAGTGGCGGTCAAACTGCGCCACGCCCCGCCAATAAACTTACGCTACAGGAAATTTCGCTTCCCGATTAAATTTATTTTACTAATTCTGACTTTTTTCTCCTAAGCATTAAATCCCTTAATGCTTTCCGGGGTGATTTATTTTTATATAAAACTTTGTATATCTGCTCTGTTATGGGCATCTCTACGCCGTATTTCTTTGATAACTCATAAGCCGCCTTTGTAGTAACAACTCCTTCGGCGACCATCTGCATTTTATGTATTATGTGGGACAAACTTTTCCCTTTGGATATCTCTTCGCCTACAAATCTATTCCTGGAATACGCGCTGGTAGAGGTGGTAACTAAATCACCCACTCCGCTTACTCCGAAAAACGTTTCTTTCTTCGCGCCCATAGCCTTGCCTAAGCGGCTGATTTCAACCAAACCGCGCGTGAGAAGCGCTGCTTTTGTGTTCGTG
>Ga0172375_10007466_pt1 | contig 14976 bp, 18 predicted proteins | sample LakKiv1m_FD_114537 | JGI IMG/M metagenome (GOLD analysis project Ga0172375, IMG submission 114537) | Freshwater microbial communities from Kabuno Bay, South-Kivu, Congo - kab_092012_11.1m | ecosystem: Environmental > Aquatic > Freshwater > Lake | place: Democratic Republic of the Congo... | reverse complement strand
GCCTATCTCCTCTATGACAACATCAGATATAAATATCTCATATTCATCTTGTTTAACTTTGTCAAAAAATCTCAAGGTTATTTCTCTCTTTTCAGGAGCATCATCGGCAAAATAAAAATTCCAAACAGATGTTTCCAAATAAAGCTGAGGTTTTTTCATATGGTTATATTATATCCCTTTCTCTTTTTATTGCCCACAATTTACGCTAACTTGTTTTTGCCAACGATTACACTGTGACCACAATAGCGATACCTGTCAAGCTCCGCTAGCGTTGCAACCATGCCTGACCTGAGAGGATTAAGATGAATGTACCTCACAAGTTCGGCAAAATATGTATCTTCATCACAGATAATTGATTTATATCGGTTCTGAAATAAGTGTCCGAGACGGTTATGGCGCAGATTATATGTAATCGCATATCCTGTCAAAAAGCGCCGCATGAATTTCGATAGCCCCTCAGTTCCACTCCGAAGAAGTATGTGTGCATGATTTGTCATCAGAGCCTAGGCATAAATTGCTGTTTTAGTTTCTTTTACAATACCTCCGAGTCTGGATACAAAAGCCTCTTGATATTTTACATTATCGACAATCCTGCGCTTTTCTATCCCACGCAGTATAACGTGATGGAGTGTTCCAGGTGAATCCAGACGTGCTTGAAGCGGCATCCCTTTCATTACCCCTTTTCAATTTTTAAAAAATATAAACTTATTAGTTTAATTAGTCAAGAACGTCCCCTTAGTTTCCGTCACAGACGTGAAATAAAGGACTTTCTATCCCCCTCGTCTGAGACGATTTTTTTTCTTTCTATCCCCCGCACTATAAACATGGTGAAGTGTTCCTGGAAAATCAAGTCTCGCTTGCCTCGGCATTGGTTAGCTCCATCGTTTTTATTTTTGTATATATTACATCTACCAAAGTCAACTTATTCATCAACGTCCCCTTTGTGAGGTTATACTATTTTTAGTTGAAAAAGTGGCTCCCCTGTGGAATAATCCACAGAACCAAAAAAACAAAGAAAGGAGCCACTAATGAAGGAAACCACAAGACAGAGAAAAAAAGCAATAGGGGGATTTAAGGAGGCATTCGACTTTACTCTCCAGACCGGAGTGGAAAAAGCACAGATTACGGAGATCGCAAAATTGGACTTTGTAGGGCGTAAGCAGGGACTTGTGATCGCGGGAAACTCCGGCACCGGAAAGAGTCATATTGCAAAGGCCCTGCTTCTCATCGGATGCACTCAGCTGCATCGTTGCCGATATACCACAGCAGCCGACATGCTCACTGATTTGCTGGCGAGCCGGGCCGATCACAGCTTCCAAAGAAAACTCAGACAATACAATATACCTTGCCCGACATCCTCCTGATCGATGAGATAGGCTTCGACCGACTGGAGCAACAGGACGCAAGGAACGCCTCTCTGTTCTTCAAGGTTATCGACGGACGTTACTGCAAAGGTTCCACCCTGATCACTACCAACATTGACTTCAAGAACATTGGCGATTACCTTGGAGACCCTGTTGTCACTACTGCTATCGTAGATCGCATGGTGCATCATTCTATAATCATCAATATCCAGGGTCCCAGTTGGAGGATGCACGAATCAAAGAAGCTCAACGCTGAGGCAAGGAAGCCCGTAAAAATAAAATCGTAATCCCTTGCTCAGCCGGTCTGTTCTCTTCCGTCTTTGCCACATCCAATGCCCACCCATTCATGATCCTGAAATGCAAGGCAAATACGCCATGAATAAAATGCAACTCGTATATGAACGGGAATCAATAAACAGGTGGGTCCTTAAACCGGTGCGTATTTTACCAATATCCTCAAAACTTGCAACTTTAGGGTGGGTCCGTTTGTACTGGTGAAGTGGGTACACTCTTAATCGGTGGTGACACCCCGGTATACCCGCTCCTTCCCTGTTATAATCATGTTGTCAAAAACTATATCCGTATTTTATCCCTATGAGCCTCTTGCAAAAGTAGGTATTATGTAAAATTACAACACTTTTATATAGAAAATAATACTTTATTTTCAATAGGTTATAAATTCTAAAGAGTGGGTATTACCTTGACTCAAGTATATACAATATATAGAGCCTCTTGCAAAAGTATCAAATGTTCACCCTCCCCAACCCTTGCGTCAAGGTAAGGGCTTAATTAGCAACCCTCTCCCCTTGATGGAGATGGTACGAATGAGGGGTAAAATGTACTTTTGCAATTGCCTTAAAGGAATACTACATCTTGTGTTAACTTGAGTCAAGGGAATACCCATTTTCTAAAGTTTTAATTTTAGGACTTTTGCAATTGCCTCCTATATATAATTCAGGAGCTGAACTATTACAAAGATTTTTAAATCATGTAAAAGGATATGAAGAAGTAAAGGAGATACCGAAGAGCCAGAGATATATTGGAAGATATGGACTTGCGGAACTACTGAAAGGGACAAAAGGAAGAAAAGAGATAAGCAGAAAGGCAAAAGAAGCTATAGAGAAATATGGATACAGCCAGAAAGAGGTTGCTGACTATCTGGGGATACATTATTCAACGGTAAGCAGGATGGTGAATAAGGGAATATCAGATTATGCAAGAAACAAGGCCTGACCCTCTGACCCCTCGGCAAAAAAACTTGACTCGGACAAATCGGATAGCGTAACATAGGAACGAATATTCATTCAGATAGGGAGGTTTACACGCTATGGCAAGACGTGACAAGCGTGATGATATAGTGCAGGCCGCCTTGGAACTTATTGCCGAGAATGGTTTCCACGGAGCCCCGATGGCCATGATTGCCGATCGGGCAGGGGTGGGCGCCGGGACGATCTACCGCTATTTCGAGAACAAGGACTTGCTCTAATTGCTGCTGCTACTGCCAGAATCGCCACTAAGACTGGAGAGTTCGAGAAAACAGCGACGATGCCGGCCGCACTAACCCCATCTTCAGCTATTCGTTGAACATCTCTTATTATCAAACCCGCCGAAAGAAAATTCGATAAGACTTGAGAACAGGACACATCAGGAGTGGTTGGACACTCAACTCTAACGCCCGCACTCTTACTGCAGGCATTAACATCAACTGTCGTCGGAGTCTGCTGGAAGAAGTTTCCTCGACACATCAGGATTACCACATCGGTAGCGGCGGCGTCCATTACAGTGACTACCATTAAAAACGACGTGAGTAATATCATGATAACTACTTTTTTCATTTTTGAACTCCTTTCGTTTTCAAAAATACTTAATTCTTATTTTTAATGGGACGGTTCTATTTATCCTCATTAACTTCCTTTCCTGCCCGCAATGAGCAGATAACGTGATCACAAGCGTAATAAGTTCGTTTATCCCCCCAAATTTAAGGTTGTAGACGAACCTATTTCGTTTATTCCGATTCTGGCTGAGATGCCAGAATTCCTCCTGCGAACATTTTTTGTCAATTATCACCCCCTTCTTTCAGGTCTATACTATCTAATGGGCTTTTGATCTTACCCAAGCTTTGTGTGCTTACATGGGTATATATTTCCGTAGTCTTACTATGAGCATGGCCCAGAAGTTCTTGAATATAGCGCAAATCCGTCCCGCTTTCCAAGAGATGCGTAGCGAAGCTGTGTCTCAGGGTATGAACAGAAACGTTTTTTCTAAGCCCCGCCTTCTGACATGCATGCTCCAGAATCTTCTCAACCGCCCTTGCGGACAAGTATCTTCCCTCTCTTGCACCTCCAAACAGCCACTTCTCAGGCTTATATTTCCTCCAGTATACTCTTAAAACTTCCAATGTTTTTTCGGAAAGCAGGGTATAACGATCCTTCCTCCCTTTTGCTCCTTTAATATATATCAGCATTCTCTTGCTGTCGATGTCTTCAGTCTTCAGCCTGACTACCTCGCCGACCCTTAAACCCGCGGATGATATTTATACTGCAGGGATAGTCCCGGTTCTACGGCTCCGCTTTGCATCGTCCGTAAATCTGGGACAGCCCCCTTCAAGGCAGGGTTTAAGTGGATTTTCTCTCCCTCAAAAACCTTTAAAATCTTCTCTAAGGTTCCGTCGGTATTAGGAAAGCTCCATTGTTTCTTATCAGGATGCCATCTGTGACCAGGGATAGTTTTAACCTTTTCAACACGCTGAGGATCATAACGGAAGGCAATCGTTATTCTGCCTGGATCATCCTTGCTGACTGTTATCACCCATTGATCTCCTTCCTTCAGGGGTCATCCTCTCCATTTATTGTGGGTACTCTATCAAACAATATTCCCCCTTGTCAATTAGTTTTAAGCATAGGTATAATGTTCGGGGATGATTGAGGAGAGGTTCAGGCCAAAACAGACAGTATCAGAGAGTCAGAGAGAGAAAATCCTCGGGATATTGAAGGAGTTTCTTGAAAACAATGAGCGGATAATCTTCGCTTATCTCTTTGGCTCATTCAATGAAGGAAACATATTCAGGGACATAGACATTGGCATTTATATAACACAGCCGGATAAGGACATCGAGAACGAGATTGAACTACAAAGAGTGCTCACAAAGGAGACAGGTTATCCTGTAAACATATCGGTTATAAATAACGCACCGCCTGATGTGAAGATTCGGGTATTAGAGGGAACTATCCTTATCTGCAGGGATAGAGAACTTATGACACACTTTATTGAAGAGGCTGGCACCCAGTACATCGAATATTCCCATTTAAGAAAAATAGCAGATGATGCTATAAGAGAAGCTATATATGCTAAATCATAGCAGGATCACAAGAGTAAAAGATGATATATACGATGCCTACCTGAAGATCAAGGAATTGACATCTATCCCATATGGAGAATTTTCGAAAGATTATAAAAATGTTCTTGCATTAAGACAATTAATACTTCAAACCGCTGAGGGTATAGCGATTATATGCCAGCATATTCTGGCAAAGGATTTTGCAAGGCCTGTAACAGGTTACTCAGAATGTATTACGAGGTCACAAGAGGTTGGCCTGATTAGCCAGAAACTTTCTGAAAAGCTTAATGATTTAATAAGCCTGAGGAATCTTATTGTTCATAGATATTGGAAGATTGATGATAAAAAGTTATATACACATGCAATAAATGATGTGGAGGATTTATTGATGTTTCTAAAAGAAATTGACGAATACATTGTAAAAAAGCAGGATAGGTAACCTAAACCTTGACTTTACTTTAAAATCCCGCTATTGCTGCCCTGGCGAGATCAATAAGGGCTGATGGGAATACTCCTATAATAAGTACGGCTGCCACCGTCACAGCAAGAGCAAGACCTGTTGCTGGAGATGTACTGAGGCTGACTGTTGCTTTTGGCTCTTTCATATACATATACATGACTATCCTTAGATAGAAAAATGCAGAAATTGCGCTAAAGATAACTGCTACTATAACGAGCCATGTGTAACCTGCATTTATTGCGCTCATAAATATATACAGCTTACCTATAAACCCGGCTGTAGGCGGGATTCCTGTAAGCGAAAACATGAAAATAAGCATAAGCGCTGATGCTAAGGGATGAGTCCTGGCAAGGCCTTCATAGTCTGTTATATCCTCACCCTTGAATCCCTCGCTCCTGAGCATGATTATTACTGCAAAGGCGCCAATATTCATAAATGCATATATCATCAGATAATTCATCATGCTCGCAATCCCTTCATTGTTAGCAGCGATGATTCCGAGAAGGGCGTAACCAGCATGCGCGATTGACGAGTAGGCAAGCATCCTCTTAATATTTGTCTGAGATAATGCAACTATATTGCCAACACCCATTGTTAGTATTGAAATAGGGATCAGTATCGCTGTCCAATCAACTGTAATTGAGGCAAAGGCTACCATAAACACCCTTCCGAGAACTGCAAATCCTGCTGCCTTTGGGCCAACTGACATAAATGCTGTGACAGACGTTGGAGCGCCTTCATAAACATCCGGCGCCCACATATGGAACGGCGCTGCCGCAATCTTGAATCCAAATGCAACTGCAAAGAATATAACAGAAAGTAAGAGAGAAAGATTACCCGATAGACCCTTTTCGTTAATAAAAAGCGATATTGCCTTAATATCTGTTGTGCCTGTCAGTCCATATATAATTGATATCCCGTAAAGCAGGAACGCCGAAGAAAAAGCGCCCAGAAGGAAATATTTTAAAGCCGCCTCATTTGATTTAATGTTATGCCTGATAAAACCTGCGAGCACGTAGGTGCTCAGGGCCATGAGTTCAAGTCCTAAATAAAGTACAATAAGGTCACCAGCAGATGCCATAATCATCATACCAGCTGTGGAAAAGAGAATAAGGCTGTAATATTCCCCAAAATTGACCTTCTCTATAACAATATACTTTATGGATATTAAGACAGAAAGGATAACGTTAACAAGAAAAATGAGTTTAAAGAATGTGCTGTAACCGTCAGAGATAAACATACCTCCAAATGTTACGCCAGAAGAACCAATCAGAGTATACGCCACAGCAGCTACACCAACTATGCTGAATATTGCAAGCGCTTCTTTTTTCTTTATCAAAAGGTCTGCTATCAGAACTATAAGGGCAAAGGCAGTCATGGTGATTTCAGGTATTACAGGGCCAATATCAGGAAGCTGAAAATTCATCTGACTACCTCCGTAAGAGTTTTAGCTATATTTGCCTCCTGCACACTGCCCATGTTAACCCTCTCGATGAGATGCTGGACTGACGCATGCATGAGTCCGAGGAAAGAATTTGGATAAATTCCGATCCATATTACGAGAATTATTAGAGGGACCAGTGTGATCGTTTCCCTGACATCCATATCGGGAAGGCCGACAACCTTCTTATTGACCTCCATGAAGAATATCCTCTGATACAGCCAGAGCATGTAACCCGCTCCGATAATGATTCCCGTGCATGCAAGCACTCCTGCCCATTTATTTGCAGCAAATCCGCCAAGGAGTATGAGGAATTCACCGACAAACCCGTTCGTAGCAGGAAGTCCTACTGCTGCCAGCGTAAATACCATAAAACAGGCCGCATAGATAGGCATGACTGTTGCTAGTCCTCCATAATCTGCAATCTTTCTTGTATGAGTCCTCTCATAGACAATACCCACTGACAAGAAGAGAGCGCCGGTCACAATACCATGGTTTAGCATCTGGAGGATTCCGCCTTCAAGTCCCTGAGCATTCAGGGCAAATATTCCAAGGGTAACAAAACCCATATGGCTCACTGAACTGTATGCAATCAGTCTCTTTAAATCTGTCTGTGCAAGGCATATCACGGCACCGTAAATGATTGCTATAACCGAAAGGGTCAGCATTACGGGGGTCATTGCCTTTGCAGCCTCAGGACAGAGGGGAAGAGAAAATCTGAGGAAACCATAAGCGCCCATCTTGATAAGTATCGCAGCAAGGATCACGGAACCTGCTGTTGGGGCTTCTGTGTGGGCATCCGGTAACCATGTGTGAACAGGGAACATCGGGACTTTTACGGCAAATGCTGCAAAGAAGGCCCAGAAGAGCCAGAGCTGCATTGTGTAAGGATATGTCTTTGTCATTAAGTCAAGAATATCAAATGTTCTGCCGGCATAAAGGTAAAGAACGATTATTCCGACAAGCATCAGGACACTGCCAACCAGTGTATATAAGAAAAACTTTATTGCTGCATAAATCCTGTTCGGACCTCCCCAGACTCCGATAATAAGGAACATCGGGATCAGCATGGCCTCCCAGAAGAGATAGAAGAGGAAAAAGTCCAGAGAACAGAAGACGCCAAGCATGAAGGACGTTGTAAGCAGTATCGATATATAGAATTCTTTTACCTTTGTCTTTATCGCTTCCCATGATATGAGAACGCAAAGTATTGCTGTCAGGGCTGAAAGCAGGATAAATAAGACACTTATCCCATCTACACCGATGAAATAATTGATATTCCAATCCGGGATCCAGCTATGTCTCTCGACAAACTGCATCTTATGGGTTGACTTGTCAAAGTTTGTAAATAACGGCACTGACAGGAGAAATGTTGCTATGCTTGTTGCGAGGGCAATCCATTTTGTGAGCAGCTCCCACGACCTTCTATTCAAAAGGATAAGAAGGGCACCTAAAACAGGCAGAAATATTACTGTGCTCAGGATTGGATAATTTAATTGATTCATGATTACCTGTTGTTCCATTTTTCTCCTCTAAGAGTCGTAGGCTACCTCACCAATAATACCAGCGCCACTATGAAAAACGCGCCGGCAGCCATGAATATCCCATAGTGTTGAGCCAGACCTGTCTGGACCTTCCGCAATATTGCGCTGAATTTGCCGATTGCTCCTGGCACACCATTGACAACACCTTCTATAATCTTTGCGTCAGTAATTGCAACAAGTACCTTATCAGCAATCCACATCGTGGGTTTTACTATAGTAAAGCTATAAAATTCATCAACATAATATTTATTCAAAAGTATTTTGTACAAAGCGTTGAATTGCTTTGCAATCTTCTCGGGCAGTTCTGTTTTCCTGAGATACAGGAATGCAGCGGCTCCTAAACCTATCAGCGCTAAGGTTGTCGAAAAAGCCATTACACCCCATTCTTCAGCATGGGTGGCATGGAATTCAGGATGTCCGACTACTGGTTTTAAAAATTCAGCGAAATGCGCGCCGCCACCGAGTATCGGTGGAATTCCAAACCATCCTGCTGCAACTGCACCGGCTGCAAGGAGCATCAATGGTATGGTCATGACCTTTGGCGATTCATGGATGTGATGTTCTTCATGATGGGACCCATGGCCGTGATGCTCTTCGTGACGGGCTCCGCGATGTTTTCCATGGAATGTCAGGAAGATAAGCCTGAATGTATAGAACGGCGTAAAGAATGCTCCGGCAAGACCGAGGATCCATACAAATTTCCCCACTGAAGAACCTGAGGCATATGCAGACCATATAATCTCGTCCTTGCTGAAGAATCCCGAAAGTCCGGGGAATCCGCCGGCGCTCAGACCTGCAATCACGAACACTGCATAGGTAATTGGCATGTATTTTTTCAGTCCGCCCATTTCCCGTATATCGTTCGTATGGACTGCGTGGATAACACTGCCGGCTGCCAGGAAAAGCAGGGCTTTAAAAAATGCATGCGTATAGAGATGGAAAATGCCTGCGGCATAGGCGCCCACACCGCATGCGAGGAACATATACCCCAAATGGCTGCATGTGGAAAAGGCGATAATTCTCTTTATATCATTCTGCGTGATAGCAATCGTCGCGGCAAAAAACATGGTAAGAGCGCCGATAATTGCTACGGTATTCATTGCTATTTCAGAAAGATTGAATATCGGATTACACCTTGCAACCAGGAATACACCAGCAGTAACCATTGTAGCGGCATGGATCAATGCGCTGACCGGCGTAGGACCTTCCATAGCATCAGGAAGCCAGACATGGAGTGGTATCTGGGCTGATTTTCCAACCGCACCACAGAATAGCAAGAGAGCAATGAGAGTCGGAAGATCAACGTTCCATCCCAGGAAATTCACTGTCTGACCCGCGATTCCTGCTGCATTAGCAAAGACAGGTGCATAGTGAAGTGTTCCAAAGGTAAGGAATACCATGAATACGCCGATGCCAAAACCGAAATCTCCGAACCTGTTCACGATAAAAGCCTTTTTACCAGCATCAGCCGCTGATTTCTTATTGAAGTAATATCCGATGAGGAAATATGAACAGAGGCCGACGCCTTCCCATCCGAAATAGAGCTGCAGGAAGTTGTTCCCCATAACGAGCATGAGCATACAAAACGTAAAGAGACTGAGATATGCAAAGAAACGGTAATAGCCTGTGTCTCCGTGCATGTAACCGACAGCATAAATATGTATTAATGATGCACAGGTAGTGACAACAACCAGCATAACTGCTGTGAGCGGGTCTATTAGGAATCCGACTGAGGCATTGAATGTGCCTGAAAGCATCCAGGTATAAAGGTCTTCATTGATAACCTTCCCTGCCATAACCTGTGGCAGGACTGATGTTATGGTTATAAAAAAAGAACCTACTACAGCAAGGATGGATGGCCAGTGGGCCTTATCTCTCAAAACCTCTTTTCCGAGCAGGATATTAATGATAAATGCTGTGAGCGGCAGAAATGGTATCAAAAGATATAATTTCATATCCTAATCCTTTAAAATCTTAACTTTTAACTCTTCACGTTTCACGTTCTTTATCCCTGCATCTCTTTTACTTCATCCACATGAGCTGTAGCTTTACTTCTGAACAAAGCTATGATTATTGCAAGCCCGATAGCTGCCTCAGCAGCTGCAACAGCAATGACAAAGAAAGCGAGTATCTGTCCCCTCAGGTCCTGAAGGTAGTGGCTTAAGGCTATAAGATTTATATTGACAGCATTAAGCATGAGTTCTATGGACATGAACACAATGATGATATTCCTCCTTGAAAGAAAGCCAAAGACTCCAATCGTGAAAACCACTGTACTGAACATCATATACCAGCTTAATGGGACCATCGCTTAACTTTTAAGCCTCCTTTTTGCAAGGACTATAGCGCCAATAATTGCAACAAGAAGTATTAGTGATGCTATTTCAAAAGGATAGAGAAAGTCTGTATATAATAACTTTCCTAAAGCCTTTATATGCGATTCCTTATTTATCATGTCAATTGAATAAATACCAGGAGGCGCAGCTATAAATGACTTAATTGACATGTTGATAACAACTAAAAGAGCAACCGCAAAGGTAAAGCCTGTTGGCCAGGCGCTGATAAATCTACCTATTTTTACTTCCTGCCTGATATTCATCAGCAATACAACAAATAAGAATAATACGAGTATTCCACCTGCATAAACAATGACCTGGATCACCGCCATAAATTCAGCATTCAAGAAAAGATATAAACTTGCAATGTGGAAAAAGAGCATAAGCATCCAGAGAACGCTATGAACCGGGTTCTTCCTTGTTATTACAAGTATAGAAAGCGCCACTATCGCAAATGCAAAATATACAAAGAATAACTCTTGAATCATTACTTTTTCCCTTTAAAGACTGCCTGTCCCGGCGGTGTTCCTAAATCTTCTGACATGGGCCGCCAGAATTTCTTAAAATACTCTTCCCCTTTTTTACCAGGCATATATTTATCCCAATTCGACAATAGCTTGTCTTTTGTCATATATATGTCTTCTTTCTTATAACCGGAGTATTCATAATTTTCTGTTAATGCAATCGCGCCATAGGGGCATGCTTCTACACAGAAGCCGCAGAATATGCACCTCAATATATCGAGCTCGTATTTTTCTACCTGCCCTTTCGCTCTTGAAATATGAATGCATTGTGATGGGCAGATTGCAGCACAGAGCCCGCAGCCGACACATTTTGCCTTCCCTGCCTGATTCTTTGCAAGGGCATGCTGCCCCCTGAAGCCCGGGGCGATATGCCGTCTTTCCCTGGGATACTGTATGGTAACTGCGTGTGAGAACATCCTCTTCAAGGTCAGAGCCATTCCCTGGAATATTTCTATGAAGGTAAACCTTTTTACAATTCCCCTAACAGTCACTTTTTACTCCCTTATCTGTCATATCAGAATTTTCACCAATCCTGTAACTAAAATATTTGCAAGCGCCACCGGAATGAGTATCTTCCAGCCGATCGCCATAAGCTGGTCATACCTGTACCTCGGTACCGTTGCCCTGATCCAGTAATAGAAGAATATGAATGCATAGACCTTCAGGAGAAACCATACGATGCCTGGAACATAGTTTATGAATGGTATTACTTTCGTGATATACCATGGCAATGTCCATCCGCCGAGGAAGCAGACTGCTGCAAGAGAAGCCATGATGAGCATCGCTATATACTCACCGAGGAAGAAGAGTGCAAACCTGAATCCGCTGTATTCAGTAAAATACCCGGCCACAAGTTCGCTCTCCGCCTCAGGAAGATCGAACGGAGTCCTGTTTGTCTCTGCAACTGCAGCTATAGTAAACACAATAAAACCTACTATCTGAGGTATTGCGAACATGCCGAAGATTGACTCTTCCTGTGCTCTCACGATATCTGTAAGGTTCAGAGAACCCGCCATGATCATGACTCCGACAAGGCTCAGCCCCATTGCAATTTCGTAACTGATAACCTGTGCTGATGACCTGAGACCACCGATGAATGCGTATTTGGAGTTTGATGCCCATCCTGACATGAATATGCCGTAAACACCAATACCTGCCATTGCAAAGATGAATAAAAGCCCTACATTAATATTTGCTATTGCAAAACTGTAAGAAAATGGTATTACAGATAGGTTTACCATAGCTGCAACCATAAAGATGACAGGGGCCAGGTAGAATACGGGTTTGTCTGCCTTGTCAGGGAGTATATCTTCCTTGAAGAACAGTTTCAAACCGTCAGCGATCGGCTGTAAAAGTCCATGCGGCCCTACCCTCATGGGGCCAAGTCTTACCTGCATATGTCCGATGACTTTACGTTCGAAGTATGTCGCATATGCGACATGCAGTAATCCGACTCCGAGAACAACTGCGATTTTTATGATAATTATCAAAACGTTGATCCCGAATTTAATTAAAGCCTCGAGTTGTTCAGGTGATATTATATTAGTAATATTCATAACTATCTGTCACACTCTCCAAGCACGATATCGATCGTGCCAATGGCAGCGATAACATCAGCAACCAGATGCCCAACACAGAGTCTCGGTAAACAGCCGGCATGTATAAATGATGGAGCCCTTAGCCTCATCCTGTAAGGCTTTCCGGAACCATCGCTCACAAAATAGAAGCCGAGTTCTCCTTTCGGCACTTCGGTTGCGACATAGAGTTCTCCATCGGGCACTTTCGGTCCCTTTTTAATAAACTCGAACTGCTTGACAAGATGTTCTGCAGCCTTGGCGATTTCTTCTGGCACAGGACCCGCGGCCAGTTCTGCAAGCTTTTCATCGCTGAGTCCCTTACCGCCGGGCACTATCTTCAATGCCTTAAATTTGCAGGTTACAAAACAGTTTGCGCACCGCAGGCAAAGCGCCTGGTCTATCTTGTGCGGTTTTTTCTTCTCACCGAAGATTGCCTTTGCAGGGCATGCCCTCAGGCACATACCGCATCCTTTGCATGCCTTTTCTGCTATAAAATATGCCACCTCTTTTGTGGGATGGGTAATCGTCATCATTTTATCCTTTGGCTGAAGGGTAAATTTAGGGGCATCTGCCATAACAGGGCCTGGCGGCAGCTTTTCAATGCACTGCCTGATTATATTATTCGACTGCCTCATCTCCAGCATCCTGCAGCGGTATCTGTCATAGGTATCACCCTCGGTTCCGATAGGCACTTCGAATTCGACTTTATCATATGCATCGTATGGCATGTGTTTTCTTATATCATAAGGAACACCTGAACCCCTTAATGTAGGGCCTGTCATTCCCCAGTTTACCGCTTCTTCTGCTGAGATTACGCCGATGCCTACTGTCCTCTGGAGCCATATCCTGTTCTGGTCGATCAGGGTTTCATATTCCAGAATCCTTGAAGGGAATTCTTCTGTGAATTTCCATAGGCTGTCAAGGAATTCCTGCTGGACGTCGTTCCTTACACCGCCTACCCTTGGGTATGTGACAGTGAGTCTTGCACCGCATATCATCTCATATAGATCAAGAATCCACTCCCTTTCACGGAAGCAATAGAGGAATACGGTCATTGCACCGATATCAAGGGCATGTGTCGCGAGCCAGAGAAGATGGTTGGCTATCCTTGACATCTCTCCAACCATAGTTCTTATAAACTTAGCCCTCTCAGGAACCTCTATCCCGAACAGTTTTTCAACTGCAACACAATAGCCGATGTTATTTGACATCGCCGAAACATAATCCATCCTGTCAGTAAGCGGTAGGGCCTGGAAATAACTCAGGCTCTCCCCGAGCTTTTCGATTCCCCTGTGGAGGTAGCCGACATACGGTGTAGCTTTAACAATTGTTTCACCGTCTATATCAAGGACAAGCCTCAAAACACCGTGCGTGGCAGGGTGCTGCGGCCCCATGCTTACATTCAGTTCTCTTGTTTCGAATATCTTCTCTACTTGTATCATCTCATCCTTCCCATTCAAACTCTCTTAATTCCTTTGCCCTATTGAGCACCTCAATAAAACCCGGCCAATCCTTTTCAAGTTCAGGCCCTTTTAAAGGATAGTCCTTCCTTAAGGGGTGACCTTCCCAGTCTTCCGGCATAAGAATTCTTCTGAGATCAGGATGCCCAATGAATACAATGCCGAACATATCAAAACATTCCCTTTCATGCCAGTTTGCGCCTGCCCATATGGGGACCACAGAATTGATCCTCGGGTCATTTTCGGAAACCTGTGCTCTGATACGAATGTGATGACGATATTTTATGGAATAAAGGTTATAGACAACTTCAAATCTTACATCTTTTTTCTTGAGGTAATCAGCAGCAGTGAGGTCATGGAGATGGTCAAAACTTAAAAACGGGTCATCATGGAGATATTTCATGATAGAAATAATCTGATCCCTCTTCACAATGACAGAGACCTGATCTCTGAATTCCGCGACATCGATCACCTGATCAGAAAATTTTTCCTTTATTTTCTCTGCTATATCTTTAGGATTCAGTCCTGGCAAATGTATCGAAATTCTTACTTCAGTTACCGCCATGGACTCCACCTCGTTTTTTCTTTTCTTATCTTTTCCTGAAGCAGCATCATGCCCTCGAGCAATGTTTCAGGCCTAGGAGGACAACCCGGCACATATACATCAACGGGCAGGAAGGTATCGCAGCCCTGCACTGTACTATATGTCTTGAATACGCCGCCTGTGCACGCACAGCTTCCCATAGCAACCACATACTTCGGCTCAGGAATCTGATCATAAACCCTTCTTACAACAGGCGCCATCTTCTTTGTGACAGTGCCTGCAACGATCACGCAGTCAGATTGCCTCGGAGAACCTCTGAATATGATTCCGAATCTGTCAAAATCATAATGGGCTGCACCAACTGCCATCATCTCAATTGCACAGCATGC
>Ga0172375_10007465_pt1 | contig 14976 bp, 7 predicted proteins | sample LakKiv1m_FD_114537 | JGI IMG/M metagenome (GOLD analysis project Ga0172375, IMG submission 114537) | Freshwater microbial communities from Kabuno Bay, South-Kivu, Congo - kab_092012_11.1m | ecosystem: Environmental > Aquatic > Freshwater > Lake | place: Democratic Republic of the Congo... | reverse complement strand
TCACATAGCGGGTTATGCCATCTTTAAACAATTTCGTGCCATCTTCATAACTCCATAAAAAACAAGCCGACCCTTTGCTGAGTCGGCTTATTTTTCACCTGTAGCGGGGGCCCGCTTAGTAGACAAAAAGAAGAATTATCTGTGCTTAAGTTAAAGCAAGGGCTGAAGTATTTGGTTGGAAAAAGGATTAAAAAGCCGCGGGTTCGTAACGGATTATGCTCTTTCGAAAGTATGTGGATTATTGCAGATGAATGAGTTACATCTGTGCATCTGTTTCTTCCTGGATTCTAAATCTTCACTTGGCTGGTGTTTTAATTGTCGCTAATTGGGAGAAATAATTGTCATCAAACAATGGACACAGTTTTTTTTCGAATTGGCTATCTTGTAATATAGACTGTATATCCTCTTTGACAGTTAGGGCAGGTAATTAACAACCGTGATGGTATAACACCGCTAGTATATCCTTTATGAAATGAAGCTATTGCTTTTGAGTGAAGCGGAATTGTTCTTGCATAAGTATAATCGAAGTTACACAAAGGACAGCGCCTCCGGGATCGATCTTGCTCTCCCAATAACCATTTAAAATCGTTCCAGACTCTTGCAATAGTCTGTCCTTCTTGAAACATGCTGTTTAGGAACGTCCGTAAATTTTCATCATCGATTTTGAATTCTGGATGACGGTCCAAGTTCGGGGGGTGATCACAAATCCAAGTAGCCCAATCTTCATAGAAAGCGCGAGTTCTACCATTTCTATCTTCTTCATCATTGCTGAAGGGATGCCTCCCTGTAATCATTTCAACTGTGTTAATTCCTAATTGAAATACATCAGTATCATAGTCAATTCGTGGTGGTATATTGAATTGACCTCGTGCAGCATAACTCACGGTACCAACAAAGTACTTAGTCCCTTTAGTTCGCGATTTAATTTCTTTTTTGATAATATGCGCTATCCCCAAATCAAGAATTTTTACCATCAAATTATCATTTTGTTGGACAATTTTAATATTTTCAGGTTTAAGATCACGATGAATAATACCATGATGATGCGCAAAATCAAGCGCTGTAAGTATTTGTGTAAAAATTTCTACCCAGACATCTCTTTTCATTGGTTGCTGCGATAAAAAACCAATAGGAGATTCTGATTTGTAACCCATGAAATCTCTTAGTGTGGGTCCCTGCACATACTCCATAATAAAAAATCTGCAATTCGTTCCCTTTTCGTCAACTCCGTTTCCGTAGTACTTTGTAAAGTGCGGAAAATTTCTGTTAGTCGCTCGTTCAAGAAAATCCAAACCGGCCTGATAAGAATACTCTTCGGCACGACTAGTTCTTGTTATTAGTTTGAGTGCTGCTTGAAAATCATCTATCTCACGTGTGACAAGGTAAATTTCACCACTTCCGCCGCGGTCTATTGATTTCTGTATTTCCCAATGGGAACCATTGTTGTCGCGCAGAATGTAACAGGGCTTAAGTAGGAATTTATTTGCCATGATCTATCCTTCTTTTTTCACCATTCTCATTATCCAGATTAAATACACGAACTTCCTCAATTGGTGATAAATTTTTTAATAGAATAGATCTTGTTGGATCACTAGTTAAAGCATTAAGGAGTTGTGCAATCCATTGGTCAATAATTTCCGTTTGTGTTGTTCCCAACTTAGTATTTAAAACGATATCAATAGATCTGCTAGTCAAGTTAATGAATATCGTTCGAACAAACTTAGATAATTTAATTATCTGTTCATCAAGTGGTCTAATACATAGTCCAAACTTATTCTCGTCATGATCGTCATCAAGTTTAGGAATTATCCTGTGATTCCCAATATCCAATGCACAGGCTATCTGAAACAATAAAACGAGAAAATCAGATCTATCATCATCGTTACAAATTCCTTCACCGATTCTTTCGTGGTTTATGCAAATACGGCGAACAAGCACATAAAACTGCCTCTCTAGTTCACTTTGGTTGTTATTATTTATTATTGTACGATATCTCTTCCAGAAATAATCATATACAGCATCAAATGCCTGAATGCGAATAGAATGGTTTGCCATGAAATCTGCCGTTTTGGCACTCTGGAGACCACAATCATGAATATATGCTGAGAGATATAAACATAAACATTCTTCAATGGTTAGATGTCTATAACTAGGTGCTAATTCATTGATGAAGCAATTTAATAGTTGGAAAATATTCATAACATGTCCATCAGTATGAGTACACCCGATCTGATTATCAACTGGTGTGATTCTTCTATAATAAACATTGACAATTTCGAGTCAAGTTTTAAATATTGTGTAAATTGATTTTCTTTATGTTTTGGGTTTGTGTTTAGCTGGCTAACGGAATGAAGCCGTAGGCGAAATGAAGTTAGCCAGCTATGCGAATATGTTCTGTTATATCATTATCAATTCTGTTATCGTTATTATATGCATCTATGATATTATCGCTCATTGTCAATAGCTCCATATTCAGATATATCTTCCCGGTTGTCCACTCTTCATCTTTTTCCAGGCATAATGATGTTATCATTCTTATGCAGGATTGACGATGGGGAAATATTCTAATTACTCTGGTGCGGCGGCGGATTTCCTCATTCAGTCTTTCCAAACTATTTGTGCTCTTTATCCGGCTGCGATGCGCTTGCGGGAAACTAAATACCGACAAAGTCTCCGGCGCATTTTCTTCCAGCCAATCCGCTAATTCCAAATCGCTGCTCTGCAGCCGCAAGATCATAGCTTCCAGACGGCTTTCCGCCTGCTCTCGGTCCGGCGCAGCAAAAATATCCTTTAACGCCGCCATTGCCCAGCTGCGGTCATTTTTCCGCAGACGGGATAAAAAATTACGCATGAAATGAACCTGACAACGCTGCCAGCAAGCCCCCGGAAAATTACTGTCGATGGCTTGACGCATCCCCTTATGATCGTCGGAAATGACTAAGTGAACTCCCTGGAGACCACGCTTTTGCAGATCCCGAAACAAAAGACCATAATCAGCCCCGTTTTCACTATGAAAAACTTCCAGCCCTAAAATACTGCGCCGCCCTTCAAGATTGACTCCGGTAACTATCGCCACCGCCATGCTGACCACCTTACGATTATAGCGGACTTTGTGATAAACCGCATCCACAAAGATATAGGGCCATTCGCCTGCCAAGGGGCGATTCCGCCACGCTTCCAGTTCCGCATCCAACTCGGCGCACAATGAAGATACCATACTGGCGGAAAAAGAAGTCCCGCATAATTCTTCGGTAATCTTCTTCACTTTCCGCGTGGATACGCCTTGAATGGTCATCTCCATTAAGGCTAATAATAATGCTTTTTCACAACGCTGGTAACGCTCGAAAATCGCGCTCTGGAAAGTCCCTTCCCGGTCGCGGGGAATATCTAACTCAATGCGCCCAACTCTGGTCTTCAAAACCCGCGCATAACTTCCATTGCGATAGCCGCTCCGCTCTTCGCTGCGCTCGTAAGGCACTGCAGACAAATGCTCGCTCATCTCGCGGTCAAGGAACTTCTGTAAAGCTGTCGTTACTAATTCCTTCAAAAAATCAGAATCATTAAGAAATATTTCTTGCAGTTCTGAATTTTCTCTGTTAACTTGATTCTGAGCCATTTCGATTCTCCTTGTTTTTTTGTGGATATTTTCTGGAATTTCATACAATCCCAAATTTACAAGAAAATCGCTTTGGCTCAACTTTTTTAAACATATTCTTTTGCCATTTTACACAAATATACGAACTTTATCCTAGTATCCAAAGAACATCTGAATACTCATTATCATTTGGTGTTAAATTATTGCTAAGTTGAAGTTTAATAAAACCACCAAAGGTAATAATTGGATTTTCTTTTTTCAACATTGGTCGCATATTATTATTAGACTCATTATCTTTAGCTACCCGTTTATTATACAGTTCAAATCTAATAGTAGTTGTCTTTTCCGCTTCCACCGTCACGCTCTTCTCCTCCGTCCGGTAACCGTCAAGGTAAACCTTCACCTTATGCGAACCAGTCGATGCTTCAGAAATCTTGAATGGAGTCTTGCCCGACTGCTTTGTATTATCAAGATAAATATCCGCTCCCCCCGGCGTGGATACCACAAACACCGATCCCGGCTTCGGCTTTAGTGTCAAATTTATAGACGCGGTTTGATTGTAATAAACATCGACCGACTTTTCATCGGTATAATATTTTTCCAGCTCTGCTTTAACCTTATATTTCCCCACTGCAAGATAATCGAACTTCAATCCGGTCGATGCTGATATTCCTTTATAGTTTCCGTCAAGATACACATTCGCCCCTACCGGTTCAGATGTCACTTTGATGGAGCCCATCTGCTTCACTAAACTCACATTCACATCCGCGGTGCGGCCGCTCTGCACTGTCAACCCTTGAACAATATCCACATACCCCTCCTTATGCAGTACCATCGTATAATCACCGGTAACAATATCGTCCCGCCGAACCGGTGTGGAACCATACTCAGCGCCATCAAGATACAAGGAAGCCCCCGCCGGATTGGTAATTATATTGACCGAACCGTAGTTTTTTGTGGCAGTAGTTGGCGCTTTAGCAGCCGGCGTGAGAGCAGGTTGGCCTGCGGAGGAACTCTCCCGGCGGACTTCACCCTTCTGCTCGATGAAATCACCTATCTTATATCCCGAACCGCTTAGTATTTTGCAGGCGCACACTTTTTCACCAATAAATCGAGTCACCTCTACTTGCCCAACATCCGATTTTTCCCTTGCTAATACTTCCCCGGTCTGAGGATTCTTTATCTCGCGCCCTTCACGCTTGACTGTAAATCTGTCGCCAATCCTTATCCCCGCTGATTCACCGATATCCAACAATAACTCATTCCCAACTTCTATAATACTGCCAATCAGTACCAGCTCGGTTGAAAGCTTATCGGCTAAAGCCGAAATATAATCAGTCAGCTTGTCTTCCCCCACCTCATCCAAAGTAATATCCTTGGCAAAATCTATCTTTCCCGATTCCAAATCGATGAACTTCGCCATCACAATTATCCGCTTTCCTGTGCGGGAAACCCGGCCAATGATTATCTTTTCAGCGTCCAGCAGCTGTCCCAGCTGAACGGCACATCCTTCCTGCGTGCATTCCGCTAAGTTTTTCCCCTGTTCCGTCAATATCTTATCCATTTCGTTGCGCTCAAGAATTATCATTCTGCCCTGGTTGGCCAGTTCCGTTCGCATCTTGCTGCTGGCAAGCAAAGCGGTCTGTTTGGAAACATTATCCGCTTCAAAATCGAAGACTGCAACCTTTGGAAGGTTATCTGCTGAGGCAGAAGACAAATATAAGATCGCAGTTACTGCGCTTAACAAAATTGGTTTAATCAAAGCCTTAATCATTATGTTCGACCTTTTGCTTCATCTGTTCGTAGTTGAAATCGATAATATGAGGTTGGCGGTGGCAGCGGGTGCACCATTTTTCGATCAGGGGGAGAACCTTGTGGGGTTTGCCGGAAGAAAAATCAATGTTAGGAGGAATACGATGGCATTCTTCACAGCCAATACCTCCCTTTGCCGGAGTCTCAGCTTTGGAAACAAATCCTCCCGGATAACCGTATCCGGTAGTATGGCAATCAAGGCAGGAGGGATTTTCATCCTTGCCCATGTCAGTCAGCGTATCCAGCGCAGAATAATGCGCCGTCTTCTGCCAGGAAGCGTATTCTTTCACATGACACCCCGCACAAAAATCCGAGCCGTAGAATTTCCGCCCGGCGGCGATTGCCTGTTGTTTCAATTGCTTTTGTAATTGAACATTATAATCGCATATCAAGCTTCTGATTTCCGCAGATTCGCCAACCTTTTCCGCTATCAAGGGGATAAGTTCATTTTTGTAATTTTCAATCTTATTCAATGAATCAAGCTGAACCTGCAGAAATCCCACATATTCGCCATTCTTCCCCGGAGCCAAAAGAAGGCTGCCGCCATATCTTTCCGGTTCATTCAGAAGCTGTTGGCTATGTCCAGAAACTAAAATTATAATATTACTATTTTTCTGCAAAAAGTCAACATCTTTATCGTAACCCATATGCGAAACCAATATTATTATTTCGCTTTTTTCTCTTAACAACGGCCCGAAACGCTTCCAACTGGCTTCAGGAGCTTCTATCCCTATCTGCTGGCGAAGCGTATCCGGGAAAAAGCTGAAAAGCGATGGTGACATCAGGGTTATTATCGCAGTTTTTACAGAACCGGTATTCCTGATGATATAGTTCTGGAACATATAACTGCGGGTATCGGGATTGTAAAGCGAGGGGGATAACAGCGGCAGACCGCTACCGACCAGAAAATCCCGCCCCAGATTGAAATCCTGCTCACCCGGGGCGATAGCCTCGGTCTTTATCAATAACATCGCCTTAACCACATAGACCGATTTCAAGGAATCCGGCTCCGCCGGCAAAAAATCCCCGCAATCCACCACGATAGCTTCGGGATATTCTTGCAGCAATGAATCGACTACCGCCACCCGATTGACCAGCCCCCCAAAAGGATTCCCCGGACAATGACAGGATTCCAAAATCCCGTTGGCGGAACCGGTGTAAATAAGCGTAATTTCATTTCCACAGACTAATAAAGGTGACATCCACGCTAAAATCAGCAATAAAAATCTGCAGCGATACATAATATCTCCTGAAATCCGTTAATACTATAGGTGATATATTTTGATCGATTTAAACAACTGCAAACGCAGCCTCCAGGTATTTCAATGAGGACCCGCCGACTAGCAGACTCTTGCCGCCCCTGCACCCCAGAACTCAGAAAAACTCAGAATACAGAAAACAGAATCCCAGAATCCAGAATTAAGGACTAAGGACTAATCGAAAACCGATAGTATAATCAGATGACCATGGCCAGAATCCAGATCTATATGCTGATCTATTATAACCTTCTAATTCATCCCAATCACCACTTCTCGCTACTCGAGATGTACCAGAAGGTATTAACCAAGCACTCCCATTTGTCGGAGCACCTGTGTAATCATTATGCCAATAGTCTTCACACCATTCATTAACATTTCCACTCATATCATATAAATTCCAAGCGTTTGGAATTTTCAACCCTACTTCATGTGTTTGATTATTACTATTACCGTCATACCAACAATATAGATCTTCATTTCCCCAATCTCCCCAATAATAAGCAGTTGTAGTTCCAGCTCTGCAAGCATACTCCCACTCGCTTTCACTCGGTAATCGCCAAGTTCCTGCTGTACTCTGACTATTTAAACCAGGTAAAAATGTATTCGTTATATCATCCCAACTTACCTGCTCTGACGGTCGGTTTGGATAGCCGTCAAAATAAAAACTCCAACTTCCCGCTATCGTTTCCCACTGAGCCTGCGTTACCTCATACTTACCCAACCAGAATCCATAATTGATTGAAACTGAATGCATAGGCTTTTCCCATGGATACGCTGCCATATTGGATCCTTGAATAAAGCTCCCAGGTGGTATCCACACCATTTGAATATTTAATCCCGTATTCCCCAAAGGAAAACTCTGCGTATATCCCGCTGAATATGTGGTCGTATCCACCGCCTCATTCGAATAACCCGAATATATACTCCCATTATAACCCTGCACCCGATAAAAATATACCGTATTCTGCGCCAATCCCGTATTCGCATAACTCTCCGCATTCGCCCCTGTTGTATAAATCACACTCCAACTACCACCCGCACCCGTCTTACGCTCAACCTTATAACCCTGCTCAATGTTTGAATTGTCCTGCCAGCTTAAATCTATCTGACTTAATGATATTAAGGTGCAGGTCAAATTGGTAGGGGCATTGATCTGACAAGTTACATTGGATTCATTCGAATAATTGGAATTCCCCTGACTGTTATATGCCCGCACCTGATAATAATAGGTCGTCCCCGGAATTCCTGTATTATCCATGTAAGATACCACATTCGCATTGGTAGTACCTATCTGCGAATATGTCCCGCTTGAACCCGCTTTCCGCTCTATCTTGAACCCCTGCTCAACATTCGAATGATCCTGCCATGTCAAAGTTATAACCGTCTCATTTGCTGATGAGGTCAAATTGGTAGGAGCATTGAATGAACAAGCTGCACTTGATTCGTTAGAATAACTCGAATTCCCCTGACTGTTATACGCACAAACCCGATAATAATAGGTCGTCCCCGGAACTCCCGTATTATCCGTAAAAGTGACAACATTCGTATTGGTAGTCCCGATCTGCGCATAAGTTCCACTTGTACCCGTTTTCCGCTCGATATTACATCCCTGCTCCACATTCGAATGATCCTGCCAAGTCAATGTTATCACCGTCTCATTGGCTGATGCGGTCAAATTAGTCGGCGCATTGAATTGACAAGTTACATTTGATCCATTTGAATAATTGGAATTCCCCTGACTATTATAGGCCCGCACACGATAATAATAGGTCGTCCCCGGAACTCCCGTATTATCCGTAAAAGTAACAACATTCGTATTGGTAGTCCCGATCTGCGTATAAGTTCCACTTGTACCCGCTTTCCGCTCGATCTTATATCCCTGCTCCATAGCAGAATTGTCCTGCCATGTTAAGGTTATCACCGTCTCATTGGCAGATGCGGTTAAATTAGTAGGAGCTGAGCAATATACATAAGAAATTGTGTTCGATAATACCGAACTTTCAATCTCAAAATCGTTTTTATACTTGACATAGACGGTTTTGCCGCCTATACCGGTCGTTAAACTGAAATTGACCTGACTATTATAACTCAGCCAGCTTGCCCCGCCAAATCCGCTGTTTTCAGAAGCCATATACTTCAGGTTTGAGCCCTGCGCCGATAAATACAAAGTTACATTGGTCAAATCCGTTTCCGGCGCATTATTGTTGATATTGAATGATGGATTCATCGTCATCGGCTGGGTATTATCGCTGACAATAGCTGATGTATCCGCATTTGGGTAAATAAACCGCGCTTTCACCGTCTTTGTCCCTGCTCCAGTCGTCAATTGGATTGAACTGGTAGTGGCGTAATTCACCCAGGCTGCTCCGGTCAAATCAGGAGTCCCAATCTGCATCTTCTGTGCCCCATAGGCAAGCAAAGTCAAACCGACTTGCCTGGTGGGTGTAACGCCGCTCTGGTCGTTTATAGCCAATACGGGCGTGCTGTTCACTTCAACCTGCGCGGTATTGGAATTTGATTCAAGCCCCTGATTATCCCGCGCGGTTATATAATAAGTGTATTTATGACCGTTCTGAACACCGGTATCGGTCCAGAAGTTGATATTATCCCCGTTGATTTGATGGTATGGAGCAGCGGGAAATCCGGCGTTATCGACTTTGCGGTAAATGTCATAACTGACCACGGATGCGACCTCCGGAACAGCAGTCCAGGTCAATTGGATTCCGCCGCCGCCGATACATGCATACAAATAAAACGGATCACCGCCGGTTTCGGGATTGTTCGCGTCAAGGGGGTTGTCGCGCTCGGGAGGATTGGTGGGAGTTTCGGTGCAAGTAAGAATCACAAATCCAAAAATCGTTAGAGTAGCTAAGATGATAATGAAATTAATCTTCATCTGCTGTTCTCCTATGAATTAACAAATTTACCTAAAGATTGGGTATTGTCTCGATTCTGAATTAAATCATTCTATTTTCTCGCTGCATCAATATTCGGATATTTTCTGAGATGCTAATTAATATGTTAATCGAGTTTAACATATAGTAAATCTATGTGTTCTAACATTTCAACATGAGGAAATGATTTTTTGCAGTAGCCTCTCCATATACTGCCCATTTTGATCCTGAAAAAGCATATGCATAGCTTCATAATCTTCAATTGTTCTTTCACCCTTTTGCAGGTTAAGTTGTTCGATGGGGGTATTAGAGATAATAAATGAATTGAGCGAGATATTCTCATCTCCCAGTTCTTTTTCCTTATCCTTCAACCGCCAGAAGAAAGAAAGCTTGGGGTCGGTAACATCGACTTGCCTAAGCCCCTTGGGGTCGATGAAGGTTACCCATTGTTTTTCTTTATTCAAAATCCAAAGAATAAAATCGGGAAAGAAATTTCCCTCCTCGAAAAATCCCAGCCCCGACTTGCTCTGGTTGCGAAGTAGATATAGCTCATAATCCTGGAAATATTTTGAGTTATCCCGACAATAATCGACAAGATGAATTACAAAATCCCTTTCACCTTCATTTAATGCTACCGGACGAACCTCAATACTGCCATTCCGTAAATATATCAGCGGTTGATAAAGATGCCGGCCAACTCCGATTTGCGTGAAATTCCAATCACGGAAATCCCGTGTTTCCGGCAATTGATGACTTTCTATCACTCGTTTAAGTTCTTCTAATATTTGCAGAAACTCATCGTTGCCCTCCGGCACTTCAAATCGGTATTCATCAATAAGGTTAGGATCATCTTCCTTCAACTCTTGGTATTCAAGGAACTTACTTTCCCATTCCGCCTTCTTCGCCTTATAATAGCGGTCGCAGTATTTTTTCAAAAGCGCCAGCGCGATTTCCCGCCATTCATCTGTCTGGTCAAATCGTCTAACCTCCAGCGCATCCGCAGGAATATAAAGCGTGTACCAGCTTGGATTTTGCAGAATAGTCTTGAACGCATCACGCGAAAGCAAAGAATTCCACCAGCCCTTCTCATTTTTATAGTCCTGTAAATCGAAAAACAAGCGGTCATAATCAAGAAAAGCTAAATGGCGTTCGTCCAACTTTGCTTCATTTTTTACAACCGAGTCCGAAGCCGCCCCGGAACTTCGCTTCGATTGAATATGCGGATACCAGTCGACTACCACGGGATGGCGAATCAAATTATGGGTAATTTCTCCGAATTCCGGTTTTGGGCCTTCCTTCTTGAAATCCTTCCCTTCCTGCAGACGGAGGATACGCAGGCGTCTGGTAGAGTCTTTATCGAAGGTTTTAAATACCGGCAGAATAAATTCAACCGTAGTTCCGTCCCCGGAAAGCCCTTCCTCTTCCAGGTAAGCGCGGAAATCGTCCATATAATTGGCGCGGATGCCAAAGATGTAAAGGGTCTCCAATTTCTCCAACGGCTTCTTTAACTCTTTAGATGGAACTAAAGAAGACTCCTTAAGCCTTGAACTGCGCTTCAGGCAATATTCTATCCCCTTCAGCCTCACCCCGCGCCCGAAAAGCTGGATTACTTCGGAACCTTCACCCTTTCCCACATTCATCAGCCCCATGGTGCTGACCCGCCAACTGTTCCAGCCTTCGGTGAATTTTTTTGAGCCGATTAGCAGATTAATTTTCGAATCCGGTTCGTTTATCCCTCGGAAAAATGAATCGGAAAATTCTTTTTCGGCGACCGTCAATTCGGAGGAAAAATCCTCGCACAACTTCACCAATTTTGGGGCGTCCCCTACATTGATGACGCCGAACGGTTCATTCCCCTCGCCTATCTTCAGCGCAATTTCACCTTCCGAGCCTTTAAGATTTTCGATATGCAGAGCCCCTTTAGTAGATGCGTTGAAAACTTTTTCCAAAATATCTGCATAAATCGCTTCCGCTCCCAGCCTCAGGGATACCAAATAGGAAAACTCCCCCCTAAATATAGGTCGATTCCGGTTGTCCAGCATTTCCGCATTGTCCTGCAGCAGAAGCCCGATACGATGTATTGCCGCTTTATCGTCCCGCAGGAATTGCGCCAGAAATAGTAAAATATCGATAACATCCGAAATATCCCGCCCCCGTTCTTTTCGCAAAGCGTTCACGCTGCTGCCGACAAATACCCACAGCGGCCGTTCTATCAAATAAGGCCGCACCGCCTCAGCTTTATCCTGAGCAATCCGCATCTGCTGATAGAAAGCCAAAACACAGGCGGTCAAATATAGCAGACGAGTATCCTCAAACTTGTCTTCCTTCAAATTAAGGATGTGATACCCTTTGCCGTAACCGTCGCCGTAGAAATATTTGTAGGAATAATCGAATAAAATGCACTTGGTATATTCCTGCTCAAGCTTCGCGTTCCTTGCCGCTTTAATCGCCTGCCCAAAAGTGGCGGAATATTCAAAGGAAAAGCCCTTTTCGCACAAACGGTCGCGTTTATCCTTCCAATCTTTGCCGCCGGCGCCGCGATGCCCTTCGTCCACCAGCACTAAATTGTTCCCCTCGAAGGAATCCACCGCCACCGTCACCACGCCCGCTTCTTCTTCCAGCTTGTGGATGTCGATAATCTCAATCCCATTTCCCGCAAAAAGCGTCCGCCCCTCCTTAGCGAATAGTTCCGCCGGCATCTCCGAAAGGTCGAATTCCGCCTTATGCTGGCGGGAAAGCCCTTCGTTCGGGGTCAACAGCAGTATGCGGTTCAATTTTTCCGCAGGCTTTTTATATCTTTCGTAGTAATGGAGAAACTGCAGTATATTGACATGCATCTGCAAGGTCTTGCCGGAACCGGTGGCTTGCCAAAAAGCTATCTTGTTCAAATCGCTCATCCGGTAAGGCTGGATATGGTCGGTCAGCGATATGCCGTTATTCCACACATTCACATAATCGTTCAACTCCTGTAAAAGCCCGGCGGCATCGCGGAAATAGTTATCAAGATATAGTTCCGTCAACAAAAGCGCCGCATATTGAAAATACTTGGGTTTATGATTGTGCCCGTCTTTATGTTTGCGCGGTTCAATGATACGCCGCCAATGCTTGACAATATTCCGGTCATAACTTTGCAGTAAATCCCGATACCCGGAATCGGTAATCCGGGCAGAGATGGTTTCGAAATAATAGGTCTGCCCTTCAGCTGTGAACTCCTCCAGCGCATCGTCCTTCAACACATTCAGCAAATCCCCAAAGGAACGGAATATAGTCGGTTCCAGCAGTTTTCTCTGCATGAACTGATAGAGGATAAGCTTTTCATCGAAGCGCAGCCCCGGCTTGTTAGCATGGCTGTTTTGACGCATCGTCATCGTATTCCTCCGCTATCTTCCGCCTCGAACATCCGCCGGAAAAACTCCTCTTCAATCAGTCTTACCTTCCAGGTTTGGTCGATTTTACGCAGGTTCTCCAGCGTGTTGTCGCCGTTGACATAAATGATATCATACTCCTGATCGCGGGTGTTGTATTTCAGCGCCCGGAAAAACTTTTCCAAAGCCTCGTTAGCCGCTGAGGATGTAATCCCCCGCAGATTCCGCCATATTATCAGCGTCTTTTCCCCGTTCGGCAGAGGGCCGGTCACTATCCGATAGCCGCCAATCTCGTCCGTCGTCTTCACCCTTAACCCTATCAAATAGTTGAAAGTCTCGACCAAATCCACCTTGACCGGCTTGGTTTCGCCGACCGTCCCCGTTGAAACCTGCAGCTCGTAATCGAAGGGACTGTCGAAACGGTCGAAATTCAACAGCGAAGGGCTCGCCTTGGTCTCGAAATCGAGAAAATACTTCAGCAGATATTCCTCCCGCGCTTCGGGGCTCTGCAGTAAAAACTCTTCCTGCGCTTTTGTGCGCTCTGCAAAAGCTATATTGTTCAAAGTATCTTCATAGGATTCCAGCCGCAGATATTTAAAACAATGGGAAACGCCCTCCCGGCTGACCGGCTTGCCTTCTTTCCAATCTTTGGAATAGACAACTTTTTGGATACGCGGCTTCAAAACCGTGTCGAAATAATCACCCATCTCCACCAAAATATATTTGCGGGAGCCGCCGTCTTCACGGTTCAGATTGATGACTGCATGAGCGGTGGTGCCGGAACCCGCGAAGTAGTCGAGGATATAAGATTTCTCTGTATCAAATTTTCCGGCTCCGACTGCTGTCATTACATTAAAAATCGATTTTGGAAATGGGAAAAGACCGGAATTTCCAAGTATATCTGTTAGAAGGTTTGTGCCATGTGAGACTGCACTGTATTTTTTATCTAGCCACATGCTCGGTAAAAGGTCCAAACGCTCATTATCCCAATATAGACGTTTTATTACAAAATTCTTCGTACAGAATAATACTTTTTTTTCAATTGCAATGATAGCGGATTCATAACTCAATGTCCAACATCTTTCTGAGCCATCTTCGCCAAAAGGGTAGATACGGCGATATCCAAATTTGTTCTTACCTTTAGGGTAATCAATTTTATCTTTCGGTGGGGGAGGTTCTATTCCTTTTATGTCATTAGTCATTTCATCGACAAGAACGGCATAAAAGCTATTAGGCCTTCCAAATCTTTGATTATTCTCCCCTGTTCCGCTTCTACAAAAACCCCTCTCCCGCCATCCTTCAGCCTTATTTTCACCCCTTAGTAAATCCTGATCTGGAGGTACTAAAAACATTGCATATTCGTGAGTTCTTGAAACATTTGCTCTTCCAGTTCCTGATCCGGGATAGTGATTAACACAAACTCGTTGAAGTTCCCAATTAGAGAATATGGACTCTAAAAGAATACTTAGGTGAGCTAATTCATTATCATCTATAGCTATAACTGCATAAGATTGTGGAGTGCTCATAGTTACTTTTCCGTAGTCGAGCCTATCAAGAAGAAGACTTAGCCATGAAGAACTTCGGTAATCATTTTTATAAAGAATAGGAGTAGCATCTGTATTATACGGCGGGTCGATATAAATGCACTTCACCTGCTCCCTATACCTTTCCTGCAGTAAATTCAAGGCTTGGAAGTTTTCGCTGTGGATGAGCAGTCCATCCGATTGTTCGTCGAAGTCTTCGATGGTTTTAAGCAGGCGGGTTTTGAACTCCGGGCTGAAGAATTTGGTGTCGAGGACGAGGAAAGGATTTTGCTTCAGGAATTCCGTTGTCAGGGGGACGGAATAGGCGGCGCGCTGTAAGTCCCCTTTAATTTCATCGATAGCGAAGAGTTTGACCCATTCTTCGCGCTGAGTGTCATTAGCGGCGATTTCGGGATATAACTCTTGCGGGACGCGGTCCAAAGTGATGCAATAATTAGTTTCGAGGACGAATTTTTTCTTCAGCCAGAGTTTTTTCTGGAAGTTTTCAATCTGCGAAAGCAGTTCAAT
>Ga0172375_10007464_pt1 | contig 14977 bp, 16 predicted proteins | sample LakKiv1m_FD_114537 | JGI IMG/M metagenome (GOLD analysis project Ga0172375, IMG submission 114537) | Freshwater microbial communities from Kabuno Bay, South-Kivu, Congo - kab_092012_11.1m | ecosystem: Environmental > Aquatic > Freshwater > Lake | place: Democratic Republic of the Congo... | reverse complement strand
CTGGGCGGCGAAGACAACTGGATTAATTACAATTACCGCACCGATATTTTCACCACTGATTCAACGCTGGCGCAAAACATCTATTTTTCGGATTTCATCACGCCTTTAAGAGGCGCCTTATATTATGAAAAAGCCGGCAACCGTTATTTTCTGTTCAATCTGGAATTTCGTTATCCGTTTGTGAAGTATCTGGCGCTGGGCTGGCCGCTGCCCATGACCCTGGGCGGCATTCAGGGTACGACATTTTTGGATTTCGGTTCGACCTGGTATGATAATAACCTCCACCCGTTTAAAAATGATAATTCGCGCGGTTTCATGATGGATGACCTGGTGGCCGGATACGGAATGGGTTCGCGTATTTATCTGGGATATTTTGTGCTGAAAATCGATGTCGCCTGGCGGTTCGACATGTACCGGACTTACAGCCCGCGCTGGTATTTCTCATTCGGTACGGATTTCTGAGCCGGCCCGAAATAAGCCCGGAATGTCTTGGTCGGGATACGGGTGCTGGTTAGTTTAATCCGGGAGTTTTGTTCATATATGTGGATTTATGAAATATTTTAAGTTTTTAATCCTTTGCATCATCTGGAGCACGACCTGGGCGATGATCAAGATCGGTCTCGACCAGACCCCGCCGATGGTTGGGCTGACGCTGCGATTCGGCGTAGCCGCGCTCGTGCTGGGGAGTATAATTTTATGGAAGCGGCGCCGGATTGCATTTAATCGCGCGTCGGTTCAGAATTATTTTGTCGTCGGGCTGATGACCATGGCGCTCAGTTATTTCTGTACCTATTATGCCGAAAAATATATTCCCAGCGGGCTGACCTCGATTTTATGGACCTCTCTCCCGATTTTGACCGGTATCTTTGCCGGGTTTATGCTGCCGAACGAGCGCATGAGCCGCATTCAGATACTGGCAATCATAATCGCACTCGGCGGGGTTGCGGCGATTCTTTCCGACCAAAAATTGATTTTTAGCGCCCAACTCCTGTTGGGTTGTATCATCGCCTTAGTGGGCGTGGCCATTTCCGGCTGGCCGAATGTATACCTGAAGAAGCGCCGGAAACCATACGATTCATTGACGATGACAGCCATGGCGATGGGAATCGCGGCCGGCGTGCACCTGATCGGCGCGACGCTTTTCGGCGAATGGTCGAAAATGGTCTGGGATTTCAAGAACATCGGCTCGATCGTGTACCTGGGTTTGTTCGGTTCGGCGATCGCGTTTTATGTTTATTATGATTTGCTCAAGCAGATTAATGTCGTCAAGTTGACGTTCGTTACCTTTATTACGCCGGTGTTCGCTACGTTAATCGGCGCATTGTGGCTGCACGAAATCGTGACCTGGCGTGAGCTTGGCGGCATGGTATTAATTTTTGCCGGATTGGAGCTGTATGACGGGAAAAAGTATTTAGCAGTTCTGAATAAGAATAAATCAGGACGCGCCCGTGCCTGAAAAATTTAAAAACGTTTTCGTTTGTAATGAATGCGGCTCAACCCAGCCCAAGTGGCTGGGCAAATGTCCTGACTGCGGCGCCTGGAACTCCTTCGTCGCCGAACAGGTTCAGAAAAAATCGTCAACCGCCAGCAGTAAAATGATCCGACGTAGTCTGGTCCCGCTCAATTCTACCAACAACACTCCGAAAGAACGTCTGTTGACCGGCATAGCCGAATTCGACCGGGTTTTGGGCGGCGGATTTGTGACCGGTTCGGTGGTGTTGATCGGCGGCGAACCGGGCATCGGCAAATCTACGCTCATTATGCAAGCTCTGGCGCGTTTAAAGGGCGAACGGCTTTTATATTTTTCCGGTGAGGAATCCGAAGAACAGCTGAGCCTGCGCGCCCGTCGTCTGGAAATCGATGATTCCCGGATTCTGGTCGCCTGTGAAAACAATCTCGAAAATATTCTCTATCAGATGGAAAGCGAACGTCCGGCGGCGGCCGTGATCGACTCGATTCAGACCGTATATTCCGATCAGTTCGAAAATGTCCCGGGCAGCGTCACGCAGGTGCGGGAATGCGCCGGTAAAATTCTGCACCTATCGAAAGAATTGAGCCTGACGACAGTTTTCGTCGGTCACATTACCAAAGACGGGATGATTGCCGGGCCGAAAGTCCTGGAACATCTCGTCGATACGGTTCTTTATCTGGAAGGCAGCAAAAATAATTTCTACCGCACGCTGCGGGCGGTTAAAAATCGCTTCGGCTCGACCAATGAGGTCGGAATTTTCGAGATGAAAGACCGCGGTTTGATCGAGGTCGGCAATCCGTCCGGTTTTTTCCTGGCGGAGCGCCGCGAGCACGTGGCCGGTTCGGCGATTACGGTTAGTATGGAAGGCACCCGCCCGTTTTTGATCGAAGCCCAGGCACTGGTTACCCAATCTTCGTACGGCACACCACAACGTGCGGCTAACGGTATCGATTACCGCCGCTTTGTAATGCTATTGGCGGTGCTGGAGAAACGGGCCGGTTTGCCGCTACGCACCCAGGACGTCTTCATTAACCTGGCGGGTGGTTTCAAGATTGACGAGACCGCGATTGACCTGGGCGTGACCGCCGCAGTGGCTTCGAGTTTCAAGGACCAGCCGCTCGACCCAACCGCCGTTTTCATTGGCGAAGTCGGATTAGTCGGCGAGGTGCGCAGTGTGCCGTTTCTGGAAAACCGCGTCAAGGAGGCGCTCAAGTTCGGCTACACGACTATTTATATTCCGAAATCCGGACTCCGCGCGCTGGACAAAGATTTGAAAAACAAGGTTACCGGCGTCGAATCGCTCAATCAACTTTTCAGCCGGATATTTTAAAATCACCCCGACCAGCCATGACCGATTCTATCAATCCCAACAGCAGAATGCCTTTTAGTATCGACGCTCTCGATAAAACCACCGCGGCCCGCGCCGGCACATTTACCACCGGCCACGGAGTAGTCCAAACACCAATTTTTATGCCGGTCGGTACGCATGGCGTGGTTAAAACCCTGACACCGGCCGAGTTACAAAACTGCCGCGCTCAAATTATTCTGGGAAATACCTATCATCTGTATTTGCGGCCCGGGCTGGAAGTCATCCGGGCGGCCGGCGGTCTGCATCGTTTCAATGCCTGGCCGGGGCCGATATTGACCGACAGCGGCGGCTTCCAGGTATTCAGCCTGGCGCATCTGGGCAAAATGACCGAGGATGAAATTGTATTCCGTTCACATATTGACGGTTCGGAACACAAACTCTCCCCGGCCATTTCCATGGAAATTCAACGCACGCTCGGTTCGGATATCGTCATGGCTTTTGATGAATGTACGCCCTATCCGTGTGATTATGAATATGCCCGCAAGGCCCTCGAGCGCACGCATCGCTGGGAAAGTTTGTCGCGCGAACATTTTCTGAAATTGGAGCCGCTTTACGGCCATCGTCAGTCTCAGTTCGGAATTGTACAAGGCTCGGTCTATCCGGATTTGCGTGCCGAAAGCGCCCGGATATTAAGGGAAATGGATTTCGACGGCTATGCGGTTGGCGGGTTGGCGGTCGGCGAGCCCAAGGCGCAAATGTTCGAGACGCTGGCCGCGGTGGCCCCGCAGTTACCGGAAAACCGTCCGCGCTACCTGATGGGCGTCGGCAAACCGGAAGACATTGTGCGGGCCATTGGGCTGGGAATCGATATGTTCGATTGTGTTTTACCGTCGCGGAATGCCCGCAACGGCACGCTATATACCTGGAGCGGACGCATTGTTCTGAAACAAAGCCAGTATCGCATGGACTTTACCCCACCGGATGAAAATTGCTCCTGCTACACCTGTCGCAATTTTTCACGCGCTTACCTGCGCCACCTTTTCATGAATGGTGAAATGACCGGACTGCGCCTGAACACCCTGCATAACGTGCATTTTTTCCTGGAATTGGTTGGGCGGGCGCGCCGGGTAATTCTGGCGGGCGAATATGCCAAATGGCAGGCGGAATTCTTTAGTCATTACCCGGAAGAACCGGACCATGCAGTGGAGAATCAGGTTCACCGCGAGGAGCGTCGTCGGAAACATCTTGAGGAAAATGACGCCGATAATGTTTAACTTATGCTGCGTCTTTGAAAAAAATTGAAATTGTAAATGAATCTTAATATATCTTATCCGCCGCTCGAACTGGCGCAGTTGTCACAAACCGAAATTGAACAACGCATTGCTAAAATCCGCACCGGTTTCGGCCCGAAACTGCTTATTCTGGCGCATCATTATCAACACGACCAAATTGTCTGCCAGGCCGATGCCGTCGGTGATTCGTTCGCCCTGTCACGCCGGGCGGCCGCAACCGACGCCGAATTGATTGTATTCTGCGGAGTGCATTTTATGGCGGAAACCGCCGATCTGCTGACGTCTGCTGCACAAAATGTATTTTTGCCGAATATCGACGCGGGCTGTTCGCTGGCCGATATGGCCGACATCGGATCGGTAACGAACGCCTGGGAAAAAATCCGCGCAGTGGCAGGTGGCGACCTGATTCCGATGACCTACATAAATTCCAACCTTGAATTGAAGGCCTTTTGCGGAAAGAATGGCGGGATCGTCTGCACTTCTTTCAATGCCCGCGCTGCGCTGGAATGGGCCTGGGCCAGGAAACGGAAAATATTCTTTTTCCCTGACCAGCACCTGGGACGCAATACCGCTACCCGGATGGGTATTCCCCCCGAAGAAATTGTCATGTATACACCCGGCCAGCCGGTTGAATCCGGCCAAATAGCCCGGGCGCGCCTGATTCTCTGGAATGGCTTCTGCTGTGTTCACCAGGCGTTTTCACCAGACGATATTACGCGCTGGCGGGCCGCCGAGCCGGGTATCAAAATTATCGTCCATCCGGAATGTCCGGCCGAAGTTGCCCGGAACGCCGATTATATCGGCAGTACTGAATATATTATCAGGACGGTGAGTGCCGCCGAGCCGGGCAGTATTTGGGGGGTCGGCACGGAAAAGAATTTAGTTTACCGGCTGGCCAGTCAATGGCCGGACCGCCGGGTAATTTTATTGCAGGAAAAAAGTTCGCTCTGCCGCACGATGGCCATGGTGACACCGGTACACCTGCTGTATCAACTGGAATGTTTGCGGGACGGTAAAATGGTTAACCGGGTTGTTGCTGACGAAGGATTACGTATCGATGCGCTGGCGGCTGTCCAAAGAATGTTGAGTTTGAAGATATGAAAAACGCCGAACCATTTCTTGAAACGGATGTGTTAATAATTGGCGGTGGGCTGGCGGGATGCTCGGCGGCCTATGCGGCGGCCAAAGCCGGACTGCGAGTTGTGCTGTTGTCCATCAACCAGGACGCCAATGTATCGTCTTCCTATCATGCTCAGGGAGGCATCATATATAAAAATCCGGCCGACACACTGGCGGATTTTATTGCCGATTTTCAGGTGTCCGGCGCCAATCTGGTAAATGAAAAAGCCGTAGCGACCGTTTTCAAAAACGGACCGCATCTCATTGAAGAAATATTGATGGATGATTTGGCGGTACCGTTTGACCGTACCGTTGACGGTGAAATTGCTTTAACGCGGGAAGGTGCTCATTCGCGACCGCGCATTGCCTTCGTAAAGGACTATACCGGGCGCGCTATCCAGGAGCGTTTTCAGGAACGGCTGAAAAACACGGCTAATATTGAGATTTTATCTAATACGACCTGCGTCGATTTAATAACTCTGGCGCACCACTCGCTGAATCCGCTGCATATTTATGAGCCGAGCACCTGTGCCGGAGCTTACGTCTATTTTCAGGACAGCGGCGAGGTTCATCCGATTTTAGCGAAACAGACCATTCTGGCCTCCGGCGGACTCGGCCGACTCTATCTGCACACTTCAAATCCCCATCACGCCCGCGGTGACGGCTATGCCATGGCTTACCGGGCCGGCGCGCGTCTGATGAACATGGAATATATACAGTTTCACCCGACCACATTGTTTTCGACCGACGACGAGCGATTTTTAATCAGCGAGGCCGTGCGCGGCGAAGGCGGAATTTTGCGCAACAAAGATGGTGAAGATTTTATGCCGCGCTATCATGCGCTGGGTTCCCTGGCGCCGCGCGACGTCGTGGCGCGCAGTATCATGCAGGAAATCGGCCGCACCGGGACCCCCTACGTTTATCTGGATGTTACCCATAAAAGCGCGGCCGGGCTGAAAGAGCGCTTCCCGCTGATTTATGAAAAGTGTAAGGCGGTTAAGGTCGATATGGCCACTGAAGGTATTCCGGTCGTCCCGGCCGCCCATTACGAATGCGGCGGCGTGGCCGTCGATGGCGTGGGCAATACTACCATCCGGCGCCTGAAAGCCATCGGCGAAGTGGCCTGCACCGGCTTGCATGGCGCCAACCGCCTCGCGAGTAGTTCGCTGCTCGAATGTCTGGTTTTCGGGACGCTGGCAGGGCGCGATAGCGTCGAACGGATCCGCCAAAACGAAATCATTGTGCCGCAGGTCGCGCCCTGGAAAGTGGAAACCGAAGCGCTCGACCCCGACCTTTTCCGACAGGACCGGTTGACGATTAAACACACCATGTGGAATTACGTCGGTATCGTCCGTACGATGAAAAAGCTAGACCGGGCCGGTGGAATTTTATGGCGTTTACAGCGTGATATTGAAAATTTTTATGCCCACAGTCAGCTGAATGACGATTTGATCGGTCTGCGAAATGCCGCCACGACCGCGATGCTGGTTTTACACGCCGCCCGGCTGAATAAATGCAGCCACGGTTGTCATTATCGTCAGGATTAATTAAAATTAATAAATAAAATGGAGGTCAAATGAACAGTTTATTGTATGCGGGATCGATGGGCGGAGGCGCTCAAGCCCAAAGTTCCAACCCGATTCTCTCCCTGTTGCCGTTTTTATTAATCATCGTGCTGATGTATTTCCTGATGATTCGGCCACAGGCCAAGAAACAGCGCGAAAAAACAAAAATGCTGCAGGAAATTCAACCGGGCGACGACATCGTCACGATCGGCGGAATTTACGGGAAAGTCGAAGGCGTGAAGGACAAAAATATCCTGATCGTGAAAATTGCCAAAGACGTCAAGATCAGCATTTCGCGTTCCGCCGTCGCCGATAAAGTTCAGGAAAAGGTGGTCTGACAGACGATGGCGCTCCTTCCAATATATGTTTACGGCAGCCCGATTCTGCGCAAGAAACTGGCGCCGGTTGTCAATCTGCCGCCGGATTTTGACCGGATTCTGGAGGATATGTGGGAAACGATGTACGATGATGACGGCATCGGCCTGTCAGCCAATCAGGTCGGCCTCGATCTGCGCTTTTTCGTAGCCGACTTTTCCCTGCGCGAGAATAGTATGGCGCGGGAAGTGTTCATCAATCCGGAAATAATCGCGATGGAAGGAGAAACAACTGAAGAGGAAGGCTGCCTGAGTTTGCCCGAAATCCGCGAGAAGGTTACCCGCGCCGAAAAGATCGTTCTGCGCTATGAAAATCTCGAACGCAAACTGATAGAACGCGAATTCAGCGGTTATCTGGCACGGGTCGTGCAGCACGAGTTAGATCATCTTAACGGGCTGGCTTTTGTGGATCGCATCAGCGCTCTCAGACGCAGTTTTCTCAAATCCAGATTGAATCGCATGGCGGCCCGGGCGGCCAGAGGCGATTTTGCCAAAGATTTTGAGTGAGGCGGGATGCGGATAATATTCATGGGCACTCCGGAATTTGCCTTGCCGACCCTGCGGGCGGTCAACGCTTCCCGGCATGAAATTCTGGCGGTCGTGACTGGTCCCGATGTTGCCCGCGGCCGCGGGCAGGCCGTACAGGAGACACCGGTCAAACAGCTGGCGCTTGAATTTGGATTGCCGGTGCTTCAGCCGGTTACTCTGAAAAATCCCGACTTCTGGACCGAGATAAAAACCATTTCAGCCGATCTGTATATCGTGGTCGCTTTCCGGATTTTACCGCCGGAGCTGATTGCTATTCCCAGGCTGGGCGCGGTCAATCTGCACGCTTCATTGCTCCCGAAGTACCGTGGCGCCGCTCCGATCAACTGGGCCCTGATCAATGGCGAAACCGAAACCGGCATAACCGTTTTCCAGATTAAACCGCAAGTCGATACCGGCGATATACTATTACAGGAAAAAGTCCCGATTGATCCGGCGGATACTTATGGAACAGTAGCACCTCGTCTGTCACAAATTGGCGCCAACCTCATATTGGCGGCTTTAGATGGACTCGAATCCGGGACGTTGAAAGGGGCAATCCAAAACAATGATCTGGCGACACCCGCGCCCAAGATATTTCCCGAACTCGGCGAAATTGACTGGCAAAAACCGGCGGACGTGGTAAAGAACTTGATTCACGGATTGTCGCCGATGCCCGGAGCGTTTTCATTTTTTAAGGGCCGGCGTTTGAAATTCCTGGGCGCGACTGCCAGCGACGAGAATTTTCAGAGTGAACCCGGAACGATTGTCGCCCGCGACAAAAACAACCTGAAAATACTAACCGGCCGGGGAGTAATAATCCCGACCGAGCTGCAGTTCGAAGGCCGCAAACCCTTAGCGATAGCGGAATTTCTGCGCGGATTTGCCGGAAAGGCCGGAGAGAAATTTGCATCGTGAACATCCGCACCGTTGCCGTCCGTATATTAAATGTTTTGCCGTCTGGCGGAAAAAACTACGAATCGGCCATTGAACAAAACATTAAATCCCTGAATTTGTCCAGCTCAGACCGCGAAATGGTCTGTTTACTGGTCAAGGGTGTTATTCAGCACCAGCGTTTACTGGATTACATCATCGACCTGGCGCGAAACAAACGCAATAAACGCCTTGAAAAGGTCGCCAGCAATTTGCTGCGGCTCGGCGTTTTACAAAGAGTAATTTTGCAATTACCCCGTCACGCCGCCGTCAACGAAACTGTTAATGCAGCTCATGCCCTCGGGCGTCATGATTTAGCCGGAATCGTCAATGCGGTATTAAGGCATTTGCCGGAAGAAGAAACCTGGCGGGCCGACCTAAATCATCTTGAGCCGCCAGCTGCTCTGTCAATCGAATATTCGCATCCGGAATGGCTGGTGCGAAAATGGACAGGCGATTTCGGGCCGGAAAACACCACAACTTTGTTACGGTTTAATAACACTTATCAGCCGATCTTTTTCCGGCATAATCCGCTCCGGATTGCCTGGCCGGAGCTGGTCGAAATGTTGGCAGCCGAAGAATTACAGGTCCGGATTTACGAGAGCGCCCCGATTCATTATTTTACGGTTGACCGGCCGGGCGATCTGCTGAAGAGCGGTGTTTTTCAGAACGGTTACTGTTCGGTGCAGGATTACAGTCAGTCGTTCGCCGTGCGCCTGCTTGATCCGCAGGTCGGAGAAACCATTTTGGATACCTGCGCTGCTCCGGGCGGCAAGACGACCCAGATTGCCCAATTGACAAAAAATCAAGCAAGTATTATCGCCAATGATCGTGCTCTCCGTAAAGTCGCATTAATCAAAGAATCAGCCTGTCGTTTAGGAATTGATTCTTTAAATTACAGTATGACCGATGCCGGCGGTACCAGATTTCCAAAAGTTGACAAGGTGCTGGTTGACGCTCCGTGCAGCGGTACCGGGGTGCTTTCGCGGCGGGCGGACTTGCGGTGGAACCGGCAAATTGAAGATATTGAACAGATGCAGAAAACCCAGGAGCGCATTCTGGATAACGCCGCCGGGTCATTAAATGAAAAGGGCGTGCTGGTATACAGCACCTGCTCTTTGGAGATAGAAGAAAATTGGGTGACGGTTAATGAATTCACGCGGCGGCATCCGGAATTTCAGGTGGAGTCGGCGGCGAATTTTACCGACCCGTGTTTTTGCGACGAATCAGGGGCCGTGCAAATATTGCCGTTTAAACATAATCTGACGGGTAGTTTTGCGGTGCGTTTAGTCAAGACCCTCAGTTGAAATGGACAAGGACAATGCAGACAAGGATTAGAAACTGGTTTAGATTAGTCGCGGCGTTTATCATTTCCGGGGTAATTCTGGCCCTGGTTGCCGATAAAATCGTTGTGCCGCTGTATGTGCAGCATGGCCGGGAAATCGCGATGATCGATGTGGTTAAAAAACATACGGCCGATGCCGTCAGCGCTTTAAAAGCGAATGGCTTTGAAGTTCAGGTCGAGGATACGGTCGAGAGCGGCAACCTGCCCAAGGGAATCGTGATTGATCAGCAGCCGCCGCCCGGATTAATGGTCAAGAAAGGACGGGTGGTGCGCCTGATAATAACCGGCGGAGAGCATTATTTTGCGATGCCAAACTTAGTCGGCCGCGCCCTGAAAGCCGCCAACATCATTATCGATAACAATAAACTGATACTCGATGAAGTTGAGTATTTATATTCTTCCGATAAACCGGAAGGGGTGGTCTGCGAACAATCGTTGCTGCCGGGGTCCATGGTAAAGACCAACACTCCGGTGCGTTTAGTGGTTAGCAAAGGCAAGCCGTCACGGACATTGGAAGTTCCCATGTTGACCGGATTGAGTCTGGAAGAAGCGCGGGCTGCCATTCGCAAAGCCGGCTTTAAGGTCGGTCTGATTCGTTATGTTCCGACCGCCGATCTTAATCCTTACACGGTTATAGATCAGACGCCCAAACCGGGCGGGCACTATGACAATCCGATCGGGATCGATTTGCAGGTGACCAGTGAGCCATAAAAGACAGTTGCCGGAGGTCGTCCCCTCTCTGCTCTCGGCCGATTTCACCCGGTTGAGAGATCAAATCCGGGCCGTCGAAAAGGCGGGCGCCCGGCGACTGCATTTGGATGTCATGGACGGTCACTTCGTGCCGAATATCACCATTGGACCATTTGTGATTGCGGCGATCCGGCGTGTGACGACCCTGCATCTCGAAACCCACCTGATGATCGAAAACGCCGATCGGTATTTAAAACAATTTGTCGCGACCGGCAGCGATACCGTCATAGTTCATGTCGAATCGAGTCGCGATCTGCACGCCGACCTGCGCACGATTAAAAAACTCGGCGCCCGGGCCGGCGTGGTCCTGAACCCGCCAACCGGTTTTGAAAAAGTCGAACCGTATTTATCTGAAATCGATCATCTGCTGGTCATGACGGTCAATCCCGGATTCGGCGCCCAGCAAATGATCACCGATGCTCTTGAAAAAGTCCGGCTGGCCCAGGTCTGGCAGGAACGTTATGGCTTTTTAATCGAGGTGGACGGTGGGATAAACCGGCAGACTATTAAGCTGGCAGCCGCCGCCGGCACCGATTTGTTGGTGGCGGGAAATGCTGTTTATGGCAAGGAGCGTCCCGGCCAGGCATTCAGAACATTAACGAAATTATTGCAATGATCAAACCGGTCAAAGAAGGCGAACTCGGTCGTAAATCCATTCATTATTTGTCTTCTCTGGTTCCGTTGATTTATCAATTTTGTTATGATCGCAAAGACGCAACTCTTCTCGCGGGACTGCTCTTTCTGGGAATGGTCGTGGCCGAGCTGCTCCGGATGCACATTCCGGCGCTCCGGCGCGTTTATTGGAAAATATTCGGCGGGATGATCCGGCCGCGCGAATTCCGCAACTATTTCACCGGGGCGACCTACGTCTTTATGGGCGGTTTTTTAGCGATTTTTCTCTTTCCCAAGGAAATCGCCGTAACCTGTCTTTTGTTCCAGACTATCGGCGATCCGACGGCCTGCCTGGTCGGACTGTCGGTCGGCCGGGTAAAAATATATAATAACAAAACCCTGGAAGGGGCCATCGCTTTTGTTGTTTTCTCGGTTCTGGCGACCTTCTGGATTGGCGGAATTCCACTCTGGATCAAGATCGTCGGAGCCATTATCGCCTGCTTTGTGGAAGTAATCCACCGCAAGATTGACGATAACGTTCTGATTCCGTTCATCAGCGGAACGGCGATGTTATTTTTAATGGAATTTTTTACAATATGGTGAGGCGAGCATGAGCAAGACGGTCATGGCACCCAAAAACTTATACCGTCAGATGCTGGACTACGCGGCCGCCCGGCAGAACGAAATTAAAATTGAACAGCGTCTGAATATCGACGATCTTTATACCAAAGGCGAACAAATAGTTCGAAATCTCGAACAGTCTGACGATCTGATAAACCTGGCAATTTTATACTATGAAATCGAAGATTTAACGATTTCGCATGCGGTTAATGTGGCAATTCTGGCTACGAAGCTGGCCTTTAATCTGCGATATTCCTACGATCAATTGGTGGAATTGGCCGGCGCGGCCCTGGTTCATGATATCGGCGCCGGGCGGGTTCCGCCGGAGATCGGCGTCAAGGATTATAAAAAGCTCACCGCGAATGAAATCAAAATTTTTGAGTCCCATTCTGTTTTGGGATATGAAGCCATTCTCCGGGATTATCCGAACCAGACCAAGCTGGCTGAAATAATTCTGCAACATCATGAAAAATGTGACGGGCGCGGCTATCCGAACAACCTCCGTTGCGAGCAGATGAAACCAGACGCCCGTATCATTTCGATGATCGATTCTTATGAAGTCCTGCTGCACCCGCGCGAGCACCGGGACGCATTAGTTCCGCCGATAGGAATTCAGGAAATCATTTCGCGCAAAGGCTCCTGCTTTGATTCCGGGTTGGTTGCGGCGTTGATCAAAAGCGTTTCCGTCTATCCGGTGGGCTGTTACGTTAAGCTTTCTACCGGCGAAACCGGCCGGGTTATCCGAACTTCAAAGAACAATCCGGTGCGGCCGATCGTCAATCTTATTCTGAACGCCGAAGGCAAGCGCATACCCTATCAGGCGCTCGACCTGAGCACTGAATACCTTCACACTATTCGGCGCTGCGTACCGCCGCCGATTGACATTCAAAGACTGTTGTCCTGAACAGGCAAATCTGGCATATACATTTTATTTGATGCCGGGATTAATTCGGCGTTTCGACATTATTGCGGACGCCCAGGCGCTGCAGGCATCTCAGCATAACCGACAACAGGTCGTGGCGGTCAAGCGGTTTGTACAGGTAGTCATAGGCTCCAAGTTTGATCGCGCCTTCCAGCAGGTGCTCGTTGCGAAATCCCGAAATCATGACCGCCGTAAGATTGGGCTGAATCTCTTTCAGGGCAGTCAGGGTTTGCAGACCATCCATTTCCGGCATATACAGATCGACAAATGCCACCGAACAGGGTTGCATTTTAAGCTTCTCAATGGCTTCGCGGCCACTAAGCGTTGGGATGATTTTAAACGGCGAGTCTTCGAACATTTCGCAGAAAACATCCAGAATAGACTGATCGTCATCGACCACCAAAACACAAAATTTGCTGAAATTGTCCATATTCCTCTTGATTGGATTAGCGGTTTTTTTCTTCTAACTGTTCCATTTTCCGGCGCGCCTTTTCGGACAGCTGACTATCAGGCTGCAGTTGGCTATCAATGATATTATCGGTAGCGATAGTTGGATTGATAAATACAACCAGTTCGGTTTTCACTTTCTGATCAATTTTATTGCGGAAGAGCGCCCCGATCAGCGGAATCGTGCCCGGCAACGGCCCCTTGCTGATGCTTTTGGTATTGGATTCGCGGATCAGCCCGTCGATGACAATCGTTTCGCCATTTCCGATTTTGATCGTCGCCGATTTGAATTCATAGGAAGTGATCTCGTACTGGTTTAATACCTTGTAGGGAATCTGGTCGCCCGCCTCGATCTGGGCGGTCTTGTTGTCTAAGGCGATCAGATAAGGACGCGAAAGGATATTAACCTCTTTGTCGCTCTGCCGGGAATTTAGGACCGCATCGAAGCTTCTGGCCACCATTCCAATGCCGAGTCTCTGGCCGATCGGCAGACCGACCCCCGGGGTTGCCAGACGATTCAGCGCATTTTGCAGCTCAACGGCATCGGCGTACTGGCAGCGATAATTTTTGATGACGGTGTGCTGTTGGATTGTACGGACGTCTCCTACGGAATATATATCTACCCTGTCAATTTTTCGGTAAGCCAACCCGCTGGAATTCATAATGGCAGTAATGGCATCCTCCGGCGTGACGTTATTCAGATTAACGGTGATGCAGCGTTCCTGGATTTCGGGATCGGCGACGAATTTCAAACCGGTTTTTTCGCCAAGAATTCTGAGAACATTATTAAAAGAGGCTTCTTTCAGATTAATGGAAACCAACGGCGGTGGCTCGGCGATCTGGCCGAACAAAGCCGCGCCGGTAATTAACATCAAACCTAAACGAATCTTCAGAGCTGAAGGGACAACAGGTTTATTCATCATCGGGTGTTTTCAGGTTATATTGTTTTCCGAGATGGGAAAGAACCAGACCGTCGCACGAAATATTCTCGATTTTCAGGTTTTTCAGGCTGTCGCCGGTATGAAAAACCTCGCCTTCAATATTGACGGCCGGGTTGCGCCGGTCGTAGACGATGCCGGAGATAAGCAGTTTTTGCGGATTGATTTCGGTTTTCGGTCGGGGGTCAGTTGCCCTTGAAATTGGTTTAGAGACGAAAGATGACTTTTTCTTGACAATAGGGCTGGAAGACGGCAAGGCGCCAAACTGAAACGGATCGCGGATGGTTTGTCTGGGATATGGAGGAGGATCGTTCTGGTCTGGCGCCGTCCGAGATACTGCCGTCAGGTCGAGAGAGATTATATGGTTTAGAATTTTTTCAATTTTAGCCAGATCGCCGGATTTCAAATCCAGCTCAGCTTTGGCCTGAGCCGCGGCGGTGCTTTTTGGGGATCTGAAAAACCAGACGCCTGGCGCGATCAGGATTAAAGTAATTAAACAAACTACTTTCCTGCGGTTCTTCTTCATGTTGCCTTCATGACGGTATACAGCACTAAGCTGACATTCAGGGCATTGGCCTGGTTTTTTGGGGCGGTAATTGTGAAAGAATCAACCAGCAGCCAATAGGGAATTTTTTCCAGGCTATCGAAAAAAGCCAGGGTCTGTTCATAGGTACCCAGGAAACGCAGGGTAATTGGTTTTTTCAGGACGGCAGCGCCCGGTAAATTCACCAGCGGGATATTCATGCTTCGGCCT
>Ga0172375_10007462_pt1 | contig 14979 bp, 13 predicted proteins | sample LakKiv1m_FD_114537 | JGI IMG/M metagenome (GOLD analysis project Ga0172375, IMG submission 114537) | Freshwater microbial communities from Kabuno Bay, South-Kivu, Congo - kab_092012_11.1m | ecosystem: Environmental > Aquatic > Freshwater > Lake | place: Democratic Republic of the Congo... | reverse complement strand
AGTATCATCGGAATAAATCCAGACTGGTTTGAAAATAGTTTTCTTGCCATAAACATAATTGTAATACGCTGGTTGTTAAACACAAGCAATTTGACGTTGTGGGTTTTTCTGTTATAACTAATGTTATGGTCAACGAAGCAAGCGTGCCAGCCATTGGCAACCCAAGATCGGAAATACCAACAGAATATACCGACGAACTTACCGGACTATATAACCGCGCGTGGCTAAACCAAAATCTTCCCGGAATCATAGAACAAAATCCGGGTAATTGCGGTCTGTTTTTTATAGATATTGACAATCTAAAAACGACAAATGATAGATATGGACACTTGGCCGGCGATCAGGTTATTAAAAGTACAGCCGAAACAATTGATGCTAAAATTCGCCATCCCAGCGATGATCGCGCCGCCGACACCAGATACCTTGTGAGACTTCAAGGAGACGAACTTATATTTATTCTAATTGGTATTAATAACGCCGAAGCGATGGAAAATGTAAAATGCCGTATCCAAAATAATCTGGCAGAGGTTGATATTGCGGCTTCTGTTGGTTATGCCTATCGTGACGAAGCAACAGAAGAGACCGCCTCCGATTTACTCCACCAGGCCGATCTGGCAATGTTAGAAGATAAAGACGCGCGCAAAAGAGCAAAAATTGAGCAGTTGCCTACCTTAAAAAGGTTGGCTGCTAAAATCGGTGCAAAATTGTTAAAGTTTGCCGGTGTCAATCCGCCGCGCCAATAATTAGTTGCTGGATTTGAGTTCCTCTAATAGTTCTTTCTGGCGACGGCTAAGTTTAGTCGGTGTATCAACGATAATGGTTACGATGTGGGCACCCCGGCCACTGCCTTTTAGGTGATGAACGCCGTGATCGGACAGCTTAAAGTCAGTGCCGCTTTGTGTGCCTGCCGGGACTTTCATGCGCACCGGGCCGTCCACTGTTTCTACGTCAATTTCCGTTCCCAGCGCAGCCTCAACCATACCAACATTTTCTTCGCTTAGGATTAGGTCGCCCTCGCGGGTGAACTTTTTGTGCGGTTTGACGCGGACGTTTACATACAAATCACCTTTTGGCCCATTGGCAATTGCCTCGCCGTGTTCGCGCAAGCGGATGGTTGCGCCGTCATCCACGCCGGCTGGGATTTTGAGTGCTATTTTTTGGGTCTTTCGTTTGGTGCCTCGGCCGTCGCAGACGCTGCAAACTTTGTCCGGCACTTTGCCGCGTCCCTTGCAAACCGGGCATGTACTGGCCTGTTGGATGTTGCCAAAAATTGTTTGCGTAACAGACGTAATTTGGCCGCGGCCGGCGCATTTTTCGCAGGTTTTAAGCTCGTAACCCGGCTCAACGGTGGTGCCTTTGCAGTGTTCGCATTCGTCCTCCAGGTTTAGGTTCAGCTCGGCTTCAGTGCCAAAAACTGCTTGAGTAAAACTAATCTCCAAACTTGTTTCTACGTCTCGTCCGCGGCTGCGCTGTTGCTGTTGACGGGGTCCGCCGCCGCCAAAAAAGCTGCCAAAGATATCACCCAGTCCCAAATCGCCAAAGTCAAAGTGGACGCCTTGGCCCCCGGCGCCCTGCTGGCCAAAGCCGCCAAATCCGCCGCCGAACGGGTTGCCATCGCTGGCGGCGCTGCTGCCCACACCGGCGTGGCCGAATTGGTCGTAACGCTGGCGCTTGCTACTGTCTTTTAGGACTTCGTAGGCCTCGTTAATTTCCTTGAACTTTTCTTCGTTACCGCCCTCTTTGTCGGGGTGATGCTCCACCGCCGCCCGCCGAAAGGCCTTTTTTATCTCATCAGCTGAAGCGGTCTTTGATATTCCCAGTACTTCGTAGTAATCACGCTTGCTCATTAACTTATATTACCTCACCTGTGGAACGGTTTTTTATTCGGTTTTGTATTTCTCTTAGCTTAACTAGGCTCCACAATGCCGTTTTTGCCATAACTCTACCTTGTGGATTATCGCTTAAGATCAATGGGTCCCATCGTTCACGAAGATCATCATACTGTGGGTCGAGCCAACCAGTTTCGATGAATTTTTTGAATTCTCGCTCTGCCTTTAAATCAAAACTGGGTATTTTACCGCCATCAGCATAATATGCAAAGATATCGGGATCTACGCAATCAATCGGTTCTCTTAAGCTTGTTTCAGTCATTTTATTGTCCTATTTCGTCAATTTCTTCGGCCAGTGCTGCCGTTTCTGCTCTATGATTTTCCAATATTTTAACTGGAAATGCCAAACTTAGGGCAAGTTCATATTGTTGTTCGGGCGTAAGATCGGGCCTATGGCCGGCGATTAGACCCTCGGCAATCGCCAAAGCATCAGCATCATCAACAAGTTTAGTATTTTTCTTTCTCTCTCTTGCGCTTTCAATTATCTTACGAATATTGTGTGTCAATACTTCGTTGGGCGGTGTAGGACCTGAAGTGTCAAGAGTCCGATAGTATTCGGTTATTCTCTCACCTTGGGCAATTTTTTCGGGTGTAAATTCAGGTCCTTCTTCATCTCCCATGACTATGCTTTCTTGCCGCCGGGCTTTTCATCTGGAGACGGCTCGTCCACCACCTCGCCTTCTACGGGTTCTCCACTATCCTTATCATCTTTTTTTGATTCGTCATCCTTCGCTGAGGATTCGGACGACTTCGCTTCGCTCTCTTTGTTGGCTTGCTCGTACATTTTGGCGCCGATGGGCATAATCTTATCGTTCAGTTCCTTGGCAGCGGCTTCCAGCGCGTCTTTATCGGCCTTCTCGTCGGCTATGACTTTCTTGGCTACCTCAACGGCTTCGTCCAAAGTTTTTACGTCTTCTTCTGCCAACTTGTCTTTATTGTCGCTCTTTAATTTCTCGGCTTGGTAAACGCTACTGTCCAGCATATTACGGGCGTCAATGCCCTCGCGCTTTTTCTTGTCTTCCTCGGCGTGGGCTTCGGCCTCTTTGGCCATTTTTTCTACATCGTCTTTGCTCAAATTACCACTGTTTTGGATGGTAATGCTCTGTTCCTTGCCAGAACCTTTATCTTTGGCAGAAACGTTCAAGATGCCATTAGCGTCCAGATTAAAGGTAACCTCAATTTGTGGCACGCCACGTGGCGCCGGCGGGATGCCGTCCAGCACAAATCGGCCCAAACTCTTGTTGTCGGTGCACATTTCGCGCTCGCCCTGCACAACGTGAATCTCCACCTGCGGCTGGCTGTCGGCAGCGGTGCTGAACACCTCGCTTTTACTAGTTGGGATTGTGGTATTTCGTTCAATTAGTTTGGTCGCCACGCCGCCAAGCGTTTCAATGCCTAGACTCAGAGGTGTTACATCTAGCAGTAGCACATCTTTGACTTCACCTTGCAACACGCCACCCTGAATAGCGGCGCCAACGGCCACGACTTCGTCTGGGTTAACGCCTTGCATCGGGTCTTTGCTAAAAATGCTTTTGACCTTCTTTTGCACAGCTGGCATGCGGGTCATTCCGCCTACCAAAATCACCGCGTCAATGTCACTGGTTTTAATTTTGGCGTCTTTTAGGGCTTTTTCGCACGGCTCGGCGGTCTTGTTTATCAAATCGCCTATTAGACTTTCTAATTTGGCGCGGGTTAGCTTGTGCTCAAAGTGTTTTGGACCTTCCGAATCGGCTGTCAAGAATGGCAAATTGATGTTAACCTCGTTGGTGGTAGACAGTTCAATTTTGGCTTTTTCGGCCTCATCGCGCAGACGTTGCATAGCCGCTTTGTCATCCGTTACGTCTACGCCTTGCTCCTTCTTGAATTCATCGGCAAGGTAGTTGACAATCACACGGTCAAAGTCGGCACCGCCAAGGTGGGTGTCGCCGTTGGTACTTTTTACCTCAAACACGCCGTCGCCCAGTTCCAGAATTGAGATGTCAAAGGTGCCCCCACCTAGGTCGTAAACGGCAATTTTTTCATCAGTTTTTTTACCTTTATCCAATCCATAAGCCAGCGCCGCGGCCGTTGGCTCATTGATTATGCGTTTTACTTCCAGTCCGGCAATTTTACCAGCGTCTTTGGTGGCTTGGCGTTGACTGTCATCAAAGTAGGCTGGTACGGTAATAACCGCTTCGGTTACTGGTTGGCCCAAGAATTTTTCGGCATCGCTTTTGAGTTTGCCAAGAATCATGGCGCTGATTTCTTCCGGGCTGTATTCTTTGTCGCCCATTTTGACCTTCACGCTATTGCCACTTTTAATTAATTCGTAGCCCATTAGTTTAAGGTCTTTTTGGATTTCGGCGTCGGTCCAGTTGCGGCCAATCAAGCGCTTCACTTCATAAATCGTGTTTTTGGCGTTAGTCACCTGTTGGCGACGGGCAACTTGCCCCACCAAACGCTCATTATTTTTGTTTAATGCTACGACGCTTGGCGTAGTCCGAGAGCCCTCGCTGTTGGCAATTATTTCCGCCTTGCCGGATTGCATTACTGCCATCGCCGAGTTAGTTGTTCCTAGGTCTATCCCAATTATTTTACTCATTTATTTCTCCTTTACTTATTAATTTATCGCTTGTTATTACCATTATTTCTTCTCCTTTTTGACACGCACCATAGCGTGTCGGATTATATTATCGCCCAGCACATAGCCAGTTTGTAACTCTTCAGAAACTGTTTCGTGGTGACCGCCGCTGTCATCCATACTAATCGCCTCGTGCAAATGTGGGTCAAATGCTTCGCCAACGGTTTTGATGCGTTCCACACCCAAAGTCTGCAAAACTTGGTCAAACTGAACTTTTATTCCCACAACTCCTTTAGCCCAATCTTCCCAAGCTTTTGATAGAGGATTTTCGGCGGTTGGTGGTGGACAGTGCGTTATGGCGCGCTCAATGTTATCAATCACCGGTAACAGCTCGCGTACCACCGACATCTTTACCATTTCGCGCAAGGAAGCTATTTGCTCATCATGGCGACGGCGGATATTCTCGGCATCGGCTCGTTCGTGTTGCAGGGCCTCCGTGAGTTGGCTGATTTGTTGATATAAATCCTCTACTGTAACTTTTGGCTTTGGACTTTTATTTTTAGGTTTATCGCTCATATAGCGCCTCCTCCAATGCTTGGCCAGTTTTAGAAACTAGCATCATAACATCGCGATAACTTTGGCGGGTTGGTCCAAGTGTACCGATGTAGCTGTTATCCGAATATGGGCTACGAAAACGGCTAACAATCATGGAGCAACCAGCGGTTCGCCCGATCGGGTTTTCTTGACCGATGTAAACGCTAAGTGGCTCGTTTAGCTCGGCTTCGCGCAGCCACGGCTCTAGATTGTCTAGCAAACTAGCAACTTGCTGAACTTGATTGGTATTTAAAAATTCCGGTTGACCAAACAGATTAGACAAACCGCTCATATACAGCTGATCGCCGATGGTTGCCAGCCCCAAATTACTGGTTAAATTCACCAATATATCTACGGCGTTTCTAATGGTTCGCTCCGGCGCCCCGCCGGTGTGAACTCTGGTGGTCAGGGCCCGTCCGGCTCGGCGCTGAGCCGGCGTGTCTTCTTTATTTTCAACCAGATTGTTGACGTAAAAACGGTATCCTTTATCTGTCGGAACACGGCCGGCACTGGTATGTGGCTGGGTTATTAAGCCGAATCGCTCCAAATCCGCCATATCGGCGCGAATAGTAGCCGAAGAAACGCCAAATGCTTTGGCCAGTAAGCTAGAGCCAACCGGACTAGCTACCTCGGCATATTGCTCCACAATGGCCTGTAAAACCAGTTTTTGACGATTAGTTAACATAGCACTTTCCATTTATAAGTGCTAGTTTAGCAAACCTAGCACTCACGTGTCAAGAGTGCTAGTCGTCCCGTTATGCGGGACTCCATCCAATGGTCAATTAGCTATTGGCAATAAGCAATGAATCAACAGTCAATGGTTAATAGCCAATGCATAGCAGATGGTAACTTGCTAATGGTTAACGTCCTGGTTCCTGGTTCCTATTTTCTATTTGCTACTTGCTATTCCCTTTTCAGCATAACCGTAAAAGCTTCGGCGGGGATGTCTACTTTGCCGAAGCGTTTCATTCGCTTTTTACCCTTGGCCTGCTTGGCTAGGACTTTCTTTTTGCGAGTTACATCACCGCCGTACAATCCAGTTGTTACATCTTTGCGGTAAGCGCTGATGTCCTGGCGGGCGATGAACTTGCCACCGATGGCAGCTTGCAAGCTAACCTGAAAGTTTTGGCGGGGAATAACTTTTTTGAGCTTTTCTACGGTGCTACGCCCCAAACTCTGCGCTTCGCTTCGGTGAACCATCAGCGACAGCGCATCTACACGTTCGCCGGCGATGTAAAAATCTAGTTTTACCAAATCTTCGGCGCGGTAATCCGCCAGTTCATAGTTAAACGAGCCGTAGCCGCTAGTAGCGCTCTTTAGCTGATCATAAAAATCGGTTAGCAAATTTGCCAGCGGCGCCTCAAAATCTAATATCGCTAAACGCGCGTCAACGTACGATACGTTTTTTTGCAAACCGCGCTTAGCTACCACTAGCTGGATTACCGCGCCCAAGTAATCCTTCGGCGCGACCACTTCGCCTCTTATCCATGGCTCGCGAATTTCGCGGATTTTGGCGGGATCTGGTAAATCAGTAGCAGATTTTATGTCTAATTCTTCACCATTTAGCAGCAATACTTGGTAATCTGTTGACGGGTTAGTAATTATCAGCGACAGGTTATATTCTCGCTCCAGCCGCTCGCGCACAATGTCCATATGCAGTAGCCCCAAAAAGCCAATCCGTACACCAAAGCCCAGTACCGGCGAGTTTTCGGGAGTAAATTGCAGAGCCGAGTCGCTAAGACTCAGCTTTTCAACCGCGTCTTTTAGCTCCTGATAACTTTCGTTACTGTCTGGGAAAAAGCCGGCGTAGACAAAGGGCTTTACCTCCTTGTATCCACTCAAGGCTTGTTTTGCTGGCGCATTTACCAGTGTTACCGTGTCGCCAACTTTTGCCTGGCGCGTGCTTTTAAGATTAGTTACGACATAGCCAATCTCTCCCGTATTGAGCATATTACAAGCCGACATTTCTGGATTAAGTGAACCGACTTCTAGCGCAATGCCCTCAGCGTTTGTGGCCATCATCATTATCTGCGAGTTCTTGGCAATTTGCCCGTCAACTATTCTGACATACAAAATTACACCACGGTAATCATCATAATAACTGTCAAAAATGAGAGCTCTCGTATCTGAACTTTGCACCGCCTCGCTCTTAGGGGGTGGTATTCTTGCTATTATGGCTTCCAAAACTGCCTCTACACCTTGGCCAGTTTTGGCAGAAATCTGCAAGATATCTTCCGGCTGGCAACCTAGCAAGCTAGTTATTTCGGCATTGACTTTATCAATATTCGCTGCCGGTAAATCGATTTTATTCAAAATTGGAACAATGGTTAGATCGGTTGCCAGCGCCAGATATACATTGGCCAGTGTCTGTGCCTGAATGCCTTGTGTAGCATCAACCACCAGTAGCGCGCCTTCGCAAGCCACCAAACTGCGCGAAACCTCGTAACTAAAGTCCACATGCCCGGGAGTATCGATCAAATTCAATTCAAATTTTTGAATTGAATTTGCAAACTCTAATCCCGAATTTCTAAATTCTAAACTGTTTGGAATTTTCTGATTTGATATTTCAGATTTGTTTAGGATTTCGTGCTTAGGATTTAGTATTTGAGAATGATTGTAAATCATTCTGACAGGGGCTAGTTTGATGGTGATACCCTTTTCTCGCTCCAAATCCATCTTGTCTAACAGCTGGGCTTTCATGTTGCGCTTTTCGACCGTGCCGGTGATTTCCAATAGCCGGTCAGCCAGCGTACTTTTACCGTGATCAATATGCGCAATAATACAAAAATTGCGAATGTTATTTTGGTCCATATCCACTCAAGTATAACAGAGGTACCTCACTTCACAATTACCTTTTCCATTATCCATTCACTATACATTAGCCATTTTCCATTAACGGACTATCAGATTATAGAAAACCAAATTACAGATAACAGAAAACAGATTACTATTCGCGGCAGCGAATCACGTTATGCATACTACGTTATACGATCTAATACTGGATTTTGATTGGTTTAAGAATAATGTTATAAACTTTTTTTGTCACCGCCTGAGCTTCTTCCAGCCCAAATAGCGCCGACATACCAACGTGAACAATCATAGTAGTCCCAGCGATCATACCAAACTTTACACCCAATGTTATAACACCCCGATCAGCAATCCTCAGAGGTATCAGAGAGATCATTATGAATGCTGCCATCACGCTAAAGCCCGTTACCGACAAAATTCGCGCCAGCGCCCCCCAAAATTCGCGATTAAAGATATATGGGTCGCGGATTAACATAATCGCCACCAGTACCAGCACTTCAGACACCGCCACAATTGACTGCGCCAGCGCTAAACCAGTGATACCATAAACTGACGGGCGGGCCAGATTAAATACCAAAACTACGTTCAGTGCAATTGCAAATAACGAGACAAACAGAGGTGTTTTGGTATCTTTTTGGGCATAAAAATAACGCGATATCATACTGTAAACAATCCTGAAGAATATCGCAACGGTTAGATATTCAAAAATAGTGGCAACTTCCGGCGCCACGCTTCCATATAGAATTCGCGCCAAATAACCACGGGCGAAATATGATATTACCGCCACCGGCATAGCAATCCAGATCATTATTCTTAGAACTTGAAAGAAATCTTTGTGGAACAAATCTGGCCGTTTTTGAGCCAAACGGGCAGTCAAGCGCGGAAAGGCCGCCGTGGCGATAGATGTTCCGAACAATACAATTGGCACATTGTGAAGAGTTGTAGCAAAGTTATAATAACTAACTGCCCCGCCACCGAGATGTGTGGCGCGATTAGTTTCCACAATGCTATTAATGGAGTCAATGCCTTGGTCCACCGAGCGAGCCGGCAGTTTACTCATAACTAATCTAAAGTTGGTTGACTTAAAACTGATGTGCCGCTTGTATTTAAATTCTAAGCCCCACAGCCCCAGGCAAGCGACGAGTAGCTGTAAAATACCGCCAATTAGGGCACCGACGCCCAGACCGACGATGCCTAGATTATGCTTAAACAAATACACACTGGTAATGATAGACAAGTTGTAAAACAAAGGTGCAATAGCAAAGAAAAAGAATCGCCCAAAGGTTTGCTGAACACTTGTTAAAATACCAGATAGTGTAAAAAGTAACGGATTCAAGGCAATTATACGCATTATTTGCGTCGCATTGCCAAGCTGTTCGGGCGATAATTTTGGCGCCACTACGTGATGCAACAGCGGACCGGCAAAGATAAACATACCGCCCGCCACCACTGTCATAATAATAGTTAACAAGTTAAGTAAACTGCTGGTTAAGTCCCAGATGCCTTTTTTGTCACCTTTTTGTAAGCAATCCGACAACACTGGCACAAAAGCCACGCCTAACGCACCGGCGGCAATCGTCAAAAAGAAAAAGTCCGGAATCTGAAAAGCCGCAAAAAACGCGTCGGTACTTCCGGGATTTATCTGCGTAAAGTTAGTACTGACTAGACGGTTTCTAAAAAATCCCAATAATTGCCCAACTAGCGCAGCGCCAATTAATAGTGTAGCAGCGTTGCCAAAACTGATTTTTTTGTTAGCACGGCTCAATATGCGATTCATCGCTCTAAAACTTTCTTAACTTTTTATCATCAATTATTTGTTGAAAATCTTGAATATCATCAGCTACCAAGTAACATATCGGTGCTTCTTGAAGTCTGATGGAATTCATTCACTATAATTATAGATATAAAATTGAATTCTTGACAGTAAAAAGTATTTTTTTGTAAGTTGAGTTTAGTAAAGTGAGGCGGTTTTTGGCATAGTGGTGTCTTTTAGGATAGACAATACTTCATCGGCTTCAACCGTTTCTTTCTCTACCAGACGATTTTTGAGTACATCTAGCTTTTTTAGGTTTGCCTTGATAACCAGACGCGCCCGGTTGGCAGCTTCGGTAATTAGATTTTCAACTTCGTTATCAATTACTTTGGCGGTATCGTCGGAATACTGACGTTCTTGGACCAAACGATCTAGCATAACGCCTTCGTCAACGTGAAATACTTGGTCGCGAAGTTTTTTGCCCATACCTTGATTGATTACCATATCCCGTGCCAGTTCGGCGGCCTTTTGCAAATCATTGCCGGCACCGGTTGTAACGCGGTCAGCTCCATAAATAACTTCTTCGGCGACTCGCCCAGCTAACATCCGCGCCAGGACATCTTTGAATTCAATAACACTATGGTAACTTTTATCTTCTGGCGGGATGAACCAAGTTACTCCGCCGGTGCCACCGCGCGGGATAATCGTAACTTTGTGCACCATATCGCTGTCGGGCAAAACGTGGCCCACAATGGCATGCCCAGATTCGTGATAGGCCGAGATTTCTTTTTCTTTGTCGCTCATAATTTTGCTTTTGCGCTCCGGCCCGATGGCGACTTTTTCAAACGCTGCTGTTACGTCGTCTTGACTAATCTGCGTGTGATTGTGCCGAGCAGCGATGATGGCTGATTCGTTGGCAATATTAGATAAATCCGCGCCTGATGAACCGGCGGTTTTGCCAGCCAAAGTGTCTAGATTTACATCTTTGGCAAGCGGTTTTTTGACAAAATGAATTTTTAAAATTGCTTGGCGGTCTTTGCGATCTGGCAACTCAATGTTGACGCGGCGATCAAACCTGCCCGGGCGTAGCAAAGCCGGGTCGAGCACATCGGCGCGGTTAGTCGCCGCCAGTACAATCACGTTGGTGCCTTGTTCAAAGCCGTCCATTTCCACCAAAATCTGATTCAGGGTTTGCTCGCGTTCATCGTGCCCGCCACCCATACCAGAGCCCCGCCGTCGTCCGACGGCATCAATCTCATCTATAAACACTATACATGGGCCGTTTTTCTTTGCCTTGGCAAATAAATCGCGCACCCGGCTGGCGCCGACTCCGACAAACATTTCTACGAATTCCGAGCCAGAGATGCTAAAAAACGGCGCATTGGCTTCGCCGGCAACTGCCCGAGCTAGCATAGTCTTGCCGGTTCCCGGCGGGCCGATTAGCAAAACACCTTTTGGAATTTTGGCACCGACCGATTCAAACTTTTTGGGAAATTTCAAAAACTCTACCACTTCCGCCAGATCAATTTTTACTTCCTCGCTGCCGGCGATATCCTTAAAAGTTATCTTGTCTTTTTCGTTGCCGTAGAGGCGGGCGCGACTTTTTCCAAAACTCAAGGCCTGATTGCCCTGACCTTGGGCGCTACGCATCATAAAAAACAGCATCAAGCCGATTAAAATTACCGGCAAAATAGTTAGTCCAACGCTGGCCCAAGCCGCCGAACTGCTGGATTCGGCTTTGACATCTACAGTTACATCGCGGTTTGTTAAGCCCTGTTCGTAAATGCTTGAGCCGGCTTCTTTGTGAGCTTGTTCGGACGGTTTGTCTTCACCTTTTTTGGTGATAGTAAGCTCGTTGCCCTGAACGGTAATTTGTTTGATGTCACCGGCGTTAGCGCTTTTTATTACATCAGAAAAAGCCACCGGTTTTAAATTGCTTGGCTGATTTAGAGTTGCATACAAAACAAGACCGAGCAAAATAATTATTGCAAAAAAGCCAACGTTTTTGGCACTTTTACGGCCTTTGCCGGGCACAACTTGCTTGCTTGGTAGTTTTGGCTTGTTCATAATCTAAGTATTATACAGATACTGACGGTGTTATGCTATTGGCTTCTCTGGACAAGTACTAATTTGTCCTTTTCTATCAGCATATAACAGCGAGCATTTATATCACTACGCTTGCCTTTAGTCAATGTTTTGGCGGCAATTACCAATTGTTCTAGTATTTTTTTATCGGCACTAAGGATGTTGTTTTGTTTTAGCCAGCTGGCCAAAACTTCCCGCGCCACAATGTGCGGCAAAAGCGTAAACCATTGCCTGTCTAGCGTTTTTGTTTCTGTTTGAGATTGAAATTGAGACAATAATTCTTTATCGATTTTTTTATTAGTTAGTTTCAAATCATCGATGTGTTTCAAAAAATCTACTCGTTGGGCAGTGCTAAATTGTGGCAAAATGTTTCGGCGAATATGGTTGCGCAGGTATTTTGTATCTTGGTTTGTGCTGTCCTCGCGCCATTTTAATTCGTGGGCTTTGGCGTAGGCAATTATTTCATTTTTACTCACTTCAAGCAACGGGCGAATTATGCCTGGCCGGCTTTGCAAAGAGGTTAATCCTTTGCGGTTTGTGCCACGCAACAGATTGATGATGGCGGTTTCTATAACGTCGTCTTGATGATGGGCTGTAATTATTGCCATAGCGCCGAGCGAATCTTTTACTTTGTTTAGAAAATTATATCGCGCCTCGCGGGCTGTTGCCTCGCTGGCTTTTGGACCTAGATTTCCCCTGTCATAGACAAATGGCAAGTTGTATTTTGTAGCTAGCGCTTTGACAAATTTTCTGTCAAGCTGTGAATCCTCGCGAATCCCATGATCAAAATGTGCGATTACAAACCGCACACTGTTATCTGTTATCTGTTTTCTGTTATCCGTGACTGATATCTGACGACTGACGACTGACGACTCGTACTTCTTGATTAGCAAATCAAGCAATACGACCGAGTCCACTCCGCCCGATACCGCCACCACATATGTGCCCGGTTCAATATCTGTTTTCATACTTGATATAATATTACTCTATGAAGAAGCTTTACTACATACGGCACGGGCTTTCAGTGATGAACAAGCGTGGCATATTTGCTGGAAGCACAGAAACCCCATTATCCAAAGAGGGTCGTGCCCAAGCAAGAGAAGCCGGTAAACAGGCCAAGCGGCTCAAGATAGATTACATTGTTTGTTCGCCTCAAGGACGAGCCGTGGAAACCGCTAAAATCATTGCTAAAGCAATCGGTTACCCATTAGATAAAATCCATATAAACTCGTTTTTTGTTGAAAGACATTTTGGCAATCTAGAGGGTCAGCCCCATTCGCCAGATATTGATATTGAAAGCTCCGCAAATGTTGAAACCGTAGATACTATGCTTAAACGAGCCAAAAAAGCTCTGAAATTCTTGGAAACTTTGCCGGCCGAGAATATTCTGGTTGTAAGCCACGGCAGTTTTGGCAGAGCTTTGCGCCAGCACGTTCTACAAGATTTCCCATTTGATAACATCAACAAATTGCCCAACGCCGAAATACTTCAGTGGTTATAAGGCAGAGTAAATAGCTAAAGCGACTGCTCGTTTTATTTGATCTACGCTTACTCTTTGTCCTTCTATTTGACTTTCTTCTATCCAGTAGAGTGCGTAATATCTTGCTGCCTCCGTGTCTCTACGACCGATTGCATAATCATAGGCACCCTGCCTATATAATCTATCTTCTGCGCCACTGTCCAATTCGGTAGCAAATCCGACTTCCGTTCCAGCAATCTCTGCCATTGGACGCGGCTCAGTGATTTCAGGTGATATTTCTAAAGATTTCTCGATTGGCTCAACTAACAATCTGCACCTCCATATATTATTGTTTGGATATAAAAAAAGCGACCAATGGTCGCCTGAATTGCTTGAGCTAATGTATTTTTGTGTTTATACAGTATTTGCATACTGAGATATAAGTATAACCGATTTTGTTATGCTTTGGCAAGTACTTTTTTTGTTTAGCAATTACCTAGAAGATTATGGTAATAATGGCCAGTGGCGGCGTTGCTTATCGCAGATTACCACGAATAATTCTGGGTCTAGCTGATTCTGGTTGGCTATTTTGATTAGTTTTTGGCGTTTTTTTGGATTACGCACAGAGTTGACTTTTTGTTTCGCTCCTGCCTTTTTGCCTGCGCAACGATAAAACAAAACTCTCAAGCTATACTTTGGGTACATATAAAAAAGTCCGATGATATAACATCGACGTTTCAGCGGAAAATCCAGATTATAGCCACTCCAACGGGCCCTTGTCACCGTGTAAACAACGTCGCTAAGCTCACTCCACCTATGAAGCCATCCTGTGGCCTCGGTTAGTTCGGCCATTTCATCTGCTATATCGTTGCGATGCCAATGCTTGTCATGCTTGGGTTGATCAACCCAAGTGTGCCACCTATTCAGTATTATTGTCATATTTGCATTTCAATTCAATGAATAATGTCATTCTGGTAGCAGGGGCGAGATTTGAACTCGCGACCTCAGGCTTATGAGTCCTGCGCTCTAACCAACTGAGCTACCCTGCCATAGGTTTGTCTTACATTACAACAGAGGTAAATATACCATATTTCTTTCTCATTATCTATTATTATCACCGCGAGATAGTCTGTTTGATGCCAGCATAAAAATAAAAACTCGGTTTATTGCCGAGTTTTTATTTGCCACTATTACTCAAACAGCTCGTCAAATTGTGAAATTCGTTCGTCTGTTGTAGGTAATAGCTCGTAGGGCATTTGATTGGCGCTCACGTCTATCTCCTTTTTTTTATTTTTTGTTTGTTGTAACTACGCAAATCATTATACACGCTTTTGCTTATTTGTCAAACCTTTTATGTTGTATTTATTTTGCTTTTATGCTTTAATGGTGAGCGTAGGTTCTTATAAGTTCTTGGTTCGCATAAGTTAACGAAACGTATCTTTGATTTTTTACTCTAGGTCGTTCGGAAACCGGTTAGCAACAAAGACGGATAAGTAAGGTCGTACCTAGCGTAAACAATTAAGGAAAAAATATGTACAAATTATTTGTAGGTGGTTTAGCGTTTAGCCTGACTGATGAAGAGCTTAACGAAGCTTTTGCCAAACACGGCAAGGTTGCTTCTGCAGTCATCATCAAAGATCGTGATACCGGACGCAGCAAGGGCTTCGGCTTTGTTGAGTTCGAAAACGACGAGGAAGGCAAAGCTGCCGAAAAAGCATTGCACAACACCGAACTTGCCGGCCGTACTATTACGGTTAACGAGGCTCGTCCAAAAGAGGATCGACCTCGCAGGGACTTTGGTGGCAGTGGTGGCGATGGCGGTTCATACCGT
>Ga0172375_10007460_pt1 | contig 14983 bp, 15 predicted proteins | sample LakKiv1m_FD_114537 | JGI IMG/M metagenome (GOLD analysis project Ga0172375, IMG submission 114537) | Freshwater microbial communities from Kabuno Bay, South-Kivu, Congo - kab_092012_11.1m | ecosystem: Environmental > Aquatic > Freshwater > Lake | place: Democratic Republic of the Congo... | reverse complement strand
TCGTCGATCTGGAGGTTCTCGCCCTTGGGGGAGACCGCGCAGATCACCACGAAGCAGGCGAGGTTCATGACCAGATAACCGGTGATATAATACATCGCGGTGGCATAGCCGGTCTGGCCGAGAGTCAGGATACCGAGCAGGACGTAGCCGGCATGGGCGATGCCGGAGAATCCCAGCATCCGCTTGATGTCCTTCTGCACCAAGGCTACCAAATTGCCGTAAAACATGGATACAACCGAGAGCACCACCAGGAGATTGACGATGGGCCAACCGCCGGGGGCGATCAGGGTCGCCATGCGAATCAGCAGGGCCACCGCCGCGATCTTCGGCACCGAGGCGATGAAGGTGGTGGTCTCGTTGGAGGCACCCTGATAGACATCCGGCACCCAGAAGTGGAAGGGGAAGACCGCCAGCTTGAAGAAGAAGCCGCACATCACCATGGCCAGCCCCACGATGGCGGCGGGCTGGGCCATGATCGGCCGCAAGCGGGTGAGCAGTTCACCGAGATAGGTGGTGCCAGTGAGGCCGAAAAGATAGCTCATGCCAAAAAGCATGATGCCGGTGGCCACTACGCCGAAAAGGATATATTTGACTGCCGCCTCCATCTGCAAGCGGGTGCCGGCATGGTCATCGCGCATCGGCACCAGCAGATACAGGGAGTAGGAGGAGAGCTCCAGGGCGATGAAGAGGGTGAGCAGCTCGACGGAACTGACCAGCATCATGAGGCCGAGGACGCTCGTGGTGAGGAAGAGATAGTATTCGGCCCGCACCTCGTCGGCAATCCCCTTGAGCCGGCGGCCGATGAACAGCACCACCGTAAAGCCAAGGGCAATGACCAGCTTGATAAGCTGCGAAAAGAAATCGATCTGATAAGCCTTGTAGAAGAGCGTCCCTTGCCAATCAAGGACGGCCAGCGCGGAAATCGCGGTGCCGATGGCGATAACCAGGGCCGTGGCCCGTGCCTTGGCGGCGCCGGCCTGGCCGAGACTCAGCAGAAAAAGAACCAGCGCCCCAATCAGCAGGAACAACTCCGGTGCGAAGAGCATGATGTTCATTGTCTATCCTATCCGTCTTATCCGTTCACGATCCTCACGGGATCAAAAGTTTCGCCACGGTCATCGGCCCGCCCGGCAGAGTACCGACCTGGGTGAGCAGATGGTTGACGCTGACGTGCAACACCTTGAGGAAGGGCTCCGGCGCGAGGCCGATCCAGAAGACAAAGAAAAGCAGCGGCGCCAGGGTCACGATCTCGCGGGTACTGAGGTCAACAAGGCCGGTATGGTCAGGGTTCTGCGGAGAACCCCAGACCACCCGCTGCAAGAGGCGGAACATGTAGGCCGCCGCCAGCACCGCGCCGGGGACCGCGCAGGCCGCCACCACCTTATTCTTGGCAAAGCCACCGACCAGCACCAGGAACTCACCGACAAAGCTGTTGGTGCCGGGGAAAGCCAGCGAAGAGAGCGAAAAAAAGGCAAGGAAGGTGACATAGACCGGCATATACTTGCCGATCCCGGCATGCCGGGCCAAGTCGCGGCTATGGGTACGCTCGTAGACCATGCCCACGCAGAAGAAGAGCGCGCCGGTGGTGATACCATGGTTGATCATCTGGAGGATGGCTCCCTCGATGCCCTGGTTATTCAGGACAAAAATGCCCAAGGTGACAAAGCCCATGTGGCCAACACTCGAATAGGCGATGAGCTTCTTCATGTCCTGCTGGGCCAGGGCGGTGAATCCGCCGTAGAGGATGCCGGCGATGGAAAGCCAGAGGACATAGGGCATGAAGGCCATGGTCGCCGCCGGGGTGATCGGCAGGCAGAAGCGCAGGAAGCCGTAGGTGCCCATCTTCAGCAGCACCGAGGCCAGGATGACCGAGCCAGCCGTGGGCGCCTCCACATGGGCGGCGGGCAACCAGGTGTGGAACGGAAACATCGGCACCTTGATGGCAAAGGCCAGGAAGAAGGCGAGGAAAACCCAGGTCTGGAAGGTGTTGGAGAAGCCTTGGCCCATCAAGAGCGGAATGCTGAAGGTGTGCGGGTTGGTGTTGAGATAGAGGGCGATGATCGCGACCAGGAGGAGCACCGAGCCGGCCAGGGTATAGAGGAAGAACTTGATCGAGGCATAGGTCTTGCGCGGCCCGCCCCAGACAGCGATGAGCAGGTACATCGGAATCAGCATCGCTTCCCAGAAGATATAGAAAAGCACCAAGTCCAGCGCCATGAAGACGCCAAGCATGGAGGTTTCCATGAGCAGCAGGCAGACCATGAATTCCTTGACCCGCTTTTCGATGTAACGCCAGGAGCCCAGCACGCAGAGCGGCATGAGCAGCGTGGTCAAGAGCACCAGCAACAGGCTGATGCCATCGATGCCCAAGGTATAGTTGATGTTGAGGGCCGGGATCCAGACGCGGTGCTCGCCGAACTGATAGAGATGGGTGGTGAGATCGAAGTTCTGGTAGAGCGGCAGCGACAGGAGCGCGGTGACCACGGTGACGATAAGGGTCCAATTACGGCTGGCATTATCCCCCGGCATGGCAAGGAGCACCAAGGCGCCAATGAGTGGCAGGAAAATCAGCGCGCTTAAATAGGGGAACCCGTTGTTCAGTACGAGAAAATCCATGATCGCGATCCTCAGCTCGAAAATACGTAGAGAGTGACCAGCAGGGCAACAATAGAAACCGCGTAGAAGATGTTGTACTGGAGCTGGCCAGCCTGGACCTTGCGGACCTGGCCGCCTACTCCGTGCACTACCTTGGCGACCCCGTCCACTACGCCGTCAATGGCGTGCCAATCAAACCACGACCAGAAGCGGGCGGTGGTCATCAGCGGGAAAAGGCCGATGTAGCGGTATGCCTCACTCACCGCGTTGTCCGCCCACTGGATCGGCTTCTTGGCCAGCCACAGGAAGCCACGGCCGCCCATGCGGTAGAACCAGTCGAGGTCGATGCTGATGGTTGGCTCCGGCGCCAGCTTCTTGATGAAGAGGAAGAAGCCCAGGGCGGTAAAGAGCAGAATCTGCAAGGTCTCGGAGATATGGTATGCCGAATACGGCTCGTAATGTACCGGATAGGGCAGCATGTTGTAGAGGTACGGCGTGTAGGACCCGATGAAGATGCAAAGCACCGAGGCGATGATCATGGCGGCCTGCATGTTCCATGGCGGATCCGCCGCCTTCTCCCAGGTTTCCTGCGAACAGTTGTTCTTGCCGAACCAGATGAAGTACGGCACCTTGAGTCCGGTATGGAGGAAGGTACCGGCCGAGGCGAGCATCAACAGAAAGGCGGCCCAGTAGATATGCTCTCCAAAGCCGGCGGTGACGATCATCGATTTGCTGACAAAACCACTAAAAAGCGGGAAGGCGGAGATAGAGAGACCGCCGATCAGGGTGTAGAGGAAGGCGAGCGGCATCTTCTTGTACAAGCCGCCCAGCTCGCTGAACTTGCTCTTGCCGGTCATGTAAAGGACCGAGCCGGTACCCATGAAGAGCAGACCCTTATAGAGGATATGGGCAAAGGCGTGGGCGCAGGCGCCGTTGATCGCCATCTCGGTGCCGATGCCCACCCCGGCCACCATGTAGCCGACCTGGCTGATGATGTGGTAGGCGAGCAGCCGGCGGGCGTCATTCTCCAATACCGCGTAGACGACACCGTAGAGGGCCATGCAGACACCGAGCGGCACCAGGATTTCCATGCCGGCGAATCCCCGGGCCAAGGCATAGACCGCGGTCTTGGTGGTGAACGCGCACATAAAGACCGCGCCGGAAACCGTGGCCTCGCCATAGGCATCGGGCAGCCAGGCGTGGAACGGCGGCACTGCGGCATTGAGGATAAAGCCGATCATGATCAGGTAGGTGGAAATGGTCGGCGAATCAACCCCCACCGGGCCGAAGGAGAGGTCACCGCCGGTGGCCTGGTAGCGCAGGACAAAACCGGCCAACAGGGCCAAACCGCCGGCGGTATGGACCAGGAGGTAGCGGTAACCGGTGGCCAGCGATTGCTTGCGGTTGCGGAACCAGACCAGGAAGACCGAGGAAAAGGCCATGACCTCCCAGAAGAGGAAAAGCACCAGATAGTCGGCGGCGAAAATTACACCGAGCGAGCCGGCCACGTAGAGCCAGGCCGCCATGTGCTCAAACTCGTTCTCCACATGCAGGCCGTAGAGGGTGCCGATGATGCACATGAGTGTCATGATATAGGCGAAGACCAGGCTCAGGTTGTCCACCCGGCCGAAGGTCACGTACCAGTCGAGGAACTGGAAGACGCCGAAGGTGCCGCGCGGCATGAAAAGCACGGCGGCAAAGGCCAGGGTCGGGATGGCAAGCAGATAGGGCTTGCGCAGTACGCCGCGGAAAAACGGCAGCGCCAGGGCCCCCAGGATCAGGATCAGCGACGGATGGAGCCAGAGGTTATTTATCATAGTAATCCTCGCGGGTCATGATGCCGAGGTGTCCGTACCACTTCGAAACAAAGATGATGAGCACGCAGGCGATAAAGCCGAAGAGCGACCAGAAACCGGGATAATGCTCCACTGCGGTATGGGCGTGGTGTTTGTCCACCAGCAGGACATCCCAAACCACCAGCAGGGCCAACCCCACATAGCAGAGCCGGACCACCGCGCGTAGCCGGTCGCGGAAGAAATCGATGAGTTTGACGATCATCCTGTCACCGCCTTGACGAAGTTCATGATGAAATCAGGGTAGATACCGAGGATCACCGAGATGATGGCAGCTATCATCAGCGGCACCACCATGGTGAGAGGCGCCTCCTTGATACCGGTGTACACCTCGCCGGCCGGCGGCTTGCCGAAGAAGGCCTTGAAAGTGACCGGCGCAAAGTACCCCACGTTGAGCAGCGTACTGCCCAGGAGCACAATGAGGATACCAATCTGGCCGGCATCCAGGGCGCCGGTCAAGAGGAACCACTTGGTGACGAAACCGGCCACCGGCGGCGCGCCAATCATGGAGAGCGAGGCGATTGCAAAAGCGCCGAAGGTGAAAGGCATGGCCCGGCCGAGGCCGCTCATCTCGGAGATGTCCTTCTTGTGGGTGGCGACGTAGATGGCGCCGGCGCAGAAGAAGAGGGTGATCTTCGAGAAGGCATGGTTGGCGATGTGGACAATGCCGCCCTCGATGCCGGTTGGGGTCAGGAGCGCCACGCCGAGGATGATGTAGGAGAGCTGGCTCACCGTGGAGTAGGCGAGCCGCGCCTTGAGATTGTCCTTACTGAGCGCGATGACCGAGGCCATCAGCACGGTGAAGGAGACAAAGTAGGCGGTGGGGATGCCGAGGTTCAGGGCGTGCATGGTATCAACGCCAAAGACGTAGAGCATCACCCGGGTGGTGGAGAAGACGCCGACCTTGACTACCGCCACCGCATGGAGGAGGGCGGAGACCGGGGTCGGGGCCACCATAGCGCCGGGCAACCAGTGGTGGAACGGCATCACGCCGTTCTTGGCGAAACCGAGCAGACAGAAGACGTAGAGCAGGGCAACCAGCAGCCCCTGGGCATCGACCACCCCGGCCGGGAAAATGCCGCTGTGGATGTTGTCGGCAAAATCCAGGGTGCCGGTGAGCACGTAGATGAGGATCATCGCCGGCAGCACCAACCCCTTGGCGGTGGTGGTGAGGTAGATGATGTATTTCTTGGCGCCCTCGTAGCCCTCTTCATCCTGATGATGCGCGACCAGCGGGTAGGTGCAGACGCTGACGATCTCGTAGAAGAGATACATGGTAAAGAGGTTGTCGGAAAAAGCGACACCGATGGCGCCGAAGAGGGCCAAGGCAAAACAGGCGTTGAAACGGGTCTGGGCATGTTCATGCAGCCCCCGCATATAGCCGGCGGAATAGAAGACCGCCAGTATCCACAGGAAAGAGGCGACCACCGCGAAGATCATCGAGAAGGCATCGACCCGCAGCGTCACCGACAGTCCCGGCAGGATCTTGAAGAGCGGCAGGATGATCTTCTGGCCGAGGCCCAGCGGCGCCGGCAGGATGGTCGGGATCATGGAGGCAATGATGCCGAACATGGTGACCGCCGCCACCAGTGACCACCCTTCCCGGATATTCGGCTTCTTGCCGGAGAGCATCACCATGACGCTGCCGGCCAGGGCGACCAACAGGGCGAGCAGGGGCTTGATCGAGACAATGGTTTCCATGGCGCGCTATCCTCTATCCTTCCAACTCGGACACGTCGCCCGTGTCGATGGATTTGAAGTTCCGGTAGATGGCGATAATGATGCTGAGCGCAATCGCGGCCTCGGCCGCCGCCAGGCCCATGATGAAGAGGGCAACTATCTGACCCACCGTCGGGTCGGGCGCGAGAAAGCGATTGAAGGCCATGAAGTTGACCGAGGCGCCGGCCAACACCAACTCGGCCGAAATGAGCATGCCGATGAAGGTCCGGTTGCGCATCATGCCGTAGATGCCGAAGCCAAAAAGCAAGGCGCCGAGGATCAGATAGGTGTTCAGGCTGTCGTGCAGAACAGGGATTTCCATTTACTTGCTCCTCCCGGCCCGGGCCAGGACCAGCGACCCAATGATGGCGATCAGCAGCACCACGGAGATCAATTCGAAACTCATGCTGTAGGTGGTGAGCATCGACTGCCCGACCTCCTCAAGAGTGCCGTTGTTGGCCCGGCAGCCCGTCGCCTGCCAATCGGCATTGCGCGCCAAAGTCGCCAGGCCAGTGGCCAGCACCACGGCGGCCAGAATGCTCGCCGGGCCAGCCAGGGGATGGATGGCGACGACCCGCTTCATCTCATGGGGCTCAGCCAGCATGATGGCAAAGATGATGGCGACGCACACCGCGCCGGCATAGATCAGAATCTGCATCAGGGCAACAAAGGGGCTGCCGAGGTAATAATAGATGCCCGCCACCCCAACCATGCAGAGGGCCAGACCGGCAACGGCCCGGATCAGACGGACTGCGTTGGTGGCGATCACGGCGCCGGCGATGGTCATCGCCACGCAACCGAGGAAAACGAGGCTGGCCAGCCCCTGTGGTGACAGTATGGGGATCATCCGTTCCGCTCCTCCAACCGTTTTTTCAGATCGAAAACATAGGTTTCCTTGGTGGGGCCGGCGAGGTTGTAATCCTTCGAGAAGGTGATCGCGTCGGCCGGGCAGCCCTCCACGCAGAGACCGCAGAGGCTGCATTTGGTGAAATCGAGGGTGTAACGGGTGAGCGCCTTTTTCTTGGCGCCCTCCACCTTGTCACCCGTCACGGTGATGCAGCCCGAGGGACACGCCTTCTGGCACATGCCGCAGACAATGCACTTGTCGCCGCCGGTCTCGGGGTCCCGGACCAGTTCAATGTGGCCACGGAAGCGCGGGGTCATGGTAAGCACCTCGCGCGGGTACTGCACGGTTACCACCGGCTTGAAGAAGTACTTGATGGTGATCCCCAGGCCGACGAACAGGCTCCAGGTTCCGCTGAAAATCTCGTTCAGGTAGCCGATCATGGTTTGAACACCTTCAACATGGCGCTGGTAAGCAGCAGATTAAAGAAGGAGATCGGGATCAATATCTTCCAGGAGAGGTTGAGCAAACCGTAAAAGGTGGTGCGCGGGTAGGTCCAGCGGATCCAGATAACGGTGAAGATCAATAGATACATCTTGAGGAGGAACCAGTGCACGCCGGGGTAAAGACCAAACGGACAGTCCCAGCCGCCCAGGAAGAGGATGGTGGCCATGCTGCAACCGATGACGATGTTGGCGTACTCCCCCATGAAGAAGACGCCGAAACCCATGCCGGGATATTCGGTGAAGGCGCCGGCAATGAGCTCGCTCTCGGCTTCCGCCATGTCGAAGGGTGCCCGGTTGGTCTCGGCCAGCATGCAGACAAAGAAGATCAGGAAGGCCACCGGCATCAAGGGGCTGGCGGTAAGGTTGAAGAAGTTCCAGTGCCAGAACCCGCCCATCTGCTGGCCCACGATCTTGGTGAGATTCATGGTGTGGCTGATCATCACCATGGTCACCACCGTGACCAGCATGGGAATTTCATAGGCCACGTTCTGCGAAACCACACGGGCAGCGGAGATAACCGCGTACTTGTTGCGGGAGCCCCAGGCCCCCAAGAGCAGGCCGAGCACGTTCACCGAGGCAAAGGCGAAGACCGCCAGCAGACCGATGTCGAGGTTTCTCGCCACCAACGTATCGCTGAAAGGAATGGTGACAAAGCTCATGATCGCCGGGATCATGACCAGGATCGGCGCAATCCTGAAGAGCACCGGGTCAACGCCCGCCGGCACGATGAGCTGCTTGGTCATCAATTTGATGCCGTCGGCCAGGGGCTGCAACAGGCCGAACCAGCCAACCTCCTTGGGGCCGATCCGGCGCTGGATGTGCCCCGCCTCCTTGCGCTCCAGCCAGACCAGATAGGCGGCGTTCAGGGCGGCAAAGGCGATGATCCCCACCAGGAAGATCAGCAGCCTGATCACTTCGGGATGTACACTCATGTCTAAGGGCTCCTTACCTGTCGATCTCGGGGATGACCAGATCGAGACTTCCCATGAGGGCGAGGGCGTCGGGCAGCAGCATCCCCTGGCACGCCTCGCCGAAAAGGCTCAGATTGGAGAAGGTGGGGGAACGCAGCTTGAGCCGGTAAGGCGTATTAGTGCCGTCACTGACCACCCGGAGGCCGAAGGAACCGCGCGCCGTTTCCACGGCATGGTAATAATCGCCCTTGGCCGGCTTCAATATCTTGGGCGCCTTCTCGGCCATTACCGGGCCTTCCGGGAGCTTGGCAATGGCCTGCTCCACGATGCGCATGGACTGCTCAATCTCGTCCATCCGCACCAGATAACGGGCCATGGAGTCGCCCTTGGGGTAAACAGGAACGTCGAAGTCGAGTTCCGGGTAGATCGAATAGGGCTCGTGCTTGCGCACGTCGAAGTTGATGCCGGACCCTCTCGCCACCGGGCCGGTCGCCCCGTACTTGCGGCACATCTCCGGGGTGATGAAGCCGATGTCTTCGAGCCGCTTGCGGAGGATGATGTTTTTGGTCACCAAGGCATGGTACATGGGCATCCGCTCCCTTAGCCGCTTGATGAAGGCCAAGGCGCCGGGCACGAAGTTCCCGTCGATGTCGTTGTACACCCCGCCGAAACGGAAATAGCTGTAAGTGAGGCGGGAGCCGGTCACCGACTCCAGCAGGTCCAGAATCTGCTCGCGATCATCAAAAGCATAGAGCAGCGGCGTGAAGCCGCCCAGGTCGAGGACGAAAGCGCCGAACCAGAGCAGATGGCTGGAGATGCGGTTCAACTCGGCGGTGATCACCCGGATGTACTCGGCCCGCTCCGGCACCTTGATGCCGGCGGCCCGCTCAACCACCGTCACATATCCATGGTTGTAGGCCAGGGCATGCAGGTAGTCCATACGGCCGGTATTGGGCATGAACTGCGCCCAGGTGCGATTCTCGCCCATCTTCTCGTGCATGCGGTGGATGTAACCGAGCACCGGCTCGGCTTCGACGATGTACTCGCCGTCCATCACCAGCTTGACCCGCAGGACGCCATGGGTGGCCGGATGCTGCGGCCCCAGGTTGATGACGAAGGTTTCCTTGAGTTGCGTCTGGGCAAAGGCGCTCATGGCTTATAGTCCTTCAGCAGAGGGTGGAAATCCGCGTCCTCGGGCAGGAGCAGCGGCGCCAGGTAGGGATGGCCCACAAAGGTGATGCCGAAGAAGTCATGGGTCTCCCGCTCGTGCCAGTTGGCGCCGGGATAGATCTCGGAGATGGTCGGCACCTCGGGTTTGTCCCGGGGCACGCGGGTACGCACCGTCACCCGGCAGAGCGTCTCATAACGGTTGAAGTCGTAGATCACCTCCAGGTCGTCAACCGGTGAGCCCTCGGGTTCGGCTGGCGCCGCCGGCGATGGCGGTGGCTCCTGGCCCGCGGCGGCCGCTGCTTCGGCGGCAGCTTTTGCCGCAGCAGCGGCCTTGGCGGCGGCTTCCTTTTTGAGGGCAGCCTTCTCGCCCAGCCAGTCGACGCCGGTGATCGCCTCGATGAAGAAGCCGTGGCTGTCGAGAACCGTTACCGCGGCCACCAACTGATCCGGCGCCACGGTCACATCAAGATGATTGCCCCGCTTGGCGTATTCCGGCTCCGCTATGGCCATGGCCGGCAGAGCCGCCATGGCCTGCTTGATCGCGTTCGCTTTCATCTCAGGCCACCTCCACCCGCGGGAATCTACGGGAACCGGTCACCTTCTCCTCCAACTCCAGGATGCCCTCGATCAGGGCCTCGGGCCGCGGCGGGCAACCGGGGATGAAGACATCCACCGGGAAGAGCTTGTCGGCGCCTTCGACAATGCCATACTGGCCATCGAAGACAAAAGGACCGCCCGAGATAGCGCAATTGCCCATGGCGATAACCCACTTGGGCTCCGGCATCTGGTCGTAGAGGGTCTCCACCGCCGGGGCCATCTTCTTGCTGATGGTGCCCGCCACGATCATCACGTCGCACTGACGCGGCGAGGGGCGGAACACCTCGGCGCCGAAACGCGCCAGATCAAACCGGGACGCGCCGGTGGCCATCATCTCGATGGCACAGCAGGCCAGACCAAAGGTCATCGGCCACAGGGAATTCGCCCGGCCGAGGGCAAGCAGCTTGTCGAGCTGGGCAAACTGGACTACCGGTGGCTGTAAGTTTTGCGTTCCCACTGAAAGACTCCCTTGTTCCAGGCATAGACAACGGCAAGCGCGAGGATGCCGACAAAGATGACGATCTCGATGAAGTCACGGATCGCGAAGACCCGGTTGTAGACCAGGGCGACCGGGAAGAGATAGAGGATGTCCACCGCAAAGGCGAGGAACATCAGGGCATAGAGATAATAGACCACGCCAAAACGGATCCAGGCATCGCCGATGGGCTCCATACCGCATTCGATGAGTTGCGCTGTTTTCTGCTGGGTATTCCTGGTGGAGCGTGGCGCCAGGAGGAGGGCGATGATGAAGGGGCCGACCGCAAAGCCCAGGCCGCCCAAAAAGAACGCCGCCACATAGAGAAGATCCAAAAGCGATTGCTGTTCCACGATAACTGCTCCTTTGTCCTAGAGCCCCACTGGAATGGTCAGCGACCTAAATAAACCAATCAATACCCGATGTCAAGGAAATACTGAATGGCCATTCAGGAAAACGCGGGGCCGGGCGCGTTATGGGTAACAAACTGTAATTATTGATTAAAAATATAACTTCCAGAGTGCCACCACCGGCAACAGGCCGCGATTATCGTCATGAAAATGTAAAAATCGCAAGCGGGTAAATGGGCTAATAAAGAGGGGGCGCGAACCTGTTTTTACTGGCGGAGCAGGTCGAGCAGACGGGTGTGGATGTTGTCGAATCCGCCGTTGGAGAGGATCGCCACCACGTCGCCCGGCTGGAGCAGGCCATCGAGGTGGGCAAGGATCTCGTCAGTGGTCGGAAAATAGCGGGCGTCACGCCCCCGCCCCTTGAGGTCAGCCACCAGTTGCGCCGAGGAAAAACGCTCCCCTTCGGCGAGCTGGGCCAGGGCCAGGGGCTCACGCACCACGATCTGATCGGCATGGTCAAAGGCAGCCACATAGGCATCCTGAAAGACGCGGCGGCGGCTCGAATTGGTGCGCGGCTCAAAGACCGCGATTAGTCTTTTACCCGCATAGACCTGGCGCAGGGCATTGAGGGTCTCGCGCACCGCCGTGGGGTGGTGGGCAAAGTCGTCGATCACCGTGACCCCACGCTCCACCCCGCGCACCTCCTGGCGGCGGCGCACCCCCTGGAAGGCGGCGAGCCCCGAGGCGATGGTGCCCGAAGGGATGCCGAGGCGGTCGAGCACCGCGATCACCGCCAGACTGTTCAAGGCGTTGTGGCGGCCAGGCATGCGACTGGTGAACTCACCCAATGCTGCGCCATTTTTCAGCACGGTAAAGGTGGTGCCACTAGACGTGACCGCGAGATCGACCACCCGGAAATCGCGGCCCGTTGCCTCGCCATAGCCGACCACCGGGCATGGCGCCTCGGCCGCGATCTCCGCCACGACCGGATCATCAAGGCAGGCGACCAGGCAGCCATCCGGCGGCAGAATCTTAACCAGTTTGCGGAAGGCGGCCTTCACCGCATCAAAGTCGGCGTAGATATCGGCATGGTCGAACTCGACGCTGGTGAGGATGCAGATCTTCGGCTGGTAGTGGAGAAACTTGGGCCCCTTGTCGAAGAAGGCGGTGTCGTACTCGTCGCCCTCGGCCACAAAGTAGGGGCCGCTGCCCAGGTTGAAGTTGCGGCCAAAGGCTTGGACAATGCCGCCGATCATGAAACTCGGCGCCTGGCCGGCATGCTGCAACAAGGTGGCAAGCAGCGAGGAGGTCGTGGTCTTGCCATGGGTGCCGCAGACCACCAGCGAGGTCTTGCCGTCGATGAAGTAGCGGTTCAAGGTCTGCGGAAAGGAGAGATAGGGGATGCCCGCCGCGGCCACCGCCCGCGCCTCCGGGTTCACTGCCCGGATGACATTGCCCACCACCACCAGATCTGGCCGCTCCGCAAGGTTCTCAGGCCGATAACCCGACATCACCGGGATGCCGAGGCTGGCGAGGTAGTCGCTCATCGGCGGGTAAACATGCTCATCCGAGCCGGTCACCCGATAGCCCGCGCTTTGCAGCATACCGGCCAAGGCCGCCATGCCGGTGCCGCAGATGCCGAGCAAGTGGATGTGGGAGACGCGGTCAGGATTACGATTGAGCGCGGGATCGAGGGTCGCGGAAGGCACGGCGAACGGCTATCAGGAACGCACGGTCTTCTTGACCGTCTGGTAAACGTCGGCGAAGATCTCACCGAACTTGGCGGGCGAGAGCTGCCCCACCTCGATGAATTTGACCACGATCTCTTTCGCCACCTTGAGGATCGCCTCGTCGCTGGCTGGTTTCATTTCGGTATCAGGGATGACGGGTTTGCTCATGGGGATCACAATGAAAAAGCCCCTGCCGATCGAAGAAGGCCAATTCGTTCCATGCGGCAGAGGCTTCGCTTTTTAGGAAAAACCGTGGAAGCCCTCCCCAAAAAGGATCTATTCGGAAATGGTGGAGCTAAGCGGGATCGAACCGCTGACCTCTTGAATGCCATTCAAGCGCTCTCCCAGCTGAGCTATAGCCCCACTTCGGTCATCCAACAAACAACGCGGCAAAAGCACCGCCGCGCCAGCGACGCCCATGGGTACCATGCGCCCCTACCGCTGTCAAGTTTTTTCCTTTTTCACCACCCCCATTTTTCTTGCGGCCCCCAGGATACTCTGCTAGACTTTCTCCAATTTGTGCGGTAAGTAACCCCTTCAAACCATATGGGATTCGCAACACATCAACCTTGAGGTAGCTTGGTATGTTCCTTGACTCGCTCTTCGGCTGGCTTTCCAACGACTTGGCCATCGACCTCGGCACCGCCAACACCCTCGTGTTCGTAAAAGGCAAGGGCATCGTGCTGCGCGAACCCTCGGTGGTCGCAGTACGCAAGGACGCCCGTACCAACAAGGTGCTGGCGGTGGGCAAGGAAGCGAAGATGATGCTCGGCCGCACCCCTGGCAACATCGTGGCCATCCGCCCGATCAAGGACGGTGTCATCGCCGACTTCGAGGTGACCGAGGCGATGCTCCGCTACTTCATCAACAAGGTTCACAACCGCCGCACCCTGGTCCACCCCCGCATCATCATCAGCGTGCCCTCCGGCATCACCCAGGTGGAAAAACGCGCGGTAAAGGAATCGGCCGAATCAGCCGGCGCCCGCGAGGTCTACCTCATCGAGGAACCGATGGCCGCGGCCATTGGCGCCGGGCTCCCCATCACCGAACCCACCGCCAACATGGTGGTGGACATCGGCGGCGGCACCACCGAGGTGGCGGTCATCTCGCTGGCTGGCGTGGTTTACGCCGCCTCGGTACGGGTGGCGGGCGACAAGATGGATGAGGCGATCCTCCACTACATCAAACGCAAGCACAACCTGGCCATCGGCGAACACACCGCCGAATTGATCAAAACCACCATCGGCGACGTTATGCCCAGCGAACCATACGAGAGCATGGAGGTCAAGGGCCGTGACCTGGTCTCCGGCGTACCCAAAACGCTGATCATCACCTCCGAGGAGGTGCGCCAGGCGATCACCGAGCAGGTCGATGCCATCATCGAGGCGGTAAAAATGGCCCTGGAACTCACCCCGCCGGAACTGGCGGCCGACATCGTCGATCAGGGCATCGTACTCACCGGCGGCGGCGCGCTGCTCAGGAACCTCGACAAGCGCCTCCGCGAAGAGACCGGCTTGCCGATCATCATCGCCGAAGACCCGCTCTCCTCGGTGGTGCTTGGTTCCGGCAAGGCCTTGGAAAATCTGGAAGTCCTCAAAGAGGTCATGACCACCTGAGCCCCTCCGTGCTGGCCTTTTCGACGCTATCTGCCCCAACCAACCTCCGGCCTATCCCTCGCGGGTGGGCCGGCTACCTGCGACCTGCCGGTGCAGGCATCTTTCGTCACGCGGTAATCAGACGCCATGCGCAAAAAGGGTAAACGCACACGCCAGCTCAAGGCGCTGTTCCTCTTCGGCTTGATCCTCACCCTTGTCCTGATGCTCATCGTCTCCACCGTGGGCCGCCAGGAGTTCAACACCCCGCACAAACTGGCGCTGGAAGTGCTGGGCCGCGCCCAATCCGGGGCGAGCAGCGTGGGCGGCTTCTTCAAAACCTTCTGGCACAACTACTCCACCCTGATCGGCATCCGCGAGGAGAACGAGCGGCTCAAGGAGGAACTCCGCAAATACAAGGCCGCCACCACCCGCTACCGCGAAGCGGTCGCCACCAACGTGCGGCTGACCAAGCTGCTGGAACTGAAGGAGACCCTGCCGCCCCCAACCCTCACTGCCCAAATCATCGGCAAGGACCCCTCCCAGTGGTTCAAGACGCTGATCATCGATCGCGGCAGCAGTGACGGGGTGGAAAACGGCATGCCCGCCGTGACCGTGGAGGGCATCGTCGGCCAGGTGGT
>Ga0172375_10007459_pt1 | contig 14984 bp, 9 predicted proteins | sample LakKiv1m_FD_114537 | JGI IMG/M metagenome (GOLD analysis project Ga0172375, IMG submission 114537) | Freshwater microbial communities from Kabuno Bay, South-Kivu, Congo - kab_092012_11.1m | ecosystem: Environmental > Aquatic > Freshwater > Lake | place: Democratic Republic of the Congo... | reverse complement strand
TTTGCATTTAAAAGCGGGGACAACTGCTGCGGCGACAGGTCCATTAAAATTCACTTCCGGTTCTTTGATGACAACCGCCGAAGCCGGAGCAATAGAATTTTTAAGTGATGATTATTATGCAACGATAACCACTGGTGCGGCAAGAAAGGGTTTTGTTTTAAATGATGGCACAAATTTAACTTCTGGTTTGGTTCCGTATGCTACAACCAACGGTCGGTTAACTAATGCGGCAAATTTTACTTTTAATGGGACTAATTTAACGGTGGGAACAACGGCTGCTGCAAATACGACCGGCTATAAAATTTTAGTTGATTCCGGTGCTGAAGATGGAGCCGGAATCGGTGTCCGTGGTTATATAAAGGCTACGAATGTCATTACCGGTTCCACGACATTGGATTTGGCTGAAACGTATCCTGTAAAAAATAGTTGCGTTGATGAAGAAAATTGTCCGGATGTTGGAGATGTTGTTTGTTTGGAAGTCAATGATAATAGTTTTTATATTACCAAATGTTTGGAAAATTATTCAGAAAAAATTGTTGGCGTTGTTTCCGCCAATCCGGGTATGATTTTAGGTGGATCGGAAGTATTTTCTGATGGGACATTGACTAGTGAGGTAAGGGCTATCGCTTTGTCCGGTCGTGTACCGATTAAAGTTTCCACAATGAATGGTGAAATTAAAGCTGGGGACAGATTAACAAGTTCAGAAATCCCCGGGGTGGCTGTCAAGGCGACAAGCGCGGGAAGAACAATCGGTTTAGCTTTATATGATTTACCAAGTAATAATACGGAAGGGACTGTTACAATGATGGTAAATTCTGATTGGAGTATTGGTGATTTAACTTCAATTAATTTTGATCAAGAAATACCGACTGAATATTCTGTTATCTCAAAATTTACTTTGGCAGTACGCGAAGCATTGCGAAGTTTGGGTTTTGTTGTTAATGAAGGAATCGGAAAAATTAAAGAGCTGTTTACTGAAAAAGTTACCACAAAAGAATTATGTGTTGGTGATACTTGCATCAATGAAGAAATGTTGAAGCAATTGCTAGAAGAAAATAATAGCCCGATGGAATCAACGGCTTCAATAATGGGAAGTGAGACAACGGATATAACAGAGAGCGTTAATAATAATATTAATGTGGAGGATGATGCTATTGTAGATCAAGAAAATAATGATAATGAAATTATCAGTGAAGAAGCGAAGCAAGAGGACGTAGTTCAAATAGAAACAACCACAATAGAAAGTGAAACAACCGATATAGACAAAAGTGTAGCGAATGTTAACGCAGATGATAATGTCATGGTTGATCAAGAAAATAATGACGAAGTTCAAGTAATTGATGCAGTTGTTGGCGAAGAAACAGCTCAAGAAGAAGCAGCTCAAATAGAAATAACTACATTGCCAGAACAAGAAGATCAATCTTCGCTAACGGAAGAACCGGTTCCTGCCGCCACGAATGAAGCAGCCGTCTTGGTAACAGAATAAAATGGTTGCGAGCTAAATTATTTATGAATAAAAAAATAAAAATAAAAATATTTTTTTTAGTTGTTTTTTTGTTTTTTTCTCCAATTGCAGTTTCAGCTGTTGGAGAAATTGATGCAGTTAGTAAATATGCATGGTCTTCTAATGGCGGATGGATAAACTTTGGGACAACCCATGGAGCAACCAAAGTACGAGATTCGGTTGTGCACGGTTATGCTTGGAGTGAAAACTATGGCTGGATAAATATGGCGCCGGTAAATGGTGGAGTAAAAAATGATGGTGTTGGCAATTTGTCCGGATATGCTTGGGGAGAAAAAATCGGTTGGATTGATTTCACCGGCATTAGTATTGATGAAAACGGTTTGTTTTCTGGACAAATCCAGAATGATATTTTGGGGACAATTACTTTTGATTGCGCCAAATGCGCGGTTAAAACTTCGTGGCGTCAAGCGAGTGTCAATACTGGCACTAGTATAATTAGCAGCTCGGGAAATTCTTTGCCAACAATATCAATACCGGTTATTGAAAACGGTGATGAGCCAATTGAATCTGCTGTTGAACAAAAAGTCGTTTTAATGGAAAATATTACGGAAGATCGCAATGTCCAGTCAAAAGTGGTTGTCAAAACAGAAGTAAATGAAGAAAAATATTTGGGGCAAGAAATAATCGGCAAGGTAAAACAGTATTTGGTGGATTTGAAAGATAAAGTAACTGATTTATTTTTGGTTGAGAACCCAACTGATTGGTTGGCAAATTTACCAAGTCCGGAGCAATCTTTGACAGTAGAATCTCCCGATAGTTTAAAAGGGATGTGGTCGTTTTTACCGATGGAGCCTATTAATAATTTTGTTTTTGCACCATTGCCAATGGAAGTAACCGAACTTTTGACAAAAATTCCTGAAGTTCGTACAACTTTTGAAAAATTAATGGTTAGTCGTTTAACAGATTTGCAAAGTCTTCGTTCTGTTAATTTAGTTTTACCCGGAATAAATAATCTTGCGAATGGTACTGTTGGGGAACAGTTATCTTCGGATGATTTGATTAAATTTGGCGGTCTAATGGTTGCCGATTTGCCAAGCGAGATAAAAAATTTGTTGCCTATGGATTTGGTTTTTGTGCAAAGTGGAGGACTTGGTCTTGATATTAATACTAATTTGGTAATTACGGATAAAGGAGAAATCCAGCAGCAAATTCATACCGGTTCCGGCAAACTTATCAATTTAGCCATTCGTCCCGCAAAAGCGGTTATTTCAATAGAAGGCCGAGTGATTTTTAAACAAAAAGAGATTCTTTCGCGAGGTGATTTTCAAGCTCCGATGTCTTCAATTTTTGGTAATTTATTGTTTGCGACTCCCGCATTGGCGATCACGGATGATGTTTTGCCGGTGGTGGAAGAAAAATTGGTAACACAGAAGTTTTTTTATTTTGATCATGATCAGGATGGTTTATATACGGCCGAAATACAGGCGCCTGCCGCTCAAGGTGAATATGAAATTATGACGGTTCTTAATTATTATGATAATCAACAAAAAGTTCTGCATCTTACGACATTGGTTGATCCTGATGGATATGTTTATGAATTAGTTGACGGTCGTGAAATTCGGATTAAAGATGCAATAGTAACTTTATTTTGGTATAATGACAAAGATAAACAATTTGTTGTTTGGCCGGCGGAAAAGTTTCGTCAAAATAATCCTCAAATCACCAAGATTAGCGGCACGTATGGATTTTTGGCTCCTCCGGGGAAGTATTATTTATCGGTTAAATCGTCAGGGTATCAAGAATATATAGGACAAAACTTTACATTAAGTGGTGGCTCCGGTGTGCACGAAAATGTGCGTTTGAATAAAAAGTTTTGGGCAAAAGTTATTGATTGGAAAATTTTGCTGATAATATTTTTAGGAAGTATTTGCGGATATTCTTTTTACAAAAATAAACTAAAGAAAAAGAGATTTTATTAATTTTTTATGAAAAAAAAATTGTTATTGCTTTTTATATCTTTTCTTGTTTTGGGCAATGGTGTTTTATTCTCGCTTTTTTATCAACAGCATGCGAATAATCAAAAATTGCAAACAGAGTTGTTATCATTGAGACAAGATCAAAAAACCGCTGAATTTTTAAAAATGTTTGTTTATGATATTTTGCAGGCAAAAACCGTTGTTGATTTTGATACCAGATTAAAATTGGAAAATGCCGTTAGAGATATTGAGGATAAGGAGATTTTTAATTCATGGCAAGCGTTTATCAACAGTTCCACCGAGATTGAGGCGCAAGTCAATGCTCAAAAATTGTTGCAATCTTTGGCTGATAAATTATTAATTAATCAAGAATAAGCATATTTTATGATGACAACAAAAAAGAAAGTATTGATATTTATTTCTGGCATAGTATTTGTCGGGGTTATTATCGGTGGAATATATTTATTGTTTTTTCAAAATAAGGGAATAGAATCTTTAACCGAAGACCAGGTAAAACAAAAGATTAAAAGCGTTACGAAAGAAATAGAAAAATTAATTTTGTTGCCGAATGAAATTCCATCCCTGGCAACGGTTATGGATGCGGATGTTTTGAAGAAAAATCAACCATTTTATCGCGACGCGCAAAATGGAGATATTGTCCTGCTGTATTCATCGGAAAGAAAGGCCATTATTTATAATCCGCGCGAAAAAAAATTGGTCAATGTCGGACCGATAATTATAGATGAAGATGTTGCAAATAAAAATAATGAAGAAATTTTAGCAATTGAAATAAGAAATGGTTCTGGCTTGAGTGGCAAAGCCAAGGAGGTAGAAGAACAATTAAAAAATAATCAAGAATTTGCTGTGGGAAATGTTGGTGACGCGTCCAAAACTGATTATGTCGGCAATATTCTAGTTGATTTTACCAAAGGCAAAAAAAGCAGTTTGCTGGATCGTTTGCAAAAATTGTATAATGCTGAAGTTAGACAAACAATGCCAGAAGGAGAAGCGGACAGTTCAGCTGAAGCTTTGTTGATATTAGGTAAATAAAAAATATGAAAAATTTTTTAGCGGAATTATTAACACCCCAAATACCAGATGACATCGGGCAAATTCACATGAGTTGGGAGTTTCCTGAATTTGTGCCCAGACCAAAAACCAAAAGATGGTATGCGGTCGTTGGCGGTGTGTTGGCGATATTTTTATTTTATGCGATTTGGACCGCAAATTTTTTATTTGCGGTAATTATTTTTTTGTCGGTTTTTATCGCTGTTTTTCAGTATTTTGAACCGCGCAGAATGCTGTCCGTGGTTATTGGCGAAGACGGTGTAATAGTTGACAGAAAATTTTATCCTTACAGATCATTGAATAACTTTGCCATTATTTACAATCCTCCGATGCTGAAATATTTGTATTTGGATTTTAAAAAAGGAGTTGGCGGAAATTTGGCCGTGCCGATAGAAGAAGCGAACCCGTTGGAGTTGCGTGAAATTTTGCTTAATTATTTGGAAGAAGATTTGGAGAGAGATGAGGTTGATTTTAAAGAGGCTTTGGCTGTCAAACTCAACTTGCATTAGTCGGAATATTTTGCTACAATAAATCGCGCTTGAAAGAGCGCGTTTTTAACTTAATTTTGTTAAATTTTGTCCTCGTCGTTCAATGGATAGGACGCAAGCTTGCGGAGCTTGAAATCCAGGTTCAATTCCTGGCGGGGGCACCACGTAGGAAAAGTCAAAGAGTTTTGGTTCGCCTCGCTTCGCTCGGCGACTAATTTGTATTCAATTTTGGGGGTAAAAACGAATTCACGATTCCGCAAAATATGGTTCGAGCCGATGTTTTTCAGAAATGTTGTCATTTCCGTTTTGTTTTGAGAGGAAAGCAAATTAGCGGCTTGATTTAAGGATTTTACGAACTCACGAGCCGGTTCGAGCCAAGACACTCCTTTTTGCTCAAAGTCGGTAATTTTCTCTGCAAGTGCAACTTTTTCGGAAAGCAAACTCTGCTTTTTGGCGGCGTATTCTTCTGTGGATAAAGCGTCAGCAAGATAGACATCGAGCAGTTTTTGAAGTTTTACCTCAACTTGTGATAACTGCTCTTTCAAAACGCCAATTTCGGCTTGTGCGTCCTCTCTCGCTTTATCCTGTTCACTATCCAACGCCGCCAAAACTTTTTCAGTGTCTTGGCTCGACAAAGAAACTTTTTGAAGGTAAGAAGTGATTTGCTCGTTGAGTGCTTCCTCGCGGAGATAATGCTTTTCTTGGCAAAGACCTTTCTTTTTCGTACAGCGGTAATAGTTATGGCCTTTTTGCTTTTCAGCAGTTATTGAACAACCACAAGAAGCGCATTTTAAGAAGCCAAGAAAAGCAAAATCGTTTTTGTGAGATTCTTGTACTTTTCCTCGCTTGCTCATCACTTCTTGGCATTTATCAAAAAATTTCTTTGTAATTAACGGCTCGTGTTTTCCCTCAAAAATTTCTCCCTTCCATTTCATTAATCCTAGGTAGAAAATATTTTGTAGAATACTTTGCACATTACTTAATGCTATTTCTTTGCCGAGATTACCTCGTAAATCGTGTTTCTTGCACCAATTTGCGAGAGAGTGAAGCGTATATGCTCCGGTGGCATACATTTCAAACAATTTCTTTACTTTAGCAGCTTTCTCGCTATCAATATCAATACCGCGTGTCTTTGCGTTGTTTAAATAGCCCACCGGAGCCCAGCCAGGCCATACGCCATTTCGTATTTTCTGCCGCAAACCTCTTTTCACATTCTCTCGCAAATTATCTACAAAATATTTTGACTGTCCGAAAGCAATATTGAGCATGAACAAACCTTGTGGCGTTGGTTCAAACCAAAAGGTGGGAAATTTTAGGGAACGAATCAAGCCGCGATCTACGAAGTGAATGATTTTACCTCCGTCTACTGAATTACGCGCGAGGCGGTCGGGGTGCCAAGAAATAATGCCGTCTGCTTTTCCTCTCTCAATTAATGACAACATTTCTGCGAATTTCATTCGCCCGGGTTCTTTTGCGGTTTTGGCTTCCTGAAAGGAAGCGACAATTTCAAGTTTTTCTTTGGCGGCATACTCTTGCAACTCTACGAGTTGTGCTTCAATACTTAAAACCTGTCTATCATCTTCCTCTGTGCTTTTTCTTGCGTAAAGTATGTATTTCATAAGTTTTGGAACTTAAGGATTAAAAAATTTTCTTCCCCCAAAATGCGGAATCGTGAATTCGTTTTTACCCCCAAAATTGAATACAAATTAGTCGCCGAGCGAAGCGAGGCGAACCAAAACTCTTTGACTTTTCCTACGTGGTGCAGTATTCTTGAATTAGTCCGAACGCATTTCGCCGCCTGCGGCGGCGAGGAAGTCCCCCCGCGAAAATTCGGAAAGGCGGCGGAGCCGCACCACTCAAAACCGCAAAAGAACCCGTTGAAAAACATCGGCTCGAACCATATTTTAATTTTGGGGGAAGAAAATTTATTAATACATTCAATAAAAACTATGCCAAAATCTGAAGGTGCTCCAAATATGAATAACGCAGAATTAAATCCCAACGAAATTGAGGCGGGTATTGATGTTGAGAAAAAACCGGAGACAGCTGAACCGCAAAGAGTAGAATTAACACCAGAGGAGAAAGAGAGAGAGGCCGAAGCAAAAAGGCAAGAAATTGCCCGACTAACGCAATCTGTAGAAGAAACAAAAGGTAAAATCAACGAAATTCGGGAAAGTTTAGGGCTCCCACCAACCGAAGAAAATCCACCAAGTGTATCAAGCACAATGGAGCGCGTGAGAACACTTGAAGGTGAATTAGAATCTTCTGGGCAGTCCGGTCCTTTTCGACCAGAGCCATCAAAAACAGAATCATCCGGTTTGGAGGGAAGTGAAGAATTCAGAGTAGAAAAGTTGAGTCCCGAGGATAGAGAAAAAGTGGAAAAGAGGGCTTTCACTTTTAATGGACGCGAATACAGACCAGGGGAGGAAGTTATTGTTGAAGGTAAAAAATGGTTTATCAGAGAAATTTGGCCACATGGTAGGGGCGGGGGTTCAAAAATAGAAACCGTAGAGGATTGGGATAAAGACCCGTATGGCAGAGTCAAAAAAGAAGTGGTTAAGCCCTCAACAATGATTTTAGTAAAAGCCGAGGGTGGTATGAGAGAATTCAAAGAAGTCTTCGAGGGAAGTACTTCGGTTGAGTTAGCCACACCGGAAGCTATGGAAAGACTTAAAAAAATGCAAAAAGAGAACGAGTTGTAGAGAATAGCAACCCTTATCTGTTGATACTTGTGAGAGTTATCGTTTTTAGTGGTTAGTGTAATTTGCATAGAAATTTGAAATTATATTTAAGTCGCCAAAGAAAAACTTGAAATTGTCAGCGGTGCGACTCCGCCGCCTTTCCGAATTTTCGCGGGGGGACTTCCTCGCCGCCTGTGGCGGCGAAATGCGTTCGGACTAATTCAAGAATACTGCACCAGACAATAGACATAAACTAATTTTTGGAGAGGTGGCCGAGTGGCTGAAGGCAGCATCCTGCTAAGATGTTGAGTCAGAAATGGCTCCGCGAGTTCGAATCTCGCCCTCTCCGCCATAATAGTTTTGAGTTGTAAGTGAAATTTTAACTAAAAAATGGAAGCTTAAGTTAATTTGGAAGGGTGGCAGAGTGGTCGAATGCGCTAGTCTTGAAAACTAGAGTCGCAGCAATGTGACCGTGAGTTCGAATCTCACCCCTTCCGCCAAAAAAATCTCGCGTCAGCGGGATTTTTTTAAAAAGTGGAACGTTATTGAAAATTAGAATTTTTTGATCTATTGACTTTTTGATTTTTTAAAGGTATTATCTATTGGCTTAATAATCGCTAAATTTATATAAATTTCGTATGGAAATCAGAAATATCGCTATTATTGCTCACGTTGATCACGGCAAAACGACTTTGACTGACGCCATTATGCGTCAAACCGGAATGACTGATGATACTGTGACCATGGATAGCAACGCATTGGAACAAGAAAGAGGCATCACTATTTATAGCAAAAACGCTTCTATCTTTTATCGTGAGACAAAAATTAATATTGTGGACACTCCCGGCCACGCTGACTTCAGTTCTGAAGTTGAGCGTATTTTGCGATCAATTGATTGCGTTTTGTTGGTTGTTGACGCGCAGGAAGGTCCAATGCCGCAAACAAAATTTGTTTTGAAAAAATCTTTGGAATTGGGTTTAAAACCGATTGTTGTTATTAATAAAATTGATAAACCGGCCGCTCGGCCATTAGAAGTTCAAGAAATGGTTTATGAGCTTTTTCTTGATCTTGGCGCTAATGATGAACAGTTGGATTTTCCGTTTGTTTTTGCATCCAGTCGTCAGGGTTTTGCCAAAAGAAATTTGGCAGAAGATAGTGATAATTTATTCCCATTGTTGGATTTGATTTTGGAAAAAGTCAAACCGGTTGAAGCTAATTTGAAAAATGAAATAATGGCCGCGCAACCTTTTAATTTAGCTTACGACAATTATTTAGGACGTTGCGCGGTTTGTCGTGTTTATTCCGGAAAAATAAAGCCGGCTCAAACCGTCTTTGTCAAAAACAGCAAAGGTGAAACAATTCCCGGAAAGTTGACCAAGATTTTTACTTTTCAAGGATTAAAAAGACAAGAAGTAAGTGAAGCCGAAGCGGGCGATATTATTTTATTGGCCGGATTGCCGGATATTTTTATCGGGGACACTATTTGTGAAAAAGCAGAACAACCGGCTTTGCCGATGATAAAAATTGATGAACCGACCATTACCGTTAATTTTTTGGTTAATAATTCGCCATTCGCCGGACGCGAAGGCAAATATGTCACCAGCCGTCAAATTCGCGAAAGATTGGAAAAAGAATTGGAAGTCAATGTCGGGTTAAAAGTTGATTTTAGTGAAACGGCTTATTTCAAAGTAAGCGGTCGCGGGGAATTGCACATTGGAATTTTATTGGAAAATTTACGCAGAGAAGGTTATGAAGTTCAAGTCTCACAACCAAAAGTAATTATCAAAAATATTGACGGCGCGGATTGCGAACCTTTTGAAGAAACCATTGTTGATATTCCGGAAGAATATTCCGGCGTGGTTATTGAAAAAATTTCCAAACGACGTGGTCAACTTATTAATATTAAAAATCAAAACAGTCAAGTGCGATTGACTTTTGAAGTGCCTACTCGCGGTTTGCTCGGTTATCGCAATGAATTTATAACCGACACTCGCGGTGAAGGAATTTTGTGTTCGCGTTTTTTGGATTTTAAACCTTATGCCGGAGAAGTTATCAAAACCGAGTATGGTTCCATGATTTCCATGGCTACCGGCAAAGCGGCCGCGTATTCTTTGACAACATTGCAAAATCGCGGCAGCTTGTATATTTCGCATGGCGATGAAATTTACGAAGGAATGGTTGTCGGCAATACGGCGAAGGGAAATGACATGACAGTCAATCCGGTAAAAGCGAAACATTTAACCAATATGCGATCTTCCAATGCCGATGAAGGCATCAAGCTTACTCCGCCGATTGTTTTGACCTTGGAAATGGGTTTGGCGATTATCAATGAAGATGAATATTTGGAAGTAACGCCAAAATCAATCCGTTTGCGCAAAAATGGTCTTGAGTCAAAGAAAAAAATTGAAAAATTGGACGATTAAGAAAATTTTTAAACGGCTTTTGCGGCCGTTTTTTTTATTTATCAAAAATTTGCTAAAATATAAGTTATATGGATATCAATGCGTCAATCACCACTCTTGGCCGGGTCGGCAAAACCACGGCCGCGAGACTAAGACTTCTCGGATTAAGAACTGTGGAAGATTTGCTTTTTTATTGGCCTTTTCGTTATGAAGACAGGAGCGAAATAAAAAAAATTCAAGATTTGCAAAATTTTCAATCGGCGACGATTAAGGCAAAAATAACCATGATTGCCACGCGACGCAGTTGGCGCGCGCACAAGTTTGTTACCGAAGCGTTGGTTGACGATGACACTGGAACAATAAAAATCGTTTGGTTTAATCAGCCTTTTTTGAGCAAAACATTGGCGGTGGGAGATAATGTTTATTTATCCGGAATTTTTGATGAGACAAAAATGCAAATGACCGGACCGGATTATGAAAAAGTTAAAACGCAAACCATGCATACCGCGCGCATTGTGCCGATTTATCATCTTACGGCCGGATTGTCCGAAAAGCAGTTGCGATTTTTGATAAAAACAGTTTTAGACAATTTAAAAAATTTACCGGAATTTTTGGCGGAAGAAATTTTAAAAAGAAACGATTTTGTTGATTTTTTTCAAGCGTTGTCAGAAATTCATTTCCCAACAAATTTTTTTGAATTAAAAAAAGCCAAGCGAAGATTGACTTTTGACAAATTGTTTTTGCGACAAATTTTAATTCAACAAGCGCGTTTTCAAACGCAAAATTCAGTTTCTAGAAAAATCAATTTTTTGGAAAAATTGACGCGCGATTATGTAAGCTCATTGCCGTTTCAATTGACGGATGAGCAAAAAAAATGCGCTTGGGAAATTTTGCAAGATTTAAACAAAGATAGGCCGATGAACCGTTTGTTAAACGGTGATGTCGGTTCCGGCAAAACCGTGGTTATGTCCGTGGCCGCGTTTAATGTTATGGGCAATGGATACAAAGTTGCGATTTTGGCGCCAACGGAAATTTTGGCCGAACAACATTTTCAAACTTTACGAAAATTTTTTCGGGACAAAAAATTTACGATTGCTTTGTTTTCCCGCAGTCAAAAATTAATTGATGACAAAAAAGTCGGACAAAGCGAGTTGATAAAGAAATTAAGCGAGGGACAAATTGATTTGCTTGTCGGCACGCATGCTATTTTGAACGAAAAAATAAAAATTAAAGATTTGGGGCTGGTGGTGGTGGACGAGCAACATCGTTTTGGAGTTAATCAACGCAAAAATTTAACCTTACGAGGAGAAACTGATTTTGCGCCGCATTTTTTGTCAATGACGGCCACGCCGATTCCGCGCACTTTGGCTTTGACGGCTTATGGCGATTTGGATTTGTCTTTGTTAAAAACAAAACCCAAAAATAGATTGCCGATAAAAACAAAATTTGTAGAAGAAAATGGACGTCAACAAGTTTATGATTTTATTAAAGAGCAAATTTTTGCCGGTTGGCAGGTTTTTGTCATTTGTCCGCTAATAGATCCTTCCGATACTTTGGGAGTTAAATCCGTAAAACAAGAATTTGAAAAATTGGATAAACAAATTTTTCCGGATTTGCCGATCGGTTTGTTGCACGGACGATTAAAAGCCGAGGAAAAAAATCAGGTGATGCGAGATTTTTTAAATAAAAAAGTGAAAATTTTAATTTCCACTTCGGTGATTGAAGTCGGGATTGATGTTCCCAATGCGACAATTATGATGATTGAAGGGGCGGACCGTTTTGGGTTGGCGCAGTTGCATCAATTTCGCGGTCGTGTCGGCAGGGGAGATCAGCAAGCTTATTGTTTTGTTTTATCAAATAATAATTCTTTGGAAACAAGACAAAGATTAAAAATTTTGGAAACTCATGGTGATGGTTTTTCTTTGGCGGAAATTGATTTGCAAAAAAGAGGAGCCGGAGAAATTTATGGGGATAGGCAGTCGGGATTTGAAGATTTATTGATTGAAGATTTGCAAGATGCTTCACTGATTGAATTGGCGCAAAAAGAAGCGCGCGCGTTTTGGCAAGCAGGGGAGTTTAACCAAGAGATAAAAAGACGTTTGAATAAATTGACTTTGGTAGATCATTTTGAATAACAAAAAAACACTGTAAGTGGTGAGTGAATTAATTAAAAACCTCTTTTACATTTTTTACTTTGCTGATTGCCAAACCGAAATCTTTATTGACTTTCATCTCCGGAATAACGGCGTTTAAAAAACCCAATTTTCGCGCTTCGGACAAACGTTTTTCCAAATTGCCAACCGGTCGCAATTCTCCGCCAAGGCCGATTTCTCCAAGATAAATTGTTTGTTTGTTTAATGTCTGATTTTTTAAAGCCGAGAAAATCGCCATGGCTACCGGCAAATCAATAGCCGGATCATTGACCTCAAACCCGCCGACAATGTTTAAATGGATGTCTTGGGTATGCAAATTCAAATTGACTCGTTTAAATAAAACGGCCGCAAGCATTTGCAAACGATTGATTTCAAAACCAGAGCATTTTCTTTGGGGATAACCAAAAACAGTTGGCGTGACCAACGCTTGCACTTCAATTAAAAAAGCCCGAGATCCTTCAATTGTTGCGCTGATGCAAGAACCGGAAATATTTTGCAAATTTTCTTGTAAAAAAATTTTGCTGGGGTCATGAACTTCAAGCAAACCTTGCTCGGTCATTTCAAAAACTCCGACTTCATTGGTCCCGCCAAAACGATTTTTGCTGGTTCGCAACAATCTTAAATCATGAAATTTTTCACCTTCCAAATAAATAACCACATCAACCAGATGTTCTAGTGTTTTTGGTCCGGCTACCGAGCCATCTTTGGTGACGTGTCCGATAAGAATGATCGGTACATTGGTTTTTTTTGCTGTTTCCATGATTTGCGCTGTAGCTGAACGAATTTGTCCGACACCGCCGCGTTCTCCGGCGGTTTGCTCCGTATAAATGGTTTGAATTGAATCAATAATCGCCAAAGCCGGTTTTATTTTTTCTATTCCGGCAATAATTTGTTCCACTTGCGTTTCAGAAAGAAATTGCAAATTTCGGCCATCGTAATTTAGACGTTCGGCGCGCATTTTTACTTGTCCGGCCGATTCTTCTCCGGAAACATAGAGTAATGTTTTGTTTAATGCTGATAAATTTTTTAAAATTTGCGTTACCAAAGTGGACTTGCCGATGCCCGGTTCTCCTCCGAGCAAAATTAAACTTCCCGGCACAATCCCTCCGCCCAATATTTGATCCAATTCCAGAATGTTTGTGCAAATGCGGACATTATCCGTTTTTTTTATCAATTGAAAATCAATTAATTTTTTTTCGTCAAAAGGGTGGGGAGCGATTTTTTCATTTTTTGAAAAATCAAAACTTTCTTTTATTGTTCCCCAAGCTCCGCAATTCAAACAACGCCCGGACCATTTTGGAAATTGGGCATCGCAGTTTTGACAAGAGAATATTTTTTCGTTTTTATTGGGCATAAAAAGAATTTTCCATTGGTCTGGCTACGCAAAGGTATTGCAACTTGCGCAACGTATCTTTTAAATAAGTGGCGGCTGAATGACTGATTTCCACTCCTGATGTTTTCCATTTGGGAATTCCTATATTGGCGGTGGCGAGAATTGAACCTTTTGAATTGTTATTAACATCACCCCATCCGCCTCCGCCCATTTCCAAAATTTCAAAATCCAGTCCCGCTTTGCCGGTATATAGGAGTGCATGTCCGCCGGTTTTCAGTTTTAAATGAATTACATCGCCGAATTGCAGTTTTGCGAGCAATTCATTTATTTTTGCATCATTTTTTAATTCTTCAGCTGAATATTGAGCAACATAATTTTTTATTTTTCCGCCGGTTGTGCAATCTCTGCCAGCATAAATACGATTGGCTGTTTTGTTATCAAAACAAGCATAAAGATTGTAAACATAGCCAATACAATCACTGCATAGTAGACCTGATTGAGCGGCCTTGGGTAAAATAAATTTTTGATAAGCCGTCAAAATAAGCGGTTTGCATTCTTGCGGATTTTTGGTTGGCAGGTTGTATTGTTGAAGCAAACTTTCCACATTTGGTTTTGCTTGGCCTTTTTTTAATTTGGAATATGTTTCCATTACTTTGTAGCAATTGGTGCCGACATATTCGGCGGGAAAAGCTTCCGGATAAGTTTTTAATAAACCGGAGAGTGAAACCAGTTGATAATTTACCTGGGAGAATGATTGATTGGGATCGCAATTCGGATCATTGCCTCTTATATACAAAGCGCCGCCTTCATCATATGACAGTTGTTTCCAAATTTTAACAATATTTTGCAGGCGATTGATTTTTTCCGGCATGGTTGATAAATTCAGTCCATCACTATTGCCGCAAGTTTCTTTGCCGGTTAAAATGGAACGCCATTTGCCGGGTTGAACTGATGTGGAAACAGCGCTTTCGGAGTCAGTCCCAAAAGATTCGTTGGCCCATTCCGAGGTATCGGTAGCTTCAACGGCTTGAATTTCAATCGGATTAAGCGAGGTAAGCGCTGGATTTATCAATTTTAATATTAAATAAGCGGAAATAAAAATAATCAAACCGAGTATTGATCCGATAATGGTTTCTTTGGCTTCTACATTCTTACTGATGTTTGTCCCTGCTAAAAGATATTTTACTCCGCCAACAATAAGAAAAATCACGGCGATAAGTGATCCGAGCGCAATGGCGTATTCATAAATTCCGGAAATATATTGAGCCAGCCAAGGGATGGAACCGCTTTCACCGGTTTTGATTGGCACGTCTGGAAAGGGATCCATTCCGGGGATATCCACTTGCAATTGAAATTTGGCAGTGTATTGTGTTTCCGGCGTATATTTGTTTTGTTTGGCTTCATATTCAGCGCAAACG
>Ga0172375_10007458_pt1 | contig 14986 bp, 15 predicted proteins | sample LakKiv1m_FD_114537 | JGI IMG/M metagenome (GOLD analysis project Ga0172375, IMG submission 114537) | Freshwater microbial communities from Kabuno Bay, South-Kivu, Congo - kab_092012_11.1m | ecosystem: Environmental > Aquatic > Freshwater > Lake | place: Democratic Republic of the Congo... | reverse complement strand
GGTTAATTTTGAGATGTGACCGGCAATGACCAGCCTTGATATGCCGCTAGCTAGGGCAAGTATGGTGATGGCAATAAGAAGCATAGATATGTTGTTACTCACGGCTATTAGACCCAAGGCTACAGCCATGAGGATGATGGTGAGGACAATTAATTTATGTTCTGATAATAAATTTTCGATTCTTTTAAGTAAAAATAACTGGACGATGATTCCTACTAACCCTAGGTAAGCAAAAATTAATCCGTTGTTCTGTGCCGATAAATTAAGACTATGTTTGGTGTAGAGAGCAAAAGTGCCCTGCATGAGGGAGAAGGAAAACATGGTTATGAAAAAAATGCTTAAAAGGTTGCCTACTTCTGGATGTGTCAAGGCATCGGTAAAATCTTTTACCTTGAAAACACGGCTTGGTTTTTTCTGGGGCTTGTTGGCTGCTTGTGTTTTATGGTGTGATTCGGGGAGGAAGAAGTAGGCTAGAATGGCTGAAATGAGGGCAACCCCTCCGGCTACGAATGCTGGCACTGCATATCCGTATACCGAAAGTAATCCGCCAACAGCTGGGCCTAGGATAAAGCCTAGGCTGAAGGCAGCCATCATGATGCCCATTCCTTGGGTCCGGTTCTCCTTGGTGGTGATATCGGCGATATATGCTTGGGCGGTTGAGATGTTGCCGCCGGTAATGCCATCAATAATTCTTGATATGAACAAAACAGGAATAGATTTAGCGATTCCGAGTAATCCGAAAGAAATTGCCGTTCCGAAGATGGAGATGACAAGGACGGGACGTCGGCCAAACCTGTCCGATAATTCACCTAAAATGGGGGCTGAGATGATCTGAAATAAAGAGTAGGCGGCAGTTAATAGACCAATAGTGATCGCTCCTGCTCCGAAACTTTCAACGTAATATGGCAAGAGTGGCAAAATGATACCAAAGCCTAAAAGGTTGACAAAGACGATTAAAAAGATTATCCAAATTCTTTTGTCCTTCATGGTTGTTTTAAGTCTTATTGATTATGGGTCTTTTTTATTATTTCGTTGTTGAGCTGGTTTTTGACAAAATCTCTCATTTGCTTTAAAGACTCTTTTTGGTAGCCGATTGCGTGTTTGGCTAACGTTGTGATGAAAGCGATCATGGCGCCGACCCCTAACAAGATAAGGATTATGGTAAAGAGTTTCCCTAGATCAGTTTGAGGCGTTAGATCGCCATAGCCTACGGTAGTAATGGTTACGATGACAAAGAAAAGAGAATCAAGAACGCGCCAGCCTTCAACTTTTGTATAAAAATAGGTAGATGATGAGGTCAAAATAATAAGGAATAGAGCCAGTACTAGAAACTCTCGGGATTCCTTTAAACCTTGGAAAAAAGAGCGAAATAGTCGTAGTGCGTTCACAAACAATGAGATCATATTTAAAACTTTTTAGGATGACCAGATAACTTGTACTATTCGTATCTTAGTGCCTCTATTGGCGAAAGCAGGGATGCTCGTCTGGCGGGAGCGATACCGAAAATTATTCCTACTCCTGCAGAGACAGCGAAAGCAAGAATAACTGACCAGGCGGTGATGGCCATCGGTATAAAGTTGTTTAATAGGATGGCGCCGCCGCTACCAAGTAAGATGCCGATGATTCCGCCTCCAACAGATAAAAAGACTGCCTCGATCAGAAACTGGGTTAGGATCACCTCGGGTGTAGCTCCTAAGGCTTTTCTTAAGCCTATCTCTCTTGTTCTTTCTGTGACGGATACGAGCATAATGTTCATGATACCGATACCGCCGACCAGAAGAGAGATGGCGGCAATACCGCCTAGAGCGATGGTTAGAGTATCAAGGATAGCGGAGACTGTTGATAATATTTCCTTTTGATCAATGACGGTAAAGTCTTCTTCGTCGTGCCGTCTGAGCATTACTTCTTCAATTAACGGGATGGTTGAGGTAACTTCGTCACTTGAGTTTACCTGCGTGAATATTAAACTGATATTGTCGATGCCAAATTGGCGTTGAGCTGTGGTTATGGGGACAAAGATTTTATCGTCAGAAGTTAGGCTGCCTTGGCCACCTTGCTCCTTCATTACTCCAATGATCAGATAACGATAGTCGCCGACTTTAATCTTTTCTCCTACGGGATCTTGACTGCCAAATAATTCTTCGGCGATGGAGTATCCTAGAACCGCCACTTTTCTGCCACTGTTAACTTCCGACTGAGTGAAAAAACTACCTTTCTCGAATTCTGAATTTCGTATGTTTACATAATTTTGGGTGGTGCCGATGACTTGACCGGAAAAAGACTCACTCTTGTAACTGGCTAAACCAGGAGCCATGACCATTGCCGCGGTGTCTTTGATTTGGGGTAAGCTTCTTTCAATCTCTTGGGCGTCGCTTAGTTCTAGTTTGGAAACCGTTACCGAAGAAAAAGCACCACTGGCTGCTTCTCCACCAGCTCCTGCCCCCTCAATATCAATGTCACCGGGGACAATCATGATAAGATTGGAGCCCATATCCTGCATTTGTCCGGTGATAAAATCCTTAAGACCGGAACCTACGGACACTAATAAAATCACGGAGGCAACGCCAATAATCACTCCTAGGGCCGTTAGGAATGAGCGTGATCTATTGACGGAGAGGGACTTGGTTGCGATTTTAATAAGTTGTTTTGGTTCCATTTTTAGTTTATTACTTTACCGTCTCTTAATCTGATAATCCTTTGTGCTTGATCGGCAATCTCATCGTCGTGGGTGACTAGGATAATAGTTCTGCCTTGATGGTGAAGTCTTTTAAATATGTCCATGATTTCTACTCCTGATTTTGAATCCAAATTCCCCGTTGGTTCATCAGCCAGGATGATCGAGGGATCTGTAACTAAAGCTCTGGCAATAGCGACTCTCTGTTGCTGGCCTCCTGAAAGCTGATTGGGGTGATGGCCCAGCCTTTCACCCAAGCCGACTTTCCCTAGAACTTCAGCGGCTTTTTGGGGTATCTGGGAGCTGGGGGTGCCGTTGTATAGCAGAGGCAGACTGACATTTTCTAGCGCCGATGTTCTAGGTAGTAGGTTGAATTGCTGAAAGACAAAGCCAATTTTTTTATTTCTAACTTGGGCTAATTGTCTTTCACTCATTTGGCTGACTTCTTGACCATCCAGAAATACTTTGCCTGAAGTGGGGGTGTCAAGACAGCCAACTATGTGCATCATAGTCGATTTACCACTTCCTGAGGGTCCGATAATGGATACGAAGTCCCCTTCCGTGATAGTAAGAGTGACGTTATCAAGTGCTTTTACAGACACTCCATCCATTTGGTAAATTTTGGATACGTTTTCTAAGTTAAGTATGTTTTTTGTTTTTGCCATTGTGCATTATTTTTTGATTCTGTCCGGTAGAACGAGTAGTTGTCCTTCTGTTAACCCTTTAGTTATTTCCACTTCAGTCAGGGTGGTTAATCCGGTACTAACTTCTTGTTCAACTCGGTTACCATTTTCGGTAAGAAGATAAACAATACTGGTGTCGTCTTTTTGCTCGATATAGTTTGTTGGAACTACTAAAGCGTTTTCTTTTTGGTCCAGGATAAACTCGACGTCACCGCTTAAGCCAACTACTAGATTGTGTCCATTGGGGTCAAATTGGACCTCAACCGGTATGGTAACACCTCCGGTGGCAGTTCTAACCCCAGCCTTGCTGATATAGGAAACGGTTCCTTCAAAGGTTTCATCAGGGAAGGCATCAAGATACACTTTTGCTTTTTGACCTAGTTCTATCTTGCCGAAATCTACCTCATCCACTTGAGCAGCAAACTTAAACTCTGACACGTCGGCAATAGTGATGGTGTCCGTTAAGGCAATATTAGCTCCGGGAGTGAGGTTATCTGATATTGATACCACGGTCCCGGCAAAGGGTGCTATCAAGGTTGCATTTGACAGGGCGTCTTGGGCACTCAGGACTGAGTCATAGGCTTTATCTTTGGCAACCTCTGCGGCTGTCCTGGTTTCTTTTTGGGTGAAAGACTCATCGTCATCGTTATCCTTGACGCTGTCATAGACTCTATCCAAAGTAGCTTCAGCAGCGCGTAAGTTAGATCTAGCGATCTGTAGATTGGCATTCAGCTGGACAGTATCAAGTTTAGCTATAGCTTGCCATTTTTTAACTTGGTCACCTTGACTTACCCCAATCCAGGCCAGCTTACCGGGGGTTTGAAAGTGGAGAGCTGCTTGATTTTTTCCTTCGACCATCCCTGAAGCTGATATGCTAGAGACCAAGTCTTGTCGCACTACTTTTTGGGTGACCAGTTCATCGTCATTGCCGTTAATTAAATTTGTACCGATTAATCCCAGCAAAACGACAACTACAAGAATTATAAGCTTCCACTTATTTTTGTTAATTATTTGGCCTATATTTTTAAGCATAAGATTTTTGTTGGCTCATTGTTAATGAATATCTGGTTAATTGTTTGGCTAACTCTCTTGAATTTATCTCTCTTTCTGTTGGAACAAAGGGGCCGAAGATGAACCCTAAAAGTGAGGCTGAAAAGACACTTTTAAATTTGCATCCCCTTTTCCTGGTTATATCCATCTCCCCGATTAGTTCTCTAATTAGCTTAATAACAGCTATTCTCATTTTTACAATGTAGCGAATGATAGGTTCCTCTTGATCATTGTATCCAGTAATAGTGGTTAAGAGGTTGATTTCTGGATGTTTTATTCGGAAATCCAATAGTACCAAGATAACCTGGAGCAGGGTGTCGAATGGGGTGCTACCTTGTTTAGCCGCTTGTCTTAAGTTTTTTTTGAGGACTAACATGTTTTTGCGCATTAGTTTTTTGCACAACTGTTCTTTGCTGTCAAAGTAATAATAGAGGGCAGATTTGCCGATGCCGACTTCACGGGCAATATCATCCATCGAGGTACCAAAATATCCTCGCCTTGCAAACAACTTACCTGCGGTTGTCAATATTTTAGCTTTGGTGTTAGATGTTTTACTCATGGTAAAATTTACTGACCATTTGGTCAGTTTTTGTATTGTATCAAACCTAGGGTTGAAGTCAATGCTTTTTATTGTTTCTTTGTTATGGGTTGAAGTCATTCAAAACCAGAGAGTGATTGCGGTTCTCTAGTCTTTATTTTTTTCTCTAAGCCTTGTATATTTTGGTGGATCTTTAATTTATATCACCTAAGGTTCTCTCTGAGTGAATACAGCTGATAATGGAATGGTCCTCGTTCAGAAACATTTTAAATTAAGCAAATTCTTTTGTTTTAGTGAGGCATAATTTGCTTAATGGGTATCAGTTAGGCTATTCCACCAGTGGTGAGCTACTTCCATATATTTTGAAACGTATTTCTCTAATACTTGCCTGAGGTGTTTGTCTGAAATGGTTTTTATCTTAGCCCTTAGTTCATTAAGGTTGGTTACTTTGGGGATTTGGGAAATAATTTGGTAATCCCTTGGGAGTAACCCCTCTCTTCTCCCTATTTCTTGGGCAATTTCTACCGCCTCGCTAAGATATTCTCTGATGGCGTTTGTCAGATTGTGTTTCTCGTATTTATAGAGACCTCTTAATTGTTTAAGAGCAAGCTTTTTAGTTTCTTTTTCGGTAAAAAGACCATTTAAAAAAATCTCCACTCCAAACTTGGTTATCCTCATCTTTTCAAGATGGGGAACTAAATCCTTTTTATAATATGCCCGTTCGCCTGTTAGATCAGAGAAGGGTTCGGCTATCCGTCCAACCGATGGGTATCCCAAAACTGCTTTGATTTTACCGTCCAATATTGGATCAAGGAGCGTTTTTATATGTTCGTCAGAAAGATTGGTTAAGTCGGCGTCAAAAAAAGCGACAACTTCACCTTTGGCTTTCTTTATTCCTGCAACTAAGGCATAACTCTTTCCTTTGTTTTTATTAAAATTAATCAGTTGAATCTTAGCGCCAAATCTTTTTAAGATTGTCAAACTTTTGTCTGTTGAACCATCATTAACGCATATAACTTCGTTTATGAGAGGATTGTTTAATAAAATTTCAACTACCTTGGCAACCGTTTTCTCTTCGTTATAAACAGGAACAATGGCAGAAATAGTCTTTTGTGTTTTTGAACTTTGGCCAAAATCATTCCTTTTTATAGGCTTGCTATGGTCATCTATTTGCTGTTGTTTTGTGCCTACACGGCTGTAGTTTTCCATACTTGTTAGAGTAATGGTAGCAGTTTGTTCAGTTTGGTTGACTGGTGCAGGTAAGGGATAACTAACTTGTTTATTTCAGACAAACAAGTTGAAATACTGTGATGGGTGATTTGTTTATTAATCATGGGGTTTGGGGTTTAGGGGCATAGTTGTTTGTAGATCGGACAGTCTTTCTGATTTCCAATAGACCGACGACAAGGAGAGTGAAGATGGCTATGGATGTTAACCGAGTAAGGTCGATGGCCACGAGATTAAATTGGTCACTTAAGAAGGGGAGGTAAATCCCCAAAATAAGAAAGGCGATTGCTGCCAGTGCCCAAAGGTTAATCACCCGGTTTGTAAATATGCCTTGTGAGAAAATTGACTCTCTGTCTGAACGGGAAATAAAGGCCAGGACAATATGGCCAAAAATCCAGGCCGCAAAAGCGAAAGTTTGGGTTTCTAGCAAACTTAAGTTTTGGGAGCGGGCATAGAGGTAAACAGAAGTTACGGCAACAAACAGAACCGTTCCTTTGGTTAAAATGTCTTTGATGACAGAGTCATTTATGATGTCTTCTTTCGGGTTACGCGGCGGTCTTACAAAGATATTCTTTTCTTTGGGTTCGGCTACAAAACCAGCTGAAGCCGCCAGATCCATAAATAGCTCTAAAAGAATTATTTGAATTGGGGCAAAGGGGAGTGGAATACCTAAAAGAACCGGCAGGAGAAATATCAAGATCAGGGCCACTTTGACTGAAAGGTAGTACTTGATTCCCTTTTGCAGATTGTCAAAAAACTTTCTACCCTCAAAAATCCCTTTGGTGATGGTGATATAGTTATCATCTGCCAAAACAACCTCGGCCGCTTCTTTGGCAACGTCGGTGCCACGGATACCCATGGCGATGCCGATATCCGCACCTTTGAGGGCCAAGGCGTCGTTTATCCCATCGCCGGTGACCGCTACTACCTCACCATTTTTCTGGAGCGCCTGAACGAGACGATATTTATGCTCTGGGGTGGTTCTAGCAAAGACCGAGACGGATTTTACCGTATCCTGTAATTGCTCATCTGACAAGTTATCTAGGTCCTGACCGGTCAAGACTTTATCGTTTGTTAGAATACCTACTTGCTTGGCAATGAAACTGGCGGTTAAGGGATGGTCGCCGGTAACCATGACGGTCCTGATACCGGCTTTGGCTGCTTGGCTAATTGTTTGTTTGACGCCGTCTCTTGGCGGATCCTCAAAACTGATAAGTCCCACAAAATTAAGCTCCTTCTCAAGCTTGACAAAATCAAAATCCTTTTGTGCTGGATTTATCTTTTTGTAAGCCACGGCAATCACCCGTCTGCCTTTAGCGGTTTCTGCTGCTAGTTCTTTGTTAATATCGTCTCCTATATCGCGGCACATGGTAAAAATCTCTTCCGGCGCACCGCTGATAAACAATTCGTATTCCTCTCCCTTTTTTCTGATGATGGACTTTGATTTCCGGCCATTGCCAAGATTCCTTTGGCGAACTAGTTCCGGCATTTGCTCCCCAATTTTTAGCTCTGCTGCCTTATTTTTAATCTCCTCATCTATCGGCGATAAAGAATACTGAGACACGGCCAGATAGGCTGTTTTTAAGATTTCCTTTTCGTTATTGGGATAAAGCGAGACAATTTTCATTTGATTTTCGGTGATAGTTCCGGTTTTGTCGGTCACGATCACCGTCGCATTCCCCAATATTTCGGCGGCCTTGATCTTTTTGACCAAAAAATTACTTTTAGACAGGGTATAGGCACCTAGTCCTAAAACCATGGTGATAACAATCGGTAACTCCTCAGGAATGGTGGCAAAGGAAAGAGACAGGCCGGTTAAAACCATGGTCCTTAAATCCTGACCCCGCAGGATTCCGATAAGCGGAATAAGAATGGAGAAAAATGCGGCTAGATAGACTAATTTTCCAGCCAGGGACTTCATGGCCAATTGTAGGGCGGTTTTGGGAGGCTTAATGTCTTTGAGAGCAGCGGCAGTCTGGCCGATCTTGGTATTTTTTCCAGTGGCTAAGACCACGGCTTGTCCTTCGCCAGAGGTAATCACGGTTCCGGCGTAGATGGGGTTCTTGGTACTTTTATCTTGGGGAAAAGATTCACCAGTTAAGGCCGATTCATCAACCTGTAAACCAATGCTTTGTAGGATCTTAGCGTCTGCGGCAACTTTGGTACCGGGGGTTAAAATCAGGATGTCGTCTGGTACTACGTCTGCTGAATCAATTTCGTTGATTTGGCCGTCTCTTAGCACTTTAGTTTTGGGTGAGGCAATTTTTTCCAAGGAAGCAATGGCCTTTTTGGCTCGATATTCGTTATAGACCTCTGATAAAACCAGTAAAAAGATGACTACAAAAATAGTGATGGCATCGCCGAACTCCCCCCAGAGACTATAGAAAAAACCAACTACCAATAAAAGAAGAATCATCGGTTCGGTTACTTCGTGCTTAGCTATGCCCCAAAAACTAACTTTGCTTGCCTGAAAAATCTTGTTGGGTCCAAACTTTAATAATTTTTCCCTGGCCTCATCTGAGGTTAATCCATACTTATTTTTCGGATTCATATTATTTTTTTTCTCATCATATATTTATAATAGACTTTACGCGTTTTCAGGACAAACACTTTGGTTTAGTTTAACCATAAGAGAGTGGATGTAAGATTTAAATGTGTCGTCTTTTTTTAAATAAAAAGCAACGAGCTTATGAAGGACCCTAAATTTATCACTCTTTCCCGAGGTGGATGCCGAGAAACCGTTGCCGTTTTATGTGAGTGATAAGTAGATGTAGTCTATATGTGTATGACATTCTTTATTGGCAAACGAACAAAAGCGCTTAGGTAGCTTTTCTTATATTTAAGTCAACTGATCAAGAAATATCCCACACTGTATCTTTACGCTGTCAACACGGGCAGCGATCACATTCATCTACAAATTGAGATTTCACAAGATATATCAGTAGCCAGGGTGGTTCAAAGGATTAAGACATATACCAGCTTTCGATTAAAGAAAAAATTTAAGTTCATCAGGAAGATATATCTGGACTCTGGTATCTGGAGTGTGGGATATTTCTCATCAACAGTGGGTTTAAACGAGACTCAGATCAAACAATACATTCATCAACAAGGGAAACAAGAAAGACCAAAACAGTTTCGCTTTTCTTTCTCATGAGATGAGAGGATACCCCGTATGCAGCGAAGCGAAATGCGGGGAGGACGTCATTTGATCTTTAAAAACTTTGGTGTTTAGAGGATAAGACAATAATCAGTGGATAAATAAGCAGAATAAGCTGGAGGATGTGAGTGGTTAAAACCCTAGTTGTTCTTTGATGAAGATCAGGTTTATGCGGTCGGGCATAACCTCGGAGTTGATGATGAGCAGTTTTCTAATAGCGCTATGCATACCATAAGTATTCATCAACCTTTCATCCTCGAGTTTGAGAGTGTAGTCCTTAATGCGTTGCATGGCTTCATCAAGGTCTTTGACAATTTTTTGTGTTCCAACTACCCAGATCACATGAGCAGCAGAAAAAACATAAGGAGCCAGTTGACTTCCTGAGTTTGAAGCAATGACTATTTTGCCATCTTCGGTGACGGCGTGAACGCTGCCGACGACGTAATCGGGGGCGCTGTTAATTCTTCTTGCTTGGGCTCGTTGTTCGCTTTCTGGAAGAGAAGCTACCTTTTTTCTTAAGGATACAAATTTTTCAGATTCATCAATGGCTGTGTCAAGGCCAATTTGTTGAGCAGTGGTTGAGGTTGCGGTCATGACGGTCGCACCCTCTTGAATGAGCGACAAAGTTTGTTTTTTGGCCTCTTCACCACTATTTGCTACTGAAACTTTTATTCCACCTTTTTCAAGGGCCTGTTTGGTTTTCTGTATACTTTGGTCGTCGGCTAGTTTATTCCATTTCATATGAGGTATACTTTAGATAATGAATTATATTTTGTAAAGTAGTTACAAAAAGTATAGTATGAATAAAGAGTCTTGTGGGGTAGAAAACACTATTAAGATTATCGGGAAAAAGTGGACTGTCCTCATCATCAGAGACCTATGTGACGGTACCAAAAGATTTGGTGAGCTGTTACGCTCATTGGGGAAGATAAGCCCGCGAACACTGTCGCTTCGGCTTAATCAGCTTGAACGGGCGGGTATAGTTAGACGCAAGGTGTTTAAAGAGGTTCCTCTTCACACTGAGTATTCCCTTACAGCTAAAGGTGAATCGTTGCGAGATATCATAATAAAGATGCGTCAATGGGGTGAAATGAACATCGGCTGATAGTATGCACAATAAGGTGATTTTTTGAGGCGTGGTAGTTTTGCCCTTACTCAACAAAAGTAAGTGCTTGTCCAGTCTTTCCAGCTCTTCCTGTTCTGCCTATACGATGGATATAGTCTGCGTAGGTATCAGGTTGGTCGTAGTTAATGACATGGGTGATGTCTTTAACATCAATACCTCTGGCAGCAACATCGGTGGCTACAAGTATATTGATTCGATTGGTTTTGAAGTCGGTGAGAACCCGTTGACGTTGTGATTGTCTCTTGTTACCGTGGATGGCTCCGACGGAAAAACCATTTTGAGATAGAGTGACACTTAACTTCTCTACCCCATATTTGGTACGGCCAAAGATCAAGACTTTCTGGAACCGCTGTTGTTTAAGCAGTTCTTTTAGGACACTTATCTTGTCTGAACCAGAGAGGCGAACAACATCCTGATCTACATTCTGAGCTGTGGCACCAGTTTTGACCGAGATTTTTAGCGGGTTGGTCATGAAGGTATGAGCTATCCCCTCTACTCGATCATCTATAGTGGCGGAGAAAAGCAAGGTCTGACGCTCTCTGGGTAGGAAACTTAACAACTTGGTTATGTCTTTGACAAATCCCATATCCAGCATGCGGTCCATCTCATCTAGTACGATTGTATGAGTGTTGTTTAGATTGAGTGAACCACGTTCATGCAGGTCTTTGAGTCTGCCTGGGGTGCCGATGAAGATGTGAGGATTGCGCTTAAGCTCTTGGATCTGACGATAGATGCCAGTACCACCAATTAACAGGACAGTTTTGATGGGTAGACCATTACTAAGCGCTCGAATATCATCTTTGATCTGGACAGCTAGCTCTCTAGTGGGAGCAATGATTAAGGCATTTTGAGCAGAGTCTTTTATTAACTTAGCCAGAATGGGGAGAACAAAAGCTATAGTTTTGCCAGTACCAGTATCAGCTAAACCAATTAGATCATGACCATTAAGGATGGGGGTTAAGGCTTGATCCTGGATGGGCGTTGGAGTGTCAAAGCCCATACTAGAAAGATTGCTTACAAGTTGTTTGGGCAACTTAAAGTCACTAAAAGTACTGGTGATCGGTGCCACTTCACTTTGAACAGCATCAGCTGGTTTTATGAAGAGACGAGGATCTAACTGCTTTGGCTGAAAGCGGCCACGGCCAGATCGATTACGCCCAAAAGAACGATTCGAGTTAGATCGATTATGACGGCCACGAGAGCCAGAACGAAAACTATTTCGCTGTTGATACATTTTTGTAAGGGGGAAACTCCCCGATTGCCCTAGTAGAAGTTCAAGGTAGACAATCGGTCTTATGCCAAAGAGGCGGACGGGTCTAACAGGATTGAGGCTAATGGCCTAATTCTTAGAACAATATAGGACATTATACAGCCTTATTACTAGAAAAGATAGGGGTGATTTATTAGTGACCCTCGGCTTCCTCGGCAGCTATGGCATCTGCTTTAGTGGGGTGAATGGTGCCATCGGGGTGATGAGGAGGTGAGTAGAGGGTGTAGAGCTTGAGATATGCTTCCTGTGAAGTATTGATGATGTTGTGTTCTGCTCCTGCAGGAATGATGATGGCATCGCCATCTTGGAGAATAAACTCCTGGTCATTGATGATGGCTTTACCCTCTCCTTGGTCAACTCTGAAGAACTGATCATTGTCAGGATGGATCTCCATGCCAATGTCCTGGCCTGGCTCTAGGCTCATGACAACTAGCTGAGTATTATTGGCGGTGAAAAGAACTTTTCTAAAGTTTTGATTGTTGACGGTCTCGTCTTCGAGATGGGTGTGAAAACCTGGCATATTTAGCGTGTTACAAATGTTAATAGCTTGATTATATCGATTATTTGCCAGTCTGTTTTATTGACTGACCCACTTTGTGTAACAGTTTGGAGATTGTCTGTGGTTGATTAATGACAATAATATGATTGGCTTGGGGAACTAGGGTTAGGCTTGATTTAGGTATCTTTTGAGCTAGTTCTTTGGCTAGTGTATAAGGGATGACGCTGTCCCCTACCCCATGGATGATATGAGCAGGGCATCCAATGTTGTTTAAATATTTTGAGGCGTTAAAACTTAAGGCCCCTAGGACTGAGAGAAAATAGCCTGAGGGTGTAGTTTTGATAATCTCACGAAACAGTCTTAACAAATCCCAGTCTCGTATGTATGTTTGCTGCCTTGACGGAGCTAAGTTTTTAAGAAGTGAGAGGATAACCTTTTTGATGAATCTTGAATTAAGTGAGTGCTTGGGGGTGAAGAGCTTGTAGGTAGTGCTGATTAGGACTAATGCTTTTAACTCTTTGGGATAGAGATGAGCGTAGGTTAGGGCGGAGAAGCCACCATAACAGTGCCCTACCAGGATGGGGTTGGTTAGCTTGTGTTTGGCAACAACCTGGTGAACTTGATGGGCAATACTTGTTTGGGTGTAGTCTGAAAGTGAGAAAGTATTTGGAGAGTTGCCATGTCCTGGAAGATCAAAGCTTATGGTGGTATACCCCAGTTGGTTTAATTTACTGACTATGGGATGCCATGCCTTGAGGTTGCCACCAAGACCATGAAGGAATATGAAACTAGCAGTTGAGTTCTTAATGATATTTAGTTGGTAGTTGAGCTTGATAGCCATGGTATAAGAATACAGGATGAGTGGTTAATATTAAACGCCATACTGACTATGGGATATTATGTTTTTTCTTTGTTAGAATGAGGTGATGAGGATACTAGGAATTGATCCGGGAACAGGGAGAACTGGTTGGGGGGTGCTGGATAAGAATGGTGGGCAGGAGAGGATGGTGGCTTATGGCTGTTTTGAGACTAAGGCTAACAGTGAGTTGGTGGAGAGGTTGGAATTGATATACAAACGGATCGGTGAGCTGATTGATGAGTACAAGCCGGATGAGATAGCGGTGGAAGATTTGTTCTTTGCTACCAATGCCAAGACAGCCATGAGTGTGGGTCAGGCTAGAGGGGTGGTATTGTTGGCTGGCAGACACAAGAAGTTGCCTATTTATAGTTACACTCCCCTACAGGTGAAGTCAGCGGTAACTGGATATGGTAAGGCTGACAAGAAACAGGTTGAGTTAATGGTAGTTAGGATCTTGGGTCTTAAGGAGACGCCCAAACCTGATGACGCAGCTGATGCTCTGGCAGTGGCTTTGACACACGGATCGGTAAATAGCAGATTAAAAGCATAGGGAGGTTTGGCTTAAGCTGTGATGAGTAAATTGGGTTACAATAGGTGGCGATGATTGGATTGTTAAAAGGTAAGGTAATCAGGAAAGTGGCAGGTAAGATAATCGTTGAGGTGAATGGGGTGGGATATGAGGTTAATGTAAATGCAAGATTAAACAACAAACTGGTCTTGGATGAGCAAGTTGTTTTAGATATTTACACTCATGTAAGAGAAGAAGTATTAGCTCTTTATGGTTTTGTTGATCTGGAGGAGAAGATATTGTTTGAGAAACTCATTTCAGTAAGTGGGGTCGGTCCTAAAATGGCCATGACAGTGATGGAGTCTGGGAGTAAAAGTGAGATCGTTGAGGCTATTAGAAATGGTAACGTGAGCTTTTTTACAGCTGTACCAGGCATTGGAACTAAGGGAGCACAAAGACTGATTGTTGATCTTAAGAGTAAGTTGGGCGGGGATGAGAAACTTGATTTGGCGGATTATCCAAACCAAGTTGATGCGTTAAAGGGCTTGGTGGGCTTGGGATTAACTAAGGCGGAAGCAATTGAGAGCTTGAAGAAAATAGACGGCCGGTTGTCGGCTGAGGAACAAATTAGATTGGCTTTGCGAGATGGCAGAAGATAAAGTGGTAGTGGCAGCTGAGGAGGTTGAGAAAGGTAATAACCTGCGAGCCGAGTCGTGGGATGAGTTTGTGGGTCAGAAAAAACTAAGACAGTCTATAGATATCGCTATTAAGGCAGCTAAGAACCGCAAGGAGCCGCTGGAACACATTTTGTTTTATGGCCCCCCCGGTTTAGGTAAGACAACACTGGCTCATTTGGTGGCCAAGTCGATGGGGGTGAGTATTAGGGTAACCTCAGGTCCGGCGATTGAACGAGCGGCAGATCTGGCTTCGATTTTGTCTAACTTGCAGGAGGGCGATGTGTTGTTTATTGATGAGATTCATAGATTAAACAAGACGGTGGAGGAAACACTGTATCCGGCGATGGAGGACTATATGCTGGATGTGATTTTGGGTAAAGGCCCAACGGCAAGGTCGTTGCGTTTGGAACTGGCTAAGTTTACTTTGATAGGAGCCACTACCAGAGTGGGGTTGTTGGCGGCTCCATTACGAGATCGGTTTGGAGTGATTCATCGGTTAAGTTTTTATGATGATGAAGAGCTTAAAAATATAGTTGCCAATGCGGCAAACAAGTTGGAGTTTAAATTGGATGATCAAGGATGCCTTGAGGTGGCCAGAAGGTCAAGAAGGACGGCTAGAGTGGCTCTAAAGTTACTTAGAAGAGTAAGAGACTATGTTGAGGTACATGGTGTAAAACAGGCAGATCGGGAGATGGTTTTGAAGGCCTTGAAACTACTT
>Ga0172375_10007456_pt1 | contig 14987 bp, 10 predicted proteins | sample LakKiv1m_FD_114537 | JGI IMG/M metagenome (GOLD analysis project Ga0172375, IMG submission 114537) | Freshwater microbial communities from Kabuno Bay, South-Kivu, Congo - kab_092012_11.1m | ecosystem: Environmental > Aquatic > Freshwater > Lake | place: Democratic Republic of the Congo... | reverse complement strand
TCGAAAAACTGAAACCATTTTCGCAAACAAATTACGCTTGGCTCAATAGTAAAAAATTAATCTTTGAGGGGGCCTCCTATTCATAATATTACGCATGAAATTTTACCGTGAAAATCCATGTTTGCGGTAAAATACAAATTCATATATGTTTAACACAATATCTTTTGCTATTAGCCTTAAAAGAATTTGCTATTAGCTTTAAAAGAATTGGTGAAATATCTCTTCCCTGATGAACCGGAACAGTAGTTTGCCGGCCATCAGGGTGCCTGAATTGTTTGTGACTTCCCCTTTGCATAATTTCAACAAAGCCTAATTTTGTGAGAATTGAAATAACTGAATTTTGTTTTAGTACAGGAATATTCCCCATTATTAAGCAATTACTATGGTTTGTGTCCCAATAAATTCTGATTCAAATTGTGGATATTCATTTTCAGGCAGCATCTCAACCACCTCTTTCAGGTTTTGATGAAGTTCATCGAGGCTTTCTGCTTTCGAATGTGCTCCTGGAAAACCGGGAATAAAACCCACATAAAGTCCGGTTTCCTGGTATTTTTCGATTACGGCTGTAAATGATTTCATTGTTGATGCCTTTCTCTAATATTTTGTCAATTCAAGCTTTAACATTCTGACAATAATTGTTTAATTTTTCAATATTAAATGCCTTTTCTTCATCTTCATTTCATCATCTTTTTTTATCATCTTTTTTATTCGCCGGCTAAGCTGAATTTGTATTGCCTCTTTGGTTGAAGTTGAATTTGTAATTCAACAAAACTCATCATACTTCCTAAGTTCAGTTTAGTCTTAAAATTGCAATATGTCGGGCGATCCGGCAGCATTGCAAATACGGCTCAGCGTTGGGTTACCAACTCTAAATTTATTCGTCCAAATTTATACTCGTTCTACCTTGATAGCCGGATAATTTGAAATATTTTTGCTGCTGACTTTTAATAAAATTATCAATCATAAATAAAACTAAAACGGAGGTTGATTTGGAAAAAATTGCAACTGCCGGAAACAAAGGTAAACGTGTGCGTTCCGATTGTTTTGTGAGCCTCAGTCTTACCACAAGCGGAGGTCTGGATATTCGCCTGGAAAGCAAGGTAAAAACGTTGTATGGTAAAGATATCGAACAGCTTGCGCTGGATGTGCTGGAATTTTTCGACATAAAAAATGCTGTACTTTCTATCGACGACAGTGGAGCGTTATCTTATGTGCTCGTTGCGCGCATTGAAGCTGCAATAAAAATGCTGATGGCGACTACCAAAAATTATCTTTTGGATGTAATCCCCGAAAATAGATTCGAAACGAAAAAAGATCAGAACAGGTTTTCGAGGCTTTACCTGCCGGGCAATACGCCCAGTCTGATGATCAATGCAGGTCTTCACAGACCAAACGGTTTGATTCTCGACCTCGAAGATGCCGTTGCCTTCGATAAAAAGCACGAAGCCAGATTTATGGTAAGAAACGCTTTGCGCAGTCTTAATTTTTATAGCGCCGAAAAAATGGTTCGCATCAACCAGGTTCCCAAAGGATTGGAAGACCTCGATTTTATTGTACCACATGGTGTTAACCTCATTCTTGTGCCAAAATGTGAAAGTGCTGGGCAGATCAATCTTGTAAATGATAAAATCGACAAGCTTCATGCTGAACTGAAGATTTCGCGACAAATCTGGCTGATGCCAATTATCGAAAGTGCTTTGGGGGTCATAAAATCGTTCGAGATTGCCTCTGCCGCCGATAATGTTGTTGCGCTCGCCATTGGACTCGAAGATTACACCGCCGACCTTGGTGTGAAACGTACTGCTGCCGGCACTGAATCATTTTTTGCCAGAACCCAGGTCGTTAATGCGGCGAAAGCAGCCGGCATTCAGGCTATCGATTCCGTATTTTCAGATGTTGGCGATATGGAAGGTCTTAAGCAAAATGTCCTGACATCCAAATCCCTGGGTTTCGATGGCATGGGCTGCATTCATCCCAGGCAGATCAAGGTAATACACGATAATTTCGCTCCGGATGCTACCGAAATTGATAAGGCAAAAAAGATTGTAAATGCCTTTATGATTGCCACTGAGCAAGGCTTGGGTGTTGTTTCACTGGGGACGAAAATGATCGATGCTCCGGTTGTAAAACGGGCCCAAAAAACCATCAACCTTGCTATTTCTTTGGGTTTGATTAATCCGTCATGGCGTGAAGAAATGCTGGCTGAACTGGCATAATTTAGTTTTTAGAATATTTTAAAGAAAATCAGTAAGTATGAAAAAATATGATAAGCTGGTAAAGAATGCTGCAGGCCGTATGGTTCCAACCGAAATCAACGGTGAGGAACAAATTCCGTACATGGGTGTTGGGAAATATATCCCGACAGGCCACAAATTTGCACCACGTATTTCCAGCTGTGCCAATTATCCGGCGGATGGCAACAAAACAATCGGAAATCTGAAGGAAGCCCTGATAAAAGCAGGATTAAAAGACGGTATGACCATTTCGACGCATCATCATTTCAGAAATGGCGATCTGATCGCCAACCAGATTTTCGACATTGCATCGGAACTTGGTGTCAAGAACCTCAGGTGGTTCCCATCAGCATCATTCCCATGCCATGAACCATTGATAAAGTACCTCGAAGATGGCACAATCAACCGGATTGAAGGAAGCATGAACGGTGGACTTGGAAAGTTTTGTTCACAGGGAAAAATGCAGGGTGTTGGCGTTTTAAGGTCACACGGTGGTCGTTACCAGGCTATCCAGGATGGTGAAGTGCAGATTGATATTGCTGTAATTGCAGCACCTACTGCCGATCCTTTCGGAAATGCAACCGGCGACCGTGGTCCGGCAGCCTGTGGTTTGCTTGGATTTGCCCTGGGCGATTCGCAATATGCCGATAAAGTGATTGTTGTCACCGATAATTTGGTTCCTTTCCCATGCATTCCCTGGCAGATTCATGGCAATTATGTCGATTATGTAGTGGTTGTTGATAAAGTAGGATTACCGGAAAAAATTGTATCCGGGACTACCCAAGTAACCAAAAGTCCCGACCGTTTGCTGATTGCTGAGATGACAGCTCAGTTTTGCGATGAAGCCGGAATTGTGAAAGATGGCTTTTCTTACCAGGCCGGAAGCGGAGGAACTTCACTTTCGATAGGAATCTATTTTAGTGAAATATTAAAAAGCAGAGGTTGGAAAGCGCGTTTTATCCGGGCGGGAAGTAACAAATATCCTGTTCAGATGCTCGAAGAAGGCCTGGTTGATTATATCCTCGACGGTCAGACTTTTGATCTTGAAGGCGTACGTTCGATGCGTGAAAACGAAGGTCATGTCAATACCAGCCCGTTTACCAGTTACAATTACCATGGCAAGGGTAACTTTGCTTCGATGGTTGATGTAGTTATTCTTGGTGCAACCGAGGTTGATGTGAACTTTAATGCAAACGTTGTGAGCCATTCCGATGGATACCTGCTACATGGCATCGGTGGCTGGCAGAACTGCCTCTTCTCGAAATGTACTATTCTTCCAATACCTCTTTTCCGCGACAGGATTCCGGTGGTTAAGGATGAAGTTACAACACTTTGCGGCCCGGGAGAACTGATCGATGTAATCGTGACCGAAAGAGGCATTGCCATTAATCCCCGTCGTACCGATCTTATCGAAAAGATGAAAAATTCTTCTCTGCCAATGGTGACCATTGAAGAATTGAAGGTTGAAGCCGAAAAAATCTGCGGGGTACCTGCAAAACCAAGGTTCAGTGATGAAGTGGTTGCTGTTGTAAAATGGGTGGATGGAACCGTGATTGATTCGATAAGGAAGGTGATCGAAGAATAAGAGGAGCGCTAAAGCTGGGTTAAGCATAACCTCTGAATGATCAGGTTAGATAAGTTCAGTAGCAGCCACCGTTTTGCCTTTCAGGATCTTTTCTTGTATTTTGAATATCCGGACAATTCAAATTCAGTTTGTTAAATCATTCTGTCGTTTATCACTGTAACTGGTTTCATAAAACATTGCGCAAATCTTTCAATCATCCTGGCCCAGATTTATGGTATTCACTATCTTTGCGCCATGCAACAAATGATTCTTATTCTCGATTTCGGTTCTCAGTACACGCAACTCATTGCCAGGCGTGTCCGTGAACTCAGCGTTTATTGTGAAATTCATCCTTTTGATAAAATCCCAATAAACGATAATAGCATTAAGGGGGTCATTCTTTCCGGAAGCCCGCATTCGGTGCTTGATAAGGATGCACCCTATCCTGAATTGGATGATTTCATCAGCCGCAACCTGCCTGTGCTCGGTGTTTGTTATGGAGCGCAATTTATGGCACATGTTAACGGAGGCAGTGTTCAACCTTCGAAAACACGGGAATATGGCCGTGCAAATCTTGCCAGAATTGAAACCCCGAATGCATTGTTGAATGGAATGACAACCGGCTGTCAGGTTTGGATGTCGCATGGGGATACCATTTTAAACCTTCCCGATAATTACCGCGTCATCGCCAGCACTGCCGATGTTGAAGTTGCAGGTTACCAGGCCGGTGATCAAAATATTTATGGTATCCAGTTCCATCCCGAAGTTTATCATTCTGACGAAGGAATGATTCTCCTGAAGAATTTCGTGGTAAATATTTGTGGATGCCCGCAGGACTGGACCCCTGATTCGTTTGTGGAGACCACGGTTGAAGCTTTAAAACAAAAGCTTGGAACCGACAAAGTCGTGCTGGGACTCTCGGGTGGCGTTGATTCGTCAGTTGCTGCACTCCTGCTGCACCAGGCCATCGGAAAACAGTTACACTGTATTTTTGTAGATAATGGACTCCTGCGTAAACATGAATTTGAAAAGGTTCTCGAAACCTATTTAGACATGGGTCTGAATGTAAAAGGTGTAAGAGCTGCCAGGAAGTTTTATGATGCTTTGGAAGGAATAATGAATCCGGAAGAAAAGCGAAAGGCAATTGGTCGTACTTTTATCGAGGTGTTCGATGAAGAAGCGCATCACATCTCCGGTGTAAAGTGGTTGGCTCAGGGAACAATTTACCCAGACGTTATCGAGTCGGTATCGGTAAAAGGTCCGTCAGCAACTATTAAATCACACCACAATGTAGGAGGCTTACCCGATTTTATGAGGCTGAAAGTTGTTGAACCTTTGAATAGTTTATTTAAAGATGAAGTTCGGAAGGTAGGAAAAACACTGGGTTTGAAAGATGAAATTCTGCACAGGCACCCTTTTCCCGGACCAGGATTAGGTATAAGAATTCTTGGTGAGATCACCGAAGAAAAAATAAGAATTTTACAGGATGTTGATTTCATTTTTACTGAAGGGCTTAAAAACAGTGGCTTATACGATAAGGTTTGGCAAGCACTTACCGTGCTTTTACCGGTACAATCGGTGGGCGTGATGGGAGATGAACGGACTTATGAAAATGTGGTAGCTTTGCGGGCCGTTGGATCAACCGATGGGATGACTGCAGATTGGTCACACCTGCCTTACGACTTTCTGGCTAAGGTTTCCAACGATATTATAAACAAGGTTAAAGGCATCAACCGGGTGGTTTACGACATCAGTTCAAAGCCTCCGGCTACCATTGAGTGGGAATAGAAGCAAAGGTCGGGATGAACCTGCTTCTACTTCAGACTTTTGGTGATTTAAATCAGTTTTACAACGCAGGTTGGGAGTTCATTCAATATTTATTTGGGCCCAACTATCTTCATATCAGACTTAGAATATTGCGAGAACAATTAAGACAATTTTGAATCATGAATCTTTCGAAAATATTGATATTAATCGTATTGGCCTGTATAGGTACCTCTTTGGATGCTCAGAATCCCAAAGCAGTTATTCAGTCGAAGGTTGTCCTGAACATTGCCGGCAATGATTATTATATCCACCAGATTGAACAGGGACAGACCTTGTATTCGATTGCTAAGGCGTATGGTGTTAGTGTTGATGATATCAGACAAATCAATCCCGGACTCGGTGATAGATTAATTACAGGCCAGAAGATTAAAATTCCAAAAAATGTCGGAAATTCTTCGATAAATGCCGGCCAGCAGCAGGAATCGGTTACTGAAGTGCAGACTCCTCAGACTTTTAAAAAAAACTATTTCGAATATCAGGCCCGCTCTAAGGAATCATTGTATGCGGTTGCCGTTCATTTCAGGGTGAGTATCGACGATATTTATGCCCTCAACCCGGGAATTGGAGACCAGCTTAAAAAGGAACAAATCATAAAAATCCCTGCTTCCAACATAGAAGCAAGCTACATCACCCACAAAGTAAAATCGAAACTCAGTTTAAACCGTCTGGCAAAAGACTACAAAATTAATGTTGATGAGATCAGGGAAATAAATCCTTACATTTCGAGGAATCTCGATCCCGGACAAGTGATAAAGATTCCACTTAAGAAAATAGAAACTGATGAAACGAATCAGTTTGTCGATACCCTGTCATCCAATGCTATTAAAGAAAATACAGAGCCTGCTGAAGAAGTTCCTGAAAAGGAATTGTGCCAAAACATGATGGTAAATGGGGAGTGCCGTGTTGCCCTGATGCTGCCATTTTATTTTTCTGAAATCGACACCCTTCGCAAAAGCATTACTGGTATTTCTACCACGGTGAACAGCAATCCGGTAAACCCTAAATCGTTTAATTTTATTCAGTTTTATGAAGGATTTATGCTGGCTTTGGATTCGCTAAAACAACTTGGTTTAAATGCAAAAGTATATGTTTATAATGTCGAAGAAAATACGACTTCTGCACAGCAGATCATCAGAAACCCTGAATTGAAAACGATGGATTTAATCATCGGACCTGTGTATGCCCGCAGTTTTGGTATAGTTGCCGGTTTTGCCCGCGAAAATCATATTTTTATCGTAAATCCTTTTTCTACACGTGAGGAGATAATTTTGGATAATCCTTATGTTTTTAAGGTTGTTCCATCCATTAACTGGCAATTTCCTGATTTGGTTAGTTACCTTAACGACCATTACCGTTATGCACAGATTTTTGTTGCCCGCAATAACCTAAGCCAGAATGCTGGACAATATGAAGCATTGGAAACCGAGATGAAAAAGAACCTTACAGTCAGGGAATTCCCTCTGACAGATTTATTTACCGAGATCATTTATAATCGCGACAGCCTCCATGTTTTTAGGCGCAAGGCTTCAACCGACCGCCAGAATGTTATTGTCATTTATTCCGATAATAAAGCTTTCCTTCTGGACTTTATGAGGAAATACAGCGCGTTTAAGGACCGATATCCAATTACCATCTTCGGCCTGCCAAACTGGAAAAAAATCGAAGGCTTAGATCTTGGAAATATGAACAATTTAAATACCCACATCCTGGCCGAAGACTTTGTGGATTATCGTCTGCCGGTTGTGAAAAAACTGGTAAACCAGTATCGGGACATTTATAAAACAGAACCTCAGAAATATGCATTTGATGGTTACAACATCGGGATCTATTTTATGAGTGCCCTGATGAAGTTTGGTAGTCATTTTGGAGATTGTATCAGGTATTTTGATATGGATTTATTGAATACCGGCTATAATTTTGAATCCCAGCCCGGACAAGGTTTTGAAAATACATATTGGAATGTATTGAAAATGTCAGATAAGAGCCTTATTGATGCTTCAAAAAAGTTACCGACCTACAATTTTTCGAGGCCTCCAGGGAAATATTACAAATACAAGGATTAGTAGTAAAGTCAAAGTGAAGCTTAGAGCGTAAGTTAAAAACTTTAATGTGTCCGAAATACAATTAAAAGAGATTTGACTGAATATTAATACAAAATTTGTATTTCCGGAACCATTTGTTACTAAATAACACCATTTTGGATCATCCGAACAATGATTTCAATGTTTCTGTCTTCACCTTCGGGATCGTATGCCACCTTTAAATTGTACCCAAAAACCCGGGCGAATGACTGATAAAAGAATGCCAGAAAGTTTCCGCGAAGGTCTTTAACCAAATCATACGAAGTGTTTCCTGTTTCCCTGTCGATGAGTTTGATAAGGATTTTACCCTGTGTAAAATTCAGTTTCTTCAGTTCGTCCCCATATTTATCGTTGATTTCTTTTTCCAAACCTTTCAGGATTATTCGTCTTTCGTGTTCGGTTGTGCAATTTTGGAGAATGGTATCATATTCTTTAAGTTTTTCGCCGGCTAATTTAGCGTAAGGGTAAACGATTTTTACATTTCTGATCAAAAGGCTGTTCTGATTTGCTTCATGCTTATTTTTGAAAATCTTAAAATCAAAAATTTCGACACCAGCGATTTTAACATAAGGAAGGGTATCCTGGCCAACTATTTTATATTGAACTACATGGTAATTTTGTTCCTGTGAATAAACCGCAGGATAAATCAACAGAAAAAGGAATATGACTGAACAAATCCGAACCATGAAGTACGTTGGATTATTTTTTTGCGATAACGAAAAAACCCGGGAGTTTATTTGAAAACTTCCGGGTTTGAAATATCGGTTAACAGCTATTTTATGTTATTATCAGGCTACTTTGAGGCGGGCTATCGGGTTTTTCCGTAGTTTTTCGCTGGCATAGTCGTGGGTGATGCGCAGTTCTTTAACCGATTTTTTTGATGGTAATTCAAACATGGCATCATTCAATATGGCTTCAATGATCGAACGTAAACCCCTTGCCCCCAATTTAAACTCAACTGATTTTTCAACGATTAAATCAAGGGCTTCGGCAGTAATGGTTAATTTGATGTTATCCATTTCAAAAAGCTTGGTAAATTGCTTTACCAAAGCGTTTTTAGGTTCGGTAAGAATTCGTTTCAGAGCCACATTATCGAGGGGACTTAAAAAGGTCACCACTGGTAAGCGGCCAACAATTTCAGGGATCAGGCCGTACTTTTTTAAATCGGGAGGTGCAACATATTGCATGAGGTTGTTTTTATCGATATCAACCTGTTCCTTGTTTTTTGAATATCCGATAACATTTGCCCGCATCCTTGATGCAATTATTTTCTCGATGCCGTCGAAGGCTCCCCCTGCAATAAAAAGGATATTTTCGGTATTGATCTGGATCATCTTTTGTTCAGGATGTTTCCGGCCTCCCTGCGGGGGAACGTTAACTACCGATCCTTCCAGTAATTTTAGTAGAGCCTGTTGAACACCTTCACCTGAAACATCACGCGTTATAGAAGGATTATCGCTTTTCCGGGCTATCTTATCAATTTCATCAATAAAAACAATACCCTTTTCAGCTGATTTAATGTCATAATCAGATGCCTGAAGTAAACGAACCAGGATACTTTCAACATCTTCGCCAACATATCCGGCCTCTGTTAACACTGTGGCATCGGCAATTGCAAAAGGTACATGAAGCATTTTTGCAATGGTTCTGGCAAGCAGTGTTTTTCCGGTTCCTGTTTCCCCAACAATAATGATGTTCGATTTTTCTATTTCAACATCCTCGCTATTATTGCTTTTAAGAGTACTTTGCGAAATTCGTTTGTAATGATTGTAAATCGCCACCGAAAGGATTTTCTTTGCTTCCTCCTGCCCAATAACATACTGATCGAGGTATTTCTTGATTTCAGCAGGCTTCATCAACTTTAATTCCTTCAGATGTTCTGGCTTTTTAAGCGATCGCTCTTCTGACAGAATGATTTGTGCCTGTTCCACACAATCCTGGCAAATATTACCATTAATGCCTGCAATCAGTACTTCGGTTTCGTTTCTTGTGCGTCCGCAAAATGAACATTTATCGCTGGATTTGGCCATGCTTATTTTTTATTTGTTTTTTGATAAATCCGAATGTTAATAACGACAATCATTACCTGGTTTTGACAACCTGTTCCAGAACCTCATCAATCATTCCATAATCCTTTGCTTCCTGCGATGTCATCCAATAGTCCCTGTCGGAATCGTGCCATATTTTTTCGTATTCCTGTTTCGAATGTTTCGCGATAATTTCGTACAACTCTTTTTTTAGTTTCTGGATTTCGCGGGCAGTAATTTCGATATCCGAAGCTTGTCCCTGTGCTCCACCCATTGGCTGATGAATCAATATTCTTGAATGTTTAAGGGCGGTACGTTTGCCATCCTGACCGGCACAAAGTAAAACAGCACCCATTGATGCAGCCATTCCTGTGCAGATGGTAGCCACATCTGAAGAAATGTACTGCATTGTATCGTAAATACCAAGACCGGCATAAACTGATCCGCCGGGAGTATTCAGGTAAATCTGTATGTCCTTTGATGAATCAACCGATTCGAGAAACAGCAATTGTGCCTGGATGATGTTTGCTACATAATCGTCGATTGGTACACCCAGAAAAATGATACGGTCCATCATCAATCTCGAAAAAACATCCATCTGAGCTACGTTTAGCTGACGTTCCTCGATGATTGTCGGCGAGATATAGCCTTTAAATGTTGAGGTGTACCTGTTTAACGTTAAACTATTTATCCCCCTGTGGTGGGTGGCATATTTTGTAAATTCGTTTTCTGGAAACATAAGTCAATCTATTTAGTTAATACTTTATTTTTAGTTTGTTAAAACTACAATAAAACCCAATCAGGCATTCTAATGTTCATTTTCACCTTCAGAATGATGATGATCGTGTTCATGGTCATGGTCATGGTTGTGCGTATGCGCATAACTTGTTTTCATGATTTCGAGTAATTCATCGTAAGTAACATCCTTAATATTCAATTTTAATGTTGATTTGAATAACGCAAGCAGGCGTTGACTGTACAACTGTTCATGAATCTTTTGAACTTCCTCTTTGTTCTTCATATACTTTTCGGCAATCAAATCCAACTGATGGGTTCTTTCGTCCGCATTTTCCTCCTCATTCTCCGGAATATAAAAATTGAAATATTTTTTTATTTCATTTTTAATATCGGTATCATTTACTTCTAACTGCGGGTTTTCTTTGATCAGCTTATTTTCAAACAATTGATATTTCATCGAATGTTTGTAATGAGAATAATCGCGTTCGATTTGGTCTAAAGATATTTTTCCATCATTGCTTACATAGAGCCATTTTTTCATAAATGCATCCGGCAAATCAAAGTCAGCATCCGTTAAAAGCTTATCCAGCGTTTGCTGCGTAAAAATCTTATCCGATTCTTCATTATAGGCTTTGGCTGCTTCTTTGGCAACCCTTTCTCTAAATTCGGCTTCATCGGCGATTTCATCAGCGGGAAAAGCTTTTTTAAACAAATCTTCATTAATAACCGCAGGTACCAACCTGGAAACACCGTCGATTTTTACCAGAAAATCAGATTCGGTTTTTTCGGCCCGTAATTTTTCGATGCCAAGCATTTTGGCTGTTTCTTCCACGCTTCTGGTGGCATACAGTGGATTGATAACCAAAGAATCACCTTTTTTTAAACCAATAAATTTATTTTTGGTTTCCTCATCTTTAATATATGAAAGGAAAATGGAACTGGTATTTTTTATGCCACCTTCAATTATCGGATCGTTTTCATCCAATTCGTCGAGTGATATTTCGATTTTATCAAATTCTTCAATTTCACCGCATTCCTCAAAACTTCCATTCCGATTACAGATATCCTTAACAAAACGATCAATAATGGCGTCTTCAATAATAATCTTGTAATAATCAACAACGGTATTTTCAGAAAGATCTAACTTAATCTCCGGAGTCAGGGCAAAATCAAAGTGAAATACGAAATCTTTTTGTATGGCGAAATCTATCTGATTTTCGTTCTCCGTATTTGGAATCGGATATCCGAGTATATCGATTTCATTTGTCTTGATGAATTCGTTTATTGCATTTGATGCAACTTTATTGACTTCCTCAGCCATAATTGCAATGCCATATTTTTTTTGGATGATCCCCATCGGTACTTTCCCTGGTCTGAAGCCCGGCAATGAAGCCTTCTTCCGTTGTGATTTCAATTCTTTATTAAAATTCTCAACATAATCATTTTCAACGATTTCAACTTTTAAAGTTGCTGTTAAATTTCCTGTTTTTTCCTGCGTAATATTCATTAATTATACGATTATAAATTGAAGTGCAAAAGTAGTAATTAATTTAAAATCATTCATGTTTTGTTCAGGCATTCAAAATCAGAGCGTCGCCTTGTTACGTCATGCTTTTTCATTGGGGAATTATTTATTACAAAAAAGTGAAATCATGTAAAAAGGGAATGTAAATTGTAAGAACATATTTTTCTAAATTTGGAAAAATAGGGTAAGACATTTGAAAACAAGTAAATAAACATTAAATTTCATTATGTAATCCTGAAAAAATCCAAAAATGAACCTTATCTGGAAGATATCTAAAAGAATTCATCAGTAGGCCTAAATAATTTTCTTAATTAAGCTTGTTAATATTCTTAATTTCTTCCATCAGTGGCAAACCTTTTCATGAATATTTTGAATAAGAAGATCAAATCGGGGAAAAATTATTAATCTACATAGGTTTTTAAAAACAATATCCATTCCAAAAAAGTTTCTTGATGCCATAAAGCGCAGAAGAGCATGTTTTTCTAAAATAACTATTGCGGATTATCACCTCTTGCGGACTGCATGGATTCAGGAATCAGAATTATCCAAAAATGGGAATACCATAAAAACCTTGCCAAACATAGTTAGTTGATGTTAGTTTTGCTTAAACGACAAACGATTATGAAAGCAAGGCGTAATTTAAGAAATATACCGATTTTTCTGATAATGATGATGATTCCTGATTTTGCTTCGGCAGGCCTTAGTCAGCAAATAAAAGAGTGGTTTGGAAATCAGAATTTTTCATTTGTCGAAGAAAACAATTTGCTTTGTGTATCGATGAATAAAAATCCATGGGAAGCATTTACTCTAAACATCAACAATATGGATTTGATGAACAACCCGATAATTAACGTCGAATTGGCAACAAACCAGGATATTACATTAAGGGTTGATATTTCTGATGGCATTTTTGTTAGTAGTCACGCAAGTATTTTAGACCGAAAGATTGCAGGTACCGGAATGTTCTACAAAATCAGCTACGATTTTAGCAGCTTGCTGGATGATGTAAACATTACTAAAGATGCATTCCTGGTATTTTACGTTAACCCGGGAAAGAAATTCACTGGTGTACTTAAAATAAAGGATGTCGAATTTACTTCAAATTCAGATCAACTGAGCGGACAATTATATAACAATCCCGGAGAGTTATCGCTATTTCCTTCTCCTGCAACAACATTTACGAATGTCACAATTCCTGATGGAGATTTTACCAGCATGAGCATCCTCGATATGACCAGAAATACAATCTTCAAAACTGATGTGTCTTCTTTTAATGGGACGACCTATCGGATCGATTTGTCGGATTTTTCTAAAGGAAGCTATTTTGTTCAGATTTTCGGTTCAAATACGACTTTGTCCAACAAGCTTATTATTAATTAAAATCTATTTATAACGGATACAAATTTTACCTTTGAATTGTAACAGTAAAGATTCTTTTAATTAATCCGGCAAAAAGAGAACCTTTAAAATTTTGATTATGAAATTCATTAATCTTTCGTCGATAAAAGCGATTGTTTTCATTCTGGTCTTCTATTTCCAGATTCCCTTTTTAATAGCCCAGGTGACCAAGGTTACGCTTTACCCATACATGGTGACCAATACGTCCAATCAGGGGGATGCCGGAAAGATGGTTGATGAACAGGAATTGTCAGGTGATCCTTTAAATGGCATCCATGGTTCACCAACAACAATCTGGCAATCAAGTTATGGAATTGCTTATCCTGTTGCGGCCTACATAGATCTGGGAAGTGAAATGCTTCTGACCAATATTTTTATTTACGATTCATACAATGCTGCTAACCTGGTTGTTGATTATGGAACTCCTGAAAATTGGAAATATCTCTTTACCGAATCGTTGAATGCTTTTAATAAATGGAAACGCCATAACATTAATGTTAAAACCCGATACATCAGGATATCAAAAACAAGTCCACAGGTAAACTTCAACGAATTAATTATTTATGCGGAAAATCCGGTACTTCCCCCTCCTTCGGTTACCGATTTATCAGCACTTGATCCGACTCCTTCATCAGTAAGGCTGACCTGGACTGATCCGAGAGGTAACAAAACCACAGGTAATTTTATAAAATATGACCTGAGATATAGTAAAACATCAATTGATGAATCGAATTTTAACAGTGCCTTGTCGTTTTCGATAGACTTTATCCCTGAACCAAATAAAAATCAGGAGGTTATTGTAACTGGGCTTCAGAATGGTACTAAGTACTATTTTGCATTGAAATTGTTAGGTGAAAATTCAAATTCATCCATTTCTAACATAACAACTTCGGTTACTCCGGTGTTTTATAACCAGATCGAATCAAAATTGACCCTGACACCAGATAAAGTAGTGAATGAATCCGGACTTGGCAATGCTACCTATATGTTTGATGAGCAAATGGTTGCCGGAGATCCGTTAAATGGGAATGGAGGTTCTCCTTCAACATATTGGATGCCGGGTTATCAGCTTACTTACTATCCAACTTCAGCTTACATCGACCTTGGATCAGTTGTTTACATCTCAAAGATATTTTTAAGAGATATTAATTCCTTTGGTAACGCAACATTCGAAATCGGATCACCCGGAAACTGGACAAGTGTTTTTACAGATCCCTGCCTGGGATATTTAACATGGAATCAGCATGAAGTGAATGCTTTTAGCCGGTACCTAAGAGTTACCCTGGCAACAAATGAAGCAAAATTTACAGAAATCGTGGTTTATGCTTTTTCTTCAGAAGTTGTCGAACAAAAGATTCACCTCGATCCCACTGAAATGAATAACATTTCAAATGATGGGGAATCATGGAAACTTGTTGATGAACAAGATATTGCTGGTGACCCATTGAATAGTCCTGGTGGAAATCCGACCACTTTGTGGCAGACGAGCTGGAATACGAATGTTTCCTATCCACTATTTACCGAACTGGATTTGGGCAAGGTTTATGATCTTTCTCACATCTTCATCAGGGATTCGTATGATTTCAGCGATTT
>Ga0172375_10007455_pt1 | contig 14989 bp, 14 predicted proteins | sample LakKiv1m_FD_114537 | JGI IMG/M metagenome (GOLD analysis project Ga0172375, IMG submission 114537) | Freshwater microbial communities from Kabuno Bay, South-Kivu, Congo - kab_092012_11.1m | ecosystem: Environmental > Aquatic > Freshwater > Lake | place: Democratic Republic of the Congo... | reverse complement strand
ATTGTTTCGTTGTTTTTTAAAGAAATGGGCAAAAAAGTATACTCTAATGATCTTTTGTCGTCTTCCACTATGACTTCCAAATGCCTTTTAGCAACTGATGCCCCTTCCCGCAATATACCTTTGATGCCGGACGATCTTCGCTTTTTATATGAAAACGTTCCTGATGATTGCGATGCTTTTGTTTTAAACAATTATAAGGATAAATTTTTTACGGAGTCTGAATGCAAATTCCTAGACAGATATAAGAAGAACATGGAAAAGATTTGTGGTTCCAAAATATGTTGGGGATATGAACTGATTAATAAGGCAATGCTCTTGAGTATTCCTAACAGTAATTTTTCTATTTATGGGAAAAATCTTAAATCGCTCAGGTCTACTCATGATGTTGAAAAATCATTTTGGGACGAAAAGTGGAGAGATACTACCCGCAAAAGAAGAAATGCTAATAATGAAATTATGTTTGGTAAAGTATTAGTGGAAATATATCAAAAATATCAAAAAGCATTAAAAGGAATGGATGCCAAAATCACCAACAGATGTTACGTATTTAATAATGACATAATTGAATTGCTTGAGAAAAACAATGAGGTGTCTAAGGCAGATCTTGTTTATTTAGATCCTCCTTATGGAAATACCAGCAGTGATTATACCATTTTATATAGATTCTTGGAGGAATATATATGTGGTGCTTTTTTGGGCGACATTGAACATATTCAGAAAGGCGCCAAAAGATTTAATAAAAATAAAGGTTATCAGGAGCAGTTCGAAAAACTTTTATCGTTTTGCGGGGGGTTTAAAACATGGTTGATAAGTTATAATGAATCATCTTATGCAGATATTGATGTTATAGTATCGACCATTAAGAATGCTGGCAAAAAAACAGTTAAGGTTATTGATATCCCCATTACTTATAAGCATAGAACTGGCAGGGGAATAGTTGATCCGGATTGGGAATCTTATTCGGAAACTGGCAAGAAACATTTAGAGCGCGGGACAGAATATTTAATTTTGGCATCATGAGCATTGACATAGAAATTTTTAACAGAGTAGGAAACAAAATTACAGATCTTTCTTCCGGATACAAACGGATTAATATCTACCTTTTTGCTGGCTACTGCGGCATAATCCAAAAGGCATTATCGAAAATGGCCTCAATTGTCTACGGGCTTCTTTTGAAAACCAAATTTTACGGAGACAATGCTCAGGAAAATTCCAAGAAAGACATAGATGAAAACAAGAGAATTTATACTGATATTGGAATTACTATGCAGGATATTCTTCTGGAATGGGATCACGAGAAATATTCTAATGAGCATGAAGCGGCCATGGTAATATCCAATATGAACAAGTTGATTCGTGAAATGGATGAAAACAATATCTTTTATTGCTGGAAATATAAGGGCATTTACATGTTTATAATGGAAAGGGATATTAGGATATGGAAATGCTATAATTCCAAGGCATGTTTGACGCCTAAAACCCTGAAGAAAATAGCCTGTGTCGGTTTAGATATGGTGTCTTGTATGGTTAGAGATGTCAGGCGAAAGTGCGGCGATGTTGATAAAACCAGTATAGAGAAATCATTTGGGCACTTCATCAACGGATTAATTGACAAGATGAATCCGCTGGTAACCATGGAAATTTCTAAGTGGGATGGTAATCAGGATATTTCCGAATACCTTTACTATTTATGTGAGAGCGTGACAAAAATAGAAGATTTTAAGGGGCTGACGTTTGCCGAAGATATTTTTGACAAATTTCCGTATACCATATCTAAAAAGCTGAAAGAAATTATGAGCAAGGAAGAATCTATGAAAACAAAACAAATAAAAAACGACATTGTAGAATCTGATTTGGAAAAAGAAATTATACCTGAAAATCCCAATTTGGCTAAGCCCTTACGAAGAAAAAGAATGAAACTTGCATCTGCTCCTAGCGAAAAAGTAGTGGCTTATACCTTTAGCGGCGACATTAACCCCTTTGAAAACGCCTCTCATTTCGTTAATTATTACAGGGCGTTTTTACAACAACTCAATAAAGACATCAGGTTCAATTCTTACGATACCGATGCCATATATGCCAGTCAGGTTTTAGATTTATTAAAAGATCAAGGTCGTTCCAATAACAAGGTGTTTCTTATGTCTTGGATTAGGTATTTCCACGATTTCAAACTTAAGGGAAACAAGTTCCTGAAAATCAAATATACGTCTATAAAGGCCTTCAAAGAAACATTCAATGAATATGTCCCGCGTTTTATGGAGATTTGATGGATTTTGTATAATAGTGGCATTGGAGAACATCTATGACTGAAGTTTCTAATGAGGAAATAGCCAAACTTCGCAGAGCCCGCCAAATGGCCGTTGCTATAATAAGACGGAGTAGAGAGGCTGGTATTCCGGAAAAATATATGAGGCTTAGGCAGGAAGAGTTTGCCAGCATACTCGATCCTGATTTTCATGGCGGACCTAAAAAGGGCGTTCCTGCTTTTGCTTCTGATATTTATACTAAACCCGATTTCCTTATGAAAAGGGATTTTATAGCCATTGACGGTGGTAATTTTGAAGCAAGACAGAAGGCCGGATTTGCTGTTTTATTCAGGATGATAGCTTATGACAAAAGAGGGCAATGCTTTATCTGTGACTCTTTACGACATAAGTTCCAAACAATCAATTCTACAGAAGAAATCACCAGAAATGATTTAACAGAAGAAATTAAGAGCTACGATATCGTTTTTCTAAATGAATTTAACAGGCATAGTTTCGATCCCCATTTTGAACACGGAAGTTTTTTTGATGAAATTCTGACCGAGAGAATAAACATGGAGAGACCAACAATTGTAGGTTTTGTTAATCCAATATCATCAATAGAAGACAGGGAAAAACTGGCAGAAGCAGGCAAATTAGATTCTGGATGCGGAAGACATTTAGCTTGGTTGAGTCTGACTCCGCAAACAACTAAATCGGTTTTAAGGATAAGGGTTAAAAGTATATGAACGGCGGCATTATAATACCTAACGAAGATGTAGTTTTAATGGCAGAAAAAGAAGAACCTCGTTTCCTTAATATTCTGTTGAAAAGCAAAGAGTCATTACAGGATGCTATTTCTTTTGGAATTATACCATCCGAAAACAATCAGCCCGGTCATTTTTTAAACGAGAAAAACAATATTCTTTATGCTATTATGCGCACTAATTTTTTAAAATACGGCACACTCCTTACCCGTAGCGCAATGGATAGTATAGTTGACATGATGAATATTGGTACGGATGAGGAAAAAGCATCTGTCAAGTCGTATTGGGATAAGGTTTGGAATAGACACGATGCGACTTCCGAAGATTATGAGTTGCTTCGTGACCATATGAACGACAGATATTTATTAATACAGTTTTATAGTCATTGGAAACACGGCGATCGCATCATAAAGTCCATTAGCGGGCATGGAAATCTGATTAAGGAATATATTAATGAGATTAATGCTCTTAAAAATTTGGAACCCGATGCCTACAGTATTACAATGGGCGTAGAAGAGGGCATGGATGAGGCTATGAAGTATGTAGAAGACAGAAGAGCCAATGCCCACAATGACCTTAGTATCAAATGCGGTATTGAATCCATCGACAAGATTTTTAATGGTTTTGCCCGTCCTTCTTATACTGTAATTAGCGGTATGATTAATGGTGGCAAAACAACTTTAATGATGAATATTGCGTTTAATATGGCCAAAGCGGGATACAATGTTGCGTATGTGAGTCTGGAAAAAGATGCAAAGTTGTTTTTCCGTAGAACCCTCGCTTGTCATGCCTTAACCGATTATAACAGGATTAAGGTGGGCGGTAATACTCAATGGGGGCTTAGTGATTATTGGTATGGTAAGTTAAAGGATGCGGCTAGGGATTTGAAAGCCATTAAACCTAATTATCATTGTTTACAGTTTGTTCAAGATACAAAATTGACAAAAATTCTGTCCGAAGTCGATAAATTACACGCTAGAAAGAAAATAGATGTTCTTTTCGTGGATTATCTTGGGGTTATTGGAACTGAAACACATACTCAGGGAAGATATGATGTGGACTTTGCAAATATTCATAAACGTTTACAGGGATATGGACGCAAACATGGATTCGTGACGTTTACCGCATTGCAACTAAAAAGTTCTTCAAGCAAAGATATTAGGAAAAAAGCAGATAAAGTTACCAGTGAAAGCCAAATGTCCAATATTTCAGTTAATGCAGAAGATTTCGGCGGTTCTCAAATGGTCATTGCAGACGCGGATAATGCCTTGGGAGTGGTGCTGAACGCCGACAAGCCTCCGTCAAAGATGTTTATCTCTTTTAGTAAGGCAAGAGATGACGCTTCTAGAAAAACCATATGTCTTGATTTTAATGGGGCAGTAGGAAGAGTATGTGATCAGGAATATGGAGCTGGACAGGTTCAGGCGGTAGATAAAGAATTATTTGATAATAATCTTACTGAAACCGAATTGGAATCTGATGATAATTTGTTTCAAAAGGCAGAGTCAATGGAAAAAAATAAGGGCGAAAAGGATGTTAAGAAAACCGATCCTGTTGACGATAAATCAGACCCAGTTGAGGATGTTATTTCAGAAGATATGGTAGACAGCATACCCGACTCTCAAGAAGAATTTATGGCCGATGAAATAAAGAAAGACAATGTTGAAGAAAAAAAGATTGAAGAACCCAAAAGTAATGGTCGAGCTTCTGTAGAAAGACCGGTTGACACAGAAGATGGCGAAGATATTTTTGGTGAAATATAACGGCAATTAAATGAAGAAAAATATTGAACGATTTTCCCCCTATCTCTATGATTTTGTTAAGCGGAAAGTCGATTTATCCGAATTTCTGTCAAACGAAATAGGATGTAATCTTAACTGGTATGAGCCTCGAGTAGCTGCCGGTACAATCTGCCCTATGCCACATCATTCGGATAACAATCCTTCTTTTCGTATTAAATTTAAGGAAGAAGATAGTGTGTGGATCTATCATTGTCTATCTGGGGATACAAGGGTTATAACATGGGATGGTGTAAAACCCATTAAAGAATTGGCCGGTACTACTCAAAAAATATTGACATCTAGAAATAAGTGGGTGGCTGCTCCGTTTTATAGTTTCGGAAGACAAAACGTATCAGAAATAATAATGTCTCGAAATGGCCAGAAAAAAATCATCAAAGCAACCCCCGAACATAGATGGCTTATAAGACGTGATAAAAACAGAGAAGTTCTTACTAAAGATTTAAAACCGCATATGAGATTATCGTGGGCGTTTCCGGAGAATAAATCTTGGATAATTAAGTCGATCAATGAAAATGTTGGAAAAGAAGAAGTTTTTTGTGCGGTAGTTGAAGATACTCATTGTTTTGCATTGGAGGATAATATTTTAACAGGTAATTGTTTGGGTTGTGGGGCTAAAGGCACTATTATTGATTTCTTCATGGAATATTATGGAATTAGTTCTTCAGCCGAGGCAGTTTTGGCCATATGTGATAAATTTGGTTTTAAACAGTCTGACATATCAGTTACCGACAGCCTCAAAGATGTAAAAAAGAAAGTAAATTTGCAAAGGAAAATTAACTGTGCTCATGTTGTTGCGTCTAGACAGTGTTTTGCTTTGTTGAAAAAAGATTATGCCAAGTATAATAAGTGGGTGGCAGAAGCATATAAAACAATGAATAAAGCACTAGATGCCGAAGATTTAAGCGAGATAGAATCAATTGGTTTTGAGGCAAGTAATAAAATGCAGGAGAAATAATGAAGGACGACAAAAGGAAAGACGTAATCGGTTGGGATGCGTATTTTTTGGGTTTGGCAGCGATGGCGGCTTTTAGAAGCAAAGATCCCAGCACTCAAAACGGAGCCTGCATATATGATCCTATAACTTTAAGTCCATTATCCATGGGGTATAATGGTTTTCCTAGGGGATGTTCTGACGATGAGTTTCCTTGGACTAGAGACGCGGCCAATAAAAACGATACTAAATATCCATTCGTAGAACATGCTGAAAGAAATGCGATTTATAATGCTGCCAGAAAAGGCATTAGTTTGGAAGGATCGGTTCTTTGTATATATTCAGAAAAGGGTTACTATTCTTGCGACGAATGTACCAGAGCAATTATTCAATCGGGCATTAAAAAGGTCGTCATGGGATTTGCCATTAATAGCGGCACCGACAAATATGATTGGACGGCCACTCGAAAAATGTATTCGGCGTCTGGTATTGAGCTAATAACCTTGGTTCATTCTTTAATGAATACGTCAGATGTTCTGTCGCTTGATAAAAAAAGTTGGGATAGAGCAGAAAAACTTATTAATGACTTTGATATTATTTCTTTAAAGATGCTTGATATAAAGAACAAATTGATTAGGGCAAAAACAGAACAGGAGAATAAAAATGGCTAAAATATTTTTAAGCGTTCCAATACTTCATAAGCCCTGCTTGCCGATGATATATTCTATGTATCAGGCTATTTTATCATGTCCTGAGCATAAAGTTAGGGTCTACTTCAATCAGCAAGATTCTTTGATCAGCCGCGTGAGGAATGTTCACATGTCGGTTTTTCTAAATGAGTTTCCCGAATGTGATTATTTTATGTCATTAGATTCTGATATAGAGGTTGTTAACGCATATCCTAATAACAATATTTTTACAAAGCTTATCGCCCATGATAAAGATTTTGTAGGCGGATTATATGCCATTAAAAAGCCCGGCGTTAGACGGTGTTCTTCTATTACTATGGATGGCAAGCCTCCGGAATTTGACAAGGGACTTATAGAAATGAGATGGCTTTCTTCCGGATGCTGGTGTATTAAGCGATCTGCAATAGAAAAGATGGTCAAGGCGTATCCGGAGCTTCTTTACCAAGGTGATGACAATGCCTCGGGTAAGGACATTTATGGGTTATATATACCGATGCTTTACGATTTGAAAGAAGGGGATTTTCCGTCTATTCCGTTGCCATTCAGGAAGTACTTAAGCGAAGATTGGAGTTTTCCGTTAGATCCGAGTACCAATATCTTATGTGATAATTTTAAGTGGAAAACAATCAAAAATATTAACATTGGTGACATTTTGATTGCTTTCGACGAAAACCCGATTAATGGAAATCAAAAAAGACAAATGGTAAAAACCAAAGTAATTGATAAAATTATTAAAAATTTGCCCAAAATAAAAATAGTTACCGACGATGGCGAAATAATAACAACCGCAGAGCATCAATGGCTTATTAAGCGATCGTATCGGCTGAATAAAATAGGCGGTAGGCCTCGATGTCATAAAAATGGCGAAACAATTCCTCACCCCGCCAAAAGCTATTGGGAAAGAACAGATAGATTGCGAACTGGAGATTATATATATTATCCTATTGACAATGTTCACAACGCCGATATTTATGATCCTGATTATATCGTTGGTTATCTTAACGGAATGTGGGACGGAGACGGATGCATTTATCAAAGAAATAAAAAATGGGACGCCAAACAAATTAATCTGACCGTTTGCGACCATGAGATCATCAATAGGGTTAAGGATTTTTGTAAAAGGCTTGGCATAGAATTAAACGAGAGGATTAGAAAATCTTCAAGTCCAAAGCATAGAGATGGATATGCGTTGGATGTCAAAAGTAATAAATTTGACAAGAGTAATCGAAATAAATTTTTAGAGATATATGACGGGAGGAATAAAATTTACGAACATAGTTCTTTTTGGGCCAAAGGATATATGGCGGGTATATTCGATTCGGAAGGCAATTATGACGGTGCCGCCATAACGATATCTCAAAGAGAGTTTCCTATTGTTGTAAAAAAAATTAAAAAATATTCTGAGCAGCTTGGATATAATTTTTTTAAAGACGATGAAAGGTTTAGATTAACGGGCGTATATAATGTTCATAATTTTTTTATTCAAACATGCCCTGCCATTTCTAGAAAAATGCACATTGATGGTCAGTCCAAAGGCATTGATAGATTAATAATGCCGCAAAGAAAAACTCGGATTAAAAAGGTTTTGAACTTAAACGAAAAAGGAGAAATGATTTGTCTTGTCACAGATAGTTCTACATTTATTGCTAACGGGTTGGCGAGCCATAATTGCGAGAGATGGAAGGCTATTGGCGGAAAAATTCATGCCGACACCAGTATTGTTTTGAAACATATTGGAGAGCATAATTATACTTTGTGGGATATTGAGGTGATTAAAACTCCAAAGCCTAATTTGCCTCCGGCTGGGTTTGATTTGGGAGCGTTAAAAAAATCATGAATAATGCCCTTCTAACCATCATCACGCCTACTACTGGCAAAGATGGCTTATTTAGATTGATAAGTTCTATTGAAAAACAAAAAATTCCTTATTTTCATTTTTTATTATGGGACGACAAAAGAGAGGATTCATTCTTGTTTCCTGATTCCGCCATGGTTCTTAAACAGCCTGAAGATCTGAATAGCGCTAATAGGCATAGTATTGTTCTTCCCGGTAATATGATTCAGGGTAAAGCTGCTGGTTCTGCGTTACGTTCCATAGGATTAATGGCGGCTACAACTCCCTATGTAATGTTTGGAGATGATGATGTGTGGTATGAAGATGGCCATTTTGAAAATTTATTAAAGGCCGTTGAAGGTAATCAGTGGGCGTATTGCAAAAGGAAAATATGGGCAAACAAAGATGAATATATAGGGGTAGATGATTTTGAGTCGGTAGGTGATAGCCCTAGCCGGAGAGTGCCTTATGAAATGGTTGACAATAACTGTATGATTTTTTCCAGAAGGTTGGGAACATCGGGTGCGGTACTTTATCGGGAGACGACAGACTACAATGATGATCGTCTTTTCTACGCTTTCTTGAAACAACATGGTGGTAAGCCCGGAAAAACCGATAAGGCCACAGTCAATCAGATTTGTCCCGAAAGATTAATACCCATGTTTAAAGAAGGATGCACAAAAGAATAATTATGCCAAAGTTCTTGAAAAAACATACAAAAAGGTTATCATAGGTATTCGCTAACAAGGAAAATTGTCTAATGTCGCAAACAGTTAATATAGATGGTAAAGAGATTTCGGTAGAACAATTTATGAGCGATTGGGCCTTGGCGTTAATGGGGCAGGGTGTGGTTGTAAAGTTGACCGTTAACAGGTGGAGGGCTAATGCAAGACTCACACCTGAAATATTGGGACTTAAATTTGCCAACGAAGAAGGATTTGATTTCAGCAAAAAATATTTATGTTTAGGAACTCAGAAGCTTTTGCCCCCTGAAATTTTAAACGAAGTGAATGTATTAGACAGAAGAGCCAGAGAAGCATTGGAAAGATATAGTTTTGACACTGTTTGGGGCAGATTTGTTCCTTTCACAGCTTTTGATGAGTGGGAGAAGGAAAACAATATTGTCAGGAAAGATTTTCTTCGGCAGGCGGTTGAATTGGGAAATAAATACGACGATATTATTAGGTCTGTAAAAGAGGAATACAGAAAAATGGCAAAGGATGTGTGGTTGAGATTGTATCCTGAAGATAAAAACGGCGCTACCCCTTCTTTTATAGAGAACTTTGTTGACAAGATAATCGCCAAAATACCCTCTAGAGAAGATATTGTCAGCAGTTTTAAATATGATGCCACTTATTTCGTTATTCCCATGCCCTCTTTTATTGAAGAAAATATAGCCAGAGCGGAACAAATTAAGCGGCAGGAAGAGTCTGCTAAATTTGAGTCGGATTTGGAAAAGCAGACGAAAAGAAGAATATCAGAAGAATATATTAAAAGGAAAAAAGAACTTATTGACGGTTTTCTGGAATCTACTGTTTTAAACATGAGAAAATATGTTGCCGAACTTTGTGATGCGGTTTTGATTTCCATGAGCAGAAGAGGATATGTAAGGGTTACCAATCATCATTTGAACAGGCTTAAGGATATGATAAAAAAAGTAAAATTTCTTAATTTTTATAATGACAAAGAGGTTACGGATTTAACTAGGGGGCTGGAACTCGAACTGGACAAAATCAAGGGCGAAACAAATCAGGATGCAATTGCCGATAAACTCAGGGAAATTGCAGATGCCGTCAAAAAAGAATATGTGCCCAAGAATTTTAATCCATCAATCAGCGTGTTAGAAGTATGAAAAATGTAGTCATAAGGGATGAGAAAAAGCGGGAGATCATCAAAATTAATAATGATGGGCGGGCTGCTTTTGCCAGATTTCCAGATCTTAGCAATTCAACAAAAGAATATATCATAGAATTTTACAAAGAAATGACCCATGAGGATCCGCAAAAACTTATAGATTTTCTGAACTATAAAAGCGAAACTAACGAATTCTGTGTTTAGGGAGATGAGGGGTATATAATGGACAAAAGACTTTATGAAAAATTTGATAAAACCGTGAGTCAGGTTGTTGTGTGGGCTAAAGCTGCCAGTATAGATGCCAAAATAGACTGTATTTATCATGAATCGTTTATGGTTGGAATATTGACAATAGGCGCTAATGAAGTTACATCTGTACTTGTCAATATGAATGTGGATTTGGAAAAGTGTCTCAAAATTTTAAAGCAGGAATTAATCAGCAAAAGGGCAGATAATGCGGTTGGTGGCCAGATTAATTACGATGATCTTAAAATATCCAAGCAGTTAGTTGAAACCTGCAAAAACGCCAATAAAATAAGAATCGAAATCCTTCCCGAGGAGCTTATAGGCGTTCATCATGTTTTTATTGCCCTGTTAAAAGGATCAGATTTTGTCAGGGAATTGTTTCAGAAAGAGGGCGTTACTGTAGATAAATTTATTGAGAATTTTAAGAGGAAAAGAGAACTGGAGCCTGTAGAAACTGGTGAATCTGATGGGCGTCCTTATGGTTCTGCTCTTAATGCATTTTGTGTCGATGTTACCAAGTCCGCCAGAGAGAACAAGCTTGATCCTATTATTGCCAGAGAGAAAGAAATTGAAACCGCCATAACCATACTTTGCAGGCGTACCAAGAACAATCCGATACTTTTAGGGGCGCCCGGAGTTGGCAAAACCGCAATAGTAGAGGGAATTGCCCAAAGGATTGTCAGTGGCACGGTTCCAAAACAATTATTGGGGTGCAAACTGTATTCTTTAAGTCTTACCAGTTTAGTCGCCGGAACCAAATACAGGGGTGAGTTTGAGGAAAGAATACAGTTGCTTATTAACGAAATACAGAAGGCCGCAGATTGCATTCTTTTTATAGACGAAATTCATACTCTTGTTGGTGCCGGATCTGCTGCCGGGAATGCTCTGGATGCATCTAACATTTTAAAGCCTTTTTTGGCAAGAAGCGATTTAAGGTGTATTGGCGCTACTACTCTGGAAGATCATAGGAAGTATTTTCATAAAGATGGGGCTTTAGCCAGAAGATTCCAGCAGATTATGGTAGAGGAACCAACCAAAGAGCAGATGAAACAGATTTTATCGGGAATCAAATCCAAGTTCGAAGAGTGGCACAAATGCATTATTACAACCGATGCCATAGATGCGGTGATTAGTTTGGCAGACAGGTATTTGAAGGATAGAAATTTTCCCGATAAGGCCATTGATTGTATAGATATGAGTTGCGCCAAACATGCATGGGGACAAGAAAAGAATATTAAACCTACTATTACGGCCAAAGATATAGCGGTTGTTGTCGGTGAGCAGTGCGGAATACCTATTGAAGTCATCATGTGGGACGATCATGAGCGAATAGCAAAAATTGAACAGATATTGTCTGGCCGCATTATAGGGCAAAAACACGCCATAGATGTTGTTTGCAAGGTATTAAAAAACGCCTATAGTGGAATCAGGAACCCCGAAAAACCCATTGGCAGTTTTGTTTTCGGAGGACAAAGCGGAACCGGCAAGACCTATACAGCAAAAGAAATGGCGAAGGCTGTTTTCGGGAAGGATTCATCGTTTATCAGGCTGGACATGACCGAATTTTCTGAACCTCATTCCGTCAGCAAACTTATTGGTAGTCCTCCGGGGTATGTGGGCTTTCAGGATATTGATGTGTTTATAGACAAGATCAAGAGAAAACCCTATTGTCTGGTTTTGCTGGATGAAATAGAAAAGGCGCATCCCGACGTTATGAAATTATTCCTTCAGGTTATGAGCGACGGAACAATGACCGATGCATCTGGTAATAAGGCTGATTTTAAAAATGTTGTTATTATCATGACTGGAAATTTTGGAATGGATAATGTTTCCAAGGGCGATTTAGGCTTTACTGAGGCTAATAAGAAAGAGCCGTTTTTTGAAGCACAAGATTGCCTTATTAATTATTGCAAGGAAAAATACGGTGCGGAATTTATTAACAGGGTGGATGAATTTGTGCCTTTTATGCCGTTAAGCGATGATTGTCTGAGGGAAATTATCAGAATCAGGTTGGGCGAAATAGAAGGCAGAATTGAAGCTAGAAACTGCAAACTGGTATTTTCTGATGATGTTTATGATTTGCTGATTAAAATGGGCAAGGAAGAACACGGCAAAAACGCTACAATTCTAAACAGGCTTATTTCCAAAAAGGTAGAACCCTGTATTTCCGATGCCCTTATGTCCATGGATAAAGGCACTCATGTTGTTACTATCGGTGTTAAAGATGATAATTTTGTTCATAGGACTAAATCTCTGTGAAAAGAACTACCGAAGATTATTATGCGATTTTAGGGGTTGCCAAGGACGCAGATGCAGAGACCATTAAAAAGGCCTATCGTAAAAAGGCAATGCAGTTTCATCCCGATAAGAACCCCGGTAATAAAAAGGCCGAAGAAACCTTTAAGAAGATTTCAGAGGCTTATGAGGTATTGTCAGATTCCGATAAGAGAAAACAATATGACTTTGGCGGCGATATAGGATCTTTCTTCTCCAATCCCCAAGATATATTTGCCAACTTTTTTAACAATAACAGGTTTGGATTTTCATTTAACGACCGTCCTGCCAGAAATGTCCACAGAATTCCGCCTGATACAAAAGGAGTATGCAGGGTGTCATTAAAGGATATTATTGTCGGCACTAAAATTGATTTGCAGCTGGAAAGAAAAAAGTCGTGTAATAAATGCTTCGGTACCGGATATAAGGATAGTAAGGAAAAATGCAAGGTCTGTAACGGGCAGGGAATGAAAACCGTGGCTTCGGGCAATATGATAATGAGTACTTCCTGTAATGCCTGCTCAGGAACCGGTATCAAAAGCGAAAATTGTTCTCACTGCAAAGGAACAGGATATCATACATCTTCGGAAAAAATATCCCTTACAGTTCCACCCGGCATTAATCCACTTACCACCCTGAAACTCCAAGGAAAAGGCAACGAAATATTCATAAATGGGCAGAATATAACCGGGGATGCCTATGTTGTGATAGATTATCCGACAAGTTATAAAGGCGTAGATGTTAGGAACGGAGATATTTTTACCTCTGTTAAAATCCCATTTACATCTGTTCTTAACGAAGATGAGATAACCGTTAATATTCTGGACTGCAAAGAAATTCGATTTAAACTGGAATCCAACCGCCAGTCCGGATACACTTACAGGATTGAGCGATGCGGCATTAAAGAACATAATAATGCTTTCATAAAGGTTTTTGTAGATCTTCCCAAGAATATAATAAGTGAGGAAAACAAAAAGAAACTTATTAAACTCACGAGGAAAGTTTATGGCGAGCCTCCAACAAGATTTGACCCCGATAACAGTGGCAGATCTTAACGACGACGTTTCTTATCTGATTATTCCGCCAGATACCCTTCAATTACAGGCAGATACAATTAATGTTCTGGAGGGTAGATTGCCTATTTCTAATTTCTCTTTGGAAAGACAGGAACAAATTAAAAATTACTACAGGTTTTCAGCGGATTTTCAAAACAGAAGATCCCCCCAAAAACCTGCAAAAAGAACCACAGATACCTTGGATTTGATATGACACCAGAAGAACAAGAAGCATTACAGTACAGATTCAGCGGTTATCAGTTAAATACCCTGCAACTGGATGAAACCGGTCCATCATTTTTGGTTTTACAGGAACCACATCCCTATTACCGCAACCAGCCCCTCTACTGGCAAAAACCGGCATATAAGGGAAATACTCTGGGCACGACAGAAATAGTAGGCGGCGATGTTAAAATAGAATCATCGGGGAACGCAAATTCAGCCAATCCCGGAAATGGTAATATTGATTTAATGGATTTATAATTTTGTGTGATTATTTTTCCATTAAAAAATGTATAATATAATCATGAATAAGTTCGAAGTCATAAAATGCATAGATGTAGACGACGATGATTATAAAGGCTGTTGTGTGGTAATGGCTTGTTGCTCGGATCCATCTTTCGTTCTTTTCTTTCCAGTCAATAAAGAAAATTCGAAAATCATTAACTATGTATTGGAAGACGACAGCAAATACGATATTAATACCAATGTTCTCGGCATATATAAAACCATGATAGATTCTTGGCATTCCGCTGACCGTTTTCTTATAGGTATAATCATGGACTCGGTTTATAACACAGAAGCAAAAGAAGATGTGTTAATGATTAGACTGGTACTGGCAGATCAAAACGGCATAGACAGTCTGGTTCATGTCAATTTCATTCATGCAGTTCTTCTCGCGGCCATGGAAGGAACAAATCTGATATTAAGCGATGAACTGCTTTCTAAAATGGTGCCGGATATGGAAAACGAACAGGAAAGACCCAACCCGGTTTCTTCACCCCATTTCCCAGAAGATAAAAAGATAGTAGATATAGCAAAAAAAATAATGAATGGCAAAATAAAAGATACCTGATTTTCACACATTTTTGTATAATAGATTTGGTGCGATTGTTGTTTGTTGGAAGGATTGGTTTTCTAGAGACCGTTCGTTGAGTAAAAGTTTAGCTAGATTTTTATTTGATGATTACTTTCCTAAAAGCGATAGTTGCACCTTTTTTCTTGTCTCCCATTAAAAATACGCTATAATACTCCTCATGAATGGTATCGAAAAAGAAAAAGAAGACCTGAAACT